>Ga0210110_1000037_pt1 | contig 48761 bp, 41 predicted proteins | sample China_Galinas_PW_2_FD_184865 | JGI IMG/M metagenome (GOLD analysis project Ga0210110, IMG submission 184865) | Wetland microbial communities from San Francisco Bay, California, USA, that impact long-term carbon sequestration - China_Galinas_PWB_D1... | ecosystem: Environmental > Aquatic > Marine... | reverse complement strand
GTCGCCGGCGCCGCCGATCATCTTGTCGGCCGCCAGCCCGCCGACCAGGAAGTCGTCGCCCGCGCCGCCACGGATCGTCACCGGCACCGAGACGCTCTTGGCGACGCCGACGCGGTCATCGCCGGCATGAAGCGGGCCGACCTGCACAAAGTGGATCAGATGCTCGAGCAGATGAAGACCAAGCAGCCCGAGGTGGGAGAGTTCCTCGACCGCTTCGTCGAGGAGACGGGCGTTGACCTCCAGGCCGACATCATCCGCAGCATCGGCGGCACCGTTGGCTTCTACATGTCCGACTCGACCGGGGGCGGCGGGCTGCTCAGCTCCGTGGTCTTCGTCAAGCTCGCCGACCGCGATCGCTTCCTCGAAGCGCACGCCAAACTGCTCGACCTCGCCAACGCTCTCCTCGACCAGGAGGACGAGGTCGGACGCTACGTTGACCTTCGCCCGTGGTCGGACGGCGACACGCAGCTGGTCAGCCTGACGTTCAACGGCGTTCCGATCCCGCTCGAGGTCACCTACGCGGTGCAGGGCAACTGGCTGGTGCTTGGCGCGACGCCGCAGGCAGCGCTCGCCGCGGCACGCCAGATCGCCGGCAAGGGCGACGGCGGGCTGATGACCAACCCGCGCTTCGCCGCCGGCATCGCCCACCAGCGTCAGTCGATCGCCGTCGGCTTCCTCGACACGCCGCGAATCATGAGCGGCGGGTACGGGCTCGTCAGCCTGCTCGGTTCGGGGCTGGCCAACCTCGCCCGCTCCCCGCACGACCCCACCCGGCAGCCCGGGATGGTCGTCCCCGTCTACAACGACCTCGCCCGCAACGCGCAGCCGATCGTCATGCACGCGTACTGGGATGGCGATGACCTCGTCAAGTTCACCCGCGCCGACCGCTCGGTACTGGTCAACGCCGCGGGCATCGGCGGGGCGGCGATGAAGGTGCTCCCCTTCCTCGCCGCGGGGATCGGCATCGCTGCGGGCGCCGAGAACGGCCCGTGGGCCGAGGGCGACCTCGCCCCCGAGCTGCGTCCGCTCGTCTGGCGCGCCGCCACCGGCGATGTCTTCGCCCGAGTGATCCTCACGGCTGCACTCTCGCAGGAAGGCCCGCTCGCCCGCTCCGAAGCGCCCATAATGAGCGAGTGACCCGAACACTCTCCACGCTCGTCTGGACGCTGGTGCTGCTCGCACCAGCGTCCTTTGTGCGCGCGCAGAGCGATCTGCGCGACATCCCCCCGAACGCGATCGCGTGGTGGTACTACGACCCGTCCGCCTTCGCTGCCGCCCAGGGCGCCGACCCGCGCCGGGCGCTGGTCGAGGGCGCGATCCGAACCGCCTTTGCCGCCGGGCTGATCGACGACGAGGACTCGGCGCGGGCCGTCGCCGGCGTGCTCGCCGCCTCGATCGCCGGGCGTCACCCGCACCGCGGCGTCCTCCTCGACTTCCGCGCCCACCCCGAGGGAGAGGACTTTGCGATCGACACGCTCTCGCTCGTCCTCGATCTCCGCGGCGGCGACCACAAGACGCTGCTCCGCACCGTCCGCTCCGTCGCCGTCGACGCCGAGAAGGCGGGCGAGGGCGGGCACGGCACCCAACGCGAGATCGAGCTGCCCGGCGGGCGCCGCGGCGGGGCCTACCGCGAAGAGCAGTGGCCCGACTGGCGCGAGGTCTCGTGGTGCTCTGAGCCCGGCGCGTTCTCTGTCGCGCTGGGCGCCCACACACTCGACAACTGGTTCAACGCTGTCGGTGGTCCCCCTGATGCCGAGCCGGTGTGGAATGCCCACCGCGCCCTCGTCGATTCGACCCGCCCGGCGGGCGACGTCTTCTTCGAGCTTTACATAAGCCTGGACGCGTTCCGGGCGAGCTTCCCCGAGGCCTTCGCCGGGCGGCTCGGACCCATCCTGAATCGGTGGGGGATCGGCAACGCCCGCGACATCATGATCCACGCCCGCCGGATTGCCCCCACCGACGTCGAGAACCGGGGTTCATCCGATCCTTACGACGGCCCGCCCCTGCTCGCGTTCGACGTGTCGTTCAGTCCGCGTTCGCGCCCGCCGGGCGACGTGCGTGCTTTCCACGGCAGCGCCGATTACTGGGATGGCGACGAGATCGGGTTCGACCCGCCGCCGGGCAGCTACGCGATCGTCTTCCACGCTGATTGGCCCGGGTGGACCCTCCTCGCTCTCGACACCTACCGGCTGACCAAGCGCGGGTTCACGACGCTCAAGGTCGAGGCGAAGCAGCGCCGCTGGCTCCGCGCCGAGCACTCCCGCCTCGTCCGCGCCGCGACCGCCCTCGGTCCGTGGGCCGTGCTCAGCGACGTGCCCGAGCCGGTCGTCGCGATGCCCGGGCTGAACACCCTGTTCGCGCGGCTCGACCGCCCGCTCTCGCAGACGATGCGCGACGACCTGGCCTACCTGCTCGACTCGTGCACCGAGGGCGTGGACTACGACAACCATCGCGACCTCTGGTCGGCGGGGCTGCTCCCGCCCGAGCTCGATCCCGGCGGGTTCCTCCGCCTGCTGAGCTGGGGGTTCGCCGGCCCTGACGAGCACGCCGTGCTCCTCCTCGGATGGGGCGCCGACAGCGTGACCGTCAACCGCGAATGGATCGAAGAGGAACAGAAGTAGAAATCCCGTCGTGCCACCGGCTTCGGCTCTGAGAAGTCGGTGCTCCGGGGCATCACGAGCAGGGAAGACACCAACTTCCCCAAGCTGAAGTTGGTGGCACGATCTACCCCGCCAGCGCGCGCCGGACTTCGGGTATCGTCGTGATGCCCGCGCGCACCTTCGCGAACCCGTCCTGAGTCAGCAGCGTCAGGTCGCCGTCGCCCAGCGCCCTCGCGATGATCTCGGGTGCGCTGGCCCGTTTCATGACCAGGTCGCGGACGGGCGGGCTCATCCGCAGCAGCTCGTACACGCCGATCCGCCCGCGGTACCCGGTCTGCCGGCACTCGCGGCACCCGGTGCCGTGCATGAGCCGCTCGCCCGGCGCGAGCTCGAACTCGCCGGGCAGGTCGAGCCGCTCGGGCTCGTACGCCTCGGCGCAGTGCTCGCACACCCGACGCACGAGGCGCTGGGCCAGCACGCCCTCGACGGTCGAGGCGACGAGGAACGGCTCGACGCCCATGTCGAGCAGGCGGGTGGTGGCGCCGGGCGCGTCGTTGGTGTGCAGCGTGCTGAACACGAGGTGCCCGGTGAGCGAGGCCTGCACGGCGGTCTCGGCCGTCTCGCGGTCGCGGATCTCGCCGATCATCACCACGTCGGGGTCGTGGCGGAGCACGGAGCGCAGCCCCTCGGCGAAGCCCAGCCCGACCTTGGGGTGCACCTGGATCTGGTTGATCCCGTCCACGTGGTACTCGACCGGGTCCTCGACCGTCACCACCTTCACCGCGTCGGAGACGATCCGGTTGAGCGAGGCATAGAGCGTCGTGCTCTTGCCCGAGCCGGTCGGGCCGGTCACCAGCACGATCCCGTGCGGGCGGGTGATCAGCGAGTCCCACAGTTCGAGCACGTTCGCCGGCATCCCGAGGTCGTTCAGCGACATCACCGCGGCCGATTTGTTGAGCACGCGCAGCACCACGCCCTCGCCGTAGATCATCGGGATCACGCTCACACGAAGGTCGTACTCCTGCGGGGTCCCACGCTTCGGGCGGTGCCTGAAGACGATCCGCCCGTCCTGCGGCTTGCGCTTCTCGGCGATGTTCAGGCTCGCCATGATCTTGATGCGGCTGACGATCGCCGCGGCGAAGCGGTGGATCGTCGCCGGCACGCTCGCACGCTGGAGCACGCCGTCGATGCGGTAGCGCACCACCAGCTCGCGTTCGTACGGCTCGATATGGACGTCGGTGGCGCGCTCGGTCACGGCCTCGCCCAGCAGGTCGTTGACCAGCCTGACGACCGACGCCTCCTGCGCCTGCTCGATCTCGTCGGTCGCGTCCACCGAGACCTCGAGGCCTCGCTCGCCCGACAGCTCGTCGAGCGTGTCGCCGCCCACGCCGTAGTGCGCGCGGATGAAGCGGTGTAGCTCCTCCTCGTCGGCGAGCACCAGCTCGATCGAGCAGCCGGTGAGCATGCGCAGCTCGTCGAGCATGTTGATCTCGAACGGGTCGGAGGTCGCCACGGTCAGGCGGTCGCCGCGTCGCTCGATCGGCACGCAGTTCTGCCGGTACACCAGGCGCGCCGGCAGCGCCCCGAGCGCCTCGGCTTCCGGCTCGACCGACGCCAGATCCACCACGTTCATGTGGAACTGCTCGCCGATCGCCTGGAGCACCTGCCCGCGCGACACCAGACCCAGACGCACCAGCACCTGGTCGAGCCGCTCGCCCGTGGCGCGCTGCTCGGCCAGCACCTCCTCCAGCTGATCCTTGCTGATCAGCCCGCGCTCGAGTAGAACAACCCCGATCCCCATGCTACCAGAGTCTATCGGGCTTCCGCCCCGCGCCGGTCAGAAAACCCGGAGCGGTCCGAGAACCTAACCCATTCCTCAACCCGGGTAGGTCGCGCTGGTCCGGGGTGATTCCCACACCCGCACCGAGCGCAGCTCGCCCAGCCCACCGTCCCGCAGCGCCGGGGCCAGCAGCCCGTGCACCACCCGCGCGATGTTCTCCACCGTCGGGTTCAGCTCCCGGAACTCGTCGGTGTCGAGGTTCAGGTGGGTGTGGTCGAACCTCCGGACGACTGTGTCGTGAACAACGCGCTCGATCGCCGCGCCCGTCGCCCCGCCCTCGGGCGGCACCGCCACGCACGTCTCCAGTTCGTAATTGTGCCCGTGCCCGCTCGGGTTGTTGCACTTGCCGAACACGCGCCGATTCTCCTCGTCGCTCAGCTCCGCGGTGTGCAGCCGGTGCGCGGCGCTGAACTCGAACCGCTGGCGGATCAACGCGACTGTGCGCTCGTCGGCGGACATCTCGACCGCATGGTACGGGCTCGTCCGCAGCGTCAGCGAACGCAGCTCGACCCCGAGGGGGATCGCTACCGCGTCGAGCAGCGCCGACGCCGTGCGCGCCTGGCTCCACCCCTCGGCACAGCCCCGCGCCAGCAGCGGTGCCTCGCCCCGCACCGCGCGGTCCACGTCCTTGATATTGACCAGGTAGCCGGTCCGCGGGTCGGGCTCGCCGCGGCAGGCGACCTCGACCTCGTAGAAGCGCCCCAGCCCCTCCATCGCGGGGACCCCGGCGTGCCCGTTCACGCCGCCGGAACCCCCTCCGGAGGGGGGGATCACCACGCGCACGACCCGCCGAAGCTCAACCATCGCCCCGACTCTATGATGCCCGCCGGAGGCGTGGGGGGGCGAAGGAGAAGCACATGGGCTGCTGCACGCGCACCGACGGGCCCGTCCTCGTCACCGCGGTCGTCGCCGGACTGGCCGCCACCGGCGTGCTCGGGATGTTCATCTCGGGCGCGATCGAGGGGAAGGTCCAGCCGGCGCCCCTGGCCGTCGTCGCCGAGGAGCCCCCGCCCCAGGCGGGCGCGCCGGACAAGCCGAGCAAGCCCGACAAGACGGCCGATGAGAAGACCGACGACCCTCTGTACGTCCTCGGGTACACCTTGAACCGCATCGACGGGACCGAGCAGGACCTCACCGACTTCGAGGGGCAGGTGATCCTGATCATCAATGTCGCGAGCAGGTGCGGGTTTACCCCTCAGTACGCGAGCCTCGAGAAGCTCTACGAAGATCGGCACGAGGACGGCTTCACCATCCTCGCCTTCCCGGCCAACGACTTCAAACACCAGGAGCCCGGCACGAACAAGGAGATCGCCGAGTTCTGCACCGAGAAGTTCGGCGTCACCTTCCCCATGTTCGAGAAGATCCACGTGCTCGGCGACGACCGGTCCCCGCTGTACAGGCAGCTGGTCGATCTGCCCGACCCGCTCGGCGGCGACCCCGAGTGGAACTTCACCAAGTTCCTCGTCGGGCGCGACGGGCGCGTGGCCGCCCGCTTCGGCCCGTCCACCGACCCGCTCGACAAGGAGTTCCTCGCCAAACTCGACGAGTTGATGAAGGTGAAGAAGTAGGGCGAGCGGCTTCTCGGGCAAGCTGCAATGGGCGATAGGCAGTGGGGAAGAGGGCCCCGGGATTCGACCCTTTGCTCTGGAGTTGGAACCCGGTAGCAGGACGCTCCAGACGACATCGGGACCGACGATCTGAGATTCGAGGTCTGAAACCCGGATCCGGGTCCGGGGCTTCCGACTTGGTTCTCGTTGCCGGTCGGGTTCTGCGGTCTGAGCGAGTCTCCGAGCGGAGCCCAGGGACCGGTCACTAAACTGACCCCGTGCCCACGTTCGAGTATCAGGCCCTCGACGCGTCCGGCGTGCGTCAGACCGGCACGCTGGCCGGCGCCAGCGAGCAAGCGGTGCTGTACGAGCTGGAGTCGCGCCGCCTGATCCCGGTGGCGGTGGTGGAACGTGCGGGGCGGGTGCGGCGCGGGCGGATCCCGACACGGTGGCTGGCGACCAGCTACGCGCAGCTCGCCGACCTGCTCGGCGCCGGCGTGCCGCTGCTGCGGGCGCTGAAGCTGCTGAGCGGCAAGGCGAGCAAGCCGCGGTTGGCGGCGGTGTTCACCGAGATCGCCGACCGGGTGGCGGAGGGCGACGAGCTGGCCGCCGCGATGGGTGACCGCCCCGACGCCTTCCCGCGCGTGCACGTCGCGATGGTGCGTGCCGGCGAGAAGGGCGGGTTCCTCGAGGACGTGCTCGCGCGCCTCGCCGCTTTCGTGGCCGGACAGAACGAACTGCGGGCCAAGGTCGTCGGCTCGCTGATCTACCCGGGCGTTCTCGTGACGTTCGGGGTGGTCATCCTCGGCATCGTGTTCGGGTTCTTCGTGCCGATGTTCAAGCCGCTGTTCGAGCGGCTCGAGCGTCTGCCGCTGCCGACCCGGATCCTGTTCGCGATCAGCGACGCGGTGGGGGCGTACGCGCCGGTGACGCTGGCGGTGCTCGGCGTCCTGGCTGTGGTCTTCTGGCGTGCATCGAGACGCGACGACGTGGGCCGTGCGCTGACGGTCGCCCGCACCCGCGCCCCGGTCGTCGGACCGCTGACGCGCTCGCTCGCCGCCGCCCGCTTCTGCCGCATGCTCGGCACGCTGCTGACCAACGGGGTGCCGGTGCTGGCGTCGATGGAGATCGCGCGCGAGTCGGCCGGGAACGTGCTGATGGAAGAGGCGGTCGAGGCAGCCGGCGAGGCCGTCCGCGCCGGCGACCCGCTCGCCGGTCCGCTCGCCGCGAGCGGGCTGTTCGGCGAGGACGTGGTCGAGATGATCGCGGTGGCCGAGTCGGCCAACTCCCTCGACCAGACCCTGATCACCATCGCCGACACGATCGAACGGCGAGTGGACCGGCTGCTGGGCGCGGCGGTCAAGCTGATCGAACCGCTGCTGATCCTCGCGATCGCCTCGGTCGTGGGGTTTGTGGCCGTCGGGCTCATCCTGCCGATGGTTCAACTGAGCGGTCAGCTCTAGAGACGGGCAGGCCCCGCCCCCCGTACACTTGGGCGGGACAGGGCACGGACCGCCCGCTTCGTTCACCGAAAGGAAGCCGCCATGACCCGCCGACGCAGCGCTTTCACCATCATCGAGGTCATGATCGTTCTCGTGATCATCCTCGCGCTGAGCGGGATCGTCGCCGTCAACTTGCTCGGGCGAAAGAAGCAGGCGGACGAGCAGCTCGCCGCCATCGACCTCAACACGATCAAGAGCGCCCTCAAGATGTTCCGCCTCGACTACGACCGCTGGCCGACCGACGACGAGGGGCTCGAGGTGCTCTGGAACATCGAGGCGCTCGATCCCGATGCCGACGAGACCAAGTGGCACAAGTACCTCGAAGAGCCCATGCCCACCGACCGCTGGGGGCACGAGTGGGGGTACTCCGAGGTCTCCGAGAACGGCGACGAGTCGAACTACGACCTCTGGTCCGACGGTCCCGACGGCGAAGAGGGCACCGACGACGACATCACCAGCTGGACCGAGACCGACGGCGGCTACGGCGACGACCTCATGCCGCCCCCGCCCGACAACGGCGGCCCGTAAGGCCAGGCGCCATGCGCCGACCCGCGTTCACCCTGATCGAGACACTCATCACGATCGCCCTGCTCGTGATGCTGGCGGCGGTCGTGCTGCCCAACCTTGCACCGCGCATCGCCGAACGACGCTTCCGCGACGCGCAACAGCGGGTCGAGCTGGCCGCGGTGATGTGCCGCGCCGAGGCGATGCGGGCGGGCGAGGCGCGGGTGCTGGTCGCACGCGAGGACGCCGACGGGGTGTGGCGCTTCTACGCCGAGCCGCTCACGCCTGAGTCGGCTGAATCGTCCTACCCCATGCAGCCCGACAGGCTCGATATCGAGGCACCCGAGTTCGAGCCGGCGCGCGAGCCCCTGCTCGAACTGCCCGAGGGGTGCTCGATCACCGACGAGCTCCCGCAGACGGACGCCGACGAGCTGCTCGAGCCGTTCGAAGAGCTACAGCCCGAGCTGCCCGACCTCGCCGATGCCGGCTTCGTCGAACCCGAATCCGAGCCCGCGCCGTCGTTCGTCCTGGCGGCGTTCCTGCCCGACGGGCGTGCCGTGACCCCGGCCGAGCTGTACCTGCTCGGGCCCGGCGAGCGTGCCGCGACGATCCGCATCGGGGTGTGGACCGGCGCCGCCCACGTCGAGCCGATCGCCCCCGAGCCCGACGCCGACGCGTTCGGTGAACTCGCTGATCTGACCCCGCCCGCGGAGTCCGGCCGATGAGACGCGCCGCGGTCCTGCTCGAGCTGATCGTCAGCCTGGCGCTGTTCGTGGCGGCCGGGATGGCGGTGCTCACCGTCACCCGGCACGCGGTTGGCTCGATCGAACGCACACGCCTCCAGCAACGGGCGGGCGACCACGCCCGCTCGGCGATGGCGCTGCTCGAGGTCGGGCTCGCCTCGCCCGAGTCGCTCGACGGGTCCGCGCCGACGTGGCTCGACCGCGGCGAATTCGACGAGTCGGCGCCCGTCTCGCCGTGGACGATCGAGGTCGAGACCGAGCCGTCGGCGTACACAGACCTCACGCTCGTCACCGTCACCGCGGTGCACGAGCCGACGCCGGGCACGCGAGACGCGAGCTTCACCCTCCGGCAGCTCATCCGGCTCGCTCGCCTCGAAGAGGACACGATCGGCGAGGAGGACAAGCTCGTCGAGCAGGCCGAGAGGGGCGCACGATGAGGCGCGGGTTCACGCTCATCGAGGTGCTCATCGCGGTGGCGCTGCTCTCGTTGCTCACCGGGTCGATGTTTGCGTTCCTGGTCAACCTGGCGCGGACGCGCGACCGCACGCTGAGCGTCTCGCGCGTCGAGTCCGGTGCCACCCTCTTCCTCGACCGCCTCGAGGACGACCTCGGCGCGTGCATCGCCGGCGACGCGAGCTTCGGGCCGGGCGTCCGCGGCACCGCCGACTCGATCGAGGTCCTCCGACGCCTCGTCACCGTCGAGGGGGCAGAGGTCGATCCCGCCCGCGCCGTGCTCGGCGTCTACCGGCACGACCCCGTCGCACGAACCATCGAGACGATCGACCCCGACACGGGCGAGGGCGAGGTGCTCGGCACCGGCGTGGTCCGCCTCGCCATGCGCTACCACGACGGGAGCCAGTGGCTCGACTCGTTCGATTCGAGTCGATCGGGGCTGCCGGTCGCGGTCGAGGTCTCGCTGTGGCTCGGCGACCCCGCGGCGCCGGGTGAGACCACCGACGCGATCCCCGAGTTCGGCGCCCTCGAGGCACCGATGCAGCCCGAGCTCGGGGAGACCTCGCCAGAGTCGCTGCACCCCGACCGCGTCCGCATCATCGCCGTGCCCGACGGCCCGGTCGCCGCGTGGAAGGACCGCTCATGAGCGCGCGCCGTGGCACGGTCCTGCTCGCCGTTCTCGCCGCGGTCACGATCGCCGCGCTCGCCGCCGCGACGGTGCTGTTCGCGACCGACGCGCAGGTGTCGGCGTCGGCGGCGTCGCTCGCGCGGACACAGTCGCGTTCGAACGCGTGGAGCGCCCTCCAGGCCGTCACCGCCCAGCTCGCCGACCAGCGTGAGGACCTGCTGCTCGGGGAGCCGCCCGCAATCGACCCGGATATCGATCTGTACGAGACCGACACCGGGCGTCTCGGCGTGGCGCGGCTCGTCGCGATCGGACCGGACGGCGAGCTGCTGGTCCCCGAGGGCGGCAAGCTCGACGTCAACCACGCGACCGCGGAGATGCTCACCCAACTCGACGCCATCGACTCCGACCTCGCCGAGCGCATCGTCGCCGCGCGCCCGTTCGCCAGCGTCCACGACCTGCTCGGGATCGAGGGGATCGACCACGACCTGCTCTATGGCAGCGTAGCGCCGGACGGAGCCGATGCCGGTCTCGTCGCTGACGAGCCCACTCTCGCGCTGAGCGACCTGCTCACCGTCTTCAGCTTCGACCCCAACGTCCAGACCGGCGTCGGCGACAGCGACGAGGCGCGACAGGCCCGCGGGCGGCAGCGGTTCAACCTCGACCTGCCCTGGACCGACCGGCTCGGGCGCGCCCTCGACGAACGCTTCGAGGAGGGTGTCGGCGAGACCGTCCACGAACTCATGGACGACGGAGTTGTCTTCGCTTCCGACGCCGACCTCATCGCCCTGCTGCACAACCGCTTCGGGCTCGGCCCCGACAACTGGCGGGAGATCCTCGACGCGATCGCCACCAGCGACGACGAGTTCCGCCCGGGGCGCGTCGATCTGCTCACCGCGTCGCCCGAGGTGCTCGCCGCGGTCCCGGGCTTCGACCGCGCGATCGCGGCCGAGATCGTCGCCGCACGCGACACGCTCGACGACGAGGAGCGCCTGACCGTCTGCTGGCCGGCGATGCGCGGCATCGTCACTCCCGAGGAGTTCATCCTCGCGGTGGATCATCTCACGACGCGGTGCATGCAGTGGCGCGTTCGCATCGAGGCCGGCACGCTTGCGCCCGAGGACATGGAAGTCCGTGCCGACGAGTTCGGTGTGGTCACGCAGGGGCTGCCGGGGTTCGACGCGCCGCTGCGCGACCGGATCGTGATCGAGGCGGTGATCGATGTGGGCAGCATGCGTCCGCGGATCGCGGAGCTTGTGGAACTGACTTCGCTCGACGCCGCGTCGGCCATCGCGAGAACCGTGCCGCCCGAGACGGACGAGGAACCCGCCCCCGACGACGCCTCGGCGGTGTCCGATGAGGTGCTTCTCGCCGAGCCCGACGACGAGACGGCGCCGGGCTTCGGTGATCTCGATTTCGGGACCGACACCGGGGCTGTGGTGGGGGAATCACCCCTCGCCATCGAGCCAGGGTCCGACGAAAGTCCCGACGATTTCTCGCTTGTGGATCGCAGGATCGGGCGTTGGCGGTATGCTGGTACTCACTAATGTCTAGTCGCGCTCCCCTCATCATCGCGCTGGAACCCGATCGCCTGGCCGCGGTCGCGGGGGAGGCAACCGACAGGTCGATCAGCGTCGGTGCGTGGCTCGACGTTTCGCGTCCGGAGTCGGTTGATCCGGGCGACGCCGACGCGGTCGGGGGGTGGGTGCGCGAGGAACTCGCGTCGGCGGGCATCGACGCGAAGCGGGCGGCGTTCGCGGCACCGCGGTCCGGCGTGGTGCTCAAGCGTCTGCGGTTCCCGCTACCCGAAGACGGTTCGACCGACGAACTTGCCTCGATGGTCCGGCTCCAGATGTCGCGCCAGCTCACCGTCCCGTCCGAGGACACGGTGGTGGACTTCGTCGAGCTGGCGTCACGCGACGCCGGGACGGTCGAAGTGCTGGCCGGCGCCCTGCCGGCGTCTCGCGTTGAGTTCGTGCGACGCGTCGCTCGGGCCGCGGGGCTGAAGCTCGCCGGCATCACCCTCCGCACCGCGGGCGCCGCGGCGTTGCTGCGCGACCACGTGGCGGCCCGCGCCGGCGCGACGCTCGGCGTGGCGATCGGGCGCGCCTCGGCCGAGTTCCTCGTTCTCGACGGCGTGACGATGGTTCACTCGCGCCAGGCCGACTTCCCCGTCGAGTCGCACGCCTACCGCAGGCGCGAGGACGACGAGGCGCTGGCCGAGCAGATCGTCGTCGAGGCCAAGCGGACGTGGATGACCCAGCGCGTCGCCGGCGACTTCGACGCGATCGAACGGGTGGCGGTGCTGGGCGACGGCGAGCTGGCGCGTCTGGTCGCGCGGCGCTGCGAGGAGGAGCTCGACCTGCCGGCCGAGACCGTCCCGCCGCCGCGTGGGATCGAGCTGCCCGAGCCCAGCGGCGACGCCCGTTTCGCGACGCTGGCGCCGCTGATCGGTGTGATGTCCGAGCCGCCCGAGCGTCTGCTCGACTTCGCGAGCCCCGCGCAGGCGCCCGACCGCGCCGCGCAGCGTCGCCGGCGCGGGTTGCTCGTCGCGGCGATGGTGGTCGTCCTCGCGGCGTTTGGGTGGCTGGGCTCGGACCGGGCGCTCGACGGGCTCAAGTCGGACCTCTCCGAGGCCCAGGACGCCGAGAGCGAGGCACGCGAACGCTACGCCGACTACCTGGTTGACGACGCGCGCGCCAGCCACCTCGACGCGTGGCTCGACGCCGAGCCCGACTGGCTCGCGCACATCGAGGCGGTGAACGCGCAGCTCCCGGCGCGGGGCGAGGCGCTGCTCGACTCGATCGAGGGCGCGCTGGGACGTGCCGATGTTGTCTACACCCCGAGCAGACGCGGGACGCTTCTGCCTGACGATTCGTGGGACATCAACCGGCGGGTGCTCTTGCCCGTTGCCGGATCGGTGCACCAGCGCGAGGTGGCGACGGCGCTGCGGGCGCGCCTGATCGAGGCGGGTCAGTACTCGGTGACGAGCGGGTCGGCCGACACGCCTGATCGCTTCGACCTCGACCTCGCCACGGACGCGGCCGCGCCGGCGATTGAGGAGCAGCCCGAGCGGACGCCACCGGCGGAGGACGGGACATGACCGGCTGGCTCGGTCGTTACTGGCGCGGGCTCGCGGTCGCGGTCGCGGCGGTGGTTGCGATCTTCGTCGGGTACGACGCGCTCTACGCCGCTCCCGCCTCCAGGCTTCGCGAGCAGACCGCCTCGGCGCTGGACGCGGCCGAGCGATTCAACGCGGCCTCCGACCGCGATGTGGAGGTGCGTGAGCACCTGCGTGCCGTTGCCGCGACCACGCTGGGGCGCGACCCCGACCTCGTCCGGCACCGCCTGCGCACGACGCTGGCGGATCTGGCCGAGGCATCCGGGCTCGAGGGCGTCGAGGTTTCCGAGCACGGGCCCGAGGGTGTGTCAAGCCCTGCCAAGCCCCGCGGCTCGCTCGGTGAGCGGCTCCGCTCACACCCCGACTTCGGCGTCTTCAACGCCGAGGTCTCCGGCGACGGTTCTCTTGGCGCCTGCCTTGACACGCTGGCCGCTGTGCAGGCCCAGCCGTGGGCGCACCGCGTCCGCTCGTTTGCCATCCGCCCGGAGGGCGCGCAGCGGAAGCGGTTCACGCTGCACATCGCCGTCTCGACGCTCTACCTGCCCGACCTGGCGGGCGACGACCCGCCCGACCCCGCCGCCCCGGAGCTCGAACTTGCCGGGGCCGTCGCCTCCACCAGCCCCATCCTGCTGCCCGATCCGGCTGCCCCGCCGGCACCCGCCAACCAGGCGCCGACCGCCGCGGTCGGGCCGGCGTGGAATGCCTGGCGCCTCACCGGCGTGATCGAGTCGCCCGAGGGCGTCGAGGTCATGCTCACACGCACCGACGGCAGCGAGTGGCGGACCATCCGCCCGGGCGAGTCGCTCCTCGGCGCCCAGCTGGTCTCGGCCTCGGGCGAGCGGGCGGTCTTCCTGATCGATCAGTCGCGGTGGGTCGTGGCGACGGGCTGGACGCTCGCCGACCGGGTTCCCGCCGATTCTGTACACTGACCCAGCCCCACGGACGGGGCGACAAGCCCAAAGGGAGTTGGGAATGACACGTCGGAGACGTTCGGTGGCGCTGGTCGCCGCTCTTGTAGCGGTGGCGCCCGCGCCGATCACGGCCGGGCTGACCTGGCAGGAGTCCGACCCCGCGCCGGCCGCGGCCCAGGGCATCCGCTTCAACTTCAAGGACGCGCCGTTCGATCAGGTGCTCGACTTCTTTGCGCGGGCGTCGGGTCTGCCGGTCATCTACGAGGCGGAGGTGCCCAAGGGCGCGCTGACGTTCATCAGCGCCGAGGACTACTCGTTCAACGACGCGCTGACGATCCTCAACCTCAACCTCCAGCCGCACGACCGTCACCTGCGCCGCGAGGGCAAGTTCCTGTACCTGGAGACGCTGGGTGACTCGGCGCGCAAGCCGACGCGCGTCGCCGACCCCAACGCCGTGGACACGATGCCCCTCGACGAGTTCGTCACGGTGACGATCCCGCTCGACAACGCGCTGTCCGACAAGGTCGCCGAGCAGATCAAACCCCTCATCGGGCCGCACGGGAGCGTCACCTCGGTTCCGCAGCAGAACATGCTGATCGTCGTCGAGTCGGCGCCGCAGTGCGCGCGCATCCGGAAGATCGTCGAATCGGTCGACTCGGTTCGCCCGGTCGATTCGGACTTCCGGCTCTTCAAGCTCAAGCACGCCCAGGCCGACGTCGCCGTCAACGCGCTCAAGGGGCTCGTCGGGCAGAAGATCCAGCGCATCATCGTGGACAAGGACGGCAAGCAGCGCGTCGTCGAAGATACGGACATCGGCGGCATCAGCATCCAGCCCGACGTGCGCACCAACTCGGTCGTCGTCGTCGGCCCGAAGGCGCGCATCAACACGGTCAGCGAGCTCATCGACCTGCTCGACGCGCCCGAGGGCGCCGACGGCGAGCGCACGATGCGGACCTTCCCGCTCTCGTCGGTCACCGCCGACGACGCGGCCCACCAGCTTGAACGCCTGTTCGCCGGCATCCCCGAGAACCGGCGCCCGACGGTGCTCGCGCTCGGCGAGGCGGGCAAGGTGACGGTGGTCGCCCAGCCACAGTTGCTCACCCAGGCCGCCGCCCTGCTCAGCGAGATCGACCCGGGCGGTGTAGACGCGGCGGACACGCGCGAGGCACGGACGGTCCGGCTCGAGCACGCCGACCCGTCACGCACGCTCGACCTCGCCCAGCGTCTGCTCACCGCGCGTCAGCGTCAGGTGCTGGCGACCGCACCGTCGCCTGACGGGCGCGGCATCATCGTCGCCGGCCCCAAGCCCGACGTGGACGCCTTCGCCGATTTCGTGCGCACGCTCGACACCGACCCCGAGACCCCGCGCGACGTCCGCGTCGTCCGGCTCACCGGGCACAACCCCGAGTCGCAACTCGCCCGCGCGAACGAGATCTACACGATGCGGACGAGCGACCTGCCGGAGATGACCGACGCCGTCTCGACCTCGTTCGACGCCTCGACGGGGTCGGTGCTGGTGGCCGGCACCGACGAGGGCGTGCGTCTGTTCACGCAGGCTTTGGATGAGGCGCGTCAGCTCATCCCGCCGCAGCGGACGACGCGTCTGATCGACGTGACGCAGGCCGAGGCCGCTGATATCGTCGGGCCGCTGCGCGAGCTGCTGGCGTCGGCCGACCCGATCGATCCGGCCCGCAAGATACCCGAGCCGACGATCCAGGTGGTCGAGCGGACGAACTCGCTGATGGTGACGGCCGAGGAGGCGCAGCACCGCCTGATCGCCGATCTGGTGCGCAAGCTCGACACGATCGAGCAGACCGACCTGCCGCCGCTGCGACTGCTCCAGCTCCGTACGGCCGATGCGACGGCGATCGCGCAGATGCTGAGCGATCAGTACCGCAAGCGTCCGCAGGCCGAGCGTGCGGCCAAGCCGGTCGAGGTGCGTGCGGACGCGGCGACGAACACGCTGATCGTGAGCGCGCACCCCGATCTATTCGACGAGATCAAGGCGTTCGTGGACGATCTGAACAAGGACTCGGCGAACGGGCCGGAGCGGGTCACGGTGCTGTTCCAGCTCAAGGCGGCGCGTGCGGAGGCGGTGGCCGACGCGATGGACCGGCTGTACCCCGAGCCGCCGGTTCCGCTCGACCGTCGCGGGCGTCCGATGCCGTGGGCGCGCGAGGCGAAGGAGGTGACGGTCTCGGCCGACCCGTCGAGCAACTCGCTGATCATCGATGCGCCGGCCGACCGCATCGAGTCGCTGCAGGAGCTGGCGGCGAAGCTCGACCGCGTCGAGCTGCCGCCGGTGGCCGAGCTGCGGACCTACCGCATCATCGGCGCCGACCTCGATGCGGTATCGCGGACGCTCCAGGCGCTGGCGCGTCAGGGGAACCTCTCCGCGCCGGCCGAGCCGGGCAAGCAGCCGGTGCAGGTGGTGATCGAGACCGAGCCTCGTTCGGGGACTCTGATCGTTGCGGGTGACGACACGACGTTCGAGCGCGTGGAGGCGATGCTGAAGGACCTCTCGGCCGTCCCGGTCGAGAAGCAGCTGCGGGTGGTGCCGATCGTCAACGCCGACGCCGAGGACGTCCGGGCGCAGGCGCTCGAGCTGTACGAGCAGCAGATCGCGCAGATCCCGGACGCGAACCCGGTGGACGTGTCGGTCGATCGCACGGCGAACTCGCTGCTGATCGTGGCCGACGCCGAGGCGATGGGGCGGTTCACCCGTGTGCTCGAGGAGCTCCAGCGTCAGGCGGGTCCCGAGCGGGAGGTGCGTCTGGTCGAGCTGCGTTTCGCCAAGGCCGACGAGGTCATCGCGTTCCTCGAGGACCTGGTGCAGTCGAACCGCTCGATGACGCAGCGGGGCGGGCCGGAGCCGACGTTCGAGGCGATCGAGGCGACCAACTCGCTGCTGATCAGCGCGCAGTCGTGGCAGTTCCCGATCATCGACCAGCTCATCGACCGCGTGGACAACGAGCAGGGCGTCGAGACGGCTCCGCTGCGCATCCTCCGCCTGCGTTCGACCGACGCGGCCAACCTCGCCAGCGTGCTCCAGCGCACCTACGACAAGCGCCCGGTCAGCGAGCGGGCGACCAAGCCGGTGAACATCCAGTCGGACACGGCGACCAACACGCTGATCGTCAGCGCGCACCCGGACGTGCTGCCGGAGATCGAGCAGATCGTCGGCGAGCTGAACGAGACACAGGGTCTGGACGCCGAGGGGCGCGAGATCCGCATCTTCCCGCTGCGGGTCGCGCGTGCGGAGGAGCTGGCCGAGACGATCGACGCGATGTTCCCCGAGCCACCGATCCCGCTCGACCCGCGGACGCGGCGCCCGCGTCCGGACCTGCGCCAGCCGAAGGAGGTCGTGGTGCGTGCCGATCGGGCGACGAACTCGCTGATCGTGGACGCGCCGGCCGCCCGGCTCGCCGGATTCGAGCAGATCGTCGAGAGCCTCGACCGGACGAAGAGCGCCGAGGGCGTCGAGCTGCGGACGTACCGGCTCGCGCGCGCCGACGCGAACTCGGTGCGTGACACGCTGACCAATCTCGCGCGGACGGGCGCGTTGTACGGCTCGGGAGGCTCGCAGGCGGCGGTCGCCACGCCGGTAACCGTCGATGTCGAGGCGGGGACGAAGACGCTGATCGTGAGCGGTCCGACGGAGGTGTTCGACGCGGTCGAGCGTGTGATCGAGCAGGTGGACGAGGAGGACGTGCGTCTGGTGGTCGAGCTGCGCGCGTTCCGTCTCGAGCACGCGTCGGCGAGCGCCGCGGCCGGGTCGGTCGAGGCGCTGCTCGCCGATCGTACGGCTTGGCCGACCGAACTCGCCGATGAGAATATCCCCGAGCCGCGGGTGACGGTCAACGCGCCGGCCGGCGAGGTGCTGGTTTCGGCGCCGCACGCGTTGATGCCGCTGGCCGCCGAGCTGATCGAGACGCTCGACAAGCCGGTCGAGTCGGAACGGCTGGTCGCGGTGATCCCGATGATCAACGCGGACGCGCAGGCGCTGATGGAGAGCATCGAGGCGGTCTACGCCGAGGGTGACGCGGGCGAGCCGCCGGTGGTGCGGGTTGATCCGTCGAGCAACGCGCTGATCGTCCGCGCGACGCCCGAGCAGATGAAGTCGATCCGTGCGCTCGCGGGCGACCTCGACGCAGCGGCCCAGGCCAACACGCGTCAGGTGCGCATGGTGCCGGTCGATCGCTCGAAGGCCGACGCGGCACTGATGGCGCAGACCATCCGGCGTCTGCTCGAGCAGCAGGGCGGCGTGAAGGTCGAGGTGATCGACGCGGCCGATCTGCTCAAGGACGAGGAGCCCTCCACGCCGCCGACGGGGATGGCGCCGATGACGCTGCCCGAGGCGTTCGTCCGGATCGCTCTGGCGCAGGTCGAAGAGCAGGGCGGACCGGACGCGACGGAATCCAAACCCGCGATCACGATCGCGGTCGATCCGGTTTCGAACGCGCTGATCGTGGTGGGTTCGGAGCGTCTGGGCGAGCGAGTGGCCGAGCTTGCGTCGCAGCTCGCCGAGCAGATGCCCGCCGAGCCGACGGCCGTCCGCGTCGTCGCCCTGCCCGACGGCACCGACGCCCGCGCGATCACCCAGATCGCCGCACAGACCATCCGGCAGGTGGGGCGTGCAAGCCCGACCAACCCGGGCGGGTTCACCGGCAACGTCGTCGTGGCTCCCGACCCGACGGGGTCGGCGGTCATCGTCTGGGCCAACGACACCGACTTCGAGTCCGTCGGCACGCTGATCGCGTCGGTCTCGAAGCTGCACGCGGTGACGTCGCTGACGGTGAAGGTGTACCCGCTGACCAATGTGCGGGCCGATCGCGCCGCCCGCGCCATCGGCGACCTGTTCGCCGACCAGCCGCGCGGGCGTCAGGCGCGCCGGATCCGCGGGCTCGACCTGACCGTGCAGGGCGACGGGCAGGCGCCGATCTCAGCGCAGCTGGACGCGTCGCTGGTGCGTGTGACGGCCGACCCCGGCGGGACGGCGTTGATCGTGGCGGCCCCGGGCGAGTCGATCCCGCTGATCGACCGCTTCGTGGGGCTGATCGACCAGAGCCCGGTCGCCGACCGGCTCGCGATCCGGCGCTACGAGCTGGCTCACGCCGAGGCGGCGCAGCTCCAGGGCACGCTCCAGCGTCTGTTCGACGCGCAGCGCCAGGGTCCGAACGCCCGTGACCTTCCCCGCGCGATGTTCGTCGCGGACGCGCGGACGAACTCGCTGCTGGTGACGGCGTCGAACGAGCAGCACGAGGAGGTTGCGCGGCTCATCACGTCGGCCGACATCGACGAGCCGGGCATCCAGATCGAGGCGATCCAGCTCGAGCACGCGCAGGCCGCCCGCGCCGCCAACGCGCTGCGGCAGTTCTTTAATGAACGCGCACGCGCCGAGGGGCTCCGTGCGTCGAGCGTTTCGATCGTTGGCTCGGCCGACGGCAACGTCGTGCTCGTCAGCGGGGCGCCCGAGCACGTGAAGATGCTCCGCGAGCTGGCCGCGCAGCTCGACCAGCCCGAGATGGGCGAGGACCGGCGGGTCGAGCTGTTCAGCCTGAAGAACGCTCAGGCGTGGGAAACGAACTGGATGATCCAGCAGATGTTCCCCTCGCGCCGCGCCGACGAGCGGGTGATCTCGACACCGCAGCCCAGCGTCAACGCGCTGATCGTCTCGGCGCCCGAGGAGGCGTTCGACGAGATCTCGAAGGCGATCGCGATGATGGACGCGGCGCCGACGGCCGAGTCGGCCAACATGGTCAGCGTCGCGCTCGACTCGGCCCGTGCCCAGGAGGTCGCGCAGGCGCTCCAGAGCGCCCTTCCCCAGAGCGTCAAGGTCAAGATCACGCCGGTCGCACGCTCCAACTCACTTCTGCTCACCGGCTCGGACGAGGCGATCGCCCTGGTCATGGACCACATCAGGACGCTCGACACCGCGCCCGTGCGCACGCTCAGCGTCTTCCGGCGCGTCGAGCTCAAGCACGCGATGGCCGACGACGTGAGCTTCACGCTGCGCCAGATGATGCGAGACCGCCAGCGCCCCTCCGGGCAGCCCGTCCCGAGCGTGGACTACACGACCAACGGCAATGCGCTGCTCATCTCGGCCGGCGCCGACGAGATGGACGAGATCCTCTCGATGGTCGATCAACTCGACGTCGCGGCAGACGCCGAGCGGACCAGCCAGTTCGTCAAGCTGAAGTTCGCCAAGGCCGAGCAGGCGGCGTCGGCGCTGGAGGTGTTCTACGGGCGGTTCGCGCCGGAGGCATCGACGCCGGGCGCGCGCTCGGTGACGATCGTGCCCGACCCGTCGAGCAACTCACTGGTGATCAGCGCGCCCGAGAGCGAGTGGGAGGGGCTCAACGCGCTGCTGGCCCGCCTCGACAGCGAGGAGTACGACACGTCGCAGCAGCTGGTGGTGATCCCGCTGCAGCACGCCGACGCGACGGCCGTCGCCAAGGCGCTCAACGACGGGTTCCGCGCGCCGCTCGACCAGCAGCTGCGTCAGGAGCAGATCCGCCTCGAGCAGGAGCGTCGCGACCGCGGCAACCGCTTCCAGGATTACGTCCCGCCTCCGGTGCTGGTGGACGCGTCGGGCACGCCGAGTGTCTCGGCCGAGGTGCAGACCAACTCGCTGGTGGTCTTCGCGGCGCGCGACGACCTGGAGCGCATCCGGCACATCGTTGAGCAGCTCGACGTGCCCGACTACGTGCGCATCGCCGAGGCGCGGGTGATCCCGCTGGAGACGGGCAAGGCGTCGGTGGTGGCGGCGTCGATCCGGCAGATGTACGCCGACGACCGGCGGACCGGCCCGCACGCTGTGGTCATCGCCGGCGACGACCAGTCGAATGCGCTGATCGTGCGGGCGGGCGACGAGGACTACGCGCAGATCCGTGCGCTGGCCGAGTCTCTCCAGCAGGAAGGCGACCGAACGCGTGTGCGTGCGCACGTGGTGCGTCTGTCGCGCGTGCCGGCGGCGAGGCTGCGCGAGACGGTGCTGGCGACGTTCACGCCGCAGGCCAAGCGCTTGGGCGAGTCGCTGGCGGTCGAGGTGGACCGTCAGAACAACGCGCTGGTGATCGCGGCCAGCGAGCGCCTGTTTGAGGAGATCGAGCAGACGGTGCGCGAGCTGGACGGTGCGCCCCCGGACGGGGGCGACGCCGGACCGGTCGGGCTCGGGCAGTCGGTGCGCGTGGTCGAGGTGACCAACAACGACCCGGCGCGGATCCGCCAGCAGCTCGAGCAGCTCGGCGTGATGCGCGACCCGCCGCCCGACCGTCCGGGTCTGGTCGGCGAGGCGGTCAACGTCGTGGTGATGTCGAGCAAGCGGGCGCTGACGGTGACGGGCAACTCGCGCGATGTTGAGCTGGTGTCTCAACTGATCGCGTCGCTCGACGCCGCGCCGTCGGACACCGAGCAGCAGATCGGGGTGGCGCCGCTGAAGCTGGCCGAGGCCGCTCCGCTGGTCGCGACGCTCGAGGCGATGCTCAACCCGGATCCGGGGGGCGGGCGCACGGGCCCGGCCAAGGCGCTGGCCGAGCACCTGCGCCGTCTGCGCCTCGTGCCAGAGGGCGTGGACGGGGAGGACCTGGAGCTCGACCTGTCGGTTCCGGTGCGTCTGATCGCCGATGAGCAGTCCAACGCGGTGGTCATCGTGTCGAGCGCCGGCAACGTGCGCGCGCTCAAGGACGTGATCGGGCTGTTCGACACGCTGCCCGTCGGCGATGCGGTGGTCGTGCGGATGTTCCCGCTCGAGAACGCGGCGGCGTCGCGGGTCAAGGGCATCATCGACCAGCTGTTCAGCCAGGGCGAGGCGCTGCGCCGGGTTCCGGGCACGCGGCGCGAGGGGCTGCCGACAACGACGACCGGTCAGGCGCTGGCCGGCGAGGTCACGGTGTCGATCGATGAGCGCACGAACGCGCTCGTCGTGGCGGGTCGTGAGGAGGCGGTGGCGCTGGTCGAGGTGCTGGTGAACGATCTGGACAGCGAGAGCGCGCAGGCGTGGGTGGAGCCGCGGATCATCCGGCTCAAGTACGCCGACGCGGTTGACCTGGCGAAGACGCTGGTGGACGTTCTGGTGCAGGACACGACGGACACACCGGAGGCCGAGGCGTTGCGCCGGCAGGCGGGGCGGATCCGCGCGATCCGCGAGGGTCTCGAGGGTGACGTGAAGCTGGTGTCGGACCTGTTCGCGCCGATGTCGGGGCTGGTGATCGAGCCCGAGGAGCAGCTGAATGCGCTGATCGTGGTCGGCTCGCCGCGCAACCTCGCGGTGGTGAACGAGCTTGTGGGGATGCTGGACATCGAGGCGGCGTCGGCGGCGAACAGGGTGCGGGTGTTCCCGCTCGAGCACGCCTCGGCCGAGCGGGTGAGCTCGATCGTGGACGACCTGTTCCGGCAGCGTGCCGACGCGGGGGCGCTGCGTGACGAGGACCGCCTGGTGATCTCGCCGGATGTGCGCACGAACGCGTTGATCGTCTCGACGAGCGCACGCAGCTTCACGGTGCTCGAATCGCTGCTGAAGACGCTGGACTCGTCCGAGAGCAACTACTCGGTTGGTCTGCATGTAATTGCGGTGCCGCAGGGCGACGCGCAGCAGCTCGCGCCGCGGATTCAACGTCTGATGCGTGAGCGGATCGACGCGAGCACGCGGGCGGGCTCGGTGACGACGCCGGCCGACGCGTTCAGCGTCGAGGCCGATCCGAGCGGCGAGGTGCTGATCGTCGCGGCCAGCGACGAGAACCTGGCGATCGTCAAGGAGCTGGTTGACGCGCTGACCGGCGACGCGACGGCGCGGGCCGGGGCCGAGACGACAGACGTGATCCCGATCACGGCGGGCTCGGCGGAGGAGGCCGCCGGGGCGATCAACGAGCTCTACGTGCGCAAGGAGAACGAGCGGCGTGGCGCGGGGGCGGTGCGCGTCGTCGCGAACCCGCGTCTGAACGCGTTGGTCGTCAGCGGGACCGCGGGCGACGTCGAGGCGATCCGCGGGCTGGTCGGTCGGCTCGACGAGACCCGCTCGGCGGCCGTGCAGGACATGAAGCGGATCGAGCTGCGTTCGGCGAACGCGATCGAGGTGGTGAGTTTGCTTCAGAACGTGCTGAGCGGTCGTTCGGTGGGTCGATCGGGCCCGCAGGCGACGCGGCTGCGTTTCTTCCGCGACCGGGTGGCGGGTGAGTTCGGCGCCGAGCCGACCGAGGCCGACCTGGACTCACTGATCCGCGGGCAGGTGACGATCACGCCGGAGTTGCGGACGAACTCGGTGGTGGTGGTGGCGCCGCCGTCGGTGCTGGCGCTGGTCGAGGACATCATCAACGACCTGGACACGACGAAGGCGGGCGAACGGCGGATCGCGACGTACCGGCTGGAGAACGCGGACGCGCGTGCGATGGCCGAGGTGCTGCGCGACCTGTTCAACATGACCCAGCAGGGCGACCGCTTCGTGCTGATCCCGACGCAGGCGAACTCCGACGAGGATCAGCAGGAGGAGGGGATGCTGGGCGGGACGCTGACACCGGTTCCCGACCAGCGGCGCGAGCTGTCGATCACGATCGACGCGCGGACGAACACGCTGCTGGTATCGGGGACCGAGGAGTACCTCGACCTGGTGGAGGAGGTGGTGGACGATCTGGATCAGATCCAGGCGACGGAGCGCGAGCAGCTGGTGTACCGGCTGAAGAACGCGCGGGCGATGGAGGTCGAGGACACGCTGACGCGGTACTTCGAGGGTGAGGTGCAGCGGATCCGGCAGACGATGGGCCCGCAGCAGGCCGAGAGCCTGACGCGCCGGCTCGAGCAGGAGGTGACGGTCGTCGGCGACGAGAAGAGCAACACGCTGGTGATCTCGGCGTCGCCGCGGTACATCGACACGGTGGCGCAGATCGTGGACGAACTGGACGCGGCGCCGCCGCAGGTGATGATCCAGGTGCTGCTGGCCGAGGTGACGCTGGACGGGGCGGACACGTGGGGGATGGATGTGAACGTCGGTCCTATCGGTGGGCAGGACGTGACGGTGGGGACGATCGGGGCCGGGGCGGCGCTCTCGACGGCACTCGGCGTGCCAAACCTGTCGGTGGAGGCGTCGGATTTCTCGCTCCTGATCCGCTCGCTGGAGGTGCAGGGCAAGCTGGAGGTGCTCAGCCGCCCGCAGGTGACGGTCAAGAACAACGAGCCGGCGCTGATCCAGGTCGGCGAGGACATCGCGATCGTGACGGGCGTGGAACGGCTCGACAACGGGAACACACGCTCGGACGTGGAGCGTCGCGACACGGGGATCATCCTCAACGTGACGCCGACGATCAGCGACGACGGGTTCGTGCAGATCGATCTGAAGCCGGAGATCTCGACGGTGAGCAGCCGGACGACGCAGATCTCGGAGGACTTCGAGGCGCCGATCATCAACAAGCGCGTGGTGGACACGACGGTGACGGTGCGCGACGGTCAGACGGTGGTGATCGGCGGGCTGATCCAGTCGCAGGAGGAGACGCGCGAGACCAAGGTGCCGATCCTCGGGGACATCCCGCTGCTCGGGATCCCCTTCCGCTCGAAGGACGAGAGCAACATCAAGACCGAGCTGCTGGTGATCCTGACGCCGACGGTGATCCCCGGGGCCGAGCCGGACGCGTCAACGCTGGTCAAGGAGCTGACGGACAAGGCGATCGGGGAGCTGACCGATCTTGAGAACCTGAAGAGCCTGATGGGCGGGCAGCCCGACGAGGAGCAGCGTCAGCAGATGGGCCCGCCTGCGCCGGAGGACAACGGCGATGAGCAGGGGGACGACCCGGAGCCGGGCAAGTGGATGATGCGGGAGCGCGATGCGGAGCCGTTGGGGAATTCGTAGCACGTTGATCGCGTTGGGCGTGATCGGAGTCGGGTGCCACCGCGTGCCGGTGGACGCGGGGCCGCACATCCCGCCCGCGCCGCGCGGGACGGAGCCGGCGCACGTCGTGCTGACGGCGCAGCACCCGACCGACGCCGACCGCAACGGGTTCCCCGACACGGTGGGCGTGTACGCGTACCTGTTCCCGCCCGAGGGCGAGTACTCGCTGCCGATCTTCTCGCACGGGACGCTGAGATTCGAGCTCGACGACGCGGAGACGGGCGAGGCGGCGGCATCGTGGTCGTTCTCGGCCGCGCAGGTTGACAACGCGCGGTCGCGGACCGGCGTCGGGCCGTGCTACGTGTTCAGCCTGTCGCTGAAGGACGCGGGGATGAACGACGAGTTCGCGACGCGGGTGTTCGCGCTGCGCGCATGGTTCGAGCCGAGCTCGGGCAAGCCGGCGGCGACGGGCAGGATCGAGCTGCGTCTGGGGAGCGAGCGGAAGCGGTAGCTACGGGCAGCCGGCGATCCAGAGGTTGACGTAGAACTGGATGTCGGCGGCCGAGACGACGCCGTCGGGGACGCCGTAGTTGGGGTCGCCGATGGGGGCATTGGTGGTGGTCATGTCGGCGATCGAGGCGTCGGCGACGACCCAGGCGTTGACGTAGTACTGGAGATCGACGGCGGAGACGACGCCGTCGGGGACGCCGTAGTTGGGGTCGCCGACAGGGGCGTTGGTGGTGGTGAGGTCGGCGCGGCAGGTCGCGAGGGCGACGCGGTAGATCACGTACCGCGGTGGATCCCCCGGGGTGACCGCCGACTGCTGCGCATAGAACGAGATTACGCCCTGGTCGGCGCTGTCGCCAGCCGTCGTGAAGACCTGGACGGGTGTTCCGTCGAGCGGGTCGTTGCGGTCGGCGACCAGCGTCATCGAGGCGTCGCTTCCGATGATGAACACACCGGAGTTCGTCGGGGTGAACGCGTTCGCCGAGAACCGCGAGCCGTCGATGCGGCACGCGTCGAGGTAGAGCACGCCGGGCAGGAGCATCTCGATGCCCAGCGCGGTCCTGATGTAGGTGTTCCGCGTCGTGGTTCCGGACCCGTCGTCAACTGTTGCGCCGAACACCAGCCCGTCGTCGAGGAAGATCGGGCGACCGAAGAACGAGACCACCTGCCCGCCGTCGATTGAGTCGCCGGTGCGGGCGATCGGCTCTGTCGTGCCGTCGGTATTGGAGTAGAAGAGCAGGCAGTCGCCGCCCGCGTCGCAGAAGAACGCGGCCGCCCGCCCGTCGCTGTCCACCCCGGCGATCCCGAACTGATTCACGGTCATGGTCTCGATGACGTCGCCGACCGCGGCGACGCGGCGGACCGCGTCTGTCGCCAGGTCATATAGGAAGTACCCGTCGTACACGCTCCCCGGGAGGAAGTCGGCGAAGAGGACGTGCCCGCCGGAGCACGCCTGGGGGCTCGGCCGCGTGTACTGGCCGCCCCCGGGGCGGGCTTCACCCTCGTTCAGCAACGGCGAGGCGACGCCGCTCTCGAGTTTCCAGAGCGCCCACAGATCACCGGCCGAGAGGCGGTTGTGCTCGAATACCGCGATCCCGTCGTCCACGACGACCTGCCCGTGCCCGAGGACCGAATCCGCCAGCCAGAGCTCCTCATGGAAGACCTCGGGCGCCGGCGTGAACCTGAACAGCGTGGTGTGCCAGTCCAGGGTGACTTCGTCCACCGCGAGTTCGTACGCGAAGACGTCGGAGCCGTCGGCCGCCGGGTAGAAGCCCGGGAAGATCGGCGTGCGACCCGACAGCACCTCCACCTCGATCTGGTACAGCTTCTCGATCTGGAACGGCTGGGCGAGGGCGATCGGCGTGACGAACAGGGTGCCCAGAACGGCGTGCCTCAACATCGACGACCACCTTTCCGCCCGGCGGTGGTCGCCCCGTTCCACGATGCGCGACGTCCCGAGTCGGGCGATGCATGCTACCAAAACATCCGCAATAAGGGAAGCCAGGAAGGGCGGGGATCAGCCGCGCACAAGCTCGACCAGCGCCGCGAGGATGTCCTCGGGCTCGCTCATGCGTCCCGGGCCGGCGTGGCGGCAGGCCTGCCAGCCCTCGGCGGGGCCGACTGTGCGGTAGCCGTCGGCTTTGAGCTGCGCGAGGTTGCGCTGCGTCGAGGCCTGGGCCCACATCGCGCTGTTCATCGCCGGAGCGAGGAGGACGGGGGTCTTGGCGCGGTCGACGGCCGCGAGCACCAGCGACACCACGTCGTTGGCGAAGCCGTTGGCGAGGCGGGCCATGCAGTCCATCGTGCACGGGGCGACGAGGGCCGCGTCGGCGCGGTCGGCCAGCGAAATGTGCTGCGGGTCGTTCGATTCGGCGTGCTGCCACGGCGAGGTGTACACCGGGCGGGCCGAGAGCGCCTGGAAGGTCAGCGGCGTGACGAAGTGCGTCGCCGCCTCGGTCATCAGCACCGTGACCTCGGCGCCGGCCTGGGCGAGCTTGCTGACGACGGTGGCGGTCTTGTACGCGGCGATGCCGCCGGTCACGGCGACGATGATCGACTTGCCGTTCAGAGGGGTGAGGTCGGGCAGCCGCATCGCTGCCGCCTAGAGGAGCGGGGCGTCGGCGGCGGCGGCCAGGGCGGCGCGCTCGGGGTCGTCGTGCTCGATGAAGCGCGAGGTGATCTTGTCCTGGAGGATCTCCTCGATGACGAGTTCGAGGTCGCTGCGTCCGTCGCGATCGACCAGCGGACGGGCGCCCTCGATCAGCTCGCCGAGGCGGCGTTGGATGAGGGTGCAGAGCTTGAAGCGTCCGCCGGCCTTGTTGACGATCTCTTCGCTCTTGAGGGCTTCGATCATGCGCGGTGGATCCTGTGTGGTGGGGGGCCGGTTCTGCGACTGAGATCCGGCGGGGTCGGTGGTTGGCCGGTATACTAGGTGCGGAGCCGGTCGGGGGACAAGGCCGGCCAGACGCACAAGCGGGATCGTTTCGCCGGGCGGGGCATTGCCCCGGCGCGGGTGCGGTCCGCACGGAGCGACGAGATGAGCGAGTGGAAGCCGGGGGATGAGCTGCGCCACACCGGCAGGCCGGAGTGGGGCGTGGGGAAGATCGAGCGTGTCGAGGCGGCCGTCGTCGAGGGCGAGGCCTGTCAGCGGCTCACCGTGCGGTTCGACCGCAACGGGTTGAAGACGCTGTCTACGGCGATCGCCCAGCTCGAGCGGGCCGGATCGGCGCCGGAGACGGCGGGCGGGGGTTGGCTGGGCGAGGCCGAACGCACCGACCCGGGCGAGGCGCTGCTGGAGATCCCCGAGAGGGCGCGTGACCCGTTCCGCGGCCCGGTGGGGCGGCTGGAGGCGACGGCGGCGCTGTACCGCTTCACGGGCGAGGGAGCGTCGCTGCTCGACTGGGCGGCGGCCCAGACGGGGCTGCGCGACCCGCTCGGCGAGTTCAGCCGCCACGAGCTCGAGGAGCGCTTCCGGCGCTTCCGGCGTTCGCTCGACGAGCACCTGATCAGCGTGGCCAACGAGGCGTCGCGCACCGACCCGGCGGGGGTCAGGCGGGTGATTGTGACCGTGCCGGACGAGGCCAAGGCGGTGCTCCGCCGTCTCAACATCGCCTGTTGAGCGCACGCAACGGGCCGCACAGGCGGGTCCCGATCGCGTTGCGGGATCGCAGTGTCAGGCGGTTCGGTCTGTGCGGGCGCGGGTGTGTGTGCTTTCTTATCAGACGACAGCGGAGCGGCACCGCTCTGGCGCGTCGCTTGTACCTCCGTGCGGCGTCCCGGTCTGCCGGGGCGACATCAAACACAGAACGGAGGAGACGAGCGATGACCGAACAGGACTTCCAGACGAAGCTCAACGAGCTCATCGGGCGGATCGAGACGCTGCCGACCGATGAGCGCGAGTCGCTGATGCGTCTGGCCGACGAGACCAAGAGCCGTCACGCGCGGATGAAGAAGACGATCTCGGACCTGCAGGAGTCGCTGGATTACCTGCGTCTGAGTGTGAAGTACCTCGTGTTCGACCTGGAGGCGACGCGCCGGGAGAACACGTGCCTGAAGAACCTGCTTGACCGCAGGGACGACCAGAACTGAGTCGCGCCGGAGGGAGGGATCGCGGGCCGGGGTCGCGAGGCGGACCCCGGCCTTTGCGTGCGCGCGTGGGTACAATGGCGGCCTCCGGGAGCGGTGGCCGAGCGGCTGAAGGCGCCGGTTTGCTAAACCGGTGGGCGGGGCAACCTGTCCCGAGGGTTCGAATCCCTCCCGCTCCGTTGAGCCGTCGTCGGGCGGCTCTCTTTGTGCGCCCCGCGTGCCCGCGTCAGTCTGTCCCGTAGTCCATCTCGTATTCGTCGGCTGGTGACGCATCGGGCGCCGACGTGGGGAGCGTGAGCTGCGCCGCCCCCGCGAGCGCGGCGAGGACGACCAGTTCTCCCATGAGCCTCGTCGCCGGGCGGCTGCGCAGCGCCAGACCCAGCGCCGGGACGAGCGCCGTCGCGGCGGCGAGGGTGAACGCGGCGCGCGGGTTGTCGTCCTTCGAGCTGTACAGGTACCCGCTGACGAACAGCCCGAAGAGCACCGCCCCGACGACCCACGAGACCGAGTCGAGTACAGGCCCGCGCCGGATCAGCCCGAGCACGCCCATCGTGCCGCAGAACATGCTGATCGGACCGGTGTTTTCCGACAGGCTTGCGATGTGGGCGTCGAACAGAACGAGGGCGAACACGGCGGCGGTGACGGCGAGGACGAGCGAGCCGCCGGCGCGTCTTCCGGCCATGCCGGCCTCGAGTCCGGTGATGATCGCCGCGCCGAGCGCCGTGAGCGCAACGGTCCAGACGGGCGTGCGCCACCCCTCCCATCCGTACGCGCGGCGTGAGTGGCTCAGTGCCCAGACGATGACGAACGCGGCGGCGACCGCGAGGACCGACCGCACCCACGGGCGTCGTGCGATCGGCACGAAGCGGACCACCGCCGCCGCGACCAGCCCGGGCAGCGCGAAGTAGAGCACACGTCCGGTGAAGTCGGTCGGCCAGACGCCCTTCCATCCGTGGGTGATGACGGCGTTGGCGGCGCAGGCGGCCGCAAGCAGCGCCGCGACAAGCAGCCCGTCGGGCGGGGCGGCGTTCCTCCGCCACGGACGCCACAGCGCGATCAGCAGCGCCAGCGCGACACCCGTCGGCGCGACGACCGCTCGGAGCGATTCGGTGACGATCGGGCCCACGCCGCGTGTTCCTCGTTACTTGCGCACGCCCTCGACGGCGATGAGCAGCGTGACGTCGGCGCCCAGCGCATCGGGCAAGAACGCGACGCCGTAGTCGAGGCGGTCGATGACGAGCTCGGCCTCGAAGCCGGAGCGGTACCCCATGCGTCCGGTGTCGCCCTCGCCGGTGGGGACGAGCGTGAAGGTGACGGGCTTGGTCGTGCCGCGGATAGTCAGATCGCCGGTGACCATGTAGTTGTCGGCGTCGGGGGTGATCTCGGTGCTCTTGAAGGTGGCGACGGGGAACTGGGCGGCGTTGAAGAAGTCGGGGCTTTTGAGGTGCTTGTCGCGGTCGTCGCTGTGGGTGTCCACGGAATCAACGTCGATGGTCATGTCGAGCGAGCTGGCGCCCTCGGCGTCGAGCACGAACGAGCCCTCAGCCTTGTTGAAGCGCCCGTAGAACGGCGCGATGCCCATGTGGTTGATCTTGAAGAGGATGCTGGAATGGACGGGGTCCACGGTGAAGGTGTCGGCCGCCGTCGAGGTGCTGGCGCCGGTCGAGAACGCGGCGATCGCACCGACGAGAGCCAGGGACGAGGCGACGGCGAACATTCGGGTCATCCGCATAGTTGGAACTCCTGCTGGGGCGGGCGACCCCCTTCGGCCCGCCAGTGTGCGGGGAGGATACGCTACAGAGTGCGGCGGGACGCGCGTGGAAGGAGAACGCGATGGCGAGGACACCCTCGACGATGCTCGAACTGGGGACAACCGCGCCCGATTTCAGCCTGAAGGACACGGTGAGCGGGAGGCTGGTGTCGCGGGCCGAGTACGCCGGACGCCCCTTGCTGGTCATGTTCATCTGCAACCACTGCCCGTTCGTGCAGCATGTGCGGGGCGCGCTGGCGGCCATCGGGCGCGACTACGGCGACCGGGTCGGGATCGTCGCGATCAACCCGAACGACGTGGCGAACTACCCCGACGACGCACCGGAGAAGATGCGTGCCGAGGCCGAGACGCACGGGTACGTCTTCCCCTACGTGCACGACGAGTCGCAGGACGTGGCGAAGGCGTACCGGGCGTCGTGCACGCCGGACTTCTTCCTGTTCGACACCATGCACACGCTGGTCTACCGCGGGCAGCTCGACGACTCGCGCCCGGGGAACGACGAGCCGGTGACAGGCAAGGACTTGCGCGGCGCAATCGAGGCCGTGGTCAACGACGGAGCACCGAGCCTGCGGCAGCTGCCGAGCATCGGGTGCAACATCAAGTGGATCAAGGGGAACGAGCCGGAGTATTACGGGGCGCAGTGAGTCACAGCGGAGACGCGGACCAGGGCTCGTGCTTCATGTCCCTGCCGCGAGGAGCTTCGCACGGCGCAGGCAGATCCAGATGATCCCGCCGACCCAGAGGAGGAAGAGCACACCCGCGACCGAGTAGCCGATGACGGCGAGATTGCCGATTCCCGACGCGGCAGCAGTCGGTACGCTTGTGTTGTTCCACTGCGGGAAGCCGACGGAGAAGCTGGACTGCACGAGGTTCGAGACCGAGTCGCCGGGCGACACCGAGGCGACGTCAACCATCCGGGTGAGGTCCTGTGCCTCGGCGGCGATGACGCTGTTGGTAGTGTCGAGCCCGAGGCTCTGCATCCAGCCCGTGACCGAGTTGCCCTTGAACGCGGCCGGCTGGGCGGTCCCGTCGCCGGTCGTGAAGGTGCCGGCGCCGTGGTCGAGGGTAAAGGTGTCCTGCGAGCCGTCGTTGAGGTGCGCGACGATGGTGATCGTCTGGGTCATCGACCCGGCGCTGGTCCACGACTGATCGCTGCTGAAGTCGTACGAGCGGACACTGCCCGAGTTGGGCGTGAGCTTCTGGGTCAGCCCTGTGGACCAGCTCCCGCTGCTTGTCATCATCGTGCTCGAGAACGCGAAGATGGTGATGAACCACGCGCTGACGGCCCCGATCATGACCATGCTGAGCGTCCAGCCGATGATGGCGCCGGCGTACCCGCCGCGCCAGCGCATGACGAATCGGGGCGTGGAGATGCCGACGACGCGGAAGTCGGACCCGCACTCGGGGCAGGTGGGGCTCGCGAGCCCGGCGACGGGGTAGGCGCAGCGCCCGCAGGCGGCCTCGCGCGGCACCTTGCGCGGGAGTGTGACGGAGACCCAGACCGTGCGCAGGCCGAGGACGACGATCGCGACCGGAACAAGCAGCCAGACCGAGACGCCGAGGAAGAGCACGGGGTGAGTCTACCGCGCGGGTCGGAGGACGGGGATGAGGACGACGGCCAGCGCGGCGCCGGCGGCGCCGACGCCGAAGGCGACCGAGGGTCCGACGCGGTCCCACAGGACGCCGGCGACGACGCTCGCGAGGAGCGTGGCGATGCCGTTGGCGAGGTAGAACACGCCGATCGCCGAGCCACGCCGCTCGCGCGGCGCGTGGTCGGTGACGAGCGCCTTGCCGACGCCGTCGGTCAGCGCCATGTAGCAACCATAGAGCAGGAGCAGCGGCCAGAGGCTCGCGGTGAGCGCGAGCCCGGCGTAGACCGCGGCGTAGATCGCCCACCCCAGCGCCATGACACGCCAGCGCCCGAGGCGGTCGCTCACGACCCCGGCCGGGTACGAGCCTGCCGCGTAGACAAAGTTGTACGCCGCGTACGCGAGCACCACGCCCCACGGGCTCAGTCCCGACTCGCGGGCGCGCAGCAGCAGGAACGCGTCGCTCGAGTTCGCCAGCGAGAACACGAGCATGACGGCGACCGTCCGCCAGTAGGCGGCAGGAAAGTGCAGCCCGGCGCGGTGCTCGGGTTGCGGGGCGGCGGGCTCGTCGGCGCGGTGTCCGCTCTCGCGCACGAAGAGCGTGAAGAGCAGGGAGATGAGTCCGAGGGCGGCCGCGATGCCGAAGACGATGCGGAACGCGTTGCCCTGATCGGGCGGGGCGGTCGCGGGGGCGTCGTGAGCAGGTGAGCCGGTGAACCACCAGAGCAGCCCGGCGGCCGCGAGTGCGCCGAGAAGTGCGCCGGACGTGTCCATCGCGCGGTGGAAGCCGAAGGCGCGTCCGCGGATGGCGGGCTCGGTGGCGTCGGCGATCAGCGCGTCGCGCGGGCTGCCGCGGAGCCCCTTGCCGAAGCGGTCCACGAGTCGTCCGGCGAGCACCATCGGCCACGCAAAGGCGAGGGCCATCATCGCCTTGCCGATCACCGGCAGCCCGTACCCGACGCGAACGTAGGGGACGCGTCGGCGTCGCCGGTCGGAGCGGAAGCCCGCCCACGCGGTGACGCAGGCGACGATGAGCGAGGCTCCCCCCTCGATGCCGCCGAGCGTGCCGGCCGACGCCCCGAGCACGCCGACCACGAACAGCGGGATCAGCGGGTAGATCATCTCGCTCGACACGTCGGCGAAGAACGAGACCCACCCGAGGAGGACCACCGCACGGGGGAGGCCTCTTTGTCCGTTGTCGGCGCCCGTGGTTGTCACGATGCCGTTCCGGTTGGGCTGTTGATGTGCGATGCGGATGAGATGCAACGCGGCGAGATGGGAGAGCCGGACATGCTGGAGGCGGAGTCTACTGAGTCGTCGCGGCCCCCGGTTTGCTTCGCTCCGACCGCGTGAGGAGCTTCTCTCGTCGGCGCACCAGCCAGGCCGAGCCCGCGACCCACAGTGCGAAGGCGAACAGCGAATAACACAGGAGCACGATTCGGGTTAGATCATGCGGGACCGCGAACGGCTTGTACCTCGAAGTCTCCAGGGGGATCCAGCTCGTCTCGGTGAATCCGGCGGGCGTGGAGAAGCGGCGGGCATCGGCGAGCCCAAACCTCCGGACCTCGCCGAGAAACCCGACCAGCGTGCGGTGCCCCTCGGGCTGCCCGCCGACAGCCCGTCGGATCCCCAACCCCTCGTAGAGGACGGCGATCGACTCCGGGTCGTACGGTTTCGGCGCAGTCTGTTTCGGTGAAGGGTTGCCGAGCGTGTAGGTGTTGTCGTAGAGATTGACCGTCATGGTTGGTGAGCGCCCCGAGCCACTCTGCATCCAGATAAGCAACTGTTCCGGTCGGGTCGCACCATCGACTCCGACACCGACCTCGGTGATGCCGACGAGTAGATCGCTCGAGACGGACTTGAGCTGCACGGTATCGTTGTGGACGTGTTCCAGGGCCTGGCGTTGTGCCTGGCGCACCGACTTCTGGTACCGCTGCGCCGACACGGAAGCGATCGGCCCCGCGCCGAACAGCGCGAGCACGAGCACCAGCACTCCCAACCCGATGACCATGCCGGTCGCCGAGCCGCGCTGTTTGAGGGTTGCGCGCGCCGTGACGATGCCTTCGACGCGCAGATCGGCGCCGCACTCCGGGCAGGTCATCGTGGTGAGTCCCGCGACCGAGTACCCGCACCGCCCGCAGGCGGGCTGACGGGACGCACCACGCGGCAGCGTCGCACCCTTCCACACGGCCCGGAACGCGAGCCACAGGAGCACGCCGTACACAGCAATCATGATGAGCAGCCCGATGAGCATCGGTCAGCGTCCCTGAGCCACGTGTGCCTCGTTCCAGTCCTCGACCGTGATCGCCCAGCGTTCGTGGTCGCGCCAGCGTCCGGCGATGTTGAGGTAGCGCTTGGAGTACCCCTCGCGCGTAAGCCCGCAGCGCCGAACGACTGCGATCGAGGCGGCGTTGTCGGGGATCACGTTGGCCTCGACGCGGTGCAGCCCGAGCTGCGTGAATGCTCGTTCGAGGCAGAGCGACACACCGGCCGTCGCGTACCCGCGCCGCACGTGCGGCAGCCCGACCCAGTAGCCCATGTAGCACGAGCAGAACGGGCCGCGGCAGATCTGCCCGAGCCCGACGTACCCGACGATCGCGCCGTCGCCGGCGCGGCAGATCAGGTGCTTCTGGCTGTCGGCGGTGTCTCCTTGCGCAATGAACCGAACAAACCACTCGTGTGACGCCCACCCGACGTCGGGGATCGGCTCCCACGGGCGGTGCAGGCTCTCGCTGAGCTCACGCAGCGAGAGCAGCTCGTCCTCGTCGTCCGCGCGGGGGTGACGGAGGAACGCGGTGTCGTTGTGGACGAGCCGTTCAGTCATCCGCCGTTCCCTGTGCCAGCGCGGTCGGGTCTGACACGGGCGCCGTCGCGCAGGTCGGCGCCGGGCGCGAGCACGACGCTGGCCGAGCCATCGACCCCCTCGATGATCTGCACCTGGGTGTCGTTGAGCAGCCCGACGGTGACGGGCGTGAGGCGGGCGCGCCCGCCCTCGACCGCGAACACGCGCCACCCGCCGTCGTCGCCGCGGAACAGGGCGGAGCGCGGGACGCGGACGGCGTCGTCAACCTCGGCGGTGTGGATCCGGATGCGCACGCGGTACCCGGCGCCGATCAATCGCGCGGAGTCGCGCAGCGCGGCCAGTGCGTCGGCGTTGAACTCCACCGTCACCGTCACGCGCTGCTCCTCGACGCCGAGCGACGAAAGCTTGGTGAACCCGGCCGGATCGACGCGGGTAACGGTCGCGGCGACGGGTACGGCGCCGGGCATCAGCCCGAAGACCTCGGCCTTGTCGCCCGGCGTCACGTTCGCCGCTTCCTGTGTCAGCAGATCAACCTCGCCCCGGAGGCGCGAGAGGTCACCGACCTCGATCAGCGGCGTTCCGGCGGGCAGCACGCGCTCGTGGGTCACGTACCGTTCGAGCACGACGCCGTCGATCGGGCTCTTGACGCGCTCGGTCGCGTCGGAGAGCTTCAACTCGGCCGCGGCGAGCTGCGCCTTGCTCGCCGCCAGTTCCTGCTCGATCGACCCGCGATAGATGCCCTTGAGCTCGATGAAGTCGGCGACGGCCTGCGGGTAGAGGTTGACGATCTCATCGACGACGCGAACCGCCGCGAGGAGGAATTGCTGGTAGCTCAGGTCAACAGCGGCGGCGGCGTAGTCGGTCTTGGCCTTCTGGAGTTCGAGGTCGCCCGCCGCGCTCTCCGCGGTCAGCTTCTCGACGCGCTGCTTCCACCAGTCGGCGAAGTCGTGCTGCACCCGGCTCGCCTCGACTCGTTTCTGCGAGGCGTCCACGACCGAGCTCATCGAGCGGGTGAGATCGTTGGCTTCACGCAACGCCGTCTTCTCGAGCTTGTCGTAGGCGTTGATGTCGAGTGCGACCTCGTTGCCGGCGACGGCGGCCTTGGCCTCGCCCACCGCCAGCGACAGTGGCTCGGTGTCGATCTCGACCAGCGGTTGACCGGTCTGCACGGGCTGTCCGACATCGGGCCCGACGCTCAGCACGCGTCCGTCCACGGGCATGGAAACCACGAAGCGTGCCCCGTCGGGAAGGCTGGTACGACCACGGTCCTCGACGTAAGACGTGATGGGCCCCGTGGTGGCGTTACCGGTACGCACCGGGACCGCGCCGCCACGCAGCGCGAACCAGACCGCCGCGGCGACGACCACCAGGACGACGATCCACACGATTCCCTGTCGCACCGCGGCTTTGCTGGTCATGACTACTCCTTGACGCCCAGGGCGTCGAGCACGTTGAGGCGGAGGACCACCGAGTAGGCGATCCTGTACGCCACCACGACGAACAGGAACGCCAGCACGATCGTCAGCACCCCCGTCTGTGGCGAGACGTGGACGATGAGGCGGTAGAGGTCGTTGGCGATCTTGTGGGCGATCCCGTGGAGGAGGCGCACGCCGAGCGGCAGCCCCAGCACCGCGCCGGCCATGTTCACGATGATGATCTCGCGGAAGAGCATGGCGCCGGTCTCGCGCGGGTGGTAGCCGAGGACGCGGTAGGTCGCCAGTTCACGCCGCCTCTCGGCGATCGACATGAGGGCGCCGTTGAGGATCGACCCGAGGAAGATCACGCCCGCGAACACGACCATCACCTGCGTCATCGACCCGAGCTTCTCGATCAGTTCGTGGTCGAGCTGCCCGCGCTGGCGCCCGATGTCGGAGAAAGTGGCGACGACGGGCGATTCGCGCACGCGGGCGTAGAACTCATCGCGCTGCCCATCGGGCGGGCGACCACGGAGCTGGACCGATGTCACCGCGCCCTCCTGACCGAGCAGCGCGTCGAGGTACCCCCGGGTGGCGTACATGGTCTGCGTTCCGAACCCGCGGTCGGCGATGCCCGCGACGAATACGTCGTGCTCGTGCTGATCGCCGCGCGAGGGCGTGAACCGGAACACGTCGCCGACGCTGAGCCCGAGCTGCCCGGCCAGACGGTTCGGCACGAGCACGCCGTGGGTGGGGATGCGCAGGCGTTGCTCGTTCGCGTCGTGGGGGACGATGAGTGCCGCGTCGGGTTCGAGCCCCGAGATGACCGTCTGCTTGCGTGCTGCGCCGAACGACGCCTCGCCTTCGAGGTCGAGCGTGCCCTCGGCGTCGTACATGCCGGGGAGCCGGCGTGCCTCGTCCACCGCGGAGATGTCGGCGGGGTCGTGGAAGACCAGCTCGTAGTCGCTCTTGATCACGCTGTCGAACTGGAAGTCGATCATGTGGTGAAGTGACGAGCTCATGCCGAGCGCGGCGAAGACCAGGGCGGCGCCGAACGCGGCTGCAACGAGCCCGATCGCGGTCCTTACCCGGTTGCGGAGCAGGTTGCGCAGGGTGAGCTGCCAGCGGAAGGCGAGGCGCGTCCAGAGCGCACGCCACCGTTCGAGCAGGAGGCGATGGGACGATTCCGGCGGGCTGGTGCGCATCGCCTCGGCGACGTTGAGGCGGAGGATCTGGCGTACGCCGTAGAGTGTCCCGAGCACGGCGCTGCCGACGGACACGAGCACGCCGAAGGCGCACAGGTCGGGGTGGAAGCGGTTGGCCAGGTCGGGGAAATTGAAGAAAGTCTGGTACATGTCGGTCATCATGCCGGCGAAGAGATAGCCGATCCCGCTGCCGACCACGCCACCGATCAGCCCGACCACGAGCCCGTAGGCGACGAAGTGCTCGAAGACGGCGCGTCCGGGCACACCGAGCGCCTTGAGCGTGCCGATCACGGTGCGTTGCTGCTCGCTCAGGCGGACCATGAGCACGTTGAGCACCAGCGCCGAGACCGCGAGGAAGATCGTGGGCAGCGCGAACGCGATCTGGCGCAGCCCGCCGATCTCGGTGTCGAGCGTCATCGCGCTCTGCTGGTTGCCCAGCGGGGTGCGGGTAAGGACCCCGAACGGCGCGAGCCGATCGGCGAGAGCGTTCATCACCGGGCGCGGGTCTCTCTTGAACGCCGGCGAGACCGAACCCACTACGCTGTTGCACGCGCCGTGCAGGTCGAAGGCATCCTCAGCGTACGAACGCTTGATCCAGAACGCCCCGTAGATCTCGGGGTCGGGGGCGATCGCGCCGGGGGGCGTCAGGTAGGTGTACTCGGCGGCGATCGCGGTCCCGACGACGTGCAGCGTGCGCCGTTCGCCGCTGAGGATCAGATCGGCCGTGTCGCCGGGCACGAGCCCGTGCGCGCGGGCGAAGCGCTCGGAGACGATCGCCTCGTTGTCGCGCCGGTCGGTGAAGTACGAGCCCTGGCGCATCACCATGTCGTCGAGCACCGCCCGGCGTGCGTCGGGCATCGAGACGACCAGTGCGCCGACGGGGCGCACCGGCTCGACCCCGCCGATCCGATCGACCATCGCGGGGAAGGTGATGCGGTAGCGCAGGCGCGACACCCCGGGCAACGAATCGAGACGCCCGACCTCGGCGGCGGGGGCCTGCTTGAGGGTGATCCAGAAGTCGCCCATCTGGCAGCGCGAGAAGAAATCGGCGCGGGCCTCCTCCAGGTTGACGTACGTGCCCATCATGCCGACGAGGCACGCGACGCCGACGGCGCTGATCGCCACCACGGCGCCGAGCATGCCGCGTGCGCGGATCAGGTCACGCCGGAGTTTGACGTTGAGCACGCTCACCAGGAGATCTCATCGACGCCGACGCGGTCCGCGTTGGGCTCGGACGAGCGGATGATGCCCGAGCCGAGGCGCGCGATCTGATGCCCGAGGCGCCCGACGTTCTCGTTGTGGGTGATGATGACGATCGTCGAGCCGAACCGCTCGTTGAGTTCGATCAGGTTCTGGAGGACGGCCTTGCCGGTGATCGCGTCGAGGGCGCCGGTCGGCTCGTCGCAGAGCATGAGGGTGGGGCGCTTGGCCAGAGCCCGGGCGATCGAGACGCGTTGCTGCTGCCCGCCGGAGAGCTGGGCGGGAAAGTACCCGGCGCGGTCTTCCATCTGGACCCACTTCAGCGCCTCGGCGGGGTCCATCGGGTCGCCGACCAGCTCGGTCGCGACCCTTACGTTCTCCTCGCTGGTCAGCGAGGGCACGAGGTTGTAGAACTGGAAGACGAACCCGACCTCGCGGCGCCGGAAGTCGGTGAGCTGGGCGTCGGTCATCGCCGAGATGTCGCGCTGCCCGTACACGATCCGCCCGCTCGTCGGGCGGTCGATCCCGCCGATCATGTTGAGCAGCGTCGTCTTGCCCGATCCGGACGGCCCGAGGACGACGGTAATCTGCCCGCGCAGGATCTCGAGATTGACCCCGCGGAGCACAGGCGTCTCGACCTCGCCGGCGCGGTACGTCTTGTGGACATCAATCAGCCTGACCGCAGCGTGGTCCGCCCCGGGATCGCCCATGGGCGGACTATACCGGGCGTCAACTCGACAGGTGGTCGTCGTGCCACTGACCGGTCTTTCGGTCAGTGTCCTTGGAAGGAATGGAAGGGGAGGGAGCACTGACCCGAAGACGGGTCAGTGGCACGAAGGGGATGGATCTACCCGGACAGGTGCACGAGCACGCGGCGGGTGTGCGGGCGCGAGCGGTGTTCCCATAGGTAGATCCCCTGCCACGTCCCGAGCCCGAGGCGCCCGTCGATCACGGGGATCGAGAGCGACACGTCGGTCAGGGCGGCCTTGATGTGGCTCGGCATGTCGTCCGGCCCCTCGGCCGTGTGGGTGAAGTGGGGGTCGTGCTCGGGAACGAGGCGGGCGAGCCAGCGCTCGAGGTCATGCCGAGCCGACGGGTCGGCGTTCTCCTGGATCGTCAGCGAGCACGACGTGTGCCGGACGAAGACGGTGCAGAGCCCATCGGTGATGTCATTCTCTCGCGCGAACTCGTCGACTGCGGCTTGCACACGCGGCGTGATCTCGTGCAGACCCTGGCCCGGCGTCGAGATGGAGAGTTGGATGGTCACAGGAACCATGAGGCTATCAGAATCGTCACTGGTAGCACGGCAGCGGCGATACCGATGAGGTAGAGTCGCTTGCGGCCGCTCCGCGTCGTAGGGTCTTCGGCCAAACAGTGCACCGAGACGCCCACGCCCCACGAGCTAACGACGCCGAAGGCGCCGAGCATGGCGAAGGTGAAGTACCACGTCGTGTGCCGAAACCCCAGGACGCCGGCGATGACGCACAACTGGGCGGCCACGATCAGTACGAGGGACCACCGCACGAGCGTTCGTGCCAGCCGTCGGTGGGGCGCTGAATCCAGTGATTCGAAGACCGGCGTGCTGCACTCGGGGCAGACGCCCTTGACGTCGAGGCCGGTCAGGTCGTACCCGCAGCGCATGCACTTGTCGTCGGGGTCGGTCATTGCTCGAGCCCTCGCTCGCGCTCGGGCCTCTTACTCCCACTCGATCGTCGCGGGCGGCTTGCTCGAGATGTCGTAGACCACGCGGTTGACCCCGCGCACCTCGTTGATGATTCGGTTCGAGATCCGGGCGAGCACGTCGAAGGGGATGCGGGCCCAGTCGGCGGTCATGAAGTCCTGCGTCTCGACGGCCCGGATCGCGACGACGCTCTCGTAGGTTCGCCCGTCGCCCATCACGCCGACCGACTGCACCGGCAGCAGGACCGCGAAGACCTGGCTGGTCGAGCGGTAGAGGTGGGCCGCGACGATCTCCTCCATCAGGATCTCGTCGCAGTCGCGGAGCAGGTCGAGTCGTTCGCGCGTGACCTCGCCGAGGATGCGCACCGCGAGCCCGGGGCCCGGGAACGGGTGGCGCCAGATGATCTGGTCGGGCAGCCCGAGGACTTCGCCCAAACGCCGCACCTCGTCCTTGAACAGCTCGCGCAGCGGCTCGACCAGCGCGAACTCGAGGTCCTCGGGCAGACCGCCGACGTTGTGGTGCAGCTTGATCGTCGCGCTCTTGCCAGCGTGCCCGTGCCCCGACTCGATCACGTCGGGATAGAGCGTGCCTTGCGCGAGATAGCGGGCGCCGTTGATCTCGCCCGCGGCGTCGGCGAAGCACTCGATGAAACGGTGCCCGATCCGCTTGCGTTTCTCTTGCGGGTCGGTGACGCCCGCGAGGTCGCCGAGGAACTCACACTCCGCGTCCACGGTGCGAAGGTCGATGTGGAAGTGGTCGCCGAAGGTGTGCTCGACCAGCTCGCGTTCGTTCTTGCGCAACAGACCGGTGTCGACGAAGACGCAGTGGAGCTGTTCGCCGATCGCGCGGTGGAGCAGTGCGGCCGCCACCGAGCTGTCCACACCCCCCGAGAGCCCGCAGATGACCTGGTCATCGCCGACCCTCTCGCGCAGGACCTCGGCCTGCTCGTCGGCGAAGTCGGACATCTTCCACGTGCCCTTGCACCCGCAGACCTGGTAGACGAAGTTCTGGAGGATGTCGCCGCCGTGCGGCGTGTGCGTCACCTCCGGGTGGAACTGCACCCCCCAGAACCGCACCTCGGGGTCGCTCGAGCGCACCGCCGCGTACGGGCAGGTCGGCGTCTCGCCCAGCACATCGAGCCCCGCCCGCTCGAGCCCGTCGAGCTGGTCGCCGTGCGACATCCAGACCGTGGTCCGCTCGGGGATCGCGCGGAACAGGTCGTGCCGGTCGGATATGGAGAGGTTGGCCCGCCCGAACTCGCGTCGTGAGGCCCGCGAGACACCCGCCCCCAGGGCCCGGCATGCCGCCTGCATCCCGTAGCAGATCCCCAGAACCGGCACACCGAGCCGGAGCACGCCCGGGTCCAGGGCGGGGGCCCCGTCCTCGTAGACTGACGCAGGTCCGCCCGAGAGGACGATCCCGCGGGGGTTCATCGCCGCTATCTGTGCAGGGGGGGTGTCCGGGTTGACGAGAATGGAGAACACGCCGGCGTCGCGGAGCCGCCGGCAGATCAGCTGCGCGGTCTGCGAGCCGAAATCGAGGACGGGGACGACCTCGTCGTGGATCTGGGTCATGCGGGAGTCTAACCGAACGGTGCTCGTGGCGGTCGCGCTGGTGGCGGGGGGGTGTGCCCGTCGCGCGCCGGTGGCGTTCGACTCGCCCGACCCGGCCCGTCGGATCGACGCGGCCGTACGCGCCGTCGAGCACGACGACCGGACCGCGGTCCCGCACCTGATCGACATGCTCGACTCGACAGACCCGGCGACGCGGTTCGTGGCGATCCACGCGCTCGAGAGGCTCACCGGGCAGACGATGGGGTACGACTACGCGTCGCCGGAGCCCGATCGGGACGCCGCGGTGGACCAGTGGACCGAGTGGTACCATTCCCGGACCGAAGCGGAGCCGCCCCGTGAGTGACGCCCCGTTCATCCGCCTGGAGATGCAGTCCAACCCGCTCTACCTGAGCGGGGCGCGCGACCTGATCGCGGCGGTGGCCAAGCGTCTCGGGTTCAGCGACGTCGCCTGCTGCCAGATTGCGCTGGCGGTGGACGAAGCGCTGTGCAACATCATCCGGCACGGGTACGGGCGCCGGGGCGACGGGCGGATCTGGGTCAGCCTCGAGCGATGCACGGCGCCGGAAGGGCTGCGGATCATGATCGAGGACGAGGCCGAGCAGGTGGACCCCGAACGGATCCGCGGGCGCGACCTCGACGAGGTGCGGCCCGGCGGGCTCGGGGTGCACATCATCCGCGAGGTGATGGACGAGGTGGTGTTCGAGAAGCGAGAACGCATCGGGATGCGGCTCACCCTGGTGAAGCACCTGTCGGCCGCGGATAGCGCTGCGGCGGCCGGGAGATCGGAGGACGGTGCTGATGGCTGACCGACCGGGCGTCGAGGTCGAGGAGAGGCGTGCGGGCGACGCGGCGGTGCTTGCGCCGCTCGGCGACGTGGACATGAGCGGTTCGCCGGTGCTGCGCGACGCGGTGCGCCGCGCGCTGTCCGAGAAGCCGGGCAAGCTTGTCGTCGATCTCGAGAAGGTCTCGTACATGGACAGCTCCGGGCTGGCGACACTGGTCGAGGCGATGAAGATCGCCAAGGGCTCGGGGACGAATCTGGTGCTCTGCTCGATGGGCGAGCGTGTGCGCGCGATCTTCGAGATCGCCCGGCTCGACCAGTACTTCTCGATCGTCGATTCTCTCGACGCCGCACTGGAGATCTGATACCGGATGCCGGACGACAGCGAGCGACAGGGAGGTCTGCTCGGGGTGGTCGTGGGGCCCATCTCGTGGGTCGGCGCGACCACGCTGCGACTGCTCGACCACACCGGCAGCATCACCCGCCTGTGCCTCGAGGCGCTGCACTGGATCTGGCTGAGCCTCGTCTCCCCGCGCGTCCGCCTGCCGCGCACCGCGATCGTCAGCCAGATCGTGCGCGTCGGCGTGCGGTCGATCATGATCGTCTCGATCGTCTCCGGGGCGGTCGGGCTGATCCTCGCCCTCCAGCTCAGCCCGCCGCTCGACGAGTTCGGCTCGCGCGAGCTGGTCGCCAACATCATCGCGGTGGCGGTGCTGCGCGAGCTGGGCCCGCTGATCGGCGCCATCGTGCTCACCGGTTTCGCCGGCGCGTCGATCGCGGCCGAGATCGGCACGATGGTCGTCAGCGAGGAGATCGAGGCGCTCGAGAGCCAGGCGCTGAGCCCGGTGCGGTTCCTCGTCGTGCCGCGCATCGCCGCGGCGATCCTCGCCATGACGGCGCTGGCGGTCCTGGCCGACGTGGTGTCGGTCGGCTCGGCCATGGCCATGTCCGTCACCGTGCTCGACATCCCCTCCGCGACCTACTGGTCGAACACGCTCGACCAGGCCAAGCTCGTGGATTTCCTCACAGGCGTGGGCAAGGGCACGGTCTTCGGGCTGCTCATCGGCGCGATCGCCTGCGGCAACGGGCTGAAGGTGACCGGCGGTGCGGCGGGCGTTGGGCAGGCGACGACGATGACCGTCGTTCAGTGCGTCGTCGCGATCGTCTTCGCCGACCTGCTGTTCACCTCGATCTTCTACGCCATCGGGCTGGTCTAGAGGTTTTTTGACGGATCCCTTCGTGCCACTGATCCCGTCTTCGGGTCAGTGCTCTTTCTCCTCCCCATCCTCCCCTCAGACACTGACCTGAAGACAGGTCAGTGGCACGGGTCAATGGTGTTTCGATCCGTCAGACAGAGCCTACAGCCGGTACCCGAGCGGGTGCTCGGCCAGCCCCTGCGCCTCGCGGATGACGGTCATCGTGCCGAATCCGGCGACGGTGAGGATGCCGAGGATGAGCGCACCGGGCGTGTCGCCGACGCCGAGCAGCCACGCCGGCCCGTACACCGTCAGCCACAGGAAGCCGTATCGCCAGACCTTCTCACCGGCACGTTCGCCCGGCCCGGTGACCGCGACCTTGCGCCACGCGACGACGACGAACCCGATGGCGGCGACGGCAGGCCAGAAGCCGGCGGCGAGCGACAGCCACTCCGGCCACACCCGCTCGGCGTCCCCCGAACGTGCCGCCCCCAGCGCCCCGAGCAGCGCCGACCAGAACACCCACCCGGCGATCGCCGCGACCGCGGCACGCGTCGAGATGCGCGGCGTTTTCCGCGCGACCATGTGCGCCGCCGCCGCGACAACCAGCGCCTGCGTCATGATCAGCCACACCGGCACGATGAATCGCAGGTTGTGGTTGGGCACCAGCGTCTGCCCCGCGAAGATCAGCCCGAGCAGCACCACGCCGATCCCGGGGATGAACCGCGCCACGGCCGTGAAGAAGAACAGGGCTGCGGCGATCAGCAGCGTCATGATGACCGCCGAGTTCCCGAACGCCGACGCCCCCAGCACCGCGAGGATCAGCGTGCTGGTGACCATGAGCACGGCGGTCTCGAGGGCGGTCTCGCCGGCGGGGAGCGGGCGGTCGGGGTGCAGCGTGCGGTCGCGCTTCATGTCGAGCACGTCGTTGACGGTCGCGGCGAAGGCGAACAGGGCCGTCGCGTTGACCGCCCCGGCCAGCAGCATCAGCCACAGCGGCTCGCGACGCAGCGCCTCGGTGCCCGGCTCGAACCCCTGTCCGCGGGTCCACAGGATCACGAACCAGACGTTGGCGACCACGCCGAACGCCGTGGACAGCCTCGGCGCACTGATCAGCGGCGACAGCCCTCGCGCGAACCCCGGCATAAGCCCATGGTACACGGGACGCGGGCGTGCCCCGGTTCTACGATCGCCGCGATGCCCGAGGACCGCTCCATCCCCGCCCTGGCGATCGTCGTCAGCCGGTACAACCGCTCGATCACCGAGGCGCTGGAGCGCGGCGCGATCGAGGCCTACACCGCCCGCGGAGGGCGACGCGACGACCTCGCCGTCATCGACGCTCCGGGGGCCTTCGAGTTGCCCGTCATCGCCCAGGGCGTCGCCGAGAGCGGCATGGTCCGAGGCGTGGTCGCCCTCGGGTGCGTGATCAAGGGCGAGACCTCGCACGACCGGCACATCAACGCGGCCGTCTCGCAGGGGCTCATGCACGTCGCCACCTCGACCGGTGTGCCCGTCGGGTTCGGCGTGCTCACCTGTGACAACGCCGACCAGGCCCGCGCCCGCGCCGGCGGCGACAAAGGCAACAAGGGCGCCGACGCGATATACGCTGTCCTCGACGCGATCGCCGCGCTCGACGCGGTCTCCGACGCTGCGGGTTCGGGCGACCTCGCCTCGATTCCGCGCGCGAGCGCCCCGACCCACGACAAGGCGGGGCAGGGCTGATGGCGATGCCCCGTGACGTCCGCCGCCTCGCGCTGCTCGTGCTCTACCAGCTCGACGCGCGCGGGGAGGGCGACCTCGAGTCGATCCGCGCGTCGGTCGAGGACCCGGCCGCGCTGGCCGACGAGGGGCCGGTCGCCGTTGACGGCGAGTTCCGCAAGCCCGAGATCGAGAAGGCCGTCGAGCTCGGGCTCGGGGCGTTCCGTGCGCACAAGGCTGCCGACGCCGAGATGCTGACGCTGGCGCCGGATTGGCCGGCGCACCGTCAGGCCGCCCTCGACCGCGCCGTCCTCCGGCTCGCCCACTTCGAGATCACCACCGGGCGGGTCGATCCCAAGATCGCGGTCAACGAGGCGGTCGAGCTGGCCAAGGCGTTCGGCACCGACAAATCGCCCGCGTTCGTCAACGCGCTGCTCGACAAGGTGCTGAAGAGGGTGCTCAGAGAGGCAATGGGCAGTGGGCAATAGGCAACGGGAAAGAGAGACCCCGGCCCCGGAGCATGGCATCCAATCCTGATTTGAGTTTCTCGCTTTGAGCTTTGAGGTTTTCCCGTGGCACTCTTCAAGTCCGTCATCTCGAAGCTGAAGAAGGGGCTCGGGCGCACGCGCGAGACGTTCGTCGGGCAGCTCCGCTCGGTGCTCTCCGGGCGCGACCTCGACGATGCGCTCATCGCCGAGATCGAGAAGACGCTGATCCAGGGCGACGTCGGCGTCACGACCACCCGGCGCCTCATCGAGTCGATCCGCGCCGACCGCAAGGGCGGCACCCTCACCCGCGGCGACGACGTCATCGAACACCTCAAGCGCGAGATGAAGGCGATGTGGCCCGAGGCCGATCGCCGCCTCCACCTCGCCGAGTCGGGGCCCACGGTCATCCTCGTCACCGGCGTCAACGGCGTCGGCAAGACCACCAGCATCGCCAAGCTGTGCAAGGCCCTGCGCGACGACGGACGCTCCGTCCTCCTCGGCGCGTGCGACACGTTCCGCGCCGGCGCCGTCCGGCAGCTCGAGATCTGGTCCGAGCGCCTCGGCGTCGATGTCGTCAAGGGGCAGCAGGGGGGCGACCCCGCGGCCGTCGCCTTCGACGCCTGCTCGGCCGCCGTCACCCGCGCCGTGGACGTTGTCATCCTCGACACGGCCGGGCGGCTCCACACGCAGGACCCGTTGATGCGCCAGCTCGAGAAGATCCGCTCGGTCGCGGGCAAGCGCATCGAGGGTGCCCCGCACGAGGTGCTGCTCGTGCTCGACGCGACCAGCGGGCAGAACGCCCTGCGCCAGGCGCAGGAGTTCGACCGCGCCGCCGGCGTCACCGGCATCTTCCTCGCCAAGCTCGACGGCACCGCCCGCGGCGGCATCGTCGTCGCCGTCCGCGAGGCCACCAGTATCCCCGTCAAGTTCGTCGGCGTCGGCGAGACCCCCGACGACGTCGAGCCGTTCGACCCCGAGAGCTTCATCGAGGCGATGTTCGCGGCCTGACCGGAAGAGCTGCCGCCCGTTTCCGTAGAATCACCTGATGGACTTTACGGCGGCTTCACTGATCGACTCCGATCTCGACCTCACGCCGGCCGAGCGCCGCGAGATCGGGCGGGCGGCGTGGAAGCGGTGGATGAGCGACCGCACCAACATGTCAATCTACGGGGTCGGGACCGGTACAGCATTGATGCTGTTCATGTTCGTGCCCGACGTCGCTGCTGAGTGGTTCGGCGGCAAGAGCTACTACTACTCGGTCGGCGGGCTGGCGTTCTACATTGCGCTGCTCGGCGTACTGTTCTACCTGCTGCGCCGGTTCCGCTTCGCGTCGTGCATCTACGCCGAGCTGCGCGCGCGGGGCTTCGACGTCTGCCACCGCTGCGGGTACCGGCTCGAGGGGCTGAGCGAAGACGACACTCGCTGCCCGGAGTGCGGGGCGGAGCGGAGGCCGCTTCACGGTTAAGCTCCGATCAACGGACCGAGATACCGTGAACCCGTGGCACTGATCGGTCCTCCGATCAGTGTCTTGGAAGGGGTGGAAGAGGTGGGAGCACTGATCCGAAGACGGATGAGTGGCACGGAGGCTCCGTCAAACAACGGCTAGCTCTCGGCCTCATCCATGCCCGCCTCCAGATCCTGTGACGGGGCGGCGAAACTCACCGCGCCCGGACGCTCACGCCTCCACGGTTGATCGGCCGTCACGGCGCGGGCCGCGGCGTGCCCCTCACCCTGCGCCCGTGCCTCACCCTCGGTGCCGGGGGCGTCAGCCGGTGTGTGCTCGACCCCGTGCTCCTCTTGGTAGAGGTGCAGCGTCTGCGTCGGGAAGGCGAAGCTGACGCCGAGCCGGTCGGCCAGGCGCATCACGTCGAGCATGAAGCGGTGACGCTCGCGCAGCTCGGTCGCCCAGTCCGGGCACTCGTGGAACATGTAGACCAGAACGTCGAGGCTCGACGCGCCCCACCCGTTGAGCCACACGTGGTAGTAGTCCTTCCGGGTGTAAGGGTGCAGCCGGATGATCTCGCGGATCCCAGAGCAGAACGCCTCGATCTTCTCCGGCGGCGTGTCGTAGGTCACGCCGACGTGGGTCTTGAACCGCCGGAATCGGCGCCGCCCGTAGTTGTCCACGCGGGCCCGAACCAGCGTCGCGTTGGGCACGCTGACCAGCGAGTTGTAGAACGTGCGGATCCGCGTCGAGCGGATGCCGAGCGATTCGACCGTGCCCTCGACGTCGTCGATGACGACCCAGTCGCCGACCTCGAACGGGCGGTCGAGGATCACCGCGACCGAGCCGAAGAAGTTCTCGATCGTGTCCTTGGCCGCGAACGCGAACGCGAGCCCGCCGATCCCCAGCCCCGTCAGCAGCGGGAGGATCTCGATATCAAAGGCGTTGGCGATGTAGATGACGCCCGCGGCGGTGACAAAGACCTTGATCGTCTTGCGGACGAGCGGGACGAGCAGGTCGTCGAACTTGGTCTCGGTGCGGTCTGCCATCCCGCCGAGGTACTCGCACCCCAGGTCGGTCACGCGGTAGGCCGCCCAGACCGCGGCGAGCATGAGGAACACGCGCACGGCCGCCAACAGCACGACGAGTGCCCCCGGCGGCA
>Ga0210110_1000036_pt1 | contig 48804 bp, 34 predicted proteins | sample China_Galinas_PW_2_FD_184865 | JGI IMG/M metagenome (GOLD analysis project Ga0210110, IMG submission 184865) | Wetland microbial communities from San Francisco Bay, California, USA, that impact long-term carbon sequestration - China_Galinas_PWB_D1... | ecosystem: Environmental > Aquatic > Marine... | reverse complement strand
CTCTGGGGTCGACCCCGGTCGAACTCAGCGTTCCCCGCTGACCGTCGACGGTCCGCGACAACCGCCGCGGCCCGGCGCAAGGCCCTGACCCCGCCCGGGTTGGGCCACAACTCCCGCCGAGAACGCTGGCTCCCCGCGCCACAACCGCCCGGTATCTACCGACCATCGCACCGAGAGCCCCGGCCGAGCCCGGCACCGTCGGTCCGTTCGCCCGCTTTCTCCCCTCACGCACCTCATACCCCGACAACACCGCTTCCGAGCGGTAGCTGTGCGCGTCGCCGGCGTGCAGGCGTGAGTCGTGCTCGTCGCGCCCTGCCGCGCCGGGAGTGCGCGATTCGCGCCTCGATCGCTGGGGGAATGACTAGGAGTCAGCTGCGCCGCCCGTACCCGTTGCCTTCGCCCGCTCGGGGTTAGGGGTCAATCGTGGGCAAGCCCGGCCCGCTGGAAGTCTCCCGGAGCCCGTGCCGTCCGTAACGGTCTCGGGGACACACGGGCCTTGGGCGTCACCATGCTCTCGTCGCGTGGGCGCGCCGGCACGTCAGCCCGGGTGGATTGAGGGCGGAGGTGGTACCCACGGCGGTACGGCTCGGCGTTCGTGCTCCGCGGCCCCTCACCCAGAGCCGTCGCGCCCCAAGCGACTGGCACGAGCATCGCGATTCGGACGGACATCGCACCCTGTCGCGGCGCCTCTCGGGAGGGGGCGGAACTGGACCCCCTCCCCTTCCTCGAGCGCTTTCGGCTCACTCGATCCCCAGCTTCTTCTGGATCTGCTCGAGCGGCACGCCCTTGGTCTCCGGCATCAGCAGGACCACCCAGAACAGCTGCCCGACCATGCACAGCCCGTAGAACGCGAAGACGTACCCGCCCGAGGCGTCCGCGATCATCGGGAACGTCTGGCTGATCACCGCCGCGAAGATCCAGTGTGTGAAGCTCCCGAGCGCCTGCCCGCGGGCGCGGACGCGGTTCGGGAAGATCTCGCTGATGAACACCCAGATGACGGCCCCCTGCCCCACCGCGTGCGACGCGATGAAGACCAGGAGGCTCATGAACACGATCCACCCGCCGGTCGAACTCGTGAACTGGCGGACCATGTCCCCCGCCTCGTTCTCGACCAGTTCGCTCATCATGAAGAACGTCACGGCCGCGGCGCCGAGGCTCAGGATGTACCCGATCGAGCCCACCAACATGAGCCGCTTACGCCCGAAGTGGTCGATTAGGGCTAGCCCGAGGATCGTGAACACGAGGTTCATGAGCCCGAGCCCGACCGAGTTGAGCAGCCCGGCCTGCTCGCCGAACCCCGCGCTCTTGAAGATCGTCGGCGCGTAGTACAGGATCGCGTTGATCCCGCTGAGCTGGTTGAACGCCGCGATCGCGAAGGCGAGCATGATCGGCTTCATGTACTTGCGGCGGAAGAACGGCTCGGCAAGGCTGTGGTGCTCGAGGTCGATCGACCGCTTGATCTCGGCCAGCTCCACCTCGACGCTCTCGCCCTCGAGGTCGGTGCCGAGGCGTGTGAGCACCGCCCGTGCCTCGTCCTCACGCCCCTTGGCGACAAGCCAGCGGGGGCTCGGCGGCGTGATGAACAGGAGCAGGAAGTAGGCGGCAGCCGGGATCGCCTCGACGCCGAACATCCAGCGCCACCCGACGTTGAGATACCACTCGCGGTACGCGGTCTCGGCCGACTCGGCGGATGCTGCGATGCCCTGCCCGACCTGCGAGACCGCGTAGTTGGATGCGAAAGCGAGGAGGATGCCGAACACGATGTTGAACTGGGCGAGCGCGACGAGTCTGCCGCGCTTGTGGGCGGGCGAGATCTCGGCGATGTACATGGGTGCCACGACCGAAGCGCCGCCGACCGCCAACCCGCCGATCAACCGGAACACGAGGAACGAGTAGATATCCCAGGCCATCGCGCTGCCGAGGGCCGAGACGAAGTAGAAGACCGCGAGCACGAACATGACCTTGCGCCGGCCCCACCAGTCGGCGGGCTTGCCGACGATGATCGACCCGATCACGGTGCCGATCAGGGCGCTGGCGACCGCGAACCCGAGCCCGGTCGGGCTGAGGTCGAACTGGGTCTTGAGCGCGTCGGTCGTGCCGGAGATGACCGCGGTGTCGAATCCGAAGAGGAGCCCGCCGAGGGCGGCCACCAGCGAACACCCGAGGACGTAGGACTTTCCGTTCATGCGTCGTTTCCTGTTGAGGGGGTTCCCGTTCCGTCTCGGATGATGCCGCCGTCCATCAGCGGGGAGGTTCGCCGCGTGCCCCAGGGGCTGACCGTGGGTGGGATGAGTTGTCGCGGCTCGACGTTCTCGCCCGGTTGGTCATCGACACGACCTCGCGCTCTTGGCCATGAAAGCCGCGGGCGGGCGGGGCCGGGACTCCGCGCTCCCGAGCCCGCCGCACCCGCGCACGGATGACGTGATGTCGAGCCGCTGGCTTACGGGCAGCCGGCGACCCAGAGGTTGACGTAGTACTGGATGTCGGTGGTCGTGACCGCTCCGTCCGGAACCCCGTAGCCCGGGTCACCGACGCCGGCACCGGTGGTGGTGAGGTCGGCGACGCCGACATCACCCGCGACCCAGAAGTTGACGTAGTACTGGATGTCGGTGGTCGTGATCGCTCCGTCCGGAACCCCGTAGCCCGGGTCGCCGACGCCGGCGCCCGTGGTGGTCACGTCGGCCGGCGAGCAGCCGGCGCTGACCGTGATGGTGAGTGGCGTGGTCGTCAGCGACATCTGGTTGAGCCCGGGCGAGGTCGAGAAGGTGGTGAGCGTGTCGTCCATGACGAGCACGACCGAGCCGGAGTAGTCGAGCGTGAAGTCGCCGCTGGCGGCTCCGGCGTCGATGGTGATGTCGAACGTCGCCAGCTCGGCCGGGTTGGCGGCGAGCCCGCCGGCCAGCCCCCGCCCGCCCGCGGCCTGCACGAAGGAGAACGTGCCCAGGTCGGTCGTCGATGCCCATGACAGCGCGGCGTCAACCGCCGCGTTGGACGCCGTCGCGTCCGGCGCCGAGGAGCCGGAGATGTTGATGTCCCCCCCGAACCCGTAGAACCCGGCCGCGCCGAACACGCCCGCGCCGGCGCCGGCGAGGTCGTAGTCGCTCGAGACCGTGATCGTCACGGTCCCGCCCGGCGACACGGTCGGGGACGAGGACGACAGGGACACGCTGGCGGACTGGGCCGAGGCGATGCCGGCGGCACAAGCGAGCGTCATCGTGGCAAGTGTGAGTCTGTTCTTCATGACTTCTTCTCTCCGCGGTTCCCGCCCTCTCGTCTTCGAGAGACTCGGGTCGCTCGACGGTTTGTTCCTCCGAAATCGATCCGTGGACCACTCGGCCACCGCCCTGGGGACATCTGGAATCGACGGTTGCTCAAGTAGAGTTCCTTCGTTGCTCCGTGCTGAGTTCTAGTTGGACCGGCGGCGGCGCATAGCGACCGCGGCAAAGAGACCGGCGAAGGCGGCAGTCCCGGGGGCCGGGATAGCCGTGCCGGGGTTGTTGGCCAGGAAGAGCAGCTCGCTCGACGTGAGAAGGCGGTCGTAGATCTGCAGGTCATCGATGTCGAACCCGGCGCCGTCACCGACGATGTCGCCGTTCGAGCGGGGAGTTCCGAGCGACAGCGCGCTCGCGTCCTGGACCGCGCCGGTGTCGAAAACCAGGCCGCCGTTCCCGGTCAGCGAGGAGATCGTCGCGGACCCGTTGCCGAGCGCGGTGACATAGAAGTACGCGTCGCCGGTCACGGCGTCATAGCCGCCGGCGATGTGGAACAGGTCGTCCGAGTCGAAGCTCCCACCGCCGGGGAAGCCGCTGTCCGCGGCGAGCACCTGGTTCGCCCCGTAGAAGTCCTTGGTACCCGGATCGGTCCCACGAATGATGAACTCGAGGTTGCCGAACTCGATGTGCTGGACCTGCCACCCGATCCGCTGGAAGTCACCGAACGTGTTCGGGGCCCCGCTCTCCTTCTGCACGATCGGCCCGAAGTCCTTCATGTCGGTCGGATCGATGACGAGCGAGAAGCTGAACGTGTTGAGATCCAGAACCGAGCCCTGCGCAAAGAGACGGGTGTTCGGGTCGGGGAACGTCTCGAGCCGCACCTGATTCGGGTCGAAATCGGCCGGGGTGTTCGTTCCCGTGTCGTGGAACATCGTCGGACCGCCGGCGACGCTGTTCCCCCACGGGCCGACGTTCGGCGGCCCGCCGTTGAAGTCCCAGTGGGACACCAGTTGGGCGTTGGCGGCGCCCGCGGCGAGCGGGATCAAGGCGGCGGCCGCGATCTTGAGCAGGGTTGTCTTGTTCATCGTGTTCTCTCCTTCTGGGCACTCTCTGCGAGATCCGGACCACACACGCCGGGTCGTCTCATGCGGAAGCCGGCCAGATTGCCGGCGATTTGGGTTCGAGGTCGGCCACCGGAATGGAAGACATCTGATCGATGAGCTCTTGGGGGAGGATCGGCGTGGCTCCCGGCTGTCCGGCGACGAACGCGCCGATTCGGTTCGCGAATCCCACGGACTGCTCGTAGCCCCTGCCCGCCAGCAGCGAGCACACGAGCCCGGCCGCGCAGGCGTCGCCGGCGCCAACTCGGTCCGAGCCGGGCTCGGCGTTCAGTGCCGGCACGGCGCACTCATATCGGTTCGGGCCCGAGAGCAGCAGCGTGCCGCGGGGGCCCCGTGTGATAGCAGCGAAGTCGAGCTCGAACCGCGAACACAGAGTGCTCGCGACGGTCTCGCTCTCTCCGCCAAAGCCGAGGAGGCCGCCCACGATCTCGGCCTCCTCCTCGTTCAGCTTCACGGCCGTCGCGTGAAGCAGGCTCTGCTCGACCGACTCACGCTCCACCGCTCCCCGGAGATTCAGGTCGAGCATCCGGACGGCACCGGAGGCGATCGAGAGAAACTCGAGGATCGCGTCGCGCGATTCCCGGCTCCGCTGCGCCAGAGTCCCGAAGCACACGGCCGAAGCGGTCGCCGCCAGATCAGACGCCGCTTCCGAAAGCTCGAGCCGATCCCAAGCGGCGGGACGCAGGATCTCGTACGACGGCTCGCCGTCGCGGAGGGACACGACGACGCGGCCTGTCGGCAGCTCCGGATCGACCGACAACCCGGAGCACTCCACGCCTCGTTCGAGCAGCGACGCACGGATCTCGCCGCCGAGGCTGTCGTCCCCAACGCGCGAGACCACCGCTGATCGGCCGCCGAGCGGCGCGAGCAATGCCGCGCAATGGACGGCGAAGTTCGCCGGCGCCCCTCCGAGGGTCTTCCGGCTGCCGTAGTCGTCGAAGAGAACCTCTCCGAGCCCGACCGCGATGATGCTCCGTTTCGAGATCACGGCGTGCGGACCTTCCGGCTGCGATTGGACGCTCGCTGGGTGGACTCGCGAACCACCAGAGAACACTGGAGCAGCAGATCGCGGGGCGGCAGGTCCGGCTTTGCCGTCCGGTCCTTCATCGCCAGATAGGCCGTCTGCCCGATCGACTGGCACGGCTGGCTCACCGTCGTGAGCGGCACCCTGAGCAGACTCGCGTAGCGCACGTCGTCGATCCCGGCGACGAGCAGATCCCGCGGGACGATGGCGCCGATCTCATCCAGCGTGTGCATGAGCCGAGCCGCGGTCACGTCGTTCCCGCAGACGACGCCGTCGATCCCTTGCCCCAGCAGCGACAGCCGCACCGCCTCGTGGTCTCCGGGGTCCATGAAGATCACGCGATCGGCGTCGTAGTCCAGCCCCGCTCCGAGCATGGCCTCCGCGTACCCGGCGATCCGAGCCTGGATCGTGCTCGCGGACTTCGGCCGCGCAACGAAGGCGACGCGCTCGCAACCCCGTTCGATCAGGTGGCGCGTGACGACGTATCCGACCCGCCGGTTGTCGATCCCGACCAGATCGAAGTTGCTCCTCTGGGGGTACGGGAGGTAGTCCCGGTCGAGGAGCACGACCTTGACCCCGGCGCCGTCCAGAAGATCGATGATCCGGTGGTTGATCTCGTCCTGGTGGTCGTCGAGCTCGAGCGGGGCGAAGAACACGCCCGTCACTCCGTGCTTGATGAAGCTCTCGCAGGTCTGGATCGCGATCGGGCCCCGCGCCGCTCGGACCGCCGGCTTACTGAGTCCTCCGCCGCCCCAGAGCACGGAGTCGCCGTGCTCCTGAGCGGCCCCTGCGATCCCTCCGCAGAGGGGCTCGAAGATCTCGGTCTCGCCCAGGCCGGGGATCAGCAGCCCGAAGAGGCTGGTCGTCTTCCCCTGGTCACGGACGAAGGTTCCCGCCCCCCGCCGACGCTCGACCATGCCGTTCCGCTCGAGTTCCGCGACGGCGCGCGAAACGGTCGGGCGCGACGCGCCGAACTCCTCCACCAGAGCCCACTCGGTCGGAAGCTGGTCGCCCGGGGCGTAGACGCCCGTCGCGATCCGGGTTCGGAGGGCGTCGTGGATCGCCTGGTGCTTGGGTTGCTTCGGAGCCGACATGCCGAGAGGATAAATGCATTGACAGACGCTGCCAAGATGGAAAATGAAAAACCTGACAAAAATCTGGCACAAGGTCTTGCAACTCGATGGCAAATGGCGGATCATCGCCTGAGTCGCTTCCCGGCCACGCAGGCCGCATCTCGGAGGAACAGAAATGAACCATCGATCCAGAACGACCACGGCGTGGGGGATCACGCTCGCCGCGGGCCTGATCGCCGCGTGCGGCGCGGCCGCTCACGGACAGCCCGTCTCCCACTGGGAGATGTCAAACCCCGATCCGAACGGGACCCCATACTCCAACAACGTCGTCGGGGGGCCGCTTCTCGAATGGGATTTCCGCACCAACCCGCCCGCGACCTTCGATCCGGATCAGACACGGCTCGAGACGTTCCCCGATCCGAACACACGCATTGCCGCATTCGATGCATCGCTGAACCTCGATACGTTCAGCTTCTCGGCGATCATCGACCCCACCGATATGGGGGACTTCACGTCGATCCTGCAGAAAGAAAGCGCGGCGCCGAACACCTTCGCGGACTACCAGCGCGTCGGGTGGCAGGTGCTTCACACGGAGTTCGGCAACGTCGAGTTCGTGGTGCGGGGCACCGACCCCGGGACGAAGGACTTCTACGGCAACATCACGGTCTTGAGCGCCGGCAACGGCTTCCCCGCGGGTGACAGCTTCGCCGACCCGACGCTCTACCACGTTGCCGGCGGCTACGACGCCGCGACGGGCCAAGCCGCGTTCTACGTCACCCAGTTGACCGGGGCCACCCTCACCGCACTGACCGGGCAGCGCACAACCATCGACCCCGGCGCTCAGCAGGATTCGAGCCCCCTCTCCGTCGGCGAGGCCGACTCGAACGGCGACTTTGTCACCATCGGCGCCGGTTACGACCTCGATGACCTCCAGATCTACGACCGGCTGCTGACCGATCAGGAGTTCCTCGGTCTCGCCAACAACCCCGGTTCGGAGGCCGGAGCAGCGCCGGCCGGGCCGCTTGACTTCGCCGAACCGTACGGCGTCCTCGACTTCAATGACGTCCTTGAGTTTCTCAACCAGTTCGATGCCGCGATTGGCGGTCCCTGACTGACCTCCCCGGTTGCCGACCTGCTCGGTCCGGGGGCTCTCCCGCTCCCGGACTGATTCCAACGCGGCCCGTTCGCTGTGGTGCCGGCGGCCGCCGGTCAATCGGGCGTTCGCGACACCGCCACTGCGGATCACATCGGACACGATCCATGACCGACCACCGACGCACTCTGATCTTCCTCGCGACGACCGCTCTGATTGCCGGTCTGTCCGCCGCGGGCGATCCGGTTCGTGCGGCACAAACTCTGGCGGACGCCACTGCTGTTTGGGGTATGGAGTCCGAGACTGACGGGGTTGGACGCGGTGGTGCGCTGACCCCCGTCGGCGGCGAGGCCGAGTTCGGCGTCAGCATGTCGGACGAGGATCGATTGGCATCCCGAGCCGTCGGCGGCGACGGGCTCGCCGTCCGCCTGAACGACGCGGCCCTGGTTGCGGGCGAGGGCATCGGGGGCGCGCTCAATCCGACGGGCGATCAGCTGACCGTCCTCATGAGGCTTCGGAACGACACGGAGAACTGGGACCTGACGCTCCTCGGCAAGCACGGGGGCCACGACCGGCTCCAGTACAATCTCTACAGCTTCGACCGGCCGGGTGACAGCGGCGCCGAGCTCGGCTTCGAGTTCTACACGCCGGATGGGTACCACGGCCAACGACCCTTCGTCGATTCCTTCAAGGCGGGGCGGTGGGTGACGATCGTCGGCCGATACGATGGCGCGGGGCTCGACCTCTTCGTCGATGGGCGGAGAGTGGCGTCTGCCGCCGCCTCCGGTCCGCTGCGACCTTCCGGCGGTCAGCCGCTGGTGATCGCCGGCGAGGAGACCGGCGACGGGAGCGAGTACATCCGCCGCTTCACCGGGCTCATCGACCACGTCGCGATCTGGGATCGTGCATTGAGCACCGAGGAGATCGAATCGCTGAGCCCTTCCGGCGGGCTATCGCTCTACGACGAGCCGCACCGCCCCCAGTTCCACTTCTCTCCGGAACGAAACTGGACCAACGACCCGAACGGGTTGCTGTACCACAACGGGCGTTACCACCTGTTCTATCAGTACAACCCCTTCGGTGATCGCTGGGGGCACATGAGCTGGGGGCACGCGGTCAGCCCCGACCTGCTCCACTGGGAGCATCGGCCGGTTGCACTGCGCGAAGCCGGGGACACGATGATCTGGTCGGGGTCGGCAGTCTTTGATCGCAACAACACATCGGGGCTCGGCTCGGACGAGAGCGGGCCGCTCGTGGCGGTCTACACCGCCCGCAAGGCCGGCCCGCCCGAGGTTCAGTCACAGGCCATCGCCTTCAGCAACGACGACGGCGTGACCTGGACCAAGTACGCCGAGAACCCCGTCCTGGACATCGGGCACTCCGCGTTTCGTGACCCGAGAGTGTTCTGGTACGAGCCGGAGCAGAAGTGGGTGATGGCGGTTGTGGTCGCGACCGAGCACAAGGTCCGGTTCTATGAGTCGAAGAATCTGATCGACTGGTCGCTGACGAGCGAGTTCGGCCCGGCGGGCGTGCGCGACTCCGGCCTCTGGGAGTGCCCCGAGCTGTTCGAGCTGCCTCTGGACGGCGACCCGGATGACACCAAATGGATCCTCCAGGTGTCGATCGGAAAGTCCGTGTCGGGCGGCACCGGCGGGCTCTACTTCGTCGGGCGCTTCGACGGAGACGAGTTCGTCAACGAGAACCCGGACGATCTGCCGCTGTGGGTGGACTACGGGCGGGACTTCTACGCCCTGCAGTCGTTCAACGGGATCCCGGACGCCGACGGGCGCCGGATCTGGCTGGGCTGGGCCAACAACTGGGTGTATGCGAACGAGATCCCGACTAGCCCGTGGCGAGGCTCGATGAGCATCCCCCGCGAGGTCCGGCTGGTCTCGACCGAGGACGGGCCCCGCCTGACGCAGCGGCCCGTGTCGGAACTCGAGTCGCTCCGCGGGCCCGCGGTCAAACTCGGACCGTGTGTCATCGACGGTTCGAGCGATCCGCTCGATGCGCTCGCCGTGGAAGGACAGTCATTCGACATCGAACTCGTCTTCGAACCGCTCGATGCGCGGCGGTTCGGCATCCGCGTCCTCGAGAGTGAGTCGGTTTGCACGGAGATCGGGTACGACCTCAGGCTGGATGAAATGTACGTCAACCGACGTCACTCGGGCGACAGCTCGTTCACGCGGGACTTCGGCGACCACCAGTGGGCGCCGTTGAAGCCCGGCGAAGACGGCTTGATCCGCATGCGGATACTCGTGGATCGCAGCGTCGTCGAGGCGTTCGGCGGAGATGGCCGGGCGGTGATCACGAGCCGCGTCTTCCCCGGCCCGACAGCGCGGCGACTCTCGTTGTTCACCGACGGCGGATCCGTCCGCATCGAATCCGCCCGCATATACCCCATGAGAAGCGTCTGGAGCACGCCATGACGCCAACCGCACGCACCAACCGAGGGAAGGCGCGTCGAGCGTTCACGCTCATCGAGCTCCTGGTCGTCATCGCGATCATCGCGCTGCTGATCGGGATCCTGCTCCCCGCTCTGGGCGCCGCGCGCACCACCTCACGCAAGCTCAAGGACTCGACCCAGCTTCGGAGCATTCACCAGGCGTGCATCATCTTCGGCGATCAGAACCGCGGCTGGTTCCCCGGCCGTGACCGCAGGGGCGACATTGTCGGCCTGAACTCGCGAGACCGGGCCCCGCTGCTCGACGACAACGCATTATGGGAAGCGCGGGTAGACCACAGCTTCTTTACGTCAGGGACAGGCGGCGACGGTGGTCTGGTTACCACCCGGTTCGCCATTCTCCTGAACGAGGAGTACCTCACGCCGGCGGTGTTGGTGTCGCCCGGAGACCCCACGGCCGAACTCGCGACGGACGGGATTCTGAATCTCGACCTTGCGGAAGGGCCACCGAACCACTCGTACGCAGGACTGGAGCAGATCGGTTGGCCCAGCGACCTGTCGCTACTACCGGAGCAGAAAGACCGCGTCGCAGAATGGAAGAACTCCGGGAATCCGAACGCGGTGCTCTTCGCGGATCGGAGCCTGAGCGCAACGCCTCACTTCAACCGCCAACCCTACTACAGCGTGTGGACGGAGGATCCCGGCCCAGGTAAGCCGAACAACTACCAAGGGGCAGTGGTACGGGCCGATAACAGCACGACCTTTGAGAGCAGCCACATCATCGAGAACCTCCAGTACGGCAGGAGCAAGATGGCCATGACCGACGACATTTTCTGGCCCATCGATACCGACGCGAAGGGGAATCTCGGTGTCGCGATGCTTGTGTGGAACTAGATGCAGCCGGGAGCCGCAGCGATGAGATCAGGGCTGCGACTGGCTTCGCCGAGACCACGATGCCTATCGGCGTTCCTCAGCGCCGCCATCCTGGGCACGGTCGCGTACGCCGCGGATCCCGCGTCGGACTACCGGGTCTTCGCCCGCCCGGCTGACAGAGGCACCATCCCCGGCTGGGTTGGAGACGTGATCCCGTACCAGACCGAGGACGGCCTGTCCATCTTCTATCTCTACGAGAAACGCCCGAACGGCGACGCGTTTCATCCCTGGTATCGATTCGAGACCCAGGACCTGGCGGGCTTCGTCGACTGTGGCCAGGCGATACCGACCGGGTTCGTCGGTGATCAGGATCTTGCTCTCGGAACGGGATCGGTGATCCAGCCGAACGGGCCGACCGCGTTCTGGCCTTTCAGCGATCTGATCGTGCCAACGACCGGCGGAGAGGTAGTCAGTTCGGATTCGATCGGCTCGATCGCGCTCGCCTGGGACGGCACGACTCCGGCCCCGAGTGTGGCCGCCGGGATCGTCGGCGATGCCCTGCAGATCGATGGCGGCACGAGGATTACCGCCCAGCCCGGGCCCTTCCAGCTCTCCTACAGCTTCTCGATCTCGTTCTTCCTCAATCCCATCGATGTCAACGCGTCGATCGGCCCGAAGGCCGCACTGATCACGATGGAAGGCGTGTCCGCCCCGGCGTGGGGCATCGAGTTGCTCGACGCCGACCAGGCCGGCCAGACGCGGCTCAACTTCTTCGTGTTCGACAGCAACGGCGCCGACGACGTTGTTTCGCCCGCCGGATCGATCCCGTCCGAGTCCGCGAACTCCTCCGATGAGTGGATCCATGTTGTCGCGAGTTACGACTCGGTGTCGGGAACGCTGCGCCTGGTTCTCAACGGCGCCGAATCCGTAAACCAGGCGACGGGGCTGCAGGGCGGCCCGCGGTTCGACGGGCGGCCGCTCACGATCGGCTCGAGGCAGGGCGCGTTCGCGCTGGGTTCCCTCCCGGCGGCCTTTGATTCGGTGCAGCTCTTCGATCGTGCTCTCACGGCGTCCGACATCAGCCGCATCGCGTCCTCTCCGGGCGCCCCGATCGATCCCGAGCACTTCGCGTTCTATACCGGGTTCAACTGGCAGTTCCAGAACCAGGGTCTGCCCGCCGAAGGAGTGATGCTGGCAACGAGCGCTGACCTGGAGACCTGGACCAAGCGGTCTGACTTCAGCACGCTCCTCGCTCCGCCCAGTTCTCAGTTCGACGAGGACAACTTCCGGGACCCGTTCGTCTTCCGCGACGACACGACCGGCGAATTCCGGATGCTCCTGAGTTCGAGGGACAGGTTCGCCTCATGGGCGGGGGCGCTTGCGGAGTATCGGTCCGCGGATCTGATGAACTGGAACCTCATGCCGGACGCGTTCCTCGAGTTCCCCGGCGAGCCGATCCCGGAAGTCGCCACGCTCTTCCAGGATGCCGATCTCTGGTACCTCGTCTACTCGCGGCCCGAGGGGGATGCCTCGCGCGGGACTTACTACCGCTCCGCCCCGACACTCGACGGGCCCTGGTCGGCGAGAACGCGGCTGGATAGCCGGGCCTTCTACGCCGGGTCCACGGTCGCATTCGACGGCTCTCACGCGCTCGTGGGGTGTATATCGACCAAGGAGAGCGACACGAACAACGGTGCGTGGCAGTGGGCCGGCAACCTCGTGGCGCACCGGATCGTTGTCGAACCGTCCGGGGCCCTCTCGCTGAAGCCGGCACCGATGGTTGACCAGCGATTCGGCGATCCGCTGCCCGTTCTGGAGACCGGCCTCACGGGATCCGTCACCGCACTGCCGGACGGGTACTCGCTCGCCGGCGCCTCGTCAGACGTGGCCTTCGATCGCTTGCGCGGGGCCCGGAAGCTCACCGGAACGGTGACGATCCAGCCCGGCGCCGACGAAGCGGGTCTGTTCCTCGGGGGCCGAGCGAACGAGGTCATCTTCGATCCCGCCCTCAATAGGATCCGATTCGGCTCCGATGTGTCGGTGACTTTCGTGCTCGATCAAGGGATCGAGTACAGCTGGACTTGCTTCATCGAAGGCTCCATCGCGGTCCTCTACGTCGAGGATCCCAGCGGGCGCAGCGTCGCGGTGTCGATGCGGAACTACGACCTCCAGGGCGGCGAGTGGGGCATCTTCGCCAGAGGGGGCGCGGTATTTGAGCACATCACGATCGATGCGCTGCTGGGCGCCGACGAGAGCCTGATCTCGCTCTGGCGGCTGGACACGCCCGATCCGCTCGGAACGCCCTTCTCGAACTCCGTGTTCGGCGGCCCCGTTCTCATCGCCGACCCCGCGCTGCCCGCGCCGGGGACAACGAGCCCGGACGGAGTGGACGTGCAAGCCGGGCCCTTTCCCGGCAGCAGGCTCGCCGCCGACGATCCGGCCCTGAGCTCGGGGTCGTTCTCCTTTGCGGTGCTCGTTGACCCCGTTGACATCGGTGACTTTCGATCGATCCTCTCGAAAGAGAGCGCAGCGCCGAACACGTTCGCCGGGTTTCAGCGGGTCGGCTGGCAGGTGCTCCACACCACGAACGGCACGCTCGAGTTCGTCATCCGCGGCGACGATCCGGGAACACAGGACTTCTTCGGCAGCATCTTCGTTACCGGCGCCACCTCCGGATTCCCCGCCGGTTCGGACCCCAACACCGACACGATGTTCCAGCTGAGCGGCGGCTACGACGCCGACACGGGAGAAGCAGCGTTCTTTGTGACCCGGTTCGACTCGGGTGTGCCGGCCGGGACCTTTGGCGAGTTCGCCCAACTCACGTCCGGCGCAAGCCAGGACACAAGCCCGATCAGCATCGGTGCGGTGAAGTCGCTCGGCGACATCGTGTTCGGCGCAGCCGGGGTCACCGCCACACATGCTCAGGTGTACGACCGGCTGCTCACACCGTCGGAGTTTGCATCGCTGACCGACCAGCCCGCCGCACCCATTCCTGGCGCGTCGGCGGGCCCGGTGGACACCGCCTCTCCCTTCGGGGTGCTCGACTTCTTCGACCTCATCAGATTCCTGCGGCACGCAGATCAGAGGCGGCCGATTGCCGACATCGCGCCGCCCTTCGGCGTGATCAACAGCGCCGACCGACTCGAGGCTGTCCGTTCGATCGAAGCGGGCGCCGGGGGCTGAGCGCACGGGTCGAACGAACGACTCGCGAGACACGATCGACGTGATGACGAGCCTGACGCCCCCACTTCGGCTGATGCGCCGCCTTCAACACTCGGCGGGGTTCGAGAGACGGCGGGCGATCTGCGACGAATCTCACCGCCCCGGTGCGACCAGCCCCAGCCCGGGCGCCACTCGCTGCATGAACCAGTACAACGCAATCGCGGACATGACCGCGGAGAGCGGGATCGCCACCCTCGGGCGGTACCACTCGTGCTTCCGCCACCACCCCAGCAGGCAGTAGGCCGCGAGGATGATCGTCATGTGCCCCCACTCGACGCCGACGTTGAACGAGATGATGCCCGTCGCGAGCTGCCCGGTCGGCAGTCCGATGCTCAGCAGCCCGGTCGCGAAGCCCAGCCCGTGCGCCAGCCCGAAGTCGAACCGACGGCGGGCCGCCACGGGTGGATCCTCGTCACCACGAGGTTCTCGATCGCGATGAAGGCGATCGTGGCCGCGATGACGGGCTCGACCACACCCGACGGGATGTTCACGAGGCCTAGCGCGGCCAGCGTCAGCGAACACGTGTGCGCCAGCGAGAACGTCGTCGTCTGCCAGACGAGGTTCTTGAACCGCGAGTTCAGCAGGAACAGGCCGAGGATGAACAGCTCGTGGTCCCGGCCCTGCGGGATGATGTGCCAGTAGCCGAGCACGACGTATCGCCACGCCACGCCGAACACGCCCGGTTCCGACGCGGCGTGCGCGGCCGGGGGAGGCGTGCCCGCGCCGTCGGGCGGCGCGGTGACAACGCTCACATCGTACGTGGGCGAGGTCTCGCCGGGCTCGAGCGGCATGAAGCTCGTCTCGTGCCCCTGACGCGCGACGCCGAGGATCACCTGCCCGAAGACCGCCGGCGCCCGGAACGAGACCGTTCGCGCGCCCACGGGGATCCCGGTCCGCGCAATGAAGTCCAATTTGACGGGCAGGCGGCGTGACGGGTTGTCCTCGAGCCAGCGGTCCATCAGGTCGAGCGACGGCGCCCGCACGATCTCCAGGTCGATCAGCTCGCCGTCAGCGAACACCTTGAACCCGGCCTGGAACCGCTCGCGCCCGTCCTGAAGGGCGGCCCCGAGGTCGGCACGCGGGCCCTCGAGCAGCGCGTACATCTGCGGGTCCGTCACCCGCGCCGACGTGTCGTTTAGCGCATACGCCAGCGCGTCGTGCGTGACGATCAGCTCGACGGTCGCTCCGCTGGCATCGCCCCTCACCGTGACCGTCGCCACTGTGCCGACTTGCAAAGCGCGTGGGGGTGCGGACCTATCTGCCACTTGGGGCAAGTACGGCTACTACTGGAAGTGCGGGTCTTGTGGCACCAACAGCCCCATGCCCGTGGTGTGCTCACAAGTGACTCATTCCCCTGGGGCTAGTTCATCAACGCTTGTACCTGCTGCTTCTCTACCGGTATCTACCGGATCGAGCGATGACTACTGCGTCTCGCGGCGTCCAAACGCGGTCGTCTACGCACGCTTGCGAATGCGCGCCGTTCGGCGTAAGCTGAGTTCAAACAGGGAGTTGGAGGGCCTTCGGCGGGCCCGGGCGAGGATTCTTCCAAGCTGAATGTCGAGGGTTCGAGTCCCTTCGCCCGCTTTCCCCCCTCACGCGCTTCAGACCCCGACAACACCGCTTCCGAGCGGTGGTTGCGCGCATCGTCGGCGTGCTCGCGCGAGCCGTGTTCGTCGCGCCCCGTCGCGCCGGGCGTGCGCGTTTCGCGCCCCAATCGCTGGGGGAACGGCTGGGGGTCGATCGCGCCGGCGGTCCCCGTCGCCTTCGCCCGCTCGGCGTGAGGGTCGATCGTCGGCAGCGCCTCAACCGCCGCCGTGGTGTCGGCCAGCCCGAGTACGACGCGACGACCGATCCCAACCACGCGGCGGCCGGGTTCCCGACCGCCTGCGCCCAGTGCCATGACACGACGGTCTGGTCGGCCGGTCAGTTCACGCACCCCGCGACGTTCCCGCTCACGGGCGGGCACGCCGCCCCCGCGTGCGCGGACTGCCACGCCGGGAGTGTCTTCGCCGGCACGCCGACAGACTGCGCGAGCTGCCACCTCGACGACTACAACGCGACCACGAACCCGAACCACGCGAATTCCGGCTTCCCGACCGACTGCGCCCAGTGCCACAACGCAACCGTCTGGACCGACGCCACGTTCAACCACTCGTTCCCGATCAACAGCGGGGCCCACAGCAACCTCGACTGCATCGACTGCCACGTCGTGCCGTCCGCGACTCCGGCCTTCGAGTGCATCCTCTGCCACACCCACTCGGAGAGCAGGATGGGCGACACGCACAGCGGCGTGAACAACTACCAGTGGGTCAGCACCGCCTGCCTCAACTGCCACCCCAACGGACGCGGGTGATGCCGAGCCGCTGACCGCCGGCGCATCCGGCTTCGCCCGGCCCACCGCATCGCGGAGGGCGTTCGCACACGGTACGCTCACCCCCGAATCAGCCCGCGCCGAGCCGCCCGCCCGCTCCCGGGGGTCTCATGATCCGCGTCAACGCCCTCGTCAAGAACTTCGGCACACTCCGCGCGGTCGACGGCGTCTCGTTCGACATCAACGCCGGCGAGACCTTCGGGCTGCTCGGGCCCAACGGCGCCGGCAAGTCCACCACCATCAACATGGTCGTCGGCGTGCTCGACCCCGACGCCGGGTCGGTCGAGATCGAGGGCGCCTCCTCGCCCGCCCAAGCCCGACGCTCTATCGGCGTCGCCCCGCAATCCGTCTCGCTCTACCCCGAGCTGACAGCCCTCGAGAACCTCCGCTTCTTCGCCTCGCTCTACGGGTACCGCGGGAAGACCTTGGCCGAGCGCGTCGAGTGGGCACTCGACTTCGCCGGGGTAGCCAACCGCGCCGGCGACCGTGTCGGTATCTACTCCGGCGGCATGAAACGCCGCCTCAACCTCGCCGCCGCACTCGTTCACGAGCCGCGCATCCTGCTGCTCGACGAGCCGACCGTCGGGGTCGATCCCCAGTCGCGCAACCACATCTTCGCGTGCATCGAGAAGCTGCGGGCCGACGGACTCACCATCATCTACACCACCCACTACATGGAGGAGGCACAGCGCCTCTGCGACCGCGTCGCGATCATCGACCACGGACGCGTGCTCGACCTCGACACCGTCCCGGCGCTGATCGCCCGTCACGGCGGCAAGGCCGTCGTCGAGGTCGTGCTCGAGCGCCCGCCGATAACGCCCGTCGGAGGCAAGCTCGACGGCACGACGCTGCGCATCGAGACCGACGACCCCGTCGCCGAGATCAACGCCCTCTACGCCGATCGCACCGCGTTCACCGCGATCGAGATCCGCAGGGCCAACCTCGAGACCGTCTTCCTCTCTCTCACCGGGCGGCGCCTGCGCGACGACTAAGGAGACCCGCGTGCGGAACATCCTCGCCATGGCAAAGAAGGATCTGCTCCTGCTCTGGCGCGACAAGTTCGGCGTCTTCTGGATCCTGCTTTTTCCCCTCATGTTCGCGCTGTTCTTCGGCTCGATCTTCGGCGGCGGGGGCGACGGGGCGACCTCGGGCATGCGCGTCGCCTTCGTCGATCTCGACAACACCGACGGCTCGCGCGCCTTCATCGACTCCCTCGGCGCCAAGGACGCGATCGACGTCGTGACCGCGCCCGACGGCACGCCGTGGACCATCGACTCGGCACGCGATGCCGTCCTCTCCGGCGACGCCGTCGCGTACGTCGTCGTCCCCGAGGGATTCGGAGAGACCGGCGGCATCGCGATGTTCACCGGCGACCCCCCGGAGATCGAGGTCGGCGTCGATCCCTCACGCACCGCCGAGAAGGGCTACCTCGACGGGCTGCTCATGGAGGGCTCGTTCCGGCGCCTCCAGAGCGCCTTCAGCGACCCGGCCTCGATGCGCCCGGACCTGGCGAAGCTCAAGTCCGACGTGCTCGCCGACCAGAACATGAGCGACCAGTGGCGCGACTCGCTCGTCACGCTCTTCGGCGCCCTCGACACGTTCGCGGGAATGGCCGACGAAGCGAAGCAGGCGGAGAAAGCCGAGACCGGTGCCGCCGGCTCACCCGATATCTCCCCGATCCACATCCGCCACGCCGACGTTGTGCGCCGCAGCTCCGGCCCGATCAACGCCTACGAGATCTCGTTCCCGCAGGCGATCGTCTGGGGCATCATCGGCGCCGCCGCGGGGCTCGCGATCATGCTCGTGCAGGAGAAGAGCCGCGGCACCTGGGTCCGGCTGCGCCTCGGCCCGCACACCACCGGACACATCCTCGCCAGCAAGGGTCTGTCCTGCTTTGCCGCCTGCATCATCGCGATCACGCTGCTCATGCTCATCGGGCACTTCGTTCTCGGCGTCCGCGTCCATTCCTGGATCAGCTTCGCGCTCGCCGTGTCGTGCAGCGCGGCGTGCTTCACCGGGCTCATGATGATCTTCGCCACGCTGGGCAGGACCGAACAGGCCGTCGCCGGCTGGGCGTGGGGAGGCATGATGCCGATGGCGATGATCGGCGGCGGCATGGTGCCGCTCGTCATGATGCCTTCCTGGATGCGGTCGCTGAGCAACCTCTCCCCGGTCAAGTGGTCCGTCTACTCCCTCGAGGGCGCGATCTGGCGCGGATTCACGATCGAGCGGATGCTCCTGCCCTGCGCCGTGCTGCTCGCGGTCGGGCTGATCGGCTTCTGCTTCGGGATGCTCGTTCTCTCCCGGCGCGAGGGGTAGACGCCCCCGGCACGGAATGCCGATAACACAGTCCGGAGAGCGGGTGGTCCGATCGCATCCCGGGTTCAATGAACCTCCTAGTGTTGTAGCCCGATGCCACGGAGGGCCCCTCCCATGCGAACTGCAACGCTTCTCATCCTCGCCCTCGCCATCTCCGGTTGCGGCGACGACGATATTCACTCCTACAACGCCCCGAAGACCCCGCCGCCCACACAGATGCAGACCCCGGGCCCGTCGCTCGCGGCGACGCTCCCCGACTCGCCGTCGGATGTCGTGTGGGACATGCCCGACGGCTGGACCGAATCAAACAGCGACCAGGCGATGCGCGCCGCCACCTTCGACGCGGGCGGCATCGAGGTGATCGTCACCGCACTGTCCGGCCCGGCGGGCGGCATCCTCGCCAACGTCAACCGCTGGCGCGGGCAGATCGGGCTCGACGCGATCGACGAGGCCTCGCTCGCCCCCATGCTCACCCACTACAACGGGATCGGCGGCGACGTGATCATCGCCGACATGACCGGCGACCAGCGCATGGTCGCCGCCATCGTCGACCCCGGAGACGGCAAGACCTGGTTCGTCAAGGCGACCGGCGATCCCGACCCGATCGGCGCGCTCCTCCCCGAGTTCACGCTCTTCGCCCGCTCGTTCCGCACCGAGGTCAAGCCCGCCACCACCAGCAGCCCCGCCGGCACCGGCTCCGAGCAGAGTGTGCTCGACCGCCTCGGCTCCTACACGCCGCCCGACAACTGGACACGCGACCCCAACGCCTCCTCGGTCGTCGCCGCGGCGTACACCGCCGGCACCGGCGCACGCATCACCGCCACCGTGCTCGGCGGGCAGGGCGGCGGCATCCTCCCCAACATCAACCGCTGGCGCGGGCAGGTCGGGCTCGAACCCGTCCCGACCCTCGAAGACGCCGGCGGACAGGACATCGGCGGGGCGCTGCTCGTCAACATCACCGGCGAACAGGCATCGATTGTCGCGGCGATCGTCACCGAGGGCGACCACAGCTGGTTCTTCAAGATGACCGGCGCCCCGTCCGAGATCGAACCCGAACTGCCCGCGTTCCAGCGGTTCGTCCAGCGCGTGGGGCTGGGAGAGGACACACCGTGACCAAGTGGCTCAAACCCATCGCCTCTCTGAGGTTCACCGTCGTGCTGCTGTCGCTGTCGATGGTGCTGGTGCTGGCGGGGACGCTTGCGCAGGTCAACCACGGCGTGTGGACGGTCGTCGACGACTACTTCCGATCGCCGCTCGTCTACATCAAGTTCCAACTCTTCTTCCCGAGCACCATCCAGAAGATCCCCGGCGGGATCCTCTTCCCCGGCGGGCTCACGCTCGGGCTGCTGCTCATGATCAATCTGCTCGCCGCCCACCTTGTCCGCTTCAGGTTCACCTGGAAGCGTGCGGGCAGCCTCATCACCCACTTCGGCGTGATCGTCCTGATCATCGGCGAGTTCGTCACCGGCGTCGCTGCCAAAGAAGGCAAGATGGCCATCTTCGAGGGCGGGTCGTCCAACTTCACCGAGGATAACCGCTCGGTCGAACTGGCGATCATCGACCCCTCGCCGACCGACCACGATCGCGTCACGGTCATCCCGGGCTCCAAGCTCGCCGGCGCCCGCGGCGCGCTCACCGATCCACGCCTGCCCTTCGGGATCCGTGTCGAGCAGTGGATGCCCAACTCGCAGATCCTCGGCCCGATGCAGGCGACCCCCGACCAACTCGCCCGCGCCACCGACGGGCTCGGCACGCAGATGGCCGCCACCCCGGCCCCGCAGGCGACCGGCGTGGACAACAAGAACGACCTCCCCGCCGCCTACGTCACCCTCCTCGACGACTCCGGGCCGGTCGGCACCTACCTCGCCACCGTCTGGTTCACCCAGCCGCAGACCGTCACCGTCGGCGGCAAGCAGTACTACCTCCAGCTCCGCTTCACACGCAGCTACAAGCCGTACACCATCCACCTGATCGACTTCAAGCACGACAAGTTCGTGGGCACGGAGATGGCCCGCAACTATTCGAGCCTCGTCCGCCTCGAAGATCCTTCACGCAACGTTGACCGCCAGGTGCTCATCTACATGAACCACCCGCTGCGCTACGCCGGCGAGACCTTCTACCAGGCCTCGTTCATGGAGGGCGACACGGGGACGGTCCTTCAGGTCGTCCGCAACCCGGGGTGGATGCTGCCGTATGTCTCGTGCACGCTTGTCACCGTCGGGATGCTGATGCATTTCGGGCTGCGGCTGACCACGTTCGTCCGGAGGCAGAACCGATGAGAATCCGACTCCTTGTCCCCATCGCCGCCGTCGTGCTCGCGCTGCTCTACCTGGTCCCGCAGCTCGCGCCGCGACCAACCGACAGCCAGTTCGACCTGGAGGCGTTCGGGCGCATCCCCGTCTCCGCCGAGGGGCGCATCAAGCCGCTCGACACCGTCGCCCGCAACACGTTGATGCGTTTCGGCGGCAAGCAGACGATCCGCGACGATGGGCGCAAGATCCCCGCCATCGAATGGCTCGCCGACCTGCTCTCCCACCGCACCTCTCCCGCCAACCCGAGCACGACCGTGGCGGCCTCGCTCCCCATCTTCCGCATCGACCACCCCGATCTGCTCGACCTGCTCGGCGTGACGCCCGAGCAGAAGAAGAACCGCTTCTCGTTCGACGAGCTCTTCGCCCACCGCGACGCGATCACCCGCCAGGCCGGGCTCGCCTTCCAGGTTGACGCCAAAAAGCGAGGCCCGTACCAGCGCCGGATCGTCGGGCTGTACGACACGCTGTCGCGATACATCGCGCTGTCGCGGTACGACACCCCCTACGCGGTTCCCCCGCTGACCGCCAATGAGCAGTGGCGACCTCTCGGCGAGATGCTGATGGACGGTTCGGCCGGCTCGGACGAGGCGGCCGCATCGCTCACCGCGATCTTCAACGCCTACGCCGCCCAGAACTCCGGCGAGTTCAACGACGCCGTCGCCGACTACCTCCGGCTCGTGCGGGCGGACCTGCCGGGCGCGACGCGCAAGGCAGGGTACGAGACCCTGTTCAACCGCATGACGCCGTTCTACCACGCCTCGGCGCTGTACGTCTACGCCTTCCTGCTCAGCTCCTTCGCCTTCATGCTGACCTCGCTGTCCAAGCCCGACTGGGCACGCGCCCTCGGACGCGGCGCCATCGCCGTCCTCGTCCTCGCGTTCTTCATCCACACCATCGGCATCATCTCGCGCATCTACCTTCAGGGACGCCCGCCCGTCACCAACCTCTACTCCTCTGCCGTGTTCATCGGGTGGATCTGCGTGATGCTCGGCTTCGTCATCGAGAAGCTCTTCCGCCTCGGCATCGGCACGATCGCCGCCGCCGCCATCGGTTTCGTCACCCTCGTCATCGCCCACAACCTCTCGAGCGGCGGCGACACGATGGAGATGATGCAGGCCGTCCTCGACTCCAACTTCTGGCTCTCCACCCACGTCGTCTGCATCACCATCGGGTACTCGGCGACGTTCCTGGCCGGGTTCCTCGGCATCACCTACATCCTCCTCGGCGTGCTCACCCCCGTCCTCAAGCCCGACCGCGCCAAGGCGCTGGCGCGCATGATCTACGGCGTCATCTGCTTCGCAGCCCTCATGAGCTTCGTCGGCACCGTCCTCGGCGGTATCTGGGCCGACCAGTCGTGGGGACGCTTCTGGGGCTGGGACCCCAAGGAGAACGGCGCCGCGCTCATCGTCATCTGGCTGCTCATCATCCTCCACGCACGGTGGGGCGAGATGGTCCGCGAGCGCGGCGTCGCCGTCCTCGCCGTCGCAGGCAACATCGTCACCTCCTGGTCCTGGTTCGGCACCAACATGCTCGGCGTCGGGCTCCACTCCTACGGGTTCACCGACTCAGCCGTCTTCTGGATGCTCACCTTCGCCACCAGCCAGCTCGCGATCATGGCGCTCGGCATGCTCCCCATCGCCCTGTGGCGCAGCACCGGCGTCCGCGCCATCAACCAGCGGTCGCCCACGCCCAGGGTCGCCACCACCTCCGCCTGAGCCCCATTCTCCCCCCGCTTCTCGGACCATTGCGGGCGGCACCAACCCCTGTACGCGCCCCCCGTTCCGCGATACACTCCGCTCTTCGGAGAAGGGTGTTTCGCACATGCAGGGCAGGACGCGAATAACGGGTCCTTCGCCGCACGGCGGGTTCACGCTCGTCGAGGTGATCATCACCATCGCGATCATCGGCGTGCTGTTCGCGCTGCTGCTCCCCGCGCTGGCCGGGGTCCGTACGCGCGCACGCTCGTTCCGCTGCCAGGTCACGCTGCGCTCCCTCGCCTTCGACTTCAGCGTCTTCGCCGACGAGCAGCTCCAGGGCTCGCGCGGCGACGACGACAGGCTCGGCGACCGCTTTCGGCTCGAGACCTTCCAGGAGAGCCTCTACCGCGTCGATGAGTTCTGGGCGTGGGGCGACGACCGCGTCCACATCCTCCCCGACACCGAGGGCAACGACCCCCTGCGCTGCTCCGAGGTCAGCGGCCCCATCACCCTGCGGCGCAACTCACCATGCTCGGGCGGGGCCGTCGGGCCTCCCGACAACATCTCGTACGGGTTCAACTCGCGCCTCCACCGCGCCGAGACGACCGACGCCCGCGGACGCCCGCGCACCGTCCCGGTCGAGCTCACCGCCGACCTGCTCAACGAGCCGATGATCCCGCTGGTCTGGGACGTCGACGGACAGGCAGCTCGGCTCAAGGGCTCCAACCCCGTCTTCAGCGCCCCGTCGCTCGGCAGCCGGGGCCCCTACGCCGCCGACCGATACTGGTACCCCAGCGCCCGGCACGGCATGACCAACGTCGCGTTCGTCGGAGGACATGTCCTCAGCTCGCGCGAGCCGCTCGCCGAGACCGGGTGGCTCTGGGACTACCAGACCGTCCGCTGATGTCGCTGCTCCGCAAATTCATGCTGCTGGTCGGCCTGGTCGCCACGGCGGTCGTCATCGATTCGGCCGCCGTCGCCTGGTCGATGCGTCAGCTCCGCACCGAACTGACCGACCCGTTCGCCACGGTGAACGAGGTGCTCGGCGGGCTCAACCGCCTGAGGCGCGACGTCTGGCGTGAGACGACGCTCATCCGAGACGACTCCCTGATCCCCGACGCGCAGACCTCGGAAGCCCCCGGCGCCGACCAGCCCTCCATCTCCGAACTCCGTGAACGCGTGCTGCGCCGCGTCGAGGACTTCACCCGCCACGACACTTTTCTGCTGCGCTCCGGCGTCGCGACCACCCGCCTGCTCCGGACGAGGCTGGCAGAATCGCAGGACGACGTGCTCGAGTGGATCGAGTCTCCCGACGCGACCAGCGCCGACCACGCCGTCGCCTCGCTGCTCGTCGTGCACGAGCTCGTCGAACGCATCGAGGCGAAGCTGATCGACGACACGCAGCTCGCCGTCGGGTTCGGGCAGGACCTGGGGCGCGCTGTCGTGGGCGTCGCCGCCGCGGCCGTCATCCTCGTCGCCTTGTGCTTCGTGCTGTCGGTAGTCCTCTTCCGGCGCTGGTTCCTTGTCCCTGTCGCCGAGCTGCGCACCGCGACCGACCGCATCGCCGCCGGCGACTTTACCCACCGCATCCGACGGCTCGGGTCCGACGAGATGGGACGCCTGGCCTCGGAGGTCAACGACATGGCCGGGCTGGTTGAGCGGTCCCAGCTCGAGCGGGTCGAGCGCGAGCGCCTCGCCGCGATGGGCGAGATGACCCGGCGCATCGTCCACAACCTGCGCAACCCGCTCGCGGGCATCCGCTCCCTCGCCGAACTCTCCCGTGCCGAGGCGCCGCCCGAGTCGACGCTGCGCGAGAGTCAGGGGCGCATCATCGACGCCGTGGACCGCTTCGAGCAGTGGCTGCGCGGGCTGCTCGAGGCGACGCGTCCGCTCGAGCTGAACCCGCGTCCGACGGACGTGGGCGCCCTGCTCGCCCGCGTCGCCGAGGCCCACCGCGACGCCGCCGACGCCGCCGGCGTCACCCTCGAATGCCGCGCCGACCCCGCCCTCCACGCGCGACGCCTCGACCCCGAGCACATCGAGCAGGCCGTCTCGGCCCTGATCGCCAACGCCATCGATGCCTCCCCGCCCGGCGGCGCCGTCCGGATCGCGGCCGACGCCGGCACCAACGGGAGCTGGGCGATCTCGGTCCACGACAGCGGGCCCGGGGTGCCCCCCGAGGACCTCGAACGCCTCTTCCAGCCCTGGTTCACCACCAAGCCGGGCGGCACCGGCATCGGTCTTGCAATGGTCAGGAGGATCGCCACCGAACACGGCGGGGAGGTGAGCGTCGAACCCGCGAACGAAGCGGCGGGAGCACGATTCGTCATCAGGCTCCCGAAATGATCGGACGGTGGTAGTGGCCAGAATTCTCACCATCGAGGACGAAGAGAACCTGCGGTTCGCGATCGAGCGGTCGCTGTCGCGGGCCGGGCACGAGGTCGCCCAGGCCGATTCGGTCCCCGCGGCCCTCGCCCTGCTCGAACGCACCTCCTTCGACGCCGTTCTCACCGATGTCAACTTGGGCGATCGCAGCGGCATCGAACTGGTCAGACGACTCCGCGACGACGGCTTCGACGGGCCCGTCGTCGTGATGACCGCCTACGGCTCGATCGAGAACGCCGTCGAGGCAATGAAGTCCGGGGCCGACGACTACCTGCTCAAGCCCCTGAGCCTCGACGAGCTCACGCTCCAGCTCGGGCGGCTGCTCGACGCCAGCCGCGTCCGCCGACGCGTCCGCCTCTACCAGCGGCTCGACCGCGGGTCGGAGGTGCTGGGCGAATCGCCGGCGTGGATCGAGACCATGTCGCTTGCCTCGCGCATCGCCCGCACGCCCGCCCACGGCGCCGCCCTCAACGCCACGCTCATCACCGGCGAGACCGGAAGCGGCAAGGGCGTCGTGGCGCGATGGATCCACGACCACTCGACGGAGAGCGACGGTCCGTTCGTCCACGTCAACTGCTCGGCACTGCCCCCCACTCTCGTCGAGTCCGAGCTGTTCGGGCACGAACGCGGCGCGTTCACCGACGCCAAGGACGCGCGCGAGGGATACTTCGAGATGGCCGCCGGCGGCACCATCTTCCTCGACGAGATCGGGGACATGCCCCCCGAACTGCAGTCCAAACTCCTCGTCGCGGTCGAAGAGCGTGTCTTCCGGCGGATCGGCGGCACACGCAACCACCACGTCGAGGCGCGCGTGATCGCCGCGACCAACCAGGACCTCGAGCAACTCGCCGAGGGCGGGCGCTTCCGCCGTGACCTGCTCTACCGCCTCAACGCGGTGACGCTGCCGGTCCCCCCGCTGCGCGAGCGCGAGGGCGACGCCGTCCTCATCGCCGACCGCACACTCGACCGGCTCGCCCGCGAGCACGGACGCGACGACCTCCGCCTCGGCGACGACGCCCGGCACGCGATCGCCGCCCACCCCTGGCCCGGAAACGTCCGCGAACTCATCAACGCCCTGCAGCGCGTCGCCCTGCTCTTTGACGGCGGTGTCGTCACCGTGCGTGAGTTGTTCCCGACCGGCGCCCCCGCCGGCGTCCCATCCGCGGGCTCGGGCGCTCTGCGCTTCGACTTCGAGAACGGACTGCACAGCGCCGCCGACGTCGAACGCGAGCTGATTGTCCAGGCGCTGCGGCACGAGCGCGGCAACGTCTCGCGTGCGGCACGCCTCATCGGTATGCAACGCAGCAGCCTGCGCTACCGCATCGAGCGGTACAACCTCCACGACTTCATCGAGGAGCTGATCGACGCATGAAGCCCGCCGCGGGCATCCCGGTCCTGCTCGCCGTCGGCTCGGGCTCGTTCGCCCAGCCCACCACGCCGCCGCCGGGTTCTCCGTTCAACGACGCGATCGGCGATGCCACCGTGCGACGCACGGACTCCGGCGCCAACGGCCCGCTGAACCCCTCGGGCGTGCTCCCTGACCTGATCCAGGTCAGGATCGACGGGTGGGCCCCGACCGACCCGCCCAACGACCCGTACTCGGGCGCGATCACGCCCGCTGCCGACGCCCTGTTCGTCCGCATCGAGCTCGACTTCGCGGGGCTGGTCTGCCCGCCCGGCCCGCTCGGGCTCGCCGGCGACCCCTACGACCCCTTCCGCTTCGGGGACACCCCGCTCTTCGGGTTCCTCGACATCGACGCCGACAATCGGATCGACACCGGCGGCGAGATCGGCGGGGGCGCGCTCGAGCGCTACCTCGCCAGCGTCGGGCGTTTCGGGGCACGCCCCCCCGGCGGCATCGGCTCCCGGGCAGCGACCTCTTCACTCGACCTCGACGCGGACTTCTTCTCCGACCCCCAGTACGAACGCTCCGGCGCCGATCTCGCCCTCGAGTTCTGCGGCTGCTTCGAGCCGCTCGTCGTCAGCGAGAACGGCGACCTCGACGGGCGGTTCGACCCGGGCGAGACCTGGATCGTCAACGGACGCTTCTTCCAGCGCACACGGGGGTACGTCGGGGCGAGCGCCGCGTTCGGCGGCTCCGACTTCGGGCACTACGACCCGTTCGTTGACCTGCGGTTCACCCACGACGAGTTCAACGACATCACCACGATCACGCTCGTCTACCCGCTCACCATGCCCGGTGCGGCCGCGCTCACCGGCGAGCCCGAGCAGCCGATCGACCTCGACGTGTCCAACCACACCAGCATCGCCGAAGCGATCCAGGACGTCATCGACGGCGCCGCCGGAACCAACGAACCCACGCGGACCCTTGCCCAGCTCTGGATCGGCGGCAGCACCGCCGACCTCGTCAAGCCCAAGTTCTGGACCCCCACTGCGCTGTTCGGAACCGCCTACCTCACCCCCGAGGACGGGCTGTTCGTCTGGACCGACACCGGCTTCAACGAGATCGTCGGCGACCTCAGCGGCGACAGCCACGTCTCGCCCTACGACCTCACCCTGTTCGACCAGACCCTCGCCGAACTCGACGGCGGGCCAGGCGACCTCGACGGCGCGGTCAACGGCTCGGTCTCCATCGCAGGCTTCGGCGCCGGCTTCAACATGGCCGACTTCACCGGCGACGGCGTGATCGACTCACAGGACCGCGTCATCGTCAACCCGTGCATTGCCGACGTCACCACCCAGAACGCCTCGGCCGGCGACCCGGAATACGGAGTCCCCGACGGCGTCGTCTCCGCCGCCGACGTCCAGTACTACGTCAACCTGTGGATCACCCGCGACCCCGCCGCCGACCTCACCACGACGAACGCCCCGGCCGGTGACCCCGAGTTTGGTGTCCCCGACGGGTCAGTCTCCGCCGTTGACATCCAGTACTACGTCAACGCCTGGATCGCCGGCTGCCCCTGACCATCGGCCAGCATTAGCCGGGCTTTCTGGCTCGACCTAGCCAACAGCCCGCCCCAATCAAACATCCGCGTTATGGCACGTTCTTTGCCTCCAGAGAGGCTCATCCCTTTCTCCAGGCGGGTTCACGCCCGCCCTCGCGCGACGGTGGTGATGCACATGCTGCTGCCGTCGCGTTTTTTTCTGACGCCCCAAAGCCCTTGAACCGGTGTCCAAAACCGCCCATCATGGCATGGGGATTGCCAAGTCAGATTGCGGGAGCCGCCCGCTGCCCCGCCTTGAGAGGAGAGAAGAGATGAGACATGTGTTGTTCGGACTGCTGTTGGTCCTTTTAGGCGGTGCCCCGTCGCTCGCCACTGCCAACACCCCATCCGCCGAGTTCGCCGACGCACAGGCGGTCGCCGACGCTGCCAGCGGGGGCGGGATGCTGTACAAGGCCGAGCCCGAGATTGAGAACGCCACCGATCTCTACGCGTTCTGGTACTGGCGCTCCGCCGAGGGCCTGATCCGGCGTGTCGAGGTCGAAACCGCGACGGCACTGCTCTACGACGCCAACGACATCGTCCCGAGCGACCCCGAGGCAGCCCGCCTGGACGACCTCGCCGGCGCCCTGCCCGCGACGACGATCTCCTTCACCGATGCGCTGACCGCGGGCTGCGACGCCGCACCCGGCGCACTCGTCGAGATCAAGCTCAAGCTCGACAACGGCGCCGCTATCTACGAGGTCAGGCTCGCCGACGGGCTCGACCTCTACACCGTTACGATCGACCCCGAGACCGGCGACGTGCTCAATGTCGAGCCGGGGATGATCCCCGGCATGATCGACATCTTCGACGCCCTCCTCCTCGCCGAAGACCTGGTTGAGGACGGCATCGTGACGGGCGCCGACTACGACTGCCCCACGAACGCGTTCGTCCTCGGGGTGCTCGACCCGTCGCTCGGACTGATCCGCACCCTCCGGTACGACGCCGACAACGGCATGCTCATCGACGACACCACCGACGCCAACTCCTCTGGCGAGTACGACCGCTTGTCGATGCTGCTCGACGGCGTGCGCTTCGGGCTCGCCGAGTCGGTCGCCATCGCCCAGGCCGCCCTTCCCGGACGCGAGATCACCGGGCTCGGCTTCCAGGAGCTCGACGACGGGACGCTCGCGGTCCGCGCCGTCCTCCCCTGCTGTAACGGTGACGACGACGATGAAGGCATGCGCTACGACGACGACTGGTGCGACGGCTCCGACGACGGGCTGACCGTGGTGCTCATCAACGCCGACACCGGCGCCATCGTTTCCATCACCGGCGACTGCCTCGACCAGCCGGGGCTCAACCCGGGTCTGGTCCGCAGCATCGACGCGGCGATGGAGATGGAGCCCGACGCCGTCGTCCTCGCCAGCGAGTTTAAGACCGGCGCCCCCCGCGCCCGCTACGAGGTCCAGCTCGTCGATCCGACGAGTGGCGACCTGACGCTGCTCACGCTCAGCCCCGGCTCGAGCAAGCTGCTCGGCACCGAAACCTCCACGCCGGGCACCGAGCAGCAGATGCACATCGAGGCGATCCTTGACCTGCTCCCCGACGCGGTGCTCACCTTCGAGGACGCCCTGCTGACCGCCCGGCGCTACCACCCCGAGGGGCAGCCCCGGCGCGTCGAGTTCGACATCGAGGACGACCTGCTCGTCTACCGCGTCGGCATCCGCATCGGCAACCGCTGGGTTGACGTGCTGGTTGACGCGATCGACGGCACCGTCGGCGGTGCCGCCTTCCACGACGCCATCCGCTGCAACCCCGACGAAGACCCCGAGTACGCCCGGGTCTCCAGCGACGGGCCCGCCGGCGGACGCGTCGGCGCCACCTACGTCACCGGCGCCGGACGCCTCGTCCTGCTCCAGCTCGACCCGGCGAGCGGGCAGTGGTTCGCCACCCTGCTCGACGAGCGCGGCGGGCTCGTCACCGAGCCGGTCTCCAGCGAGACCTTCACCGACGAGAAAGAAGACCGCACCTTCGTCAGCGTCGTCACCCGCGGCGGGCTCGTCCTCGTCGACCCGCAACGTGACGCGTCCGAGGACCGCAACCTCACCGACGAGCTGCCCGGTGCCACGCCCATCGTTGACAAGCAGACCACCTTCACCTCCATCGACGGGCTCACCTTCATCGCCGGGCTCGACCCCAACGGCGATCTCGTCCTCTACTTCCAGACCAACGAGGTCCGGGCCGACGGAGAGCAGGTCTGGGCCTTCGCCAACCTCTCACGCGACCACCTCCGCCCGCAGGGGCTCGACACCCCGGCCTTCAGCGACGAGCTGATCAGTTACGTCACCGGCTGGAACGGGCTCAACATCGCCGGGCTCGACGACAACGGCGACATCTGGGCCGTCTGGTGGGCGCCGGGCATGACCCGCTGGCGCGTCAACAACCTGAGCGAGTTGACCGGCGCGCCCGCGATGGCTGGCGGGCTCACCGCCTACGTCACCCCGTGGGGCGGGATCAACCTTGCCGGGCTCGATGACGACGGGCAGGTCGTCGTCACCTGGTGGGTGCCCAAGTTCAAGGGCGACTGGGCAAACAGCAACCTCTCTGCCCAGTTCGGTCACGACGGGATGGGCGGCGGAGCGCTGACCAGCTACGTCACCCCGTGGGGCGGGCTCAACCTCGCCGGGCTCGACGACAGCGGCGCCCTCGTCGTCTACTGGTGGGCCCCGGGCATGGACCGCTGGGTCGTCAGCCCGCTCAGCTCGCTGATCCCCGGCGCCGCCCTGCCCGCCAGCGAGCTCAACGCCTCGGCAAGCCCCAACGGGCTGGTCAGTATCTTCGGGTTCAGCGCCGAGGGCGAGCTGCTCCGCTACCACTGGCAACCCGGGCAGAGTTGGGAGGCCGACAGCGTCACCCACGACGCAGCCCCCACCCCCTGAGCGCACATCCAGAGCGAGTGGCCGGGGCGTGTCCCACGCGGGTGCGCCCCGTTTTCTTTACCTCTCGGGGGGTCCGCTCGCCCTCCGCTGGGGCCGATCGCCCCGCCGATCCGATACCGGACAACAGGGCCCGCAGGTTGACTGGGAGCGGGTTTCTCCATATCCCTATCCCCAATCTCCCGCCGCGCGGAGCCTCCCCGCAGACCTGTGAACCGCCCCACCCGGGGCCCGGAGCGACCGACCGATGGACGCCAAGCAACCCACCGGAGCGATCGAGCAGTTCCGCTACGACGACGCGATCGTCCGCTTGTTCCTCGGGGCGACCCTGATCTGGGGGTTGGTGGCGATGCTGGTCGGCGTGATCCTCGCGTTCCAGCTCGTCCTGCCCAGCGTCACCCAGGCGCTGGTCGGGCAGGGCGCTCCTGAGTGGCTGACCAACACCCTCCAGTCGCTCTACTCAACCGAGTGGATCGCGTTCGGGCGCCTGCGCCCGCTGCACACCAACGCCGCCATCTTCGCCTTCGCCGGCAACTCGATCTTCGCGGCGGTCTACTACTCGACCCAGCGCGTCTGCAAGACCAGGATGTACAGCGATCTGCTCAGCCGACTGCACTTCTGGGGCTGGCAGCTCATCATCGTCTCGGCCGCCCTTACCCTGCCGTTCGGCATCACGCAGAGCCGCGAGTACGCCGAGCTCGAGTGGCCGATCGACCTGGCGATCGCGATCGTCTGGGTCGGGTTCTTCGGCGTCAACTTCTTCGGCACGCTCGCCCGCCGCCGCGAACGGCACATCTATGTCGCCGTCTGGTTCTACATCGCGACCATCATCACCGTCGCGATGCTCCATGTGTTCAACAACCTGTGGATCCCCGTCTCGGTCGCCGAGTTCTTCCAGACCGGGCATCTCGCCAGCAAGGAGAACATCCTCAAGAGCTACACGGTCTACGCCGGGGTCCAGGACGCGTTCATGCAGTGGTGGTACGGACACAACGCCGTCGCCTTCTTCCTCACCACGCCGTTCCTCGGGCTGATGTACTACTTCCTGCCCAAGGCCGCCGAACGACCCGTCTTCAGCTACCGCCTCTCGATCGTCCACTTCTGGTCGCTGGTGTTCATCTACATCTGGGCCGGGCCCCACCACCTGCACTACACCGCCCTGCCCGAGTGGGCCTCGTCGCTCGGCATGATCTTCAGCATCATGCTCTGGATGCCCTCGTGGGGCGGCATGATCAACGGGCTGCTCACGCTCCGCGGCGCCTGGCAGAAGGTCGCCCAGGACCCCATCCTCAAGTTCTTCGTCGTCGGCGTGACCTTCTACGGCATGAGCACCTTCGAGGGCCCGCTCCTGTCCATCCGTGTCGTCAACATGCTCAGCCACTACACCGACTGGACCATCGCCCACGTCCACGACGGCACGCTCGGGTGGAACGGGTTCATGACCTTCGGCATGATCTACTGGCTCGCCCCGCGCCTCTTCCAGACCAAGCTCCACTCGGTCAAGCTCGCCACCCTCCACTTCTGGATCGGCACCGTCGGCATCCTCCTCTACGCGATCTCGATGTACACCTCGGGCATCACCCAGGGGCTCATGTGGCGCGCCTTCGACCAGACCGGGCAGCTCGCCTACCCCGAGTTCATCGAGACCGTCACCATGCTCATCCCGTTCTACTGGATCCGGGCCATCGGCGGCGTGCTCTATCTCACCGGCATGATCCTCTGCTTCTGGAACATCTTCCAGACTTGGCGCGCACGACCGGCAACCTACGAGGTCCCCGTCCACTCGGCACCGGCGCTGACCCCCCTCGTCGAGGACGAGCCCGAGCCCCACTCCCGTCTCGAAGCCAACGTCTCCTTCGGGCACAAGGGCGACATCGCCCTCCAGGGCGCCTGGCACCGCGTCTGGGAACGCAAGCCGTTCAAGTTCAGCGTCTGGGTGCTCATCGCGGTCGGTTCGGCGTCGCTGTTCGAGATCATCCCGACGTTCCTGATCAAGTCGAACGTCCCGACGATCGCCTCGGTCCGCCCCTACACCCCGCTGGAGCTCTACGGGCGCGACATCTACATCGCCAACGGCTGCTACAACTGCCACTCGCAGATGATCCGACCCATCTTCGCCGAGACCAAGCGCTACGGCGAGTACTCCAAGGCCGGCGAGTTCGTCTACGACCACCCGTTCCAGTGGGGTTCACGGCGCATCGGTCCCGACCTGGCGCGCGAGGGCGGCATCCGCTCGAACAACTGGCACGCCATCCACTTCGAGAACCCCGCCGAGCTCAACCCCGGCTCGGTGATGCCGATCTACAAGTGGCTCTTCGATGCGCCGATCGACTTCGCGGCGATCCAGCCCCGCGTCCGGGTGATGGCAATGCTCGGCGTGCCGTACGGGGACGCGGTCAACAACGCCGAGGAGCAGGCGCGGGCCCAGGCGCGTGAGATCGCCGATGCCATCGAGACCGAGAGCGAGGGACGCTATGTCGCCGAAGACATCGCCGACAAGAAGCTCGTCGCCCTGATCGCGTACCTCCAGAGGATGGGCACCGACATCTACGCAACGCCGCCGGAAGACAAGCCCGCGGCGGAGGGCGCAGCCGACGCTGCATCGCCACCCGCGGAAGCGCCCGCAGAGGAGCCCACGCCGTGATGAACTTCATCGCTCAACTGCCGCTCGACGCGTTCTTCGAGGTCGCGATGGTGATGTTCATGGGCGTGTTCGTGCTGGTGACCTACCGGGCGTTGCGCGAGCCCGCCGGTGTCATGTCCCACCACGCCGCACTCCCCCTCGACGACGAGGAGACACGCGATGCCTGAGCACCAGCTGCCCGAGCACCACCCCGAGCACGGGAATCTCCTGGACCACGAGTACGACGGGATCCGCGAGTACGACAACCCCACGCCGAGCTGGTGGCACGCCATCTTCTTCGCGTGCATCTTCTGGGGGCTGTTCTACTTCGTGTTCATGCAGACGAGCCCGATCGCTCCGCTGCCCAGGGCAAAGTGGGAGGCCGCCCAGCAACGCGAGACCCAACGCCTCTTCGCCGACGTCGGCGAGTTCGACCACGACCAGGCGACCATCCTCGACCTCATGCACAACGACAAGTGGATGACCCTGGCCGCCTCGATGTTCCGGGGTCGGTGCGTCTCGTGCCACGGCTCCGAAGGTCAGGGGCTCGTCGGTCCCAACATGACCGACGACTACTACAAGAACATCAAGCAGATCACGGATTTCTACAACGTCATCTCCAACGGCGCCGCCGCCGGCGCCATGCCCGCGTGGAAGAACCAGCTCAACAACAACGAGATCGTCCTGCTCTGCGCGTACGTCGCGAGCCTGCGCGGCGAGAACCTCCCCGGTCCGCGCGGGGCGGAGGGAGAGATCATCCCGCCCTGGCCGGAGCCCACGGAAGCCCCGGAAACCACCAAGGAACCAGCGAGCGGCGGCTAGCCACGGAAGGAACCGGGGGCCTTGGAGAACCTCGCCGAAGAACGCGTCCTCTCGACGCTCAACGCCGACGGCACCCGCCGCTGGCTCAAGCCCCACCCCGCGCGCGGGCGTTTCTGGCGCCGGCGCCTCGCCGTCGCGTGGGCGCTGATCGGGCTGTTCACGCTCCTGCCGTACCTGCGCATCAACGGCAAGCCACCCATCCTCCTCGACATCCCCGCCCGCGAGTTCACCCTCTTCGGCGCCACCTTCTACCCCACCGACACGCTGCTGCTCGCCTTTATGGTCCTCTCGTTCTTCGTGGGCATCTTCCTGCTCACGGCGCTGCTGGGGCGCGTGTGGTGCGGGTGGGCGTGCCCCCAAACGGTCTACATGGAGTTCCTCTACCGCCCCATCGAACGTTTCTTCGAGGGCGAGCCCGGACGCCGCAAAAAACAGGGAGGCTGGCGCACACCCGCCAAGCACCTCGCCTTCCTGCTCGTCTCCATGTTCCTCGCCCACACCTTCCTGGCCTACTTCGTCGGCACCGACCGCCTCGCCCGCTGGGTCACGCAGAGCCCGCTCGATCACCCCGTCCCCTTCCTCGTGATGCTCATCGTCACGGCGTTGATGCTCTTCGACTTCGGGCTCTTCCGCGAGCAGACCTGCATCGTCGCCTGCCCTTACGGACGCTTCCAGTCCGTCATGCTCGACCGCGAATCGCTCATCATCGGCTACGACGAAGAGCGCGGCGAACCACGCGGTCACCTCTCCCGCAAGAACCCCCACCAGTCGAAGGGCGATTGCATCGACTGCAGCAAGTGCGTTACGTGCTGCCCCACCGGCATCGACATACGAGACGGGCTCCAGCTCGAGTGCATCGGGTGCGCACAGTGCATCGACGCCTGCGACGACGTCATGGAGCGCATCGGACGACCCAGGGGGCTCATCCGCTACAGCTCGCAGTCGGCGCTGATGGGCGCCAAGCCCAAGCTGTTCCGCCCGCGCGCCTTCATCTACCCCATCCTGCTCGCTGTCTTTGTCACCGGGTTCGTCCTCACCCTGCTCAGCAAGCAGCCCGCCGACGTCTGGCTGCTCCGCGGGCGCGGCGCGCCCTACTCCAAGCTCCCCGACGGTGACATCGCCAACCAGGTCAAGCTCAAGCTCCACAACCGCACCAACCAACCCGCCACCTACCAGGCCGTCCTCATCAGCCCCGACTCCGGACGCCTCATCTCCGACAACCTCCCCGTCACGCTCGAACCCCTCCAGATGATCGAGATCCCGGTCGCCGTCGTCGTGCCGCCCGGGGCGTTCTCCTCGGGTGACCCGGTCGGCGTCGTCCGCGTCACCGGCCCCGACGGGTTCGAGAAGAGCGTCAGACAGAAACTCTTCGGGCCCCGCCGCGCCGCACGCAATAATGACGACGAGCACCACCACGAGGACAACGACGACCAGCCGCATGACAGCCACTGAGCCCAAGCCGAACTACCTCCTCTGGCCGGGGATGGTCTTCATGCTCATCGGGCTCAGCGCGGTCGCCATGGGCACGACGCTGTACTTCGCCGTCTCCGACCCGACGGTCGCCGTCGAGCCGGACTACTACCAGCGTGAGCTGCACTGGGACGACGAGGCCGCCCTGCGCCGGCGCTTCGACGAGCTGGGCTGGTCGCTCGAACTCCGCGCGCCCGCGGAGGGCTCACCGCGCCACGCGCTGGTCCTCACCACATCGCTCGACCAGCCGCTCGAGGGCGCCAACGTCCGGGTCAACGCCTTTCAGGACGCGCACGCACGCGACGCACTCGATCTGACTTGCCCCCCCGTCGAGCCCGGCGTCTACGCCATCCCCGCCGAGCTGACCCCTCCCGGGCACTGGACCTTCCGCGTCACCATCCGGCGCGGGCCGGAGACCGTCTCCCACGAGTTCGAGTCCGACGTGGAATCCGTGCCGTGAACGTCTCTCCCCAGACCCTGCTGCTCAGCGTGCTCGTCGCGAGCCTCGCCGGATCGCTGCACTGCGCCGGCATGTGCGGCGCCTTCGTCGCCTTCGCCGTCGGTGCGAAGGACGGCAAACGCCTGCACCTCCAGCTCGCCTACCACGGAGGGCGCCTGATCAGCTACACCTCGCTCGGCGCCGCCGCTGGCGCCCTCGGCAGCGCCATCGACCTCGGCGGTTCGGTCGTCGGTGTCAGCCGTATCGCCGCGCTGCTCGCCGCCGCGACCCTGATCGTCGTCGGCTTCGCCGGGCTCGCCCGCGCCGCGGGAAAGAAGAGCGGGACCTGGACCCCGCGCTGGCTGCTCGCGCTGGCCCGACGCGCCCACGAGCTGGCCTCGAAGCTCCCGCCGACCCGCCGCGCGCTCGCGATCGGGCTGCTCACCACGCTGCTCCCCTGCGGGTGGCTCTACCTGTTCGTCGTCGCCGCCGCCGGCACCGCCAACGCCGCGCTCGGCGCCGCATTGATGGCAGCGTTCTGGCTCGGCACCGTGCCGGTGCTCGCCTCGCTCGGCGCCGGCGTGCAGCTTCTGCTCGCCCGCCTCGGACGCTACACGCCCGCGGTCATGTCCCTCGCGATCATCATCGCCGGGCTCGGCACCATCTTCTGGCGCGGCTCGCTCGACGTCACCCTCACCTCGGTCGCCGAGAAGCGGCAGACCTCGGCCGAGTCCGACACGCTCGACTACGTCGAGCACGTCAAGGACAAACCCCCGCCGTGCTGTGAACTCCACGATGACGCCCCCTGAGGGGCAGACCGCCTCGCCCGACGCCCCCGCCACGTGCATCCACTGCGGGCTGCCGGTCCCGCGCGGGCTGTACGACCCCGACGCCGAGCACCAGTTCTGCTGCAACGGATGCCGCGGCGCGTACGAGCTGATCCACTCCTGCGGGCTCGACCGCTTCTACGCGGTGCGTGACGAGTCCGACGCCGAGCCGGCCCGCGCCGTCGGACGCGACTACGACGAATTCGACGACGATGCCTTCCGACGCCTCTACTGCCGGCAGCTCGACGAGAAACACTGGGCGACCGAACTCGTTCTCGAGGGCGTCCACTGCGCCGCGTGCCTGTGGCTGATCGAGCGCCTCCCGCGCGTCTGCCCCGGCGTGATCGAGGCACGCCTCGACATCGCACGCTCCACCGTCACCGTCGTCTGGGACGACACCGCCGTCCCGCTCTCGCGCGTCGCCCACACCCTCGACACGCTCGGGTACCCGCCGCACCCGGCCCGCTCCGTCCGCGCCCGCGACCTCCGGCGCAAGGAGAACCGCACCGCACTCATCCGCGTCGCCGTCTCCGGGGCGCTGGCCGGCAACGTCATGCTCCTCGCCATCGCCCTCTACGGCGGGATGTTCGGCGGCATCGAGCACGCCCACGAGACACTCTTCCGCTACCTCAGCGCCGCACTCGGGCTGCTCGCCCTGCTCTGGCCCGGACGCGTCTTCTTCACCGGCGCGATCGCCGCCACCCGCGCCCGCGCTTGGAGCCTCGACCTGCCCATCGCCCTCGGGCTCACGGTCGGCGGCATCACCGGGCTGGTCAATACCGTCCGCGGGACCGGCGAGATCTACTTCGACTCGATCACCATGCTCGTCTTCCTCCTGCTGGTCGGGCGTGCGTTCCAGCGCCGACAGCAGGCCGCCGCCGCCGACTCGGTCGAACTGCTCTACGCCCTCACGCCGCGCCGTGCTCGGCGCGTCGAGGGCGAGACCACACGCGAGGTCCCGATCGAAGCCGTCTGCGTCGCCGACCTGCTCGAGGTCCGACCCGACGAGGTCGTCCCCGCCGACGGTGTCGTCGAGACCGGCGACAGCTCCATCGACGCCTCGATGCTCACAGGCGAGTCGCGCCCCGAGCCGATCGGACCCGGCGAGGCGATCACCGCCGGCTCGGTCAACCTCGCATCGACCATCCGCGTGCGCACGACCGCGGTCGGCGAGGGCACCCGTGTCGGGAAGCTCATGCGCACCATCGAGCAGCTGTCGAGCGCGCGCCCGCCCGTCCTCCACGCCGAGGACCGCATCGCAGGCTGGTTCGTCACGGCGGTGCTGGTGCTGGCCGCGGCGACGTTCGCCATCTGGGCGCCGCGTTCGCTGCCCGAAGCCGCAACGCACGCCATGACACTGCTGATCGTGACCTGCCCGTGCGCACTGGGGCTGGCGACGCCGCTGGCCGCGACCGTCGCCGTTGGGCGCGCCGCGCGGCGCGGCATCCTTGTCAAGGGCGGCGACGTGCTCGAACGCCTCACGACCTCCGGCACGATCGTCCTCGACAAGACCGGTACCGTCACCGAGGGACGCTTCACCCTCGCCCGCTGGTGTAGCGACGAGGCGTGCAAGCCGCTCGTGCGCGCGCTCGAGGAGCACTCGACCCACCCCGTCGGGCGCGCCCTGCGCGACACCCTGCCCGACGGACCCGAACCCGACCGCGTCGAGCGCCTCCCCGGCGAGGGCGTCGAGGGGCGCTTCGGCGAGACAAGTGTGTTCGTCGGATCGCCCGCGGCCGCGGCAGCACGCTTCGGCGAGCCGCCGTCCGAGCTCGCAGATGCTCTGGCACGCGCACAGAACGACGCGCTCACGCCTGTCCTCGTCGCCGTGGACGGTCGCGTCGTGGCGCTGGCCGCGCTCGGCGACCGGGTCCGCGACGACATCTGTGGAGCGATCGAGGGGCTGCGCGCACACGGCTGGTCGGTGCGGATCGCATCGGGTGACGACCCTTCAGTTGTCGCAGCGGTCGCGCGTGATGTCGGCATCGATGACGCCGAAGGCGCCCTCACACCCGAGGGCAAGCTGGCGCTAGTCGAGCAGCTCGCGGTCGTGGGCCCGGTGGTGATGGTCGGCGACGGCGTGAACGACGCGGCCGCGCTCGCGCGAGCGACCGTGGGTATCGCCGTGCACGGGGGCGCCGAGGCGTCGCTCGCGGCTGCCGACGTGTACCTCAACCGCGCCGGGCTCGCGCCGGTGGTCGAGCTGCTCGACGGCGCCCGGCGCACCGTGCGCACGATCCACACCGCGCTCGGCGTCTCGCTGGTGTACAACGCGGGCGCGGCGTCGTTCGCGATGGCGGGGCTGATCCACCCCCTCGCCGCCGCTATCCTCATGCCGATCAGCAGCGCGACCGTGCTCGCGCTGGCGGTGCACCGTCGCAGCTTCGGAGCCGGCCCATGAGCGTGCTCTACCTGGTCATCCCGCTGGCGCTCATCCTCGCCGGGCTGGCGCTCTGGGCGTTCATCCGCGCGGTTCGTTCGGGGCAAATGGACGACCTCGACAGCCCCGCGCTGCGCGTGCTGCACGACGACGAGGAGTTCACCGGCAAGGACCGGGACTGATCAGAGGCGGAAGGTCTTCTCCGGTGCCGGGCCGGTCGAACGCCCGATCTCGAAGGTCGTGGGCATGCGCTTGCGCATCGGCCCGCCGTCCTCGCCCGCCACGTGACGTGTCAGCCAGCGCGTCGCGGTCAACGCCAGCTCGATCGCGTCCTGGCAGACGGCCGTGTACCGCGGGTAGCTGCGCAGCCGTGTCTCGCAATCGTCGAACCCGACGATCGAGAGATCCTCGGGCACACTCACGCCCAACTCGAGGCAGCGCTGCAACGCCCCCAGCGTCGCGGGCGGGGTCGTAAAGTACACGGCGGTCGGTGGATTCTCCAGGCGCAGCAGGTGCTCGACCGCGCCCGCGCCGCCGCGCATCGAGTCGGCCATCTCGACGACCAGCGACGAATCCGCCTCGATCCCGTGCGCTCCGAGGGTCTCGGCATACCCCTCGCGCCGGTCGCGGTGGTCGGTGTCGCCGACGACGTTGACCGACAGCGCGATCCGCCGGTGCCCCAGCCCGATCAGGTGCTCGATCGCCTCGATGCTCGTGCTCTTCGACTCGCCCTGCACGTAGCTCAGCGCCGGGTTCGGGCTGCGGTCGGCGACCAGCACGCACGGGAACCCCTCCTCGGCGATCGCGTCGCCCAGCTCCGGCTCGGCGCGCAGCGGACGCAGGATCACCCCGCGCACCCCCTTGCGCCGGAAAAACTGGCTGTATGTCTCGTCCGGCGACTTGTCCCGCTCGATGTTGATCACCTGCACGTCGAAGCGCTGCTCGTTGACGCCCTCGAGGATGCCCGTCAGCATCGCCGACTCGAAGCTCGACTCGGCCGGGTGCAGCGGCTCGGTCGGGTACACCAGCCCCACCACGTTGGTGAAGCGCTTGCCGACGCGGAACTGGTACCCGGCCTCGTCGGCCAGCGCCAGCACCCGCGCCCGCGTCTGCGCCGCCACCTCCGGGTGGTTGTTCAACGCCCGCGAGACCGTTGCGGTCGAGACGCCGACCCGCTTGGCCAGTTCGCGGACCGAGATGGAAGGCTTGGCCTGGCTCACGCAGAAACCCCACAAAGTCGTAACACTTCCAGTACCATCTTAGCCGATCCGGACGTCCGTGAGGAGCACTTCCCGGCGTCCGTACGGGTTATCTACCCACCCGACTGTCCGGTCAGCCTGCCTCGCCCGCACCGCCGGACCCGCCCGCCCAGCCGTCCCCGTCCTCACGACAAGAACCGGTACGCCCCGGCCGATCCCTCTACGGGCGGATTCCGCGGGCGGCGCGGTCCACGCCCGAAAACCAGACCCGTCCCGCGCCCGTACAGAGGGGCGGGACGCCACGGAGCGTTCCATGATCGCGGTCATTGACGGCGTGCGCACACCGTTCTGCAAGGCGGGCGGCAACCTGCGCGCCCGGCACGCGGACGACCTCGGCGCCGTCGTCACGCGCGAGATCATCGCACGCACCGGCATCGACCCCGAGCTGATCGACGAGGTCATCTTCGGCAACGTCGCCCAGCCGATGCACGCCGCCAATATCGCCCGCGTCATCGCGCTCAAGGGCGGGCTCGGCGAATCGGTCATCGCCCAGACCGTGCACCGCAACTGCGCCTCGGGTATCCAGTCGCTCTCAACCGCAGCGCTCCAGATCGAGGCGGGTGTCTCCTCTCTGGTCATCGCCGGCGGCACAGAGTCGATGAGCGGCATCCCGCTCGTCTACGGGGCGGAGATGACCGCGCTGTTCACGGCGTTGTTCAAGGCCAGGACACTCGGGCAGCGCCTCGCCGCGCTGCGCAGGTTCCGCCTGCGCCACCTCAAGCCGGTCGTCGCGTTGCTCCAGGGGCTGACCGACCCGGTCTGCGGGATGAACATGGGGCAGACCGCCGAGCTGCTCGCGCGCGAGTTCGGCGTGACACGCGACGAGCAGGACACCTTCGCACTGCGCAGCCACGAGCGCGCCGTCGCCGCACGCGAGCGGCTCGCCGACGAGATCGTCCCGACCTTCACCGACGAGCGCTTCGACCGCACACAGCGGATCGACGACGGCCCGCGCGAGGGGCAGACGCTCGAATCGCTCGCCAAGCTCCGCCCCTACTTCGACCGGAACGCCGGCACGGTCACCGTCGGCAACGCCTGCCCGGTGACCGACGGTGCGGTGGCGATGCTGCTGGCGAGCCCGAAACGGGCCAAGGAGCTCAAGCTCAAGCCTCTCGGCTTTATCCGCGGGGTTGAGTACGCCGCCCTCGACAACCGGCGCATGGGGCTCGGGCCGGTCTACGCGACGGCGAAGCTGCTCGACCGGCTCGGCGTGACGATGGACCACTTCAAGATCGTCGAGCTCAACGAGGCGTTCGCCGCGCAGGTTATCGCCAACGAACGCGCCTTCGCCTCGCCCGACTTTGCCCGCGACAAGCTCGGGCGCGACAAGCCCATCGGCGAGATCGATCCCGACAGGCTCAACGTCAACGGCGGAGCGATCGCGCTCGGACACCCCGTCGGCGCGTCCGGCTCGCGCATCGTCCTCACCGCCCTCAAAGAGCTCAAACGCCGCGGGGGTGGGCACGCGCTGGCCACGCTCTGCGTCGGCGGCGGGCAGGGCGCCGCCGTCGCACTGGAGGCCGCCTGATGCTGTGGACGCTGAACACAGACGACACGGGCATCGCCTGGCTCACCTTCGATGCGCCCGGCAAGGTGAACACCTTCACCAGCGCCGCGATGTCGCAGCTCGACACCATCCTCGCCGACGCCGCCCTCGATGATCGCATCCGCGCGCTCGTGATCGTCAGCGGCAAGCCAGATTCGTTCATCGCCGGCGCCGACATCGACGAGATCGAAACGGTCGAGTCGCCCGAGCGGGCGCGCTCCCTCGTCGAGTTCGGGCAGAGCGTCTTCCAACGACTGGCCGACATGCCCATGCTTACCATCGCCGCGATCCACGGCGCGTGCCTCGGCGGCGGGCTCGAGATGGCGCTCGCCTGCGACTACCGCGTCGCGACCGACGATCCGAAAACCAGGATCGGTCTGCCCGAGGTCAACCTCGGCATCATCCCGGGGTGGGGCGGCACGACACGTCTGCCGAGGCTCGTCGGGCTCGCCGGTGCGCTCGAACTCGTCCTCGCCGGCAAGCCCGCGAGCACGCGCAAGGCGCGGCGCGTCGGGCTGATCGACGGAGTCGTCGCGCACGCATTCATGTGCGACCAGGTCGTGTCGTTCGTCGATTCGATCGCCACCGACGCCGGACGCGCCGAGGTTCACGCCAGACGTCGGCGCGCGAGGGCGAGGCTTATGCGCCTGCTCGAGGCGACCCCCCCGGGGCGTTTCGTCATGTTCTCCCGCGCCGCGAGGGCCGTGAGGAAGCGCACGCAGGGGCACTACCCCGCGCCGCTGGAGGCGATCGGCGTGATGCGCCGCACGTACGGCAAGCCGGTCGCGGAGGGGCTCCGCGCCGAGGCCGACGCGGTCAGCCGCCTGATCTGCTCGCCCGAGAGCCGCGGTCTGGTGCACCTTTACAAGGTGACGCAGGCGCTCAAGCGTGCGCCGACGGCAGCGCCGACGCCCGACGTGCGCAATGCCGTGGTCGTCGGCGCCGGGGCCATGGGCGGTGGCATCGCGTGGGCGCTCGCCAACGCCGGGATCCAGGTCCGCATGAAAGATCTCAACTGGAAGGCGCTCGAGGCGGGCTCGAAGGCGGCGGCAAGCATGTTCCGCGCCCGCGTCAAGCGCCGGCGCATGACCGAGGGTGAGATGAACCTCGCGATGCACCGCATTTCATGCACGACAGACTACTCGGGGTTCGCCCACGCCGACGCGGTGATCGAGGCCGTCGTCGAAGACCTCGATATCAAGAAGGGCGTGCTGCGCGAGCTTGAGAGGCACGTGCCGCGACACGCGCTGATCTGCACGAACACGTCGTCGCTGTCGCTCAAGGAGATGGGCAAGGCGTTGAAGCGCCCCGACCGCTTTGTCGGGCTGCACTTCTTCAACCCCGTCGACCGCATGCCGCTGGTCGAGGTCGTGCCCGGGCCGAAGACCTCGGACGAGGCGGTGGCGTTGGCGGTGCAGCTGGTATTGAAGATGGGCAAGACGCCGGTGGTGGTCGGTGCGTGCGCGGGTTTCCTGGTCAACCGCATCCTGATGCCGTACCTGACCGAGAGCGCACGGATGTTCGAGGAGGGCGTCGCCGCCGACCGCATCGACGCGGTGCTGACCCGGTTCGGCATGCCGATGGGACCGATGCGTCTGGCCGATGAGGTCGGGCTCGACGTCGGCGTCAAGGTGGCGCGCGTGCTCGGCGAGGCGTACGGGCAGCGCATGAGCGTCCCGGCCGTCCTCGGCGAGATTGCCGGCACACAGCAGCTCGGCAGGAAGACTGGGCGCGGCTTCTACATCCACGACAACGGGCACACGCGCCCCAACCCCGAGGCCGAGCACCTGCCCTCGCGCCGGGGGTTCGCCGATCTGTCCGAGTCCGACATCGTGGACCGGGCGGTGCTGGTGATGGTCAACGAGGCGGCGCGCTGCCTCGAGGAGGGCGTCGCCGACGGGCCCGACGCGATCGACGCCGCGATGGTCCTCGGCACGGGATTCGCGCCGTTCCGCGGGGGTCTGATGCGCTACGCCGAGTCGCGCGGTCTCGGCGCCGTCGCCGGACGACTCAACGACCTCGCCGATCAGTACGGCGACCGGTTCCGTCCCGCGCGCCTGCTCGAGCAGGCCGCGGACAACGGGGGAGATTTCTCACACGTGGGATAACGTCATGCACACCAATCACCTGCCCATCAACACGAGCAAGATGTCCACCGACCAGGTCCGGGCGCTCGAGGTCGCCGAGTCCGCCCGCGACCGCGAGGACGCCTCGAAGGGCTTCGCCGCCCAGCTCCTCTTCGGGCACTTCCGCTCCGACCTGATCATGCCGTTCCCCCACCAGCAGGACGACGACCGGCGTGTCGGCGACGAGCTGGTTGCGCGCGTCACCGAGTTTCTCTCGGCCAACCTCGACCCCGAGGAGGCCGACGCCACACGCACCATCCCGCAGAACGTCATCGACGGGCTGCGCCGGATCGGCGTGTTCAAGATGAAGGTCCCGATGGAGTACAAGGGGCTCGGGCTCAGCCAGGTCAACTACAACCGAGTCATCCAGGCCATCGCCAGCTACTGCGGCTCCACCGCCGTGCTCGTCAGCGCCCACCAGTCGATCGGCGTGCCGACGCCGCTCAAGCTCTACGGCTCCGAGGAGCAGCGCCGCAAATACCTCACCCGCATCGCCCGCGGCGACCTCAGCGCCTTCGCCCTCACCGAGCCCGAGGTCGGCTCCGATCCCGCGCGCATGACCACCACCGCCACGCCGATCGAGGGCGGGATGGCCTACCTCATCAACGGCGTCAAGCAGTGGTGCACCAACGGGCCCATCGCCGACCAGATCGTCGTCATGGCGCGCACCCCCGACGACGACGGCAAGCCCGCGATCACCGCCTTCCTCGTCGAGGGCGATTCCGAGGGCGTCGAGCACGTCCACCGGTGCGACTTCATGGGGCTCCGCGCGATCCAGAACGGCATCATCCGCTTCACCGACGTGCGCGTCCCGCGCCAGAACATCATCTGGGGCGAGGGCAAGGGGCTCAAGCTCGCGCTCAAGACGCTGAACACCGGGCGACTGACGCTGCCGGCCGCCTGCGCCGGAATCGGCAAGCAGTGCCTCGCGATTGCGCGTGAGTGGGGCGCCGAACGCGAGCAGTGGGGCAAGCCGATCGGCGAGCACGAGGCCGGCGCCGCCAAGATCGCCGCCATCGCCGCCGACACCTTCGCCATGGACTCGGTCGCGTGGCTCACCAGCCACTGGGGTGACCAGGCCCGCGAGATCCGCATCGACGCCGCCATGGCCAAGCTCTTCTGCTCCGAGACCGCCTGGCGCGTCGTGGACACGACGATGCAACTGCGCGGCGGGCGCGGGTACGAGCGGGCCGACTCGCTCCGCGAACGCGGCGAGAAGCCCTTCCCCGTCGAACGCATGATGCGCGACTGCCGCATCAACACCATCATCGAGGGCACCAGCGATATCATGCGCCTGTTCATCGCGCGCGAGGCGCTCGAGCCGCACCTGCGCGTCGCCGGCGGGCTGCTCCGCTCCAGGGCGTCGATCTTCGCCCGTATCGGCGCACTCGGGTCGATGTCGGTGTTCTACCCCCGCTGGTACGCCGCGCGACGGATCCGCTCCCGCACGGGCCCGCGCTTCCGCTTCGCCGGCCCGCTGGCCACGCACTTCCGCTTCATCGATCGTGCGTCGAACCGCCTGGCCGCCGAGCTGTTCCGCGCCATGGTCCGGCACCGCGCCCGCCTCGAGCAGCGCCAGTTCGTCCTCGCGTCGCTCATGGACGCGGGCACCGAGCTGTTCGCGATGGCCGCCGCCTGCGCCCACGCCCACCAGCTCGTGGTCTACAACGGCACGGACGGACGTCCGATCGACCTGGCCGACCTGTTCTGCCGCGGCGCACGCGGGCGCATCGTCGCGCACCTGAACCTCGCGCGCCGGAACAACCAGCGTCGCGCCAACAAGATCGCCAAGGGCGTCCTGACCGGCAAGTTCCGCTGGCTCGAGACCGGGTCGATCCCGGCGCGCGTGCCCCCACCCCCCGGCGAGGAGTCGCCGCACCGAGGACGCCGCCCATCCTCCGCCCGACGACCACCGCCGCTCAGGAGCAGCAACAACGGCACATGACCGGCCGCACGTACCGAGCCACGGGCATGTTCGTCCGCGCCATGCAGGAGGCGCTGCGGATAGAGCTGCGCATCAGCGGCGACAAGAACATCCCCGACTGGCCGACGCTCTTTGTCGTCAACCATTTCACGCGCTTCGAGACACTGCTGGTCCCGTACGCGATCTACCGCGCCACACGGCGCCCGGTCCGCACGCTGGCCCATGACGGGCTGTTCCGGGGCGCCGCCGGGCGCTACCTTCGCGCCTGCGGGGTCATGTCCACCCGCGACCCGCACCGCAACCGCACCATCATCCACGAGCTCATCACGGGCGCCCACAGCTGGGTCATCTACCCCGAGGGCGGGCTGGTCAAGACCAAGAAGACGGTGGACGGGCGGCATCTCCGCCTCGACCTGCCCCACCGCGAGGGCCCGCCCCACACCGGCGCCGCCGTGCTGGCGCTCAAGAGCGAGCTGTGCAAGCGTGACTATGCCCGGGCGTGCGCGCACAACGACGCCGGGGCGCGCGAGCGTCTCGAAGCGCGCTTCGGGCTCGCCGGGCCCGAGTCGCTCGCCTGCACCCCCACCGCCATCGTCCCGGTCACCGTGACCTACTACCCCATGCGGTACGACCGGCGGACGCTCGTCCGATTCGCGAAGCTCATGCGCGCCCGCCTCAGCCCTCGCGCCGAGGAGGAACTCCTCGTCGAGGGCACCCTGCTCGGCGACGCCGAGACGTGTGTCCACTTCGGCGAGCCCATCGACGTCTCGGCTGAACTGCCCTGGACGCACGAGGTGATCCGGCACGCCGCCGCACGCCTGCTGCTCCGCAGGAACGAGGACTACCACCTCGCGCGCATCGCCCGCCGTCTCACCAACAAGTTCATGCGCCGGATCTACGGGTCGGTCGAGGTGAACTTCGATCACCTCTTCGCCACCGCCATCGCGCGCTGTCCCGCCGACCGCACCGAGGTCGAACGCGTCCGCCTGACGACCTACCTCGCCGCGGCGGGTGCGCTCGCGTCCGACCGGCGCTGCCACCCGCGGCTCGGCGACGGGCTGGCGCGGCTCGCGACCGGCGAGCCGCACGATGCCTACGACGACGCCGAGGCGCTCGCCCTCGACGAGGGCATCATCGCCCGCGACGGCAGCGACTATGTCATCAACCACGACGCCTTGCGCCACGCCGGTGACTTCCACGACGTCCGTCTCAACAATATGACAGGCGTGATCGCCAACGAGCTCGAACCGCTGAGTGACCTCGCGTCGTCGATCGAGCGATCGATGCGTGTGCCGATGGAGCGTCTGCGCACCGAGGTGGCGGGCACCGCCTCCCGCCGCGACCACACCGCCTACCGCGAAGCACACGCCGCCACCGGCGAACGCGACTTCACCGTCGGCGAGCCGTTCGTGCTCACGCCGAAGCGCCCTCGCGCCGGCGTGGTGCTCGTCCACGGGTACCTCGCCGCCCCGGCCGAGCTGCGCGAGCTGGCCGAGCGGCTCCGCGACGAGGGGTACCTCGTCTACGGCACACGCCTGCACGGGCACGGAACCAGCCCGGACGAGCTGCGCGAGGTGAGCTGGACGGCGTGGCTCGACTCGATCCGGCGTGGGCTCGCCGCCGCACGCGCGAGCTGCCAGCGCGTCGTCGTCGGCGGGTTCAGCTTCGGCGGCATCCTCGCGCTGCTGATCGCCGCCGCCCAGGGCGAGCAGATCGCCGGCGTGTTCACCATCAACGCGCCGCTCCGCCTGCGCGACCGACGCCTCGCCCTCTCCACCCTCGCCGACTGGGCCGACCGCGGGCTGCGCCGTTTCGGGCTCGAACCGCGCCACTTCTCTCGCTCCAACGCCCACACCGAGAGCCCGGACATCAATTACACGCGCGACTACCTCGCGAGCCTGGCCGAGTTCCGACGGGCGATCGGCGCCTGCCGACGCAGCCTCTCGCGGATCGTTGCCCCCGCCTTGGTCATCCAGAGCGATCACGACCCGGTCGTCCACCCCGCCAGCGCCAGGCTCATCATCGAGTCGATCTCCTCACCCGACCGCCGTCTGCTGCCCATCGCGTCAGACCGTCACATCGTGGTGCGCGGCCCGTCGGCCGACGCCCTCGCCCGCGGCATCGCCGAGTTCGTCCGCCGCGTCGCCGAGCCCGCCCCGCCGGCCAAGACACCTCCCGCCGCCTGAAACTCGCCGGATCACCCCCCCGCGGCTACCATGCACGACCCGGTCGGGCCGCTCCGCCCGGGGCTTGTACAACGGAGCACACGCCGCGCATGCCCAAATCGGACGAGAAGTTCACGCTTGACGCCGTCGTCGTGGACGCACTCCCCAACGCGATGTTCAGGGTCCGCCTGCCCGACGAGCAGAAGACCGAGGTGCTCGCGTACCTCTCCGGCAAGATGCGCAAGTTCCGGATCCGCATCCTCCCCGGCGACACCGTCACGGTCGAGATGAGC
>Ga0210110_1000034_pt1 | contig 52856 bp, 55 predicted proteins | sample China_Galinas_PW_2_FD_184865 | JGI IMG/M metagenome (GOLD analysis project Ga0210110, IMG submission 184865) | Wetland microbial communities from San Francisco Bay, California, USA, that impact long-term carbon sequestration - China_Galinas_PWB_D1... | ecosystem: Environmental > Aquatic > Marine... | reverse complement strand
ATGGCGCGTGGACACGGTCGCACCGACCACCGCTATCGACTCCGGCCCACCGACCCTGGCCGCCAGTGACAGCGCTGAATTCGGGTTCTCCGGCGAAGACCCCGGCGGCTCTGGCGTCGCAGGCTTCCAGTGCCAGATCGACTCCGAAGGCTGGACGGGCTGCTCCTCGGGCCAGGAACACACCGGACTGACCGACAGCGTTCACACCTTCGAAGTGCGCGCAGTCGACGAAGCCGGCAACGCCGATGCGAGCCCGGCCTCCGCCGAATGGACGGTCGACACCGTCCCACCGGAAACCCAGATCACCTCCGGTCCGAGCGGGCCGACCAACGACGCCTCGCCGAGCTTCGCCTTCTCCTCGGAGGCGGGCGCCAGCTTCGAATGCAAGCTCGATTCCGGCACCTTCGCGCCCTGCAGCTCACCCACCGCCTACTCAAATCTGTCAAGCGGCACCCACACATTCGAAGTGCGGTCGATCGACAAAGCCGGCAATTCCGACCCGAGCCCCGCTCAGCGCTCCTTCACGGTCGAAGCAGTGGAAGGCGGGGGCTCTGGCAGCACAGGCACCGGGGATAGCGGCGGCGGCAGTGGCAGCTCAACGCCACCGAGCCCTCAGCCCGCTGCGAAGGCGATCTTCTCTAAGAAGGGCCTTGTCATCAATGGCAAGGTCAACCTCGCGGCGCGCTGCCCGGGCACCCTGCCCTGTCGAGGTGTGGCCAAGCTGCTGTTCAATGTCCGGCGGCCCCAGGGCAAGAAACGTCGCAAGCGGGCGCGCAGTAGTGCCCGGCGCAAGCGCAAGCGGGCTCGCCAGGCGGTCATCGGCCGTGGCCGCTTCCGCATTCCGGCTGGCAAGCGGGGAACGATCCACATCAAGTTGACTGGAGCCGGCAAGACGCTTCTGCGCAAGGCCGGAAAGCGCGGACTGAAGGCGACCCTGCGCGGAACGGGCCTGCGACCCCGTTCGGTCATCCTGAAGCCAACGAGGCGGAAGCGCAAGCGAGCCCATCGCTCGCGCCTCCAGTAGGGGAAGGCGTTCCACGGCCTTTTGGGCGTTCGAGATCGCCTCCGCCCGCGAGTCATCGTCGCCGCGTAGCGAGAACTCATCGAGAAACTCTCGCACGGCGTGGCTGAACTCCTCTCCCCCGCGAACACGCACCGAGACACCGGTGAGCGTCTCGGTCAGGAGCTCCGCGGCTGGCGGATTCGCCGCGAGCCATTCGGACTTTGTCACGAGCGGTGTGGCCATCCCCGCCGGTGGTAAGACCCGGCGCGGCTGCCGCAAAATCGTCTGCTCCGATTCCCTCCAGGGCGAGCGCGGGTGGGCGCCCGCCTGCCGCCCTCAGCCGGTCGGCGTGATGCGGTAAGCGTCGAAGACGGACTCGACGTTGCGCAGGCGGGAGATGCACTGTTTGAGCTGCTCGGTGTCGCCGACCTCGACGACGAAGCGGTTCTTGACCATCGGGTGGCGGGTCATGCAGCTCGCCCCGATGATGTTGATGCCGGCCTCCGAGAAGGTGCGCGAGAGGTCCTCGAGCAGGCGGGTGCGATCGTAGGCGTCGATCTGGAGCTCGACCCGGTAGGTCGACTCGTTCTCGCCGTCCCAGCTGACGTCGACGAAGCGTTCGGGGGCCTTCTTCAGCTCCTTCACGTTCTTGCAGTCGGCGCGGTGGATCGTGATCCCCTTGCCCAGCGAGACGTAGCCGGCGATCTCGTCGCCCGGGACCGGGCGGCAGCACTTGGCCAGGCGGACGGCCACGTTGTCGGCGCCCTTGACGCTGATCCCGTAGTTGGAGGCCTCCTTGGTGCGCCGCGCCTTGTCCTCGCGGGCGCCGCCGGCCAGGCCGAAGGGCTCCTCCTCCTCGACCGCCTCGCCCTCCTTGAGGCGCTGCATCAGCTTGTTGGCGACCGCCTTGGTCCCGATCTTGCCCTGGCCGAGCGCGATGTAGAACTCAGAGGCCTTGCGGAAGCCGACCTCGCGGATCACGTCGGCTAGCAGCGGCGACATCGCCAGCTTCTGCATCGGCAGGCCGCGCTTGCGCAGCGCCTCCTCGAGCGCGTCGCGCCCCTTCTGCTCGGCGTCCTCGCGCCGTTCCTGTTTGAACCAGGCGCGGATCTTGTTGCGGGCGCGGCTGGTCCGCACCAGTTTCAGCCAGTCGCGCGAGGGGCCGCGCTTCTGCTTGGCGGTCAGCACTTCGACGATGTCGCCCGAGCGCAGCTGGTAGTGCAGCGGCACGATCGAGCCGTTCACCTTGGCCCCCACGCAGCGGTGGCCAACGTCGGTGTGGACGGCATAGGCGAAGTCGAGCGGCGTCGAGCCGGCCGAGAGGTTCTTCACCTCGCCCTTCGGCGTGAAGACGAAGACCTCGTCCTCGAAGAGGTCGACCTTCAGCGACTCCAGGAACTCGGTCGGGTCCTGCTCGCCCTCGGCCTCGACCAGCTGCCGCAGCCAGGTCATCTTCTCGCGCTGGGGGTCCTCCCCACCGCCCTCCTTGTAGGCGACGTGGGCGGCGATCCCGTACTCGGCGAGCTTGTGCATCTCCGCGGTGCGAATCTGGATCTCCAGCGGCTTGCCCTCCGGCCCGATCACCGTCGTGTGCAGCGCCTGGTACATGTTGGCCTTGGGCATCGCGACGAAGTCCTTGAAGCGCCCGGGCAGCGGCTTCCACAGCGAGTGGATGACCCCGATCGCCCCATAACAGTCCTTGACCGAGCCGACGATGACGCGCATCGCGGTGAGGTCGAAGATCTCGTTGAACTCGCGCCCCTTCTTGGTCATCTTCGTGTAGATCGAGTAGAAGTGCTTGGCGCGGCCGGAGATCTCGGCCTCGATGCCGACCTTCTTCAGTTCCTTCGAGAGGAAGTTGCCGGCTTTCGTGACGTAGACCTCGCGCTCGTTTCGCTGCTGGGCGACGAGCTGTTTGATCTCTTTGTACTTGCGGGGGTGCAGGGTCGCGAAGGCGAGGTCCTCGAGCTCCCATTTGATCGCGTGGATCCCCAACCGGTGGGCGAGCGGTGCGTAGATCTCCAGCGTCTCGCGCGACTTCGCGGTCTGCTTCTGCTTGGGCAGGGCGCCCAGGGTGCGCATGTTGTGGAGGCGGTCGGCGAGCTTGATCAGGATCACCCTGACGTCGGTCGCCATCGCCACCATCATCTTGCGGTAGTTCTCGGCCTGGCGCTCGTCGCGGCTCTCGAAGGTCATCCCGGTGAGCTTGGTGACGCCGTCGACCAGCGTCGCGACCTCCTCGCCGAACGCGGTTCGGACGTCCTCGAGGCTGGCGCTCGTGTCCTCGACCGTGTCGTGCAGGAGGGCCGCGCAGAGGGTCTCGGTGTCGAGCCGCATCCCGGCGCAGATCTGGGCGACGCCAACCGGGTGGGTGATGAACTCATCGCCCGAGCGGCGCAGCTGGTCCCCGTGGCGGTCGCAGGCGAACTCGAAGGCGCGGGTCACCGCGTCGCGGTCGATCTCGGGCGCGGAGTCGAACTCCTCGACCACGGCGAAGAGGTCGGCGAGGAGGTTGCTGTGCTTGCTCCCTAGCTCTGTTTGCGTCGTTCGAGGAATTGCAGACACTCCTGATGGCGAGCGGTGTAGGCCTGGAAGGCATGCGAACCCTCCAGCTTCGTCTCCTCTGAGGATACGACCCCCACGGTTCCGCTCCCGCCATCCGGCGAGCCCTGCAGCAATCCCAACTCACTGAGCACCCGGAAGCAGCGCGCCGCCACCTCGGGACTGCGGGGATGGGGCCTCGGGCCCTGGAGGGCCTCCCGCAGCTCGGCGCCGCTCACGGCGCCCGTTTTGCGAAGCGTTCGGTAGACGGCGCCGACCGTCGAGCGCTGCGCGAGCTGCTCGCCCAGCACCAGCCCGGAGAACTCCGACTCGGCGCTCGTCCAGACCGGGTGCAGGTAGCCGGAGGGCCCGTCGCGCCGCGGCCGGCGGCCGAGGTCCCCGTCCTGGATCGAAGGCGGGGGGTCGACGAGGACGACGTGTTCGAAGGCCTCGACGATCGCCGGCGCGGCCGCCAGCGCCTCGTAGTCGGTCAGCGCCAGGCCGCCGGACCGCTGCTCGGCCAGTGCTCCGAGCGCCTCGCGGCTGCAGCGGGCGCAGACGATCCGCGCCGCGCCGCCGTTGAAGCGAGACAGGCCCGAGGTGCCGCTTGCCAGCGCCGCGCGGCGCGAGGCGTCGGCGCAGACGGCAAGCACGTTCTCCCCGCTCGAGACCAGCTCGGCGAGCACGGAGGCCGCAGAGCCCTTGCTTCGCACCCGCTCACGGCCCCCCGCCGGCGCGGCGCGCTCCTCACGCTCGGCCAGCCAGGCTCCCAGATCGCGGCGCAGCTCGACCTCGAACCGTCCCCACCACTCCTCATCCGGGCACTCGCAGCTGTGGATAGAGGCGATCTTCTCCGGCACGTTCAGTGGGTAGAGCTGGCGCAGCACGAGTCGCGGTTCTTCGGCGCCGTTCCAGCGGTTCACCTCGAGCTTCACCGCCGCGTCGACGGGTTTGTCCTCGGCGACGCCAAGCGTCGAGCGCCCGAACACGACGCCAAGCGCCCGGTGGGAGCCGCTGCGCAGGCTGAACCGCGCGTGCTTGCCTTCGCCCATCGTCTGCACGTCGCCGACCCGGGCCGACGGGACCAGCAGTCGCACGCCGGGGTTCCCCATCCCAAAGGGCCCCAGGCACTTCAGCTCTTCCGCCAGGTCGATTCCCAAGCCGGCGCCGCCGACCATCGCGTCGATCTGCTCGGTGCGTTTCAGGTCCTCGGGCCCGAGGGTGGCGGCCGTGTACTCGGCGAAGGCGGCGCGGAAGGCCTCGACGTCCTCGGCCCGCAGCTCCAGACCGGCGGCGGCGCGGTGCCCGCCGAATCTCACAAGGTGATCCGAGCATGCCTCCAGCGCGGCCAGCAGGTTGAAGCCGGGGATGCTCCGCCCTGAGCCCCTGCCCCCACCCTTGCCGTCGAGCGAGATGACGACGACGGGACGGTACTGGCGCTCGGCAATGTGGGAGGCGACGATCCCGACCACCCCGGGGTGCCACTCCTCGCCGGCCAGAACGAGGCCGGGCGCATCGCGGAACTCGGGGGGAAGCTTTGCCTGGGCGGCCAGCGCCTCGCCCTCCACCCTGCGCTGCGTCGTCTGGCGTTCGCTGTTGGCCCGGTTCAGCTCGACCGCGATCTCTGCCGCCCTCTCCTCGTCCTCGGTCAGGAAGAGCTCGACCCCCGCGTCGGCCCGATACAGGCGCCCGGCAGCGTTGATCCGCGGCGCAAGCCGGAACGAGAGGTGCCCCTCGTCGAGCTGCGTGGGATCACAGCCGGAGCGGCTCAGCAGCGCCCGCATCCCCGGGCGCTGGGCGCGCCTCAGCTCCTGCAGCCCACGCCGCACCAGCGTGCGGTTCTCCCCAACGAGCGGCACCATGTCGGCGACGGTCGCCAGCCCGACCAGGTCGAGGTCCTCCTCGGCGGGGGCATCGGACCCCGCCGCTTCGCGCAGCGCACAGGCCAGCTTCCAGGCGACGCCCGCCCCGCAGAGCTCCGCGAAGGGGTAGCCGTCGAGCGTCGGGTGCAGGATCGGGCAGTCGGGCAGCTCGGGTTTGGGCGTGTGGTGGTCGGTGACCACGACCTCCATGCCGAGCTTGCGGCAGAGCGCCACCTCCTCGACGGCGGTTATCCCGCAGTCGACGCTGATCATCAGCGAGGTGCCGCGCTCGGCCAGGCGCCTGACGTTGTCGGCCGCGATTCCGTAGCCGTCGACGATCCGGTCGGGGATCAGCCAGTCGCAGTCCGCGCCCAGCCGGCGCAGGGTGCTGACCAGGATCGAGGTGGCGCAGACGCCGTCCACGTCGAAGTCGCCGTGGACCGTGATCCGCTTCCCCGCCCGCGCCGTTGCGAGCACCAGCTCCACGACCTTCTCCATCGAGTTGAAGGCGCTCGGCGGGTGGAACTCTTCGGCGTCCAGGAAGGCCCGTGCCGCCTCGGGCGTGCGGTAGCCGCGCCTCACAAGCGTCACCGCGACCGGCTCGCTGAGGCTCAGCTCGCTGGCAAGCTCGCGGGCCTCGCGGTACGAGTACGGCTCTGCCCGGTAGGCATGGACTCTTGCTTTCACACCCCTCAGGGTAAAAGCGCCCCGGGACGGATCCTCGCCCCCTCGAGCCAAGGCTCGGCGCCAAGCTCCGATCCCAGCAAAGCGGCCCGAGGAGACCACCTACCAAGCTATCTGGGGGAGACCAAGGTGTCGCCGAAACCGGGGGAAGTCCATGAGCAGATCCTCACCTCTCCGCTGTCGCCTGAGTGGCGAATCAGCGCGACGCCATCGACCAGCAAGCCTCCGGACGAATTCCTAGGCCTCGGTGTCTGAGGCCGTAATGACCCGATAGCTGATCCCAAGGGCGGCGATCAGGATGACGACCAGCACGATCATTCCCAACCAACCGATGAAGACGAACGCCGCCATGATGACGAGAACGGCCAGGGCCACACCCGCAACGAGGGGGATGCCGATCAGGTCCGAATCGGGCGGCGGCTGCCACCGGGACTTGCGCTGATCTCGCTCGGGGGAGGTCCCCACGAGGGATCAGGTTACACGCAGCGGACTTGCCACCCGGAGCCGACAAAGCTAATGATCGTCCCCGGTGCGCCGGCACGGGCTAGAACTACAACACGTACTCCTTCTCGAAGGCCGGTCATTGGAGCCCCTCTCTAATTGGCCTGGCTGGCCCGACCCTAACGCGGGCGCACCTGCGTCAACCAGATGACGCTGTGCCGTCGCAACTTGCATTGAGCGGCACTACCCCCTTCGCGTGGGAGCAGAAGTGGGGCGGCCGGTTGGCTCTTCGAGCTGTATGGGCCAGCTGAACAACGTGTTCTCGTGTTACAGATAGTTGGGCGGAAACGAAATTGAGGCGAGGAGAACAGGCAATGGCGAATCCATTTGCACCGCTCACCGAGCAGGTCGCGGAGGGGGTCTGGCGGCATGCGGGCGATGTGCGCCAGGCGATGAACGTGTACCTCGTCTCGGAGGAGGACGGGCGCGGGGTCTTCGCCTTCGATGCGGGCACGCGGATGATGGCTAAAGGAATCCGCAGGGCGGCAGGCGAGCATGGCGGACTGCGGCGTGTCGTCCTCGGCCACAGCCACGTCGATCACCGCGGTGCGGCCGCGAAGCTCGGGGTACCGGTCCACTGCCATCCGGACGAGGTCGCCGACGCCGAGGGTGACGCCGGCGTCCACTATCAGCAGCTAAGGGAGATCCCGGTCCTCTATTCGCGTTGGCTCTACCCGATCTTCTATCGGATGTGGGACGCCGGCCCAGTGAGGATCTCCGGCACGCTTGCCGAGGGCGAGCGGATCGCCGGCTTTGAGGTCATCCACTTCCCCGGGCATGCCCCCGGCCAGATCGGCCTTTGGCGCGAGAGCGACCGGCTCTGCCTGTGCAGCGACGCGATCTACATGACCGACTCGATGCACCCGCTCGGCCACCACCCGGGGCTCTATCCACCCCACCCCCTCCTCGATCAGGACCCCGAGACGACGCTCGAGAGTGTCAAGAAGCTTGCCGCGCTGGAACCGGCGATTATTGCCGCAGGTCACATGGAGCCGCTGCGGGGCGAGCCATCCGAGCTTCGCGCGCGGCTCGAGAAGGCGGCGGAGGAGAGGACGGGCTGGTAGGCGGCGGGCAACCGGCCTCATCGAGCCGCTGAGCGTTCCGAGCCGGATGCCCCACGCGGTTCGCCATCGCTAGGGCCGAGTCCGGCGAGCTTCTCCATTGCCGCGAGCCCAGGGCCGACGGTGGCACGGAAGCGCTCTTCGGCAGCCGCCAAATCGGGATCGGCGGCTTCCCCGGGAGGGACGCTCGCGGGGTTCAGCGCTACGCGGCCGATCCATTCCCTGATGTCGGACTCGGCGCTGAAGGCGAGTGAGGCACGGCCCCCCAGGGCCTGCATCAACGCCCAATCGGCCGGTGTGTTCGAGAGCGGCGACGGGGGGCACACCCGGTTCTTCTCAGCATCGCCTTCGCGGGTTGCCTCCACATACCCGATCAGCGCTGCCGCCAGACACGGGAAGCCCGCCCGGACCGGCTGAATCGTGATCGCCTCCTCACCCCAGATCGGAACCAGTGGCGGGTACTGGAGACCGGACGCGGCGCAGTGGACGATCACCGCGTCCCTGTCGATCGCGACGTCGCCATCCTCGAGCTCGATTCGCCCGGGCTCCACCCCGCGGATGTGACCTCGCCGCACGACCCGCTCAATGCTGCGCAACAGGTCGAGCTCCCAGCGGGCAAGGGTCGGAGTCTTCGCCATGGTCGGCGTTACCGAGGGGTCGATGCGGAGCATCACCCCGGCTGCCTCCATTCGCAGGAAGAGGTCATCCGGCGAGGAGGCCTCGCATGCTGCCCCCATCATGTCGGCGGCCATTCCGATGAACACGGCCGGCTCGGGCTGGACGACCGCGCGGTCGAACATCCATGGCTCACGGGAGCGGACCCAGCAGATCGAATCCGGGTCGACGCCGTTTTCGAGCAGCCAGACACAGGCGTCGGTCGCCGTCTTCCCCGATCCCACGACGACGAACTCCCCTGGTGCGGTTTGCAGCTTCGGCAGCTCGTTGACCGGCAGCGCCCGGACCCCGTCGGCAACCCCAAACGGCGGCTCGGTGGTCGCGGGGATCTCGGGGGCGAGATAGCGGGCGTCGACGATCCTGCAATCCGGCCCGGCTTGGTAACGCTCTCCGGTCAGGCGGGAGACGAACGAGCCGTCGCCCACGAACTCACAGCTCGGGTGGAACTCCACCCGGCCCGACGGCATCAGTTGCTCATTCAGCACCTGCTGGTAGTAGGCGCAGATTTCCGCAGCGCTGGCCCGCTGATGCAGGCCGGCCTCCGGGCCTTCGCTCTGGATCGATCCGGAGCCCAGCACAGTCGAGGCGACGCCGTAGAACGACGACGCCTGATGCAGCCGCACGAACGGGTACGCATCGAGCCAGTGGCCGCCCGGCCCGTGCCGGCGATCGACCAAAGCGACCCGTACGTCCGCATGATGGGTCAGGGCGTCGGTGAAAGCCATGCCCGACGCGCCCGCTCCGACCACCAGGTAGTCAGCCTCGAGCCCACGTGGCATCGCAGCCATTCAACCACGCCTGAGGGAGGACGCGAAATGCGCTTCGAAGGAAGTCAGAGCTCGCAAGACCGGGCCTTGAGGTGGCTCCCGATGGCGATGCGGCCGAAGCCGGCGCAGCCGCCGAGGCGGAAGGGCTCGATCGCGAGCTCGCGCATGAAGCGAGGCGGGCACGATCGGCGCCTTGCGGGGGGGCTCAGGCGGGCTGACGCTCCCCCATCGCGGAGCATCGTGCGACGATCCCAGCCCCACCTACGTGCGAAGGGCTCCCTTGCGCAAGCTGGTCGAATCGATCTCCGGCGCCTCGCAGATCGCCGCCAACCTCCTGCTCTACCCGCTCCTGTGTGGATGGCGGAGGCGGTGGGGCACGACCGAAGAAGAGAGGGCCCTGCGACTGCTGGGTGACGAGCTCGTCCCCGAGCCCGACTGGAGGTATGACCACGCGATCTCAATCGACGCGGGGCGCGCAACCGTCTGGTCCTGGCTCGTTCAGCTCGGTCAGGGACGTGGCGGCTTCTACACCTACGAGGGCCTCGAGAACCTAGTCGGCTGCCAGATCCACAATGTGATGGAGATTCGGCCGGAGCTGCAGCATCTCGGCGCCGGAGACACGATCATCCTCCATGGGCGCTCGGGCTACGGCCTTGAAGTCGTGCGCCTGGAGCCTGAGAGGGCCCTCGTGCTGGGTGGAGCGCCGACTGAGAGCGGATCGCTGGCCACTTGGGGCTTCTATCTGCTCGATGGCCCCGACGGGACCACGCGCCTGCTCGAGCGGGGTCGCCATGTCGCGGGGAAAGGTCTGGCCGAGGGGCTGGGATTTGGCCCGTACCTGGTGGATCCGATCAGCTTCGTTATGAGCAAGAAGATGCTCCAGAGCCTCAAAAAGCTGGTCGAAGGTTCCCCAGCCTGAGGAACCCTGCCCGCTCAGCGCACCCCTGCTGTAGCTGCTCAGCGAGTTGCCGGGCAGAGCGACGCCGACTTCGCAGCGGGCGCCGCGCGCCCGGCCCTCGTCACTTCTTCCTGGCCGGTGTGCCCAGTGCCTCACCGGCACTTTGCACAACGTGAGTCAGGAAGTCGTACTGCGTCTTGACCAGTTTCTGCGACATCTCCAGTGCCGAGTCGATGACCTCCTGTCGGCGGGAGGGGCTCTCGCCTTGCGGTGGCAGCGCCTCGTCGACGGACTCCACGAACTTCCGCACCGCCCCCAGCGCGCCTTCCTGGCTCTCCTTCACATGCTCGAGTACCTCTTCGGAGAGCTCAGTGGTTCTCTCGACGCGACTGCGATCGGATGCCGCAGCTGCTTTGGGCTTTGTAGCTGCGGGTGCCATTGTGGCCTCCTAGTTTGCCGGGCCCACGGGGAGTGGCCAGGATTTCTGTCCTTGTCACAAATCTATGTCACAGTTCGGCCTATTCCATCGGGGAAAACCCACATCTTTCGCCTGCGGATTTCCCACTACTGCAGCCCTCGCCGGCCGGGCCTCCGAAAGCGCGAGGCTGGTCGCCCTCGACGCAGACCGCAGGCACCTGCTCGGCCGCCTAGGCCTGGCGGCGATTACGTCGGTGCGGACAGCCTCCGCGAGAAGCCGGGACCAACTCAGGAAGCCGCCGCGGTCCTGTCTGCCGAGCCGAGCGCCACGGTCACGCTGGTGCCGGCGGAGGGCTCACTCTCAATCGAGAGAGATGCGCCGGAGAGCTTTGCCCGTTCGCGCATGCCGAGCAGGCCGAGCCCCCGAGCGGACTCGCGGTCATGGAACGCCCTGGAGGTGTCAAAGCCCCTGCCGTCGTCGCTGACCGTCACTCGAACGTCCTCGCCGAAGTCCACACAAACCTCGACGGCGCTTGCCTCGGCGTAGCGCTCGGCGTTGTGCAGAGCCTCCTGCACGATTCGAAACAGCCTCAACTCGTCTTTCGGCTCGAGCCGGCGCGGCTCGCCACTGGTGTGCAGCTGCGCCTCTATTCCGGTCCGGCCGCGGAGGTCGTCGACCAGCCATTCGACCGCGGACATGAGGCCCAAGTCGTCGAGTAGGGCCGGCCGCAGGTCGCGACTGAAGCGACGCACGCTGTCGATCGTCGCCTCGAGTATCGCCTTCACCTTCTCCAGCCTCGCCCTCGTGGCCGCCGGATGCACCTCGTCCGCGACCGCGTCGAGGTCGACCTTGGCCACGACAAGGGTCTGGATCGTGTCGTCGTGCAATTCGCGGGCCAACCGCTTGCGCTCTTCCTCCTGGGCGTCGACGGCCAGCCGCACGTATTCCTCCAGTGTGGCCTGCGCGCGCGAGAGACGGGCGTTGGCCGCCTCGGCGCGGTCCTTGGCGGCCGTCTCGAGGTCGACGCGCCGGGCCACCACGTAGCCGATCGCGATCAGGAGCAGGAACTGGGTTGTGACGCCGGGCCGCTCCGCTCCGCTGTGCCAGAGGACGAGGTTCGGGACGGTGAGGAAACTGGCCCATACCGCGGTCGGCACAGCACCCTCGACACCGAAATTGAGTGCCGCGTAGATGACCGGGATGAAATAGGTCGAGACGGGAAGCAGGACGGCGTCCGGCAGATCGTCGTTGTGCGTCACCTCGAGTACTCCATGCGCGATGGTGATCGCGATCACCAGGGCCTGGATCACCCAGAAGCGCGGATCGCGCAGCCGCATCCGAAAGCGGCCAAGAAAGGTGACAGCGCGATCGCTCATGACAGCCAGCCCTGGCGCACCCCCAGCATCACGGCCTCGGTTCGCGAGGCTACGTCCAGTTTGGCGAAGATGTTGCGCATGTGGGCGTGGACGGTACGGACGCTGACCTCCAGACGCTCGGCGATCAGCTTGTTGCTGGCGCCCTGAGCCGCCAGGGCGAGCACCTCACCCTCGCGCTCGCTGAGTGAGTCGGACGGGTGCTTGGGCCCTTCCCCACCGCCCGCGATGCGCTTGACGAGTTTCTCCGTGATCGCCTGCGAGAGCACCGTCTCCCCCTGGCAGGTTCTCAGCACCGCGTCGGCGATGGCCGTGCCTTCGGCTGTCTTCAAAAGGTAGCCGGCGGCGCCGGCGTCGATCAGCGCATGGACGTACTGCTCGTCGTCGTAGGCGGTCAGGATGAGGATCGCAATCTCAGGCCAGTCGGCCTTGATCTTCCGAGTCGCCTCGATCCCGTTCAGGTTCGGCATGGCGATGTCCAGCAGGACGATGTCCGGGCGCAGCCGGCCGGCCAGCTCGTAGGCCTCCTGGCCGTCGGAGGCTTCGCCGACCACCTCTATCCCCTGGTCTGCCTTCGCCAGTCGCTCGCGGAGGCCCGCACGCATCATCGGGTGGTCGTCGGCGATCAGGACCCGAGCGGTGCCCACGCCCGGGAACTCCTCTGCTCCGATGCCCATCGCCTCATGTTATGACCACCGGGCTCTGCATCCACACGTGCCGGGGAGCAGGGTGTCACTCCGATGCCCACCTGTAGGTATTAGTGCCTAGAGCGGTGGGCATGTGCGCCTACGAAGCTCCCGCGTGAGGCTGCGTAGCCCGCCACGCCACGAGTCGGGCGCGCTACCGATGTGACTCGAAGTCCGCCGACCTACGCTTCGGGTCAATTGTGACGGTGACGCCGTCATTGCTGTTGATCACATTGACTAGGAGGACACCAGAGAATGAGAGACGCGAGGTGTGCAACCGGAGGTTCACGCCGACCCGCTTTGCTGAGGCTCGTCGTGCTGGGCACGCTGGCCAGCCTGGCACTTGCGCTGAACGCCTGCGGCGGCAGCAGCGACAACAGCAGTGAAACGACGACCACCGCCGAGGGCCAGGCGACCAGTGCCCAGGTTTCTGGTGCCCAGGTCTTCACCAGCGCGGGCTGCGGCAGCTGCCACACCTTCAAGGCGGCCGAATCGACGGGAACCGAGGGTCCCAACCTGGATGAATACCTCGAGTCAGACGATGACCAGGCCGGCATCGAAGAGATGATTGTCGATCCCAACGCCGAGATCGCGGAGGGCTACTCAGCCAATGTCATGCCGCAGAACTTCGGCGAAACCCTCGACTCCGAAGAAATCCAGGAGCTGGTCGCCTTCCTCTACAAGAACTCACCGGCCAGCGAAGGGCAGCATGGTGAGCAGGCCGAGACGGAGGACGAGGCGGGCAAGTAGCCAGCCGGGCGAGGGCCGGCGCCACCAGCACGGCGAGGCAAGACCCTCAGGGCGTGCGCAGGCCCTGAGGGCGAGGGGACGTAGCCTGGCCCATCGATGCCCGCAGAGACTCCACCGGAGCGGAGATATGCTGCCAGCGTGGTGATTCGTACCGGCAGCTGGATTCGCCTCGCTGTATCCGCCACTGCCCTGTCGCTTGGATTGCTTGCCGCAGCCCCCGCCGAGGCCGCAAACGTGACCTGTGCGGTCCAGTCGCGAGGTCCGGCTGGGCCTGAAGGCGATGTGCTGAGGATCGTCGACACCTCGCAGAGCGTCACCCACATCTACCGCAAGGAAGGCGCGATCGTCGTCTTCAACAACGCTGACCGCGAGCCGGCGGTCTGCGCAGGCGCCGCGCCGACGGTCTTCAACATCGACCGGATCGTCTACAGCACGGCAAGCGGTGCCCCGTTCATCAACTACTTCGGCGATGGCCCGCTGGGGCCCGGAGCCACCCCCGAGCCGGGTGCCGGTGAGATCGAGGTCAAGATCAACGAGACCTACCGGCAAAAGGCGCTGAACGTCGCTGGCACCGACGGGAGCGAGCGGATCGAGCTCGGCCAGCTCGGGCGCCGCAGGGTCGGGGTAAATCTCAACGCCCAAGCGGACGGCGTCTATCAGGACGCCGACGTGACGCTCGGCATGAGCCGGCGCGACGAGCTCGTGGTGAAGGTGAAGGCCAGGGGAGGCGATGACACGGTGAGTGCGCTCGGCGGCCGCGCCTTCACCGGCGTCCTCCGGTCCATCAGGCGCCTGACGATGAACGGTGGCCCGGGCGACGATGTGCTGAAGGGCGGCCCCTTCCGCGATCTGCTCAGCGGCGATGCCGGCAACGACAGGATGTTCGGCGGACGCGGTCGCGACCAGATCTCGGTCGGGCCCGGCAGCGACCTGGCCAAGGGCGGCAAGGGCCCCGACCTGATCGTTAACCGCAGCTCCGTCGGCGGGATCCCCGATGACCTTGCGCCCGACCGGGTCTTCGGTGGCCCGGGCAACGACAGAATCGACGTCGCCCAGGAGCTCGCCGGGGACAGGGTCGGCTGCGGCCGGGGCCGCGACGACGTGTTCAGGGACCGCGGCGATTCGGTCCGTGGCTGCGAGGTCGTGGGCGTGCGCTGAGGCTCGGTGAGGTGGGCGCTGCTCGCGGTCGGTCGGGACCGGCTAGCGAGCGAGCCAGGCCGGGTCCTGCATGCTGGGCGTCTGCGGTGCCCGCCGGCCGCCAAGGGTCGCAACCCGAGAGCGATTCCTCACCCGGATCACCTGGAGGTTGGACGAGGCTCTCACCGCCGGCGTGCGCTCCGCCACTACGAACCTCCCGTTGGGCGAGTAGGAGGGGTTCGAGAATCGGCCGAGGGGGTTGTGCGCCCTGCCTGTCAGACGACGCCACCCCCTGCCGTTCGGCCGCATCGTGAAGAGGTCGGCGTTGGGCGCGCCGGGATAGCCGCGCACGAAGACAATCCGGTTGCCGGAGGGACTGAAGTCAGCCTGTGAGGACCAGGCGGCGAGCCTGGGCGTGGCGTTGACGATCCGAGACCCGTTCGGCCGCATCGTGAAGATGTGCCGTCCCCCGCCCAGTCCGGCACGGTCAAAGGCAACGATCCGGCCGTTTGGCGAGACGACAGGGTTCCGGTCGCTGAAGCGGCCGGATGTGAGGCCGCGCAGGCCGCCGCCGTTGCGGTTGACGCTGAAGATGTGTTCGACGGAGGGAAGCTTCTCTTCCTCGGATTCGCTGACCAGGCGAGAAAAGAAGATCTGGCGACCTGACCGCGAGAAGGACGGCGTTCGGTCAAACACAGATCCCGTCGTCACCTCGGCGACTGCGCTGCCGTTGGCACGCGCGATGAAGATATGCCGTGCCGGAGTGCCGCCTACGTCAACCGTGCGGCAGAAGACGATCCAGCGGCCGTCCGCAGACGTCTGGACTTCGGAGTCGGTTGGATCGGCGGTCAGCTGCCGCAGTTGCCTCCCGTTCGCCCTGCTGGACCAGAGCCCGCTCCCGGAGCCGTCTTCGCCGCCGGCGAAGAGGATCGGCCCGTTCGTGCCCGGCCAGGCCGAGCTCGCAGATCCCACTCCCGTGCACAGCACCGCGGCCCCTGTCAGGGTCGCCAACGCCATCAGGTGATTGATGCGACCCCGCACGAGGACACCGAAGTCTATTGCGCGTCCCATTGCGGTCCGGCCGCTGGGCCCCAAAAAGTGGAACGAAAGTGTCACGCCAAGGCGGTTCCGCGGGACCTCAAGGCGGTTCCGCGGGACCCCCGTAGCTTCGCTCAGAGCTGCTGCTCTTCGCTCCGCACCCCGATGAACCAGACGACCGCCAGGCCGATGGCCACTCCCGGGATGGCGATCAGGGCCGTGATGACATCGGTGTCGCTCACGCTGCGGCCACTGAAGGTCAGGGTGATCGCCCCGAAGAGGACGGCGCCGATCACCGCGCCGAGGAAGGCGCCGACGATCCCCTGCCAGAAGCGGTCGGGCAGGAAGACCGTGAAGTGCCAGAGGGCGATTCCCATCGTGAACCAGACCAGCAGGGCCATCTACCTGTTCCTCCCGTGCTTGCGTCGCTTCTGGCGGCGTTCCCGGCGGCGGGCATTACGCTCGCGGCGCTCCGCCGCGGCGGCTTCGGCCGCGGCCTTCTCGCCGTTTGAGGACTGGCCGGCGGTTGGGCTGCTGGGCGCGCCGTCGGCGCCGTCGCCGTCAGGCTCTGCCGTCGCGACGACACCCGGGCTGGGCAGCGTCTCCTGCTGGGCGGCAACCGCCTCGTCGATCTCCGCGTCGGTCTCGGAGTCGTCTCCGAGCTTTGCCATCTCGACCTCGTCGGCGAACGCCGGGACGGTGCCGTCGTCCTCCATCATGCGGGCCCTGCGGCGCGCAAAGCCCGGCTCGCGTTCCTTCCAGGCGGTCAGCACGGGCGAGGCGATGAAGATCGACGAGTAGGTTCCGGACGCGATCCCGACCAGCATCGCGAAGGCGAAGTCCTGCAGCGTCGCGCCGCCGAAGATCAGCAGGGAGACGACGGCCAGCAGGGTCGAGAAGCTCGTCGCCAGGGAGCGGGTCAGCACCTCGCTCATCGAGCGGTTGACGATCTGCGAGAAGGCAGCCCGCGGCATGCGGGGCATGTTCTCCCGGATGCGGTCGAAGACGATGATCGTGTCGTAGAGGGAGTAACCCAAGATGGTTAGGAAAGCGGCGACCGTTCCGCTCGTCACCTCCCGGCCGGTAAGCGAGTAGACGCCCGCGGTGATCAGGATGTCGTGGAAGAGGGCGATCAGGACCGGGACCGCGAACTTCGGGTCGAACCGGAAGGCCACGTAGCCGCAGATCACGAGCATTGAGAAGATCAGGGCGTTGCGGGCGCTGTTGGCGACGGTCCTGCCGAAGGTCGGGCCGACGCTGGTGCTGTCGAAGGCATCCGCTTCGACGCCGAACTCCCCATCGAGCTCCTTCTGTATGCCGTTGATCTGGCTTGGCTTCAGCGTGCTCGACTGGATCAGGAAGACGTTGTCGCCGAGGCCGGGGTTGCTCTCCCGCTGCACCTCGGCCCCCGAGACGCCCGCTTTGTCGAGCGCTTCGCGGACGCCTTCCTCGTCGGTCTGCTTGTTCAGCGCCACCTCAATCCGCGTGCCTGACTCGAAGTCGATGCCGAGGTTGAGCTGCTGGGTGGCGAGGGCGAGGGCGCCGATGATCAGGATCACCCCCGACACCGAGAAGAACCAGCGGCTTGCCCCCATGAAGTCGAAGTGCCAGCGCACATGCTGTTTGGAGGCGCCAAGCACGCTCGGCGAGCGCAGCAGGCGCGAGCGGCTCATGCTGAGCAGCAACGCCTGGGTGAAGACGACCGCGGTCAGCAGCGAGACGATGGTGCCCACGCCGAGGGTGAAGGCGAAGCCCTTGACGCCGGCCGTCGCCAGCACGAAGAGGATGAACGCGGTGAGCAGGGTGACGACGTTGGCGTCGACGATCGTCGCGATGCCGCGCCGGTAGCCGGCCCCGATCGCCGTGGCCATGGGTCTCCCGGCGCGCACCTCCTCCTTGATGCGCTCGAAGATGACGATGTTGGAGTCGGCGGCGACGCCGATCGTCAAGATCAGGCCCGCGATCCCCGGCAGTGTGAGCGTGATCGGGATCAGTTTGATCAGGGCGAAGAAGATGACCCCGTAGGCGCCCAGCGCCAGCGCCGCGATCAGCCCCAAAAAGCGGTAGAAGATCAGCAGGAAGAGGACGACCAGCGAGAGGCCGATGACGCCGGCCTTGATGCCCTGGTCCAGCGCTTCGCTGCCCAGCGTCGCCGAGACCTGCGACTGGCTGATCAGGTTGAGGTTGATCGGCAGGGCGCCGCGCTGCAGGAACGTGGCGAGGTCCTGCGCCTCGCCGATGCCTTTGAAGCCGCCGGAGATCTGGGCGCCGGTGCGGCCGTCGATCCCGTCCGGGTATTCGGAGAAGTCGATGAACGGGCGCGTCTTGATTTCGTTGTCGAGGACGGCGGCGAAGTGGCCGGAGAGCGCTCTGGCCTGTTCGCCGGAGGCCGGCCCGATTGCCCGTGACTGGCCGCGCTGGGCGATCCTGCGAGTGGTTTCCTGGAACGCCTCGCGGCCGTTGCCCGTGAACTGGAAGGTGACGGCGGGTCCGAATTCCTGCTGTTCGGCCTTCGGGTTCTTGATTTCGGTGCCCGACAGGGCCGGATTGTCCTTGAACGCGTACCAGCCGGGTTCGGCGTCTTCGATCGTCTGGCCGTTGGAGTCGCTTGGCTTTTCGGAGAGGAGGATCGTCCCCTGCGGGACCTTGATCACGATGCCGGTGCCCGGCGGGCGCTTTTCGCCGCTGGGGTCGACGTAGAGGTCGTCCCTGCTGTACTCGGGCCCGGCGATCAGCTTGTGCGGCTTCTGCTTCTCGAACAGGTAGTACGTGCTCGGCTGGCTGCAGTTTTCGCAGTCCGGGACGGGCTTCTGTTCGGCGGCGAGCTTCGCCGCGTTGTACTCGCTGGCGTAGGCGCCGGCGGAGATCAGCTGCCGGTTTTCTTCCTTGGTCGGATCGCGCCCTGCGGCCTTCCATTCGCCTTTCGCTTCCTTGAGCGGACCCGGAGGCGCTGGCCCGCTCGGATTGCCCCCGATCGCGAACTCGCGGCCGATCAGATTCGGTTCCCAGTCGAAGAAGTAGAGGCGGGCGGGCTTGGTCGCGCATTCGGTTGCTTTGCCGACGCTGGTCGCCCCGGGAATCCCCACCTGGACCTGGTCGCTGCCCACCCTGGCGACTTCGATCTCCGAGACGCCAAGCTGATCGCAGCCGGAGCGGATGATGTCGACGGCCCGTTCCATCGAGGCGTTGTCGATCGTCGGCTGCTGGGGCGTCGGGCGCCCCTGCAGGACCAGCTGCACTCCGCCCTTCAGGTCGAGGCCCAGCTGCGTCGGCTTGCTGGCCACGACGATCGCCGAGCCGATGATCAGCCCGAGCACGAACAGCAGGACGAAGAGATGTCTGCGCCGCCGTCCCATTTCCCGCTCAGCCCTCCGGAGTCAGCACGATGAGCAGGCCGCCGTCGTCGTCATAGGCAGGGAACACGTCGGCGACCGCTTCGGCAGGGATGTCCCCCTCCGCGTTGACCGAGACCTTTTTGCCGAGTGAGCGCACGCCCCACTCCAGTGAGGTCTCGATCGGGTCGGCGACGCCGTCTCCGTCGCGGTCGGCGGTCTCTCCCCCGGCGCCCGCCTGCAGCCACTGCAGCCCCAGGACCTCCTGGACGGGGCGCCCGATGACGTCCTCGTCGGTGAGGCCGGTCAGCTCGAAGCTGCCGCGCCCGGCGTCGATCACGCGTGCCTCCTGGTCGCAGACGAAGAAGGCGGCGTTGGGCGCCGGGTAGTAGTCGTCAAGGAGCTCGAAGACGAAGCCAAAGCCGCACTTCGAGCAGCCCTTGGGACGGGTGCTGAAGCCCGCCGTTCGGTCGGCGCTCAGCTCCCTGTTCCCGCAGTTCGGACAGATGAAAAAAGGCATTCCCCGACAGGCTACTCAGAACAGGCTCCGAGCTCCTTCGGGAGCTGGCATCCCGAGGTGCTCGTAGGCCCTCTCGGTAAGAACGCGGCCGCGCGGAGTCCGCTTCAGAAGGCCCTGCTGGAGGAGGTAGGGCTCCAGCACGTCCTCGATCGTGTCCTGCTCCTCGCCGATCGCCACCGCCAGCGTCGAGAGGCCGACCGGCCCGCCGGCGAATTTGGACGCGATCGTGTCGAGCAGGGTGCGGTCCGAGCGGTCCAGGCCGCCGGCATCGACCTCCAGCATTTCCAGGGCGGCACCGGCGACCTCGACGTCGATCGATCCCCGGCTCTTCACCTGGGCGTAGTCGCGGACCCTTTTCAGAAGCCTGTTGGCAACCCGTGGCGTGCCGCGCGAGCGGCTGGAGATCGTCTGGGCGCCCTCCGCGTCGATCTCGATCTCGAGGATGCCGGCCGAGCGCTCGATGATCTCCGCGAGGTGCTCGGGGCTGTAGTGCTCGAGGCGGTGGCAGACGCCGAAGCGGTCGCGCAGCGGAGTCGTCAGCAAACCGGCCCTCGTCGTCGCCCCCACCAGCGTGAAGGGCGGCAGCGGCAGGGTCACCGTGCGGGCGCCGGCGCCCTGGCCGAGCACAACCGGCAGCTCCCCGTCCTCCATCGCCGGGTAGAGCGTCTCCTCCACCGCCCGGCCGAGCCGGTGGATCTCATCGACGAAGAAGACGCTGCCCGGCTCCAGCGCTGTCAGGAACGACGCCACATCGGCCTTGCGCTCCAGCGCCGGGCCGGCGGTCTGCACGAGCGGCACGCCCATCTCGGCGGCGATGATGTGGGCGAGCGAGGTCTTGCCCAGCCCGGGCGGGCCGGCGAGCAGCACGTGGTCGAGTGGCTCCGAGCGCCGGCGGGCGGCCTCGATGAAGATCCCCAGCTGCTCGGTGACCTGTTCCTGGTTGACGAAGTCGGCCAGCGTCGGCGGCCGCAGCGAGCGGTCGAGGTCCTCGTCGGGCTCGTCGGCCCGCGCGTCGTGGACACGCACCTCGGCGTCGACCGGAAGGGGCTCCTCGTCGACCCCCGGGGTCCGGATCCCGCCTCTGCGGATGTCGGGGGCCTCGGCCATCTCGCCCTCATCTTCGCCACCGCTCTGCGGATTCATGCGGCCTTCTTCGTCCCGGCCCGGCGTAGGGCCGTTGCAATCAGCTCCTCGGGGTCGCTGCTGTCGATCCCGTCGAGCAGCTCCTCGGCCTCCAGCGGCGCGTACCCGAGGTTCACCAATCCATCCCGGGCCAGCGTCCGCGGGTCGCCGTCCCCGGCGGCGGTGGCCGCGACGATTTCCTCCTCCAGCGTCTCCGCGATCTTCTCGCGCAGCTCGAGGATGATCCGCTCCGCGGTCCGCTTGCCGATCCCCGGCACGGCCTGGAAGCGCCTCGCATCGCCCGCCGCGATCGCCCTCAGCAGCTCCCGTGCCGGCCCGCCGGAGAGCGCCGCGATCGCCACCTTGGGGCCGACACCGCTGATGGAGACCAGCCTGCCGAAGAGGTCGCGCTCCTCCTCGGAGCCAAAGCCGAAGAGGACCAGCGCGTCGTCGCGGGCGACCAGCTCGGCGTGCAGGAAGGCGTCCTGCCCGGTGGCCGGGACGGTCTTCAAGGTTTCGCTGGAGACGGTGAGGCGGTAGCCGACGCCGCCCGCCTCGATCACAACATGATCGGGGCGGCGCACCATCACCTCGCCGCGCACGGCGGCGATCATCCCGCCATCCTCTGCTCGGCGGTTCCGTCCGCAGCCTGGACCGCCTCCCGGCGCCCGGCGCCGCCCCCGTGGCAGATCGCCACCGCGAGCGCGTCGGCCGCGTGGTCGGGAGCAGGCGGCTCGGGCAGGCTGAGCAGCGTCCCCACCATGCGCTGCACCTGCTTCTTGCCGGCGCTGCCGGAGCCGCAGACGGCCATCTTGATCGCCTGCGGCGTGTAGGCGAAGCAGCTGACGCCGCCCTGGGCGCCGGAGAGCATCGCGACCCCGCTCGCCTGGCCGACGGCCATCGCCGTGCGCACGTTTTTCCCGAAGTAGACGTCCTCGATCGCCATCGCGTGCGGCTCGTGCCAGGCGATCAGCTCGCTCAGCGAGCGGTGGATGCGCTCCAGGCGTCGCTCGATCGGCACCCCGGCCGGGGTTTCGATCACTCCACCATCGAGCGCGACCATGCGGTTGCCCTCGACCCTGACGATGCCGAAACCGAGATTTGCGGCGCCGGGGTCTATCCCCATCACGACCTGCATGAGAAGTGATTCTGGGAGGAGCGCCGGATGCCTTTACGTGGGCGGCCGGATGCCCCTACGCGGCGGCGACTTTCTGCAGCACGTCCTCGGGGATGTCGAAGTTGGCGTGGACCTCGTTGACGTCGTCGTGGTCTTCCAGCGTCTCGATCAGGCCCAGCAGCGCCTTGGCGTCGTTCCCCTTCACTTCCACCGTGCTTTTCGGCTCCATCGTCAGGTCGGCCGACTGGATCTCCACGCCGCCGGCCTCCAGGGCCTCGCGCACGGCCGCCAGGTCGCCCGGCTCGCAAAGGACGCGCAGTAGGTCCCCCTCCTCGCGGACGTCCTCGGCGCCGGCGTCGATTGCCGGGATCAGGTCGTCCTCGCCGTAGCGGCCGCCGTCAACGCCGATCACCCCCCGCTTCTCGAAGATCCAGGCCACCGAGCCCGGCTCGCCGAGGCTGCCCCGGTGCTTGGTGAAGGCGAGCCGCACGTCGGCGCTGGTGCGGTTGTGGTTGTCGGTCAGCGCCTCGACCAGGATCGCCGCGCCGCCCGGTCCGTACCCCTCGTAGACCTCGCGTTCGATCGCCGCCTCGTCGGTGCCGATCCCCCCTCCCCTGTCGATCGCCCGCTGGATGTTGTCCTTGGGCATCGAGGCTTCGCGCGCCTTCTGCACGGCCGTGGCGAGGGCCGGGTTGTGATCGGGGTCAGGGCCGCCGTCGCGCGCCGCGACCGTGATCGCCCGCGCCAGCTTGGTAAAGAGCTTGCCGCGTTTGGCGTCTGCGGCGCCCTTCTTGTGTTTGATCGATGACCACTTCGAATGTCCAGACATGCGTTTGCCATTCTATGAAGCTCGGGATGCGCCGAGAAACGGTCACCCGGGAGAGAGGGCCATGAGCGGAGATTCGGCCATGCAAGAGAAGGCAATGGAACGGGAGCGAGCACTCCGCGCCCATGAAACAAGCCCGGCACGGGGCCTAGCCGCGAGCGTCATCTTCATAACGATGCTGTTCGCTGCCCTCTCGCTGTGGACGGCGATCCCGCTCACCTGGATCTACATCGGGTCGAAGGTCTCCCACACCCAGTTCCCCAGCGAGGGCCCCTACGTGGTCGTCGCCGTGGGCATCCTCGTCACGATCACGATCGTCGCCTGGCTGATCGGCCGGCTGAACGACCTCTACATGCGCATCACCGGCACCAACCGGCTGACCCCGATGCGGGCCGCCTGGCTGCGGAGCATGCGCGACAGCACGGCGCCGATGGGCACGACCACGGTCGTCGAGGCCGTCCTGATCGGCTCCGTCCTGCTCGCCATCCTCGCCTTCACCGCCTGGTTCTTCCTGCTGGCCGGCTCGCCACTGCCAAATCAGTAGTTCCTCCGGCTCAGCAGAGATGCGCGCGGGCGGCGTGGCCGCCAAGGCGGTTCCGCGGGGCCGCTCAACCTGTGAATCCTGCGTTCGCTAGTGTCGCCGCGGCATGCGTAGAGGCGGAATCCTCCTCCTGGCAGGCACTGTGGCGATGGCTCTCGGCAGCGGCGTCGCCCCGGCGGCGACCGTGACCTTCGGCGCCAACCTCGGGCGAGCGCCGAACAACACCACCACCTGCGTGGGTCTGCAGCTGTTTCCCTCCAGCGAATCGTGCAGCGTCGAGTCCTCCAACCTGACCACCGGCGAGACGGTGTTCCCGCCGGTCGGCGAAGGAGTCGTCTCGAACGTCCGGGTCCGGGTCGGCCCCGTCACGGGTCCGATGCAGGTCGTGCTCGAGGAAGCCCTGCGCAAAGACAACCCGCTCGACCCCGGGCACCCGACCTACGCCTGCTGCTCGCTGCATGCCGCCAGTCCGATCTTCACTCCGGCCGCCAACGCGATCACCACGGTGCCGGTCAACTTCCGCGTCCAGCAGAGCCGCGTGCCGGAACCGAGCGGCTTCTACGTGGACCAGCACCTGGCCCTCTCCGTGCTCAGCCCGACCGTCCCGATCCCGGCGAGCCTCGATTCGAGTGCGGTCCTCGGCGCCTGGTTCCCCGCCTGGGCCACGATCGGAGAACAGAAGGTCGGCCCGTCCGGGACGTTCCTCGCCGCCGACCTGCTGATCAATGCCGACTGGGACCCGGTCCCGGGCGCCGCCGCGGCCCCGGCCGGCCTGCAGCTGCCGCGGCAGATCCGTCCGGTTCGCAACAACCTTGCCCTGTTCCCACTGCTCTGCAGCCTCAGCCGCGCGTGCGTCGGTCGCTTGTTCCTGCAGAACCGCCGCCTTGCCGCCGCGGCTGCGGCCAGCTCCCTCGCCAGCGCCAAGCGCAGAGGGAAGAAGGGCAAGACGATCACCTATGCCAGCGTCAAGTTCCGCATCCCCGCCGGCAAGCGCAAGACGATCCGCGCGAGGCTGCGACAGGCCGGGAAGCGGCTGCTGAAGAAGCGCAAGCGGGCCAAGGTCTGGCTCAACGTGAAGATGCCGGGCGCCGGCGTCAAGCCGGTGAAGCTAACTCTGAAGCGCGGCTCTTCCAAGAAGAAGTCGAAGTAGCCGACCTCGGCGATCGCGGAGCCCTGATGAGACCCTCGGGCGCTTTGTGCCAAATCTGCTGAGACCGTCGCAAATCTGCGTCTCCAAGGCGGTTCCGCAGGACCTCTAGGCCGCCGGGGGTCGGGGCAAGGGCCTACTTGAAGTGGCCCTCCTCTGCAATGCGTTCGATGGTCTCCGTGTCGTAGAGGGGCAGCTCGCCGGTGCGCTCGAACTCGTCCACGTAGGCCTGCATGGCCTCGAGCGCCTCCGGCGCCGCGGCCCTCGCCACGAACTGGGCGGCCTCGAAGCGCAGGCCGCCGGGCAGCGGCAGCGATCCGCCCTCATACACGGCCCGCTTGGCGGCCGCGACCGCCGCCTTCGGCCGCGATCCCAGTCGCCGCGCATCGGCGATCGCCGCCTCGAGCAGCTCGCCGGGCGGCACGACGCGATCGACGATGCCCACCTCGGCCGCCTGCTCGGGATCCATGGGCGAGCCTTCGAGAACGACCTTCAGGGCCTTGCCGCTGCCCAGCAGGCGAGCGAGGCGCTGCGTCCCACCGCCGCCGGGCGGAAAGCCAAGGAAGATCTCCGGCTGGCCGATGCCGTGCTCGCCCGCGGCCATCAGTCGCAGATCGCAGGCCAGCGCGAGCTCGCAGCCGCCGCCCTGCGCATCGCCGTTGATCGCGGCGACGAAGACGGCGCCGCAGCGATTCATCCGCAGGAAGACGTCCTGGAACCGTGTGAGCTCGACGAGGCCGGCGAGCGGGGTCCGCATCAGCCGGCCGGCTGCGCCCGGGATCCGCCGTGCGGTCCCAACGGCGCCCAGCGAGGCCCTGGCCAGGCCGGCTCCCACCGCCGGGCTGGATTGCGAGCCGGAGAGGATCTCGCCGATGTCGTAGTGGGCGACGAACCGCTCGGGGTGCGATCCGGTGAGGACAACCGCATCGACACCATCGTCATCCTCCGCCCGCTCGACCAGCCGCTCCAGCGACTCCACCGAGCCGCGATCGATCATGCCGTGCGGCGGGTTGTCGAAGCGGCCGATCAGCACCGTGTCGCGCTGCTCGACATTGACCGTGCCCATGCTGGCTCCCTTCTCGCGTTTCCCTCGGATGCGTGCTCTTCTACCTAGACGACGAAGCTGCCGTCCTCCTGGAAGGTCTCGCCGTCGACGACGATCTTGCCGCCCTGGCGCAGGTCGCAGACCAGGTCGGTGTGCACGGCGGAGTCGTTGACGCCGCCCGACTCTGGGTAGCTCTTCCCGACCGCCATGTGGACGGTGCCGCCCAGCTTCTCGTCGAGCAGGACCTCGCGGGTGCCGCGGTCGATTGCGTAGTTGGTGCCGATTCCCAGCTCACCGAGACGGCGGGCGCCCTCGTCGGTGTCGAGCAGCCCGATCAGATACTCCTCGCCGCGCTCGGCGCTCGCGTCGATGACCTTGCCGGCCTCGAAGCGCAGTCGCACGCCGGCCACCTCGCGGCCGCCGATAGTCGCCGGCAGGTGGAAGCTCACCTCGCCCTCGACCGAGTCCTCGATCGGGCCGGTGAAGAACTCGCCGTCCGGCATGTTGTGCCGTCCATCGCAGGGGATGAAGGTGCGTCCCGCGATGCCAAGCTTGATGTCCGTCCCCGGCGCGGTCACATGCACCTCCTCGTGCCCCTGGATCCACTCGCTGAGCCGCGTCGTCTCGGCCGAGGCGCGCTTCCAGGCGGTCAGCGGATCGTCATCGTCGGCGAGACAGGCGCCGTAGTAGAAGTCCTCGTACTCGGCGAGGCTCATCTCCGCCTCCGAGGCGTAGGCGTTGGTCGGGAAGAGCGTGTACACCCAGCGGAACTCGCCCCTGGCGCTGCGCTCCATCGCGCGGCCGAGCAGCTCTTTGGTCGCCTGCTGGCGGCGCATCTGGCGCTCCGGCGGCACACCGGAGAGCTCGCGCGTGTTGGTGGCGGCGCCGACGGCGATCCGCACGTCGACGTTGTCGAGGAGCCATTGGGAGGTTGGTGCGATCCAGTCCAGCTGGGCATCGCTGGCATGCGTGTAGTAGGCGGGACCCTGGCCCTCCAGCGAGACGTTCATGATCGGATGGGCCCCGGCCTTCAGAACCTCCTCATAGACGGCCAGCAGCAACGGCGCCGCGGCGCTCTCGCCCTCGATTGATACGACCTCGCCCTCCTTCACCTCGGTGGAGTAGCCGACCAGGATCTTTGCCAGCCCTTCCGCTCTCGGGTCCCTCACGTCTCTGCCTCCTCGCGTGCGCGGTCGTGCGCGCCGGTCGTCATTGCCATGAAAAACGCATGCAGACGAGGGTCGTCGGTCAGCTCCGGGTGGAACGCGCAGGCGAGCACGTTGCCCTCGCGGACGACGACCGGGTGCCCTTCGTAGGAGGAGAGCACCTCGACGCCCGGGCCGTGGCGCTCGACCCACGGCGCGCGGATGAACACGGCGCGCAGCGGCTCCTCGCCGATTCCGTCCACCTGCAGGTCGGTCTCGAAGCTCTGCAGCTGGCGACCGAACGCGTTGCGGCGCGCCGTGGCGTCGAGCAGGCCCAGGTGGGCGTCGTCGCAGACGATCATCCCCGCACAGGTTCCGAACAGCGTCCCGCCCGCCTCGCAGTGGGCGCGGATCGCCGGCTCGAGGCCGGCCGAGTCGATCCCCTTGACAATCGTCGTGCTCTCCCCGCCGGGGATGACGAGGCCGTCGAGCCCAGCCAGGTCCTCGGGAGTGCGCACCTCCGTCGCGGCGGCGCCCAGCTCGCGCAGCATGAGAGCGTGCGCCTCGAACCCGCCCTGCACCGCAAGCACGCCGATGCGCAGCTCAGGCACCGCGGTCCTGCAGAAGGGCGTCCGCCGCCGCGAGCTCGGAGATCTCGAGGCCGGGCATTGCCTCGCCAAGTCCCACCGATGCGGCCGCCACCCGCTCGGGGTCGTTGAAGTGCGTGGTCGCCTCGACGATCGCACGGGCGCGGCGCTCGGGGTCCGAGCTCTTGAAGATGCCCGATCCGACGAAGTTTCCCTCGGCGCCGAGCTGCATCATCAGCGCCGCGTCGGCGGGGGTCGCAATGCCGCCGGCGCAGAACAGCGGCACCGGCAGGCGGCCCTTCTCGGCCACCTCGCGGACGACCTCGAGCGGGGCCCGGTGCTCCTTGGCGGCGCCCGCCAGCTCCTCGGGGCCAAGCTGGGTCAGCCCCTTGATCCCACCGGTGATTTCGCGCATGTGGCGGACGGCCTCGACCACGTTGCCGGTGCCGGCCTCGCCCTTGGAGCGGATCATCGCCGCCCCCTCCCCCAGCCTGCGCAGCGCCTCCCCGAGGCTGGTCGCGCCGCAGACGAACGGCACCTCGAAGGCGAACTTGTCGATGTGGTTGCGCTCATCGGCGGGGGTGAGGACCTCGGACTCGTCGATGTAGTCGACCTCGAGGGCCTGCAGCACCTGGGCCTCGGCGAAGTGGCCGATCCGCGCCTTCGCCATCACCGGGATCGTCACCGCCTCCTGGATCCCCTTGATCATCGCCGGGTCCGACATACGGGCGACGCCGCCGTCGCGTCGGATGTCGGCGGGCACCCGCTCCAGCGCCATCACCGCGCAGGCTCCTGCCTGCTCGGCGATCTGCGCCTGCTCGGGCGTTACGACATCCATGATGACCCCGCCCTTGAGCATCTCGGCGAGGCCGGTCTTGACCCGGAAGGTGGCGCGCTCGGTCACGCTCACCAATATACGGTCTACTTGAGTTTGTAAGCCCTAATGCGGTCCTTGTGGGCTGCTTCGTCGCGAGCGTAGAGCCCGTGGGCGAGCGCCTGGACCAGCGACATAAGTGCCGTGTTGGAGCGGGCGAAGGAAGGGCTGTTGGAGGAGTAGTAGAGCGTTTGCTCTGCGTGCTCCCCCACCTCCGAGAGCGAGGCGTCGGAGATTGCAAGGGTGCGGGCCCGGCGGTGCAGGGCGAGCTTCATCGCCCGCAGCAGGAGCGGGTGCGCGCGGCCGGCAGAGAGAACGATGACGAGGGTCTCGTCGTCGATCCGCCCGAGGCGCTGCAGCGACTCGCCGCCCGTGCTGGCGACGATCTCAGCGCGGATGTCCAGCAGGCTGAGCATGTGGCGCAGGTAGCTGGCGAAGAAGGCCATCTGATCGACGCCGACGATCACGACCCGCTGGGCTTCGGCGAGCGCCGCGACGGCGCCGTCGACCTGCTCGCGGGTCAGGTTGCGGGCCGTTTCCTCGAGGTTGGCGTAGTCGGCGCCCAGCGAGCCCTCGAGCTCGGAGTGGTCGAAGGAGAACAGGGCGCCGCTGCTCTCGGTGCTGCCGTTGCCGCTTGCGCTGGTGTTGCGGTACTCCTCGATTGCCGCCTGCTGGAGCTCCGGGTAGCCCTCGAAACCGAGGGCCTGCGAGAAGCGCACCACCGTCGATGACGAGGTGCTCGCTCTGCGGGCCAGCTCCTCGGCGGTGAGGAATGCCGCCTCATCGAGATGGTCGATGATGTAGCGGGCAACGTCTTTCTGGGAGCGCGAGAACTCCTCGAAGCGCTCCTGGATGTACTCGGAGAGGCTCTTCAGATTTGGGGGGGACTTGGTCGCGGTCTTGCTCACGGCCGTCCACTTCGCCGGATTGCATGCTTTCCCTTCCGATCTGGTTGGATGGGCGTTGCAATGACGCTCGAAGAGGCGCTGCGCCTGACCAATCGGAACATGATCGCCTTCGATCTGGCGCTCGGCAGCGCGGCGATCCTGGCGCCGGAGGCGACGCTGCGGGTGCTTGGCCACGATGAGCCCTCCCCCGAGGCCGCGCACCTGTTCCGGCGCTCCGGGCCCGTCTGGCTCACCTTCGCCGCGGCGCACACGGTCGCCGCGCTGCGAGGCGAGCAGCGCGACTGGTGGGCGCTTGCCTGGCTGCGCGGCACCGAGATCGCCACCGACGCGCTCTGGTCGGAGTCACCCGCAATCAGCCGGCCCGGCGCCAAGCTCGGTCTCCGCCTTGCCGGCGTCGCCAACGTCGCCATGGCGCTTGGCTTCGGCTGGCTCTCGAAGCGATGAACGGGCCCAGCAAGCGCTGGAGCCTGCGCGGGTATGACGACGAAGGCAACGAGGTCTGGCTGATCCGCAGCTTCGGCCAGAAGCTATACCGCTGCCCCGGCTGTCACGGCGATATCGAGATCGGCACCGAGCACACGGTCGTCCAATACGTGCTGCGGCTCGGCGGCACCGAGCACCATCACTGGCACCGGCGCTGCGCCGAAGAAATCCTTCTGCCGGGCCTGCGCGACGTGAAGCAGGTGCCCGCCTCCCAGTCCTCGCAATCGAAGCTGGAGGCGCGCGGCCGGAAGCCGTCGGGGCGCCGCCGCCGTTAGAAGGCGGCCCAGCGGGACGTGCATACGGGTTTTGTCGCCATTGGATACAAAAAGTGCACGGACGTCTGATGTGAGCCCCCGCCCCGCGCCGCTGCGGACCCTCTATGCCCGCATAGTGCGGACCTACTTCGACTGGGCCCGGCCGCTGCTGATGCTGGCGGCAACCATCTTCGTGCCGCTTGGCCTGGTCAGTGCGATCCCGCTGACCGTCGACCTCGACTCCTTCGACCTGGGGAGCGGCGTGCTGGCGCTCGGCGTCCTGGTGGCGGTGCTGGCGCTGGTCGGCACCTCCCTGGTCGGCGAGGTCTTCTACAGCGGCGCCGTGACCGTGATGCTGACCCACGGCGGGGAGATGGGGCCACTCTCGCTGCGCGAAGTGTCCGAACGCCTCAACTACCGGACGTTGATCGCCGTCGACCTGCTCTACAGCGCGCTGGTCATCCTCGGTCTCGCCTTTCTCGTCGTGCCAGGTGTCCTGCTCTATATATGGTTGGCGCTGGCCGGCCCCGTGGTCGAGCTGGAACGCCGCGGCGTTCGCGGCGCCTTCGCCCGCAGCATCGAGCTGGTGCGCGGGCACTTCTGGGTCGTCCTCGCGGTGCTGGTGCCGATCGAGCTCGCCACCGAGGGCATCGGGACCCTCGCGGAGTTGGGGGCACACGGCCTGCTCGGCGACTCCCTCTGGGCAGTCTGGCTCTCGGAGGCCGTGTCGAACATCGTCGTGACGCCGTTCTTCGCCGTCGCGGCCGTGCTGGTCACCGTCGAGCTGATCGCCGTGCAGGACGGTGGCGGCCCGCGGCTACACTCGGCCCCCGCACGCCCATGAGCCTCGCCTTCTTCGCCTCCGATTTCTGGAACGACCAGATCGCCGCCAACGACAAGCAGGGCGTCTTCCTCGTCCTGGTCGGATTCATCCTCTCCTTCGGCTTCATCCGGATGAGCACGCGGCTGATGCGCAGCCCCCGCGTCCCCTGGTGGCCGGGCAGCGTGGTCAGCGACAGCGGGGTGCACCTCCACCACCTCGTCTTCGGGATCGTGACGATGATGATCGCCGGCGTGGTGGGCTTCACCTTCCTCGGCGACAGCCCCTACACGGAGATCTGCGCCTTCTTCTTCGGGATCGGCGCCGGGCTGACGATCGACGAGTTCGCCCTCTGGGTCTACCTCGACGACGTCTACTGGGCGGCGGAGGGACGCGCCTCGATCGACGCCACGGTGATCGCCGCGGCGGGCATGGTCCTGATCCTGCTCGGCTTCGTCCCCTTCAGCTTCGACACCAGCTCGTTCGCCCAGACCATCGCCAGCATCCTCGGCGCCGCGTTCGTCTTCACCCTGGTCGCCATCTGCTTCGCCAAGCAGCGCCTGATGCACGGCTCCGTCGGCTTCTTCATCTTCCCGGTCGCCCTCTATGGCGCGTGCCGGATCGGCAAGCCCGGCTCGCCCTGGGCCCGCTCGCGCTACGGGGAGCGGCGCCCGGAGAAGCAGGCAAAGGCCGAGGAGCGCTTCCCACCCGACCGCCGCACCGAGCGCCTCAAGAACGCCTTCCGCGACCTCGTCGGGGGCAAGCCGAGCGAGGGCATGGCCGCGGTGACCCAGGAGGCCGTCGCTGCCACCCGCGAGGCCGCCGCCGAGGTCCGCCACCGCGCCGAGCGCGTCACGCACCCCACCGAGCGCCGCAAATAGGGCGCGCCCGACCGTCAGCTGCCGAGCGGCCCGTAGAGCTCGCGGACGATGTCCGTGTCCCTGAGCTCGACGAGCAGCCCGCGCAGCCGCTTGAACTCGGCCGGGCCGAGCTCCCGCTTCCACTCGGCCTCGATCTCGCGGACCGCCTCGCGGATCGCTCGCCGCACGCCGAGACCGCGCTCGGTCAGCTCGACGCGCTTCGAGCGCCTGTCGTCGGGGTCCTCCGTGCGCGTCAGGTACCCGAGGCCTTCGAGATTGCCGAGCAGGTAGTTGACCGCCTGCCTGCTCATCCGGGCCTCGGCGGCGAGCTCCGAGGGACGGCGGAACTCGGGGCCCGGGTAGCGCAGGACGTTCAGGTGCGCCGGCACCAGGTCGGTGAACCCGGCTTCGTGCAGGCGGGTGAGCATGCGGGCGCGGATGGCTTCTATCGGCATGCGCAGCAGGGCACCGATCAGCGGCGGCCCGACGGTGGATTCGGCTTCGTTGGTCAAGTCACTTGACAATTCTATATATGGCGCTACGGTAGTCAAGTCACTGTATCGATTGCAGGACCGATCCCAGGAGGCTCAGATGGACTCAGACAAATCCGCCATTCGCCTCGGCGCTTTCGAGGTCAACTTCCTAGTCGAGGCCGAGGACTCCGGCGGCAGCGCCACCGTCTTCGAGTGCCGTTTCCCCGCCGACGCCAAAGTGCCCCTGCCGCACAGCCACGACGGATTTGAGGAGACCGTCTACGGACTGGAGGGCGTCACGACCTTCACCGTCGACGGCGAGGCGCATGAGATACGGCCCGGCGACTGCCTCTGCATAAAGCGCGGTCAGATCCACGGCTTCGAGAACCAGGGGCCCGCCGACGCGGCATTCCTCGCGATGGCGACCCCCGGCGTGTTCGGGCCCGCCTATTTCGAAGATATCGCCGCGATTCTCGGGGCCGCCCAGGGTGGACCTCCCGACCTGGAGAAGATGGCCGAGGTGATGAGCCGCCACGGGCTCACCCCCGCCCCGCCCGCCGCCGTCTCGCCGTAGCGGCGAGGCGCTTCTCGGCACGCTCGACGGCCGCCAGCTGCTCCCTTAGGCCGGCGTGATGGCGACGACGGGAATGGCCCGGGACGTCCGCTCCTGGTAGGCGGTGTAGCGATCGCGGTTGTTCTCGTTGACGATCTTCCACAGCCGCTCGTAGTCGGGCGAGGACGGCTCGACGATCCTGCAGGTGGCCTTCTGGCGCTCACGGCCGATCTGGATCTCGACATCGGGGTTCGCCCCGAGGTTGTGAAGCCAGGCCGGATGCCGCTCGGCGCCGCCGTTGGAGGCCACGACGAGGTAGTCCTCGCCGTCGCGGGCGTAGACGAGGCCGTTCGTCCGCGTCTCGCCGGTTCGACGCCCGGTCGTTCGCAGCAACAGGGTCGGGACACCGATCATGCGGTGCCCGATCCGCCCGTCGGTTCCCTTGTAGACGTGCTCGTGAAAGCGCAGGACGTAACCCGTAATGCTCATCGCCCCACAGCTTACGGGCTCGCCACCCCCGACCGGAGCGGCTCGAGCCAGGCCGGCGGCAGCATCGCCGGCGTCCTGCCCGGGTAGTCGGGAACAACCCGGAGGGCCAGCTCGCCGGCCGGGCGGTGCTCGATTGCCGGGCGGAGGTCGTCGAGGCTCATCGCCAGCCGCAGGCAGGTGGCGACCTGGAAATCGCCGACGTTCAGCTGCTCGCCGCCGAGCACGCCCGCCGCGATCCAGTCGTCGATCCGCTGAAGCATCTCCGGCAGCTTCGCGATGCCGCGGCGGACGTTGTCGTCGGTGGTCTCCACCGAGCGGGCATCGATGGCGACGAACGGGCCTGCCGTCTTCACGGCGAGGCCGATCGGGATGCCGATCTTCGACCCCTCCGCGTAGCTCGCAAACGGCCCCGTGTCCTTGCCCAGCATCCAGAGGAGAATCTGGCGGACCGTCTGCTGGAGGTCTTCGTCGCCGAAGCGGTCGGCCTCTTCGACAGCGGCCCTGTGCTCGGGGTCCGCGGGAAAGAGCGGTGGCTCCGGGACAAGGCGCTCGAGCTCGAGGGCGATCTGACGCGAGCCCTGGACCCTGCGCCCGTCGATCTTGAGGGCCGGCACCCTGACGCCGGGGAACCGCAGGGCCCGGAGCACGACCCACGAGGCCACGGGCAGCAGGTCGGTGCGCTTGTGCTCGATTCCCTTGTGCTCGAGCATCAGCCGCGCCGCGGTTCCGGGGTGCGATCCGGGGATCGTGAACAGGCGCACGTTCTTGGGCACGCTCTCGGCCCGCGCGCCATTCATCGGGGCGGGCGGCCTCTCGGCCTTGACAGCAGTCATCTCGTCCTCCGTGTCAGCGGCCCAATAATCGTCATACAGGCCTGGTGCACGATTTCTACCACCGCCCATCCCGCATGTCAAATTGAACATACAGCTCTGTGGGACGATTTATCGCCCCTCCGCCTCTACCTCAGTCGCAGGTCAGCCCGCGCAGCGCACGACCGTGGCCATCAGCTCCGCGGCCCGAACCGTGGAGAGCCCGCTCTCGCGGGTCAGCGAGCGCCAGGTGTGAAAGCTGAGCGCAAGGCCGATTGCGGCACGCGTCTTGCGGCCCCTTGCCCAGCCCGCCGCCAGCGCGCCACCCAGCTCCGCGATCGCCGGGGCGATGCCCTTGCTGACCACCTCCCGCGTCGGATCGTGGACCTCGGCGTCTCTGATGACGGAGGAGAGCATCGCCTCGTTGGCCTCGTAGTAGGCGTAGATCTCGCCCAGCCCGTGGCGAAGGCGCTTCTCGGGCTCCTCGATCTTGCGCCACGCGTTTCCATCAGGCAGCGGATTGCGCTCGATCCAGAGGCCCGAGCAGGCCGAGAGCAGGGCGCGCTCGTCGGGGAAGTGGCGGTAGTAGGTCTGGCGCTCGACCCCGGCATGGTCGGCAATCGAGCTGAGGCTCGTTCGCGCGGGCCCCACCTTCTCGTGGAGGTCGATTGCCGCCTCGACAATCCGCCGCTTCGTCTCCTCGACGCGCTCAGCGCGCTTTCGCATTTCGTACTTGCGGGCCACGATCTAATGATTCCACATCATTGTGTCCCCAAATGGTAACGAGAGCGTCCCGGCCGCTCTCAACCCCTATTTGCAAGCCGCTCGACGGCGCGCGAGACCGGCTGCATCAACCGCGGCGAGATGCGGTGCAGCAGGTAACCGGGTGTGACCTGGCGGCGGGGCACGGGGACGATCAGTCTGTGCTTGGCGATCGCCGCCAGCACGGCCTCCGCCACCTCGTCCGGAGAGGCCCCGCGCTTCTCATAGAACTTCACGACCTTGTCGTGGTTCTCCGCAGTTTTGCCACGCATGATCCCGGTTCTGACGATCCGCGTATCGATGATCCCCGGACAGATCGCGCTGAAGTGGATGCCGCGGCCGGAAAGCTCGGCGTTGAGCGACTCGGTCATTCCCACCACGCCGTACTTCGAGGCGCTGTACGGGGCCAGTTTCGGTGCCGGGAAGAGCCCCACCATCGAGGCCGTGTTGATTACCGACGCGGGCCGGCCCTGCTTCAGCATCCGCGGGACGAAGGCCTGGACGCCGTAGGCGACGCCGAGCAGGTTGATGCCGATCACGCGTTGCCAGTCCTCGACCGTCGTCTGCTCGATGTTGCCGCTGTGGCCGATGCCGGCGTTGTTGTGGAGGATGTCGACGGCTTTGTCGGAATCGAAGATCCCGGAGGCGAACGCCTCAACCGCATTGGGGTCGGAGACGTCGAGCACATGGCCCAGCGCCCTCCCACCCGCGGCATCGATCTCCCGAACGACCGCCTCGGCCGCCTGGCCATCGATGTCGGCCACGTGGACCTTCGCACCCTGGCGGGCGAGCAGGATCGCAGTCGAACGGCCGATCCCAGAGCCGCCGCCGGTGACCACCGCGATCCTTCCGGAGAGGTTCACGTCTCTGCTCATGCCTCCTCCAATGTCTTGCTTGACCTGGCGAAACCAGGCATCGCTTCGACCAGCCTCTCATGGTCGCCGCCGTCTGCGTGGGATTGCCGGCCTACCGCGTCAGCGCCGGGACGACGCGGTCCACGCCGTCATGCGTCCCGCACCGCCCACTTGAACTCGTCCTTGAAGTCCGCGAAGCACGTGTCGCAGATCCACTGATCGGCCTTGGAGTCGATGGTGACGTAGCCCTCGCTGAGCAGCTCGGGGTCCTCTTCCTCGAGCTCTCGCTGCGCGGCCTGGTCCATGAACCTGGCGCCGCAGAACTCGCAATGGTCGTGATCCCACTCCTGCGGTGGCGAGACCTCTTCCCAGTCGTCCACTGCGCCGGCTGCCGAAAAGAGCCCGCCCTGGGGCGGCGAGGAGCCGAACCCCTGGACCACCGCATTGCGCGACCGCGACCTCCACGCTCGGAGGCCTTTCTGGTCGGGAGGCGCGTATGGCCGGCGCTCAAGGGCAACTCCCAAGAGGGCCTGCTCCTGCCCCATTCGTCGCCAGTCGTCTGGAGCTGCGGACATGGCCTCAGTGGGTCAGGGAAGTCGCTGATGTGCCGAGACGAATCACACGGAACTATCGTCTCCTCAACTTGGGCCTTTAGGCGCGAAGTTCCCGCTGGTCGCCGAAACACCCCCTTGACCGGCGCGGGCACGGTGAGAGACTGAGGGCAGGTATCCCCTAGACCCGGAGGAGTTGACGATGAAGTATTTCGTTAGCGCAACACCCGGTCCGATGCCTCCGACGCCCGAGCAGTTCGACGGCGCCATCGCGTGGATCGAGGGAAAGCTCGATGACGGCACGTTCGACTGCGTCTTCGGCTTCCTGGAGGGAGGCGGCTTCAGCATCGCGAATGCCGGCTCCCACCGCGAGGTCCTGGATCTGATGGCGGATTACCCGCTGTTCGGGCTGAGCACGTGGGAGGTACGCCCGCTGCTCGAGTTCAAGGAGGGAAACGAGACGACACGGGCCAAACTGGCCGAGGCCCAAGCGGCGATGGCCGCCGTTTAGGGCAAAACCCCCAATTGACGCTCGCCGACCTGCTCTTTGCCCAATCCAAATGCGGCGCTGGCGACACTCTCGCTAGCGGGGGGCGAAGAATTGGTCGGGACAGGTTGGCAGCGTCACCCCGAACCGGCCGAAGGCACTGACCACGCGCAGCCTGGCGTAGAAGTACGAGGTTCCACAGGAAACCCGCTCCGAGCCCATGAGGCGAACGGTGAAGGGCGGCAGCGGCACCGCGTCCGAGATGCCAGGCTGCGAGCCGTGGGTGGAAAGCCGCTTGCGCAGGAGACGCGACGGCACTCCCTTGAGGACGCCGAGGGCCGAGGCGCCCTGGTCATCCCCCCACTGGCGCCAGTGCAGCTCGCGGATGTTCATCCACCCGATGAGGGAGTCTGCGGGCCCCGCGACGGCGCACTGCTGGGGCATCTCAAGTGCCAGAAGCCAGGTGCGGAATTTGTCCACGCAACGTACTTTCGTTGGGATCTGGGGCGTGCAGCCCATGGCGCTGGCCAGATCCGGGGCGAGACGAATCTCGGTCCCGTGATTCGCGCCGAAGGATCGCTGGGTCAACTCACAGCCATTGCCGCCGACGCCCATGCGCCAGATGCCGCTCCCCACCTCCTTTCTGAAGATCACGGTCTCCGCTTCGGTGGTGCGAGGCGCGGGCGTCAGATAGGCGGTCGCCCAGCTTGCGTCAAGCGTCGAGACGCGGGCATCGCTGACGAGCGGTTCATAGCCCTCGCGAGGGACCCACTCGCAGTTGCCGCTCGCGGTGGCGAGCAGCGGATGGGCGCACTCGGTAATCGCCTCGACCACGCGCGCTGCGGCCTTGAAATCAGAGATCTCCTGCTCGCTCGCGGGCCGGGTCGCCCCTGCCACCCCGGGCAGGGCCAGCAATACAACGGTGAAGATTGCCCCGCAGACGAACCCCTGTCTCACGACACGCAGTCTAGACGCGCCCCGAAAGCCCGCCCGCGCTCGAGCGGAAGCCCCCCTACTCACCGGCCGGCAAGGTCCCGGTCCTGATTGACGGCCCCACGCAGGCAATCCTCGCCGCACCAAGCCCTGGAGCATCGCCAAGTTCGACCAGGCCTGAACCGCTCCGTTTTCCACTTCCCCAAGGCGGTTCCGCAGAACCGGCGCCGCCCCCTTCACCTCCTCCAACATCGACATTCAGTCCCCTCTGGTGCACCCCCGCCCTGCCCCCTTACCTGCAAGTAGGGGGCAGCGCGGGGGTGGAAGGCCTGTTGCGGTTCCGCGGAACCGCCTTGAGCGACGCCCGCCAGCGCCTCTGCATTTTTCTGTCTTAGGTACTGTCTACTATCGAACATATGTTCGTAGAGGGAGGAACTGCCTCTCACCATTCCGGCAAGGAATTGGGCGACGCGCCGACCGAGTGGATCGAGCGGGAGATCGGAGAGCTGGCCGCGCATATCGCGGCTGCGACCTGCCGCTGGCTGGAGCTGGTCGCGGAGTTCGACCGCCGCAATGGTCACGAGGCCTGGGGGTTTCACTCCTGCGGGGCGTGGGTCGCGTGGCGCTGCTCGCTCGATCCTCGTTCGGCGCGCGAGCACGTACGCGTGGCAAGGGCCCTCGAGCGACTGCCGCTGGTCCGGGAGAAATTCAGGCGCGGAGAGCTCAGCTACTCCAAGGCGCGGGCGATCACCAGGATCGCCAACACGGAGATCGAGAAGGAGCTCGTTGAGATGGCCCGCTTTGCGACAGCGGCCCAGCTGGACCGGATCGTGCGTGGCTACGGGCGGGCAGTGTCGCTGGCGAGCGCCGAGGCCGCCCACCGCGATCGCTTTCTCGCCTACGAATGGGAAGACGATGGAAGCCTCTGCATTCGCGGCCGCCTCGCCCCGGAGGATGGGGCGCTCCTTCTCAAGGCGCTGGATGTCGGGGAGGATGCGATCCGGGCTCGCGGCAAGGCGGATGCCGAGACTCCCCAAGGCGGTTCCGCAGAACCGACAGCCTCGCCGCGGGCAAACCGGGCCGATGCGCTGGCGGCGGTTGCAGAGGCCTATCTCGGAGGGAGCCAGAAGCCCCGCCCGGCAGGCGAGCGCTATCAGGTGGTCATACACGCACAGGCGAAGGCGCTCTCGGCGGAGGAGGCAGGTTGTGAGTTGGAGGGCGGTGGGACTATCGCCGCCGAGACTGCGCGGCGGCTCTCCTGTGAGGCCTCGCTCGTCGCGGTCCTGCACGGACCAAAGGGGGAGCTCGACATCGGCCGCAAGACACGGGCGGTCCCGCCCGCCATCCGCAGGGCGCTGCACGTTCGTGACGAAGGGCGCTGCCAGTTCCCCGGATGCGAGAACGACAGGTGGGTGGATGCCCACCACATCGTCCACTGGGCTCGCGGCGGGGCCACCAAGCTCGACAACCTCGTGCTGCTCTGCTGCCGCCATCACCGGCTCGTGCACGAGGGCGGGTTCGACGTCCTGCGGCGAAAGGATGGCCGGCTGCTGTTCCGGCGTCCGGATGGGAAGGCGGTCCCCGCCGCCCCCTCCCCCACTCGCGGGCGCTGCCGGGAGCTGCGGGTGCAAAACCGACGGGAGGGATTGCAGATCGGGCCCGACACAACGCCAGTGGGAGCGGGCGAGCCCTTCGATCAAGGGCTTGCCGTCGCCGGCCTGCTCGCGAGGGCCGGGCCGTAGTTCGGCTAGCCGCAGACCCAGGCGCTGCTGCCCGAGTCGGCCCAGATTTCCGCGGCTATGCGGTCCTGTTCGGCCTTGGGAGCGTCCTCGGGGTTGCCCTGACCGCCGTAGAGCGCCCAGGTCGAAGGGAGGATCTGGTAAGCGCCGCCGGCCCCGCTCGAGGGGTTGATCGCGCTGTAGTTGCCCCCGGACTCGCACATCACGATGTAGGTGGGGATCGAGTAGGGGCCGCCCAGCCAGCGGCCGACCGTTTCTTCAGCGGCGGCGCGGCTTGCGGCTTCTGCCGCCTCGATGTCGGCGACCCAGCTGCCGATTCGCGATTTGAGGGTCGCGAGGGAAGCCTCGCGGGCTGCGCTCAGGGATTGCAGGCGGGCCGCATCCGCTTCGGCGGCAGCGCGGACCGAGGAGATTTCCGAGCGGGCGGCGGCGAGGCGCTCGTTGTAGGCATCGACCCGAGCCTTCAAGGCCGCAATGCGGGTGAGCGCAAGGCGCACCCGGTTGCGGACCTGCCGGACGCGGTTGGCGAGCGCCGTGTCGGCGTCGCGGATCCGGCTCAGGTATTCGGTGCGCGTGGTGAGCTCGTCGAGGTCCTTCGAGGAGAGGACGACGCTGGCCGTGTCCGGGCTGCCGCTCTCATAGATCGCGACGAGCCGCTGCGCCAGCACGCGACGCGCGCGCTGCAGGCGACGACGCTCGGCCGAGAGCCGGCTGCGGGACCGGGTGACCCTGGCGCTCAGCCTGGCGGCCCGAGCCTCGCCGGTCGCCAACAGGTTGCTGAGCACACGCTCCTTGGCAGCGGATTGGGCTGCCTCCTGCTCGGCGCTCGCAAGCTCGGCTTGGGCGTCGCGCAGCTCACCGGCAAGGGACGACGCTTCGCTCCGTGCACGGTCGACCTTGGCCTGCAGCGAGCTGATGCTGGCAGCGCCAGCCGTCCCGGCCAGGACCAGAATGGAGAGGATCGCGGCGAGGGCGCCAAACCGCAGCGTGCCGCGCAGCTCTGTGGCGATCGTTCGCCGCACGAAGCGGGCGACACTAGCGGAGTCTATGAGCAAATGCTCATAAGTTGTCAATAAGACGCAATGAAAGTTGCGGATCTGGCAGCCGGGCGCTGCGCAACGAAAGCGGCGCGCCGGGTCCTTACCCCTCGGGCACTTCGCGGTTTGCGAGGTAGATCGCAACCGCAACGACGCCGACCGTAACGCCGATCCCAATCCGGATCTCACGGCGGTAGCGCCGCCGCATGTAGCGCACGGCAAAGCGCAGGGCTGCCTTTCCCAGGGTTTCCTGCATCAGGCCTCGCCTCCTTTCTGGCGCTGGCGGATCCGATGCGCCATCCGCGACTGCAGCGACCACAGCTCGATGAACCCCGGTGAGGAGGCCTGCGAGAAGAGGCCACCCGACTCCGCAAAGGAGGCGAGGTCCGCGTCGTAGACGGCGTTGGGCGAGGAGCGGGTGATGACCCGCGCGCTGCCCTTGTAGAGCTTCAGCCCGATCTCCCCCGTCACCTGGGCGTTGACCGCGTCCATGTAGGCGTCGAGGTCGGAGCGCAGCGGCTCCCACCAGAGCCCCGCGTAGACCAGGTAGGCCCACTTCTGGTCGAGGCTCGGCTTGAACTGGTTCTGGTGAATCGTCCCGACCAGCTTCTCCAGCTCGCGGTGGGCGCTCAGCAGGATGGCCGCTGCCGGAGCCTCGTAGATGTCGCGGACCTTGAGCCCGACGATGCGGTCCTCGATGTGATCGACGATCCCGACCCCGTGGCGGCCGCCGATCTCGGCGGCGCGTTCGAGCAGGGCGACTAGGTCGAGCCGCTCGCCGTTGAGCGCCACCGGCACCCCGGCCTCGAACTCGACGCTCACCACCTCCGGCTCGTCGGGTGCCTCCTCGGGGCGGGTGACCAGCTGGAAGACGTCATCCTCGGGGGCGTGGCCTAGGTCCTCGATCCAGCGGCCCTCCGAGGAGCGGCCCCAGAGGTTGTCGTCGATCGAGTAGGGCGCGACCTCCGTCCCCCCCTTGACCGGGATCCCGTGCTCGCGCGCGTAGGCGATCTCCTCCTCGCGGCCCATCTGCCAGGTGCGCACCGGGGCGATCGTCCGCAGCTCCGGAGCCAGCGTCGCCACGGTCGCCTCGATCCGCACCTGGTCGTTGCCCTTGCCGGTGCAGCCATGGGCGATCGTGTCGCAGCCGCTCTCCCGCGCCTGCTCGACCGCCAGCTCGGCGATCAGCGGCCGGCCGAGCGCGGTGAAGAGCGGGTAGCCGTCCCCATAGAGGGCGTTGGCCTTGATCGCCGGCACGACGAAGTCCCGAGCGAAGCGCTCGCGCGCGTCGACCACGTGGCACTCGAGCGCACCGAGGCGCTTCGCCTTGTCCTCGATGACCGCATAGTCCTCACCGGGCTGACCGAGGTTGACCGTCAGGCAGACGACCTCGGCGTCGTAGCGGTCCTGGATCCACTTCAACATCACGCTGGTGTCCAGCCCGCCCGAGTAGAGCAGGAGGACCCGCTTCACCTCGGCGGGGTCGGCCTCATATCCCGCGGTGCGGGTCTGGTCGGGCTGGGGGTCGGCCATCGCGATCCGGCCTCAGGGCGCCGGAAGCCCACCGCTGCCGGTTTCGTCTTCCGTCGTGGTCGTGGTGGTGGTCGTGGTCGGCGCGGTGCTCGTGGTGGTCGCGGTCTCGGTGGTGGCTTCGGTGCCGGTTTCCGTGGTCGTCGGCGCGGTCGTCGTCGGCAGCGTGGTGATCGCTGACGGCGCCGAGGTCGTTTCGTTGCTGTTGTCGCTGGCGATCACGACGATGGCCACGATCAGCCCGATGATGACTGCGATCAATCCGGCGATCAGCAGGCGGACGTTTCCGTGCGGGCGTGTTCGATCGTCTTGCATCGGGTCTATTCCTCCGGTCCGAGTATCGCGTCAAGAATCTCACGGGTGTCATGGAGATCGAAGTCCGAGCGCATGCGCTCCTCGATCTCCTTTCGGCTGGAGCCGGAAACGGCCATCTGGGTGGCCAGCAGGCGGGCCGCTGAGGGCTCGGACGGGCGCCAGTCCGGTCGCTCCTGCTGCGGCTCCGGCTCCACCGGTCTCAGATGCTTGGCCCGGCTGGTCTCCACGATGTCGGCGGGCGGGTCGATCTCGTCGGCGAGCTCGCGAAGCCGCTCGGCCACGATTCGATCGGCCCGGTCCCGCGCCTCCTCGATGTGGCGCTGAGCCTGCTCCTCGGCATCGTCGATCACCTCGCCGGCGGCACGCTCGGCGGCATCGACGATCCGGGCAAGCCGCTCTGCCGCCTCGGCGGCCGAGCCTGGTGGTCGCCGCTCTGGCGGGAGTCTGTGGGAGCTCATGTCGCCGCGTAGCTTAGGAGCGATTCGCCGATCAGCGCAATCGCCCGCTCGATGTGGTCCGAATCAATCGTCAGCGGGGGCAGCAGGCGCACCGTCCCCGGCTCGGGGACGTTGACGATCAGGCCGCGCTGCAGCAGCTCAGCCCCAAGGGCCGCGGCGTCGATGCCCTGATCCAGCCCAACCCCCAGCATCAGGCCGCGGCCGCGCACTTCGCGCACGCCCTCGAGCGGGAGCAGTCCCTCCTGGAGGGCGGCGCCGCGCTCGCGGACCGCGCGCAGCAGCGCCGGGTCCTCGACGACGTCGAGGACCGCGAGGGCAGCCGCGGAGGCAACCGCGCCCCCGGCAAAGGTCGAGCCGTGATCTCCGGCCTCCAGCACCTCCCCCGCCTCCTGCGTCGCCACGCAGGCCCCGATCGGCAGGCCACCGCCAAGCGCCTTGGCGCTGGTCATCAGGTCGGGCCGCACCGGCGTCTGCTCGTAGGCCCACAGCGAGCCCGTCCTGCCCATCCCGGTCTGGATCTCATCGAGAATGAGGAGAGCTCCGACTTCGTCGCAGGCCTCGCGGGCGGCGAGCAGGGCCTCGTCGGTCACCGGGTAGACGCCTGCCTCGCCCTGGATTGGCTCGATCAGCACCGCCGCCGTGTTCTCGTAGACCGCGTCGCGCAGGGCGCCGGCGTCGTTGAGCGGGACCGAGCGGAAGCCGGGGAGCATTGGCCGGAGGGCCTCGTTCTCCGCCAATTTGGGCGTCGCCGAGAGCGCTCCGTAGGTGCGGCCGTGGAAGTCCCGCTCGAAGCTGACGATCTCCGGCGACGCGATCTCGCGCCCGTGGGCGTGTTTGCGGGCGATCTTGATCGCGCACTCGACCGCCTCCGCGCCGGAGTTGGAGAAGAAGACGCGACCCCCGAGGCTCGAGTCGGAGAGCCGCTTGGCGAGCTGCACCATCGGCTCCGTGTAGAAGAGGTTGGAGACGTGCATCAGCCGCCCGGCCTGCTCGCGCACCGCCTCCACCACGGCGGGATGGCAGTGGCCGATCGAGCAGACCGAGATGCCGGAGAGGAAGTCGAGGTACTCCTTGCCCTCGGAGTCCCAGAGCAGAGGGCCCTCGCCCCGCACGAACTCCACCGGCGCCCGCCGGTAGGTCTGCATCAGGTAGCGCTCCTCGAGCGCCTGCAGGTCGGTGAGGGTCATGAGGTCACCATGGTCCCGATGCCGGCGTCGGTGAAGAGCTCGAGCAGGAGGCTGTGGGACTGGCGCCCGTCGATGATGTGGGCGGACTGGGCCCCGCCGCGGATCGCGTCGACGCAGGCCGCCAGCTTCGGCCGCATCCCACCGTCGAGGGAGGGAAGCTTCTCCTCGACTTCCTCCACCGTGGCGCGCGAGATCAGCGACCCCTCGTCGTCGGGGTCGGCAAGCCAGCCGGCGACGTCGGTGAGGAACACCGTCTTGTAGGCGCCCAGGGCGGCGGCCACCTTGCCCGCCGCCTCGTCGGCGTTGACGTTGTAGGGGTGCCCCTCGCGGTCGGACGCCGAGGAGGCGACGACCGGGATGTAGTCGGCGGCGATGTGGTTGAGGACGTCGACGTCGACCCGCTCGATCGAGCCGACGAAGCCAACCTGCTCGGCGTTGGGCACCGGCGCCACCTCGAACAGCGAGCCATCCTGGCCGGAGAGGCCGACCGCCGGCTGGCCGTGGCGGTTGAGGCGCTGGACGATGTCGGAGTTGAGCTTGCCGAGCAGCACCATGCGCGCGACCTCGACCGTCTCCGCATCGGAGACCCGCAGCCCCTCGTGGAAGCGCACCTCGAGCCCGAGCCGCTCCATGTAGCGGGTGATCTCGGGCCCGCCACCGTGCACGATCACCGGGTTGAGGCCGACGTACTTGAGCAGCACGACGTCGGTCGCGAAGGCTTCGCGCAGGCCCTCCTCCTGCATCGCCGAGCCGCCGTACTTGATGACGACGGTGCGGCCGTGGAACTCCCTTATGTAGGGCAGGGCCTCCAGCAGCGTCTCGACGCTGGCCCCTGGCGCTTGCTCGGTCATCCGCCTTCCCTTCCGTCGCGGCTCATGTCGTGTACTCCGCGTTGATCTCGACGTAGCGATAGGAGAGATCGGAGAAGTAGACGTGCGCCTCCGCCTCGCCGCGCCCCAGCCGTACCGACAGCTCGGCCTCCGGCAGGTCGGCGGCGAGCTCCTCGGCGTCAATCTCATCGGGCCCCAGCTCGGCGAGCTCCTCGCCCGCGAGCGCCATTCCCACGGCCTGGGCTACGCGCCCCCAACCGTTGGGATCGTGTCCGAAGAGGGCGGTCTTGACCAGCGGCGAGTTGGCGATCGCCCGTGCCGCCCGCTCGGCCTCCTCAGCGTCCGCCGCCTCGAGCACCTTGGCGCGACAGACCCGCGTCGCGCCCTCGCCGTCAGCCACGATCGCGAGGGCGAGCTGCAGCAGGACCGCGTCCAGCAGCCCCGGCGGCAGCGGCTTGCCGGACTCGCCGCTCGCCTGCATGAGCACGGTGTCGTTGGTGCTCATCTGGCCGTCGACGGTGATCCGCTCGAAGGATCCATTGACGGCGGTGCGCAGGGAGCCGGCGGCGTCCTCGACAACCGCGTCCGTCTGCACGAAACAGAGCATGGTCGCGAAGCCGGGCTGGATCATCCCCGCGCCCTTGGCCTGGGCGGAGAGGGTGACACCGTCGCAGCGCACGGTGCACCGCTTGGGGAAGGCGTCCGTGGTCATGATCGCCCTCGCAAACTCCTCGCCACCGTCGGGGCGCACGGCGACCGCGGCGCGGCGCGTGCCGTCGAGGACCTTGTCCATCGGCAGCGCCTCGCCAATCCTCCCGGTTGCGGCAACCGCGACGTTGGCGGGGTCGAGGCCGAGCCGATCGGCGGCTGCCTCCTGGATCGCAAGTGCGTCGAGCATCCCCTGCTCGCCGGTGGCGGCGTTGGCGTTGCCGGACTTGACGGCGGCGGCGCGGATCGCGCTCGCGTCGCAGCGCTCCCGGCAGACCCGGATCGGCGCGGCGGCGGCGGCGTTCCGCGTCAGCAGCAGGGCGGAATCGCAGCGCTCGGACCGGGCGACCATCACGGCGGCGTCCGTATTGCCGCTCTCCTTCAGCCCGCAGGCGACTGCGCCTGCGGCGAAGCCGGGCGCGAGTGTCGCGGTGCTCAGCTCCTCGGTCCCGGCCGGCGGCTCGACCCAGCGCGAGTGGAAGAAGGGCTCGCTCATGTCAACCCCTCCGTCTCCTCGAGGCCCAGCATCAGGTTGAGGTTCTGAACGGCCTGGCTCGAGGCCCCCTTCCAGAGGTTGTCGATCGCAGCGAAGGCGAGCACGCGGCCCCGCTCCTCGACCGTGACGTAGACATGACACTCGTTCGTGTCGCGCACGTCGCGCAGCCCGGGCGGGCCCTCGACGGCGTGCACGAAGGGCTCGTCGGCGTAGCGATCGGCGTAGAGGGCCTGGGCCTCCGCCTTGGAGATCGGCTCGGTCGTCTGCGCGTAACAGCTCGCCAGCTCACCCTGGTCGAGGGGCATCAGGTGGGGGACGAAGGTGACCGGCGCGGGGCTGCCGAGGGCGGCCAGCTCTTGTTCGATCTCGGGCCGGTGGCGGTGGCCCTCGGTCTTGTAGGCGAACGAGTTCTCGTCCATGGTCACGTAGTGCATGGCGTCGCCGCCGCCCCGGCCGGCACCGGACACGCCCTGCTTGGCGTCGATCACCACGTCGGCAAGCAGGCCGCGCTCGGCGAGCGGCGCCAGCGCGAGGACGCTCGCGGTCGGGTAGCAGCCGGGGGTCGCGACCAGCTCGGCCTTGCGCAGCTCGTCGCGATAGAGCTCGGTGAGGCCGTAGACGGCGCCCTCGAGCAGCTCAGGCGCGCCGTGGTCGCCGTACCAGCGCTCATATGTGGGGAGGTCGCGCAGCCGGAAGTCGGCGGAGAGGTCGACGACCAGGACGCCGTGGCCGCGCAGCGCGGCCACGGTCGGCGCCGATGCGCCGTGCGGGTAGGCGACGATTGCAGCGTCGATCCCCTCGAGCGAGTCGAGGTCGAGCTCGGTCAGCTCAAGCGGCACCCGGTAGCGCGGATAGAGGCGGTCGAGACGCGTGCCGGCGTCGCTGCGGGAGGTGACGGCCGCCAACTCGAGGCGTGGGTGACGCCAGACGATCTGCGCGGCAAGCGCGCCGGTGAAGCCGGAGGCGCCGGCGACCAGGACCCGGGCGGCCGGGTCGCCATTGAGCGGCTGGGGATGGGTCTCACTCACGGATCGACCCTCCAATCTCATCGAGCCGGGCGGCGATCGGCTCGCGCAGGGCGGCGACCTCCGCATCGGTCAGGGTGCGGTCGGCGCCCCGGAACTCGAGCCGCAGGGCAAGGCTCTTGCGCCCCGCGCCGAGCTGCTCGCCCTCGTAGAGGTCGAAGACCTCCGCAGAGCGCAGCAGCTCGCCGCCGCCGGCGAGCACCGCGTCCCGCAGGCGCGCGGCCGGAACCTCGTCCGGCACGACCACCGCGAGGTCCTGGCGCACGGCGGGATACGTGGTGACGTCGTCGAAGGTCTCCTCCCCGGCGCTCGCCATCCCTACAAGCGCCGCCAGCCCCACCTCGAAGGCCGCCCCGCTCTCGATGTCCCACTCGCGGCAGACCAGTGGATGAAGCTCGCCGATCCAGCCAGCGTCGGAGTCGCCAACCCTGACGCGCGCCGCCCGGCCGGGATGCAGGAACGGCTCCTCGGCCTCCTCGAATCCGAGCTTCACGCCGAGCCTCGCAGCCAGCCCCTCCAGCACTCCCTTCAGGGAGAAGTAGTCCGCGGGCTCTCCCCCGCCCCGCCACGACCCGGCGGCAAGCGGCCCCACGGCGAGGCAGCCGAGCCGGTGCGGCTCGGCGACCGGGGCCGGCCGCTCGCCCGGAAAGCCACCGGCCAGCGGCCCGTCCTCGGCATTGCCGTCGGGAAGGTAGACACGGCCCGACTCGAAGAGAGCCACCCGCTCGGCGCCGTGGGCCAGATTGCGCTGCGCGACGTCGAGCAGCGAGCCGAGCAGCGTCGTGCGCATCACCGACTGGTCCTCGGAGAGGGGGTTGGAGATCTGCACGCCGCCGGCGCGGGGGTCATCGCCAGGAATCCGCAACCGCCCAGGCTCGCCTGGGTCGGTGAAGCTCCAGCCGACTATCTCGTCGAAGCCAAGGTCGCGCATCGCGTCCTCGGCGCGGCGGCGCAGCCGCTGCTCGCGGGTCAGGCCGCCGGCCTGGCCGGCCAGCGAAGGAAGCGTCGAGGGAAGGTGCTCGTCGAGGCCGTGGACCCGGGCCACCTCCTCGATCAGGTCGGCTTCGCGCGTGACGTCGTAGTGGCGGTCGGGCGGCACCTCGACCAGCAGGTCCTCGCCGTCGACCTCGACGCCGAAGCCAAGCCGCTCCAGATAGGCGACCTGGTCGGACTGCTCGATCCGCATGCCGAGCAGCCCCTCGACCCGGGTGCCGCGCAGCGGGATGCGCTGGGGCTCGGCCGCCGCCGCGTCGACGTCGATCGTTCCCGGCACCAGCTTCGCGCCGCAGATCTCCACCATCAGCTGCGAGGCGATCCGCTGGGCGCGCATGCAGAGCTCGGGGTGCAGCTGCTTCTCGAAGCGCGAGGAGGCCTCCGAGCGCAGACCGAGCAGGCGCGAGGTGCGCAGAATGTTCGTCCCGTTCCAGTTCGCGACCTCGAGCAGCACCCGGGTCGTCTCCCCGGAAACCTCCGAGACCTGGCCGCCCATGATCCCGGCGATGCCGGAGGGCCCGTTGCGGTCGCAGACGAGGACCGTCTCGGAGTCGAAGGTCCGCTCGACGTCGTCGAGCGTCGTCATCTTCTCCCCCTCCTCCGCCGCGCGGATGGTCAGCGCCCCGGCCGGCACCTTGTCGAGGTCGAAGGCGTGCAGTGGCTGTGCGGTCAGGAGCATCACGTAGTTGGTGATGTCGACGACGTTGTTGATCGGCCGCTGGCCCGCCGCGCTGAGCCGTGCCTGCAGCCAGGCAGGCGAGGGACCGATCTCGACGTCGGTGAAGACACGCGCCGTGAAGCGCGGGCAGAGCTCGGGGACCTCGACCGTCACCGCGGCGTAGTCGCCCGCCTCGCCATCGCCCTCCGCAGGCGCGTCCTCCTCCCAGGGCGCCGGGCTGAGGGGGGCGGCGGTGATCGCGTGCACCTCGCGGGCCACCCCGTACACGCCGAAGCAGTCGACCCGGTTGGGGGTCACCTCCAACTCCAGCACGGGCTCAGCCAGGGGCAGGAGCTCGGAGAGGGACGAGCCGGGAGCGATCCCGTCGTCGAGCACCATGATCCCGTCGGCCTCCTCGGAGATCTCGAGCTCGGCCGCGGAGAGGATCATCCCCTGGGAGGTGACGCCGCGCAGCTTTGCCTCGCCGAGCTTCTGGCCGCCGGGCATCGTCGCTCCGGGGAGCGCCACCGGGACCGTCTGGCCGGCGGCGACGTTTGGCGCCCCGCAGACGATCGTCCGCCCGTTCCCGTCACCGGTGTCGACCGTGCAGACGCTGAGCCGGTCAGCGTCGGGATGGGGCTCGCAGGTCAGCACCTTGCCCACCACGAAGCCCGCCGCCGACGGGGGCCCGGCCATCGCGACGCGCTCCACCTCGGTGCCCGTCATCGCCAGCCGCTCGGCCAGCTCTCCGGCATCGATCCCGGGATCGCAGTAGGCGCTCAGCCATGTGCAGGGGACCCTCATGAGAACTGCTCCAGCACCCGGACGTCGTTGTCGAAGAAGCGCCGCAGGTCGGGGACGCCGTGGCGCAGCATGGCGATCCGCTCGACCCCCATCCCAAAGGCGAAGCCCTGCACCCGCTCGGGGTCATAGCCGTTCTGCTCGACGAAGCCGAGCACGTTGGGATCGACCATCCCGGCGCCGCCGACCTCGATCCAGCCGATCCCCTTGCAGAGGTTGCAGCGCTCGCCGCCGGCGAGCTGGCCGGTCCCCTCGCACTGGAAGCAGGAGACATCGAACTCGACGCTCGGCTCGGTGAAGGGGAAGAAGTGGGGCCGCATGCGGGCCTCGCGCGCCTCGCCGAAGATCGCTCGCAGCATCTCCTCGAGGGTGCCCTGGAGGTCGGCAAGGGTGATCCCCTCGCCGATCGCCAGACCCTCGATTTGGTGGAACATCGGGCTGTGGGTGGCGTCGGAATCGCGCCGGTAGACCTTGCCGGGGACGATCACGAAGATCGGCGGCGGCTGAGCCTCCATCGCGCGGATCTGCATCGGCGAGGTGTGGGTGCGCAGCAGCTCGTCGGGGTGGGACTGGATGTAGAAGGTGTCCTGGAGCATCCGCGCCGGGTGTCCGGGGGGATGGTTGAGTGCCGTGAAGTTGTAGTAGTCGTGCTCGATCTCCGGGCCCTCGACGACCCGGTAGCCGAGCCCGACCATCACGTCTTCGATCTGCCGCGTCGTGCGCGTGATCAGATGGATGTGACCGGCCGGCCGGGCCGGCGCCCCCGGCAGGGTGATGTCGATCCGGTCCTCGGCCAGCTTTGATTCCAGCTCCGTGGCGTCGAGGTCGGCGGCGCGTTTCTCCAGCTGCTCCTCGAGCTCCTTGCGCGCCTGGTTGGCCGCCTGCCCGACCCTGCCACGTTCCTCTGGGGGCAGGTCGGCGATGCCGCGCAGGATCGTCGTCAACTCGGCCTTGCGGCCCAGGTGCTTGATGCGCAGCTCCTCGAGCTCCGCGGTGCCCGTCGCCGCCTCGACGGCCGCGCCGGCGTCCCGCCTGATCTCCTCAACCCGCTCAAGCATCTGGCGCGACCTCCCGCATGGCGGGCGACGATATCCGCTCGCAGGCGATTGCCGCTGCGGCGGCCACGTTGAGCGACTCCGCGGCGCCGGAGCGCAGCGGGATCGTCACCTCGAGATCGCACTGCTCCAGCACCTCGGCGGGCAGTCCCTCCCGCTCCGCGCCAAGGCAGAGCGTCGCCGCCGGGCCCAGAGCGTCGAGCCCCTGCCCGCCGTGGGCGACGAGGGCCGCCCGCGGCGGCGGCGTCGCCCCAACGACTGCCCGCTGCGGCGGCTGGGAGAAGATCGAGCCCATACTGGCCCGCACCGCCTTTGGCGAGTAGGGATCGGCGCAGCCCGGGCCGGCAACGACGCTGCCGCCGAGCAGCGCGGCGGCGGTGCGGACGATTGCGCCGACGTTGCCGGGGTCCCCCACGCCGTGCAGGTAGACGCACGGCGCGGTGGGTGCCGTGGCCCCTTCGTCTGGCTGCGGCCAGACCGCGATCACGCGAGTGCCGGAACCGAGCGTCGAGGCGCCCGCCAGCACCTCCGGGTCGACCTCCTCGCCGCCGAGGCCGCTGCCGGCCGCGCTCAGCAGGAAGTGCGGCTGGCAGCCGGTCTCCAGCCCGGCCTCGAGCAGGTCCTCGCCCTCGGTCAGGAACAAGCCCTCGCGCTCGCGGTGCTTGGGCTCGCGCAGCTTGCGAACCAGCTTCAGCTTCTCGTTGTGGGGGCTGGTGATCATCGTCATGTCATGTTCGGTTGCTTCGAATCTTCTCCTGGAACAAAAAAGCGGGCCGTGAAGACGGCCCGCCCGGGAGTGTGGAGTGTCGGCTGCGGCTAGGCGGCCGCACCCTCCCGGGCGATCTCCACGAATCGGCGAAACGCATCGCGGTCAGAGACAGCGATCTCGGCAAGCATCTTGCGGTTGACCTCGACCCCGGCCTCGTCGAGGCCGTGGATCAGTTCGGAGTAGCTCATGCCCTCCAGCCGCGCCGCGGCGTTGATCCGCGTGATCCACAGCCGGCGGAACTCGCGCTTGCGGTTGCGCCGGTCGCGATACGCGTACATCCCCGACCGCTGCACCTGCTCTTTCGCAAAGCGATAGGAGGAATGCTTGCGGCCGAAGTAGCCCTTCGCTTCCTTCAGCACCTTGCGCCGCTTCTTGCGGGCGGGGACAGAGCGCTTAACGCGGCTCACTTTCCACCTCCAAGCAGCGTCCGGATCCGCTTTGTGTCGGCCGGGGCAATCTCCACGGGCCGCGCCATCTGGCGCTTTCGCTTGGGCGACTTTTTCTCGAGGATGTGGCTCGAGTAGGCGCGCCGTCCGCGCAGCTTGCCCTTGGCGGTCTTGCGAAACCGCTTCTTGGCGCCTGAGTGGGTCTTCATCTTCGGCATCGGAGGGCGTCTATTGAAGCAGAACGCGACGCCTGGACCGCGCCCACCCGATCAGCGGGCGCCCGACTGCGGATACTCTGGCGCTCCGATGCGGATCGTCTATGTGGTCGGGACCCGGCCGAACCTCGTCAAGACGGCGCCTGTCGTCGCCGCGCTGCGCGCCCGCCTGCCGCAGGGCAAGCACACCATCGTCCACACCGGTCAGCACTACGACCGGATGATGTCGGAGGTGTTCATGGAGGAGCTCGGGGTGCCGGCGCCCGACCACATGCTCGAGGTCGGCTCCGGGAGCCACGCCCAGCAGACGGCCTGGACGATGGAGCGGCTGGAGCCCGTGCTGGAGGCGGAGACGCCCGATCTCGTAATGGTTCCCGGCGACGTCAACTCGACCCTGGCGGCCGCGCTGACCGCGGTGAAGATGCAGATCCCCGTCGCGCACATCGAGTCGGGCCTGCGCAGCTTCGACCGGACAATGCCCGAGGAGGTCAACCGGATCGTCGCCGACGAGTTCTCCGAGTACCTCTTCCTGCACAGCGACGAGGCGATCGAGAACCTGCGCGCCGGGGGGATTCCCGACGAGCGCATGCACTTCGTCGGCAACACGATGATCGACAGCCTGGTCGCGCTCGAAGACCGCTTCCGCACCGCCGGCGCGGCCACGCGGCTCGGCCTGCAGCCGGGCTCCTTCGTGCTCGTCACCCTCCACCGGCCCGCCCTGGTCGACGGGCCACTGCTGCCCGAGGCGATGCGCCGGCTTACCGATCTGGCGCGCGAGATGCCGGTCGTCTTCCCGGTGCACCCCCGGACCCGCAAGATGATGGAGGAGGTCAGCGCCGATCACCCCGGACTGCTGCTCTCCGAGCCGCTCGGCTACGTGGACTTCCTCTCCCTGCTGGCCGACTCCGGCGCCGTCCTCACCGACTCCGGCGGCATCCAGGAGGAGACAACCTACCTCGGCATTCCCTGCTTCACGCTGCGCGACAACACCGAGCGGCCGGTGACGATCCGGGCGGGCACCAACACCCTGCTGGGGCTCGACCCGTCGGCAATCGCCGGCATCCCGGCGGCACTTGCGGAGCGATCCAACGAGCGGCCCGAGCCGCCTCCCCTATGGGACGGCCACGCCGCAGAGCGAATCGCCGACGTACTGACCGGCGCCTGAGGAGCCGCTCAGCCCCCGGCGCTCTTCGCGTCCTCGTCGCCCTCTGAGTCCTCTGCCTTGGGCTCTTTCTCGGCCTCGGCGTCGGTGCCCTCGGCATCGGCGGCCGGCTTGGCCTCCTCGGCCGGCTTGGCCTCCTCGGCGGGCTTGGCCTCCTCGGCGGGCTTGGCCTCCTCGGCGGGCTTGGCCGCTTTGAACTCCTTGGCGGCCTCTTTGCTGGGCGCCAGCATCATGCTCATGTTGCGCCCTTCCTGAAGCGGATCGGACTCGATGACGGCGAGGCCGTTGAGGTCCTCGAAAAGACGTTGCAGCAGCGCCCTGCCCCGCTCCGGATGGGCCTGCTCACGGCCGCGGAACATGATCGTCACCTTCACCTTGTTCTGATGGCGAAGGAAGCGCTCCACATGGCCCTTCTTCGTCTCGTAGTCGTGGTCGGCAATCTTCGGGCGCAGCTTGATCTCGCGGACGTTGACCTGCTGCTGGTGCTTGCGCGCCGCCTTCTGCTTCTGCTCCTGCTCGTACTTGTACTTCGAGTAGTCGAGCAGACGGGTCACCGGCGGCTTGGAATTGGGGGCGACCTCGACCAGATCGAGGTCAGCGTCCTGG
>Ga0210110_1000032_pt1 | contig 54492 bp, 46 predicted proteins | sample China_Galinas_PW_2_FD_184865 | JGI IMG/M metagenome (GOLD analysis project Ga0210110, IMG submission 184865) | Wetland microbial communities from San Francisco Bay, California, USA, that impact long-term carbon sequestration - China_Galinas_PWB_D1... | ecosystem: Environmental > Aquatic > Marine... | reverse complement strand
CCGCCTCCGGGTTCGCTCGCCGAAGACCGAGCGCCACGCGGGGCATGAGCAGCGAATGGTGCCGATCTGCCCCCGACTCATGGAGTTGCTTCAGGAGCGGTTTGAAGCCGCCTCAGAGGGCGAGGAGCAACTGGTGGGGATCAAGGGTGCCGGAGCGCGTCGGCGCAAAGTGGTGGCCATCCTGAAGCGTGCTGGCGTAAATGAGTGGGACGCGACGTGGCAGACTCTGCGGCGCTCGTGCGAGATCGAATGGGCGCAGCGCTTCCCGCAGTACGCGGTCAGCCGTTGGATCGGTCACAGCATCGTCGTGAGCGGACGGCACTACGCCAACGCGATCCCCGATGAGTTGTTCGCGCAGGCCGCGGGACAGGACGCGACGCAAAATGCGACGCAGCAACCATCTGGAACGGCCTGCAACGACCCGCGAAGCGCGCAACCGGAGTCTGCGCCTGTCGGCGCTAACTCCGATGAACGCAGCACGTTGCGGGTTGATGTGCGCAATCGCGATGCGCGCGCGCAATGGAGCCGGGGGGAATCGAACCCCCGTCCCGGAGCAGTCACCGTGCCGCTTCTACGCGTGTAGTCGCCGGTTTGATCTCGGCCTGTGGGCGGGCGGCGACGCCCTCCCCTTCGGCCCAGCCACCTGGAACCTCCTCGCCCATCCGCCAGGAAGCGCCACGGATGAGCCAGCCCGATAGTCGTCGGCCCCCGCCCCATCGGGCGTCAGGCGGGGGACGCGCGGCGCTCAGGCCGCGAGTGCGTACTGCGGTTCGGCAGTTATTGGTGTTGCGTGCTTTTTACGAGGCCAGCACGCCCCTCGACGCGCCACGCCACGCCTTCCCTGCCCGGTCGAAACCGATCGGCCCCAAGGTGTCAAAGAACGAGGGATCCTAGGCGTGCCGTGTTCGGCGCCGGCGGACAGCGAACAGACCAGCCGCAACGAGCGAGCAGCCCGCGGGGGCCGGGACCGGGCGGAGGATCGCCCGGTAGCTTTCGGATGGGCTGCCCGGCATGTCTTGCCGCGCGATGCTGGCGAGGATGCTCCCGTCGTCCGCGATGTCCCACGCGAAGAAGACGCCGAACCCGTCCGGGAGATCGACGTAGTCGCTCAGTGTGTACCGTCGATCACTCTCCCAGAGCGCGCCGAACGAGAAGCCGTCCGCGGCGTCGACGGTCCCGACAACCGCTCCCGAGTTGTTGATCGCGCCGACCCAAGCCCCAGCCTCCCCCCCGGCCATGGAGAGAGGCTCGGGATCCCCGTGGACCCAGCGCATCGGTAGGCCACGGTAGCTGTAGTCGGATTTCGACACGTATCCCGCGACGATCCCGGCGTCATTGATCGATTGGGCGTACGACGTGACGGCCCATTCCGGGATCGGCAACTCGTACGCCGAGCCGTCCTCATAGACCGCGTTGCGGTCGTGCCCGTCGATCTGCGCGTCGAACAGCATTGATCCGGCGCTGTTGATCCGCGGGCTTGTGCCGTAGTAGAACCAACCGAACCCGGGCGGCGGTGCAGTGAGGTCGGAGTCGATCACTTCAACGTCCAACCCGTTCATCGTGAACAGCCTCGCGTGCGTCGAACTCGAGGTCCGGTACATCCCGGCGACCCGTCCGTTCGCGCTGATCCCGCTGGCCGCGTGCACGTCGAACCAGAGCCACGGCTTCGGGTTCGGGACCACCTTGATCCCCCCGTCGTGCCAGACGGTCGCCGCGAGGTATTCGTCCGATTCCGCGCCGACCCGTCCGACCATCCCCGCGTTGCTGATGTCGAACACCTCGCTGCGCGTGGCGGTGCCGAGGAGCGGGAGCAGCGTCCACTCGCCGTCCTCCCAGATGGCCGCCCGCCGCTCGACGTACGGGTACCCGCCGGTGAGGTCCAGGATGTTGGCGGCGACACGCCCGCGGCCGTCGAGCCCGACATACCACGTGTCCGTGTCGGGCTGGTCGTACACCGGAATAGGGATGACCTCGCACCGCGGCGGGCGCGCCCGGGCCGCGCTCGCCGTCATCGCGCACAGCACTGCGGCCGTTCCGAGTCTCATCGGCTCACCTCCCGGCGTCGACGCACGGTCGCGAGCCCGAGCGCCAGGACCGGTGCCGCTCCGGGCGCCGGGACCAGGCGCAGAACCGCTGTGCCGTACAGGGTGTAGGCGTTGTTCCCTTCGCCGTACATCACGAGGATGTCGCCGTCGTCGTTGATGTCGCGCGCCATGCGGATGTGGTACCCGTCCGGCAGCGTGACCAGGTCATTGAGGTCGTAGACCTCGTCGCCGACCCAAAGCACGCCGGTGTAGACCGGCTCTTCGAGCCACGGATAGTCCGGGTTGTAGCCGTCGGACGACTCACCGACGACCCAGCCGCTGTCGTTGACCGCCGTCGCGCGCGCCTCGCGTGCGATCGGGTCGAGCTCGGGCAGGATCTGGTGACCCCCGATCGACCAGCGGAACGCCTGCTCGCGCAGCCCGATGGGCTCTCCCCAGTCGTCGTACCCGTCCAGAAACGTGGCGTTCCCGACCACCATTCCGCTCTCGTTCAGGTCGATGAAGCCGCTGCGCGAATAGGGTTCGGCTTCGCTGGGTTCCGGGATCGTGATGGTGATCCCGTTCGGCATCGCGAGCCGTCCTCGGCCGTCGTTGTAGAGCACGACCCCGTCCTCGTTCATGCGGGCCTGCGACGGACCTCGCCGCCAGTCGTGGTACCCGACGAAAACGAGTTCACCGTCCTCGACCCGGTACAACGCCCCGCTCGAATCCCGAGAGAGGAGACGGTCTCCCCGCTCGTTCCAGGCCGCGTAGCTCCAGTCGTCCTCGGGCGCGCCGAAGTCGTGGAACTCGATCGCGAACGGGCTCCAGACCGCCGCACGCCCGTTGACGCCGCCGTAGGCGAAGCTCTCGTTCGCGCCGTACCAGTAGATCGGCCGGACGAGGTCGCCCGGCGGCTCGGGGCCCTCCCGCCACGCGTGCCCGTCCCAGGTGGCGAACCCTGCGTCCGCGACCACGCGCCCGCTGTTCGTCAGCACGTACGGGTAGAAGTCGAGCCCGTCGTGCTCGGGCCCGACGAGCGGGTCGAACTCGTACACCGGCGGGGCCGCCGCGGCCGAACCGGCAAGGACGAGCGCGACGATCAGGTGCGTGCGCATGGTCACCTCCGCGCCCCTCATCGGCCCGGTAACCACGCGGATTCAGCCGGGTCCGAGAAAACGGGGGCGGTTTCGCCGATACCGTTCCTCATGCCCCTCGCCGACCACCTCACCCGCCTCCGTGAACGCCTCGCCGGGCAGCGGATGAAGCCGAGCTTCCTCGTCGTCGGCGGGATGCACTGCGGCACGCGTGCCCTCTACGACGCGCTGTGCGCTCACCCGCGCGTCCGGGTGATCCCCCCTCCGAAACGCAAGCGGAGCGCCCGCACGGGGCGCTCCGCCGGAGGTCACGGATTCTCGCGGGTCGCTACGGGCACCCCCCGATCCAGAGGTTGACGTAGAAGAGCAGGTCGGCCGCGGTGACCAGACCGTCGGGTGTGCCGTAGCCCGGGTCGCCGAGCGGGGCGTTGCGCGTGGTCAGGTCGGCCCGCGGGCTGCCGGTGGTCCAGAGCGTGACGAAGAACTGGATGTCGCTCGCGGTCGCGAGCCCGTCCGGCACGCCGAAGAACGGGTCACCTTCGGGCGCACCCTGCGTCGAGTAGTCGGCCGGGCATTCGCACACGCCGCCCGCGGCCTCGTACGCGCCGATATCTACTCGACAACGTCCGTCGGCGTCGGCATCGGCGATCCGAGGCATGCCGTCAAAGTCGAGCGGGAGCGGCTCGTTGCGCACGCCGTCACCGTCGAGGTCAAAGCGGTCGAGTGGCAGGTCGTTGTTGAGCCCTGCGTCGATCGCGGGCGAGCCCGCCGACAGCCGCAGGTCCTCGTCGCCGGTGCCGGGCGTCATGTCGGGCCCGAGCTCGTCCACGAACATGGGGTCGGAGGTGAGGATGTCGGTGCCGCTCGGATCCCCGTTCCAGTCGCGGATCGTGCAGTTGCGGTACTCGAGGAACCCGGGTTGCAGCCCGACCTCCTCCATGTACACGCCCGGATTGGCGCTCGTGTTGTTCCAGAACACGCTGTTGCTGACCGTAGCCGTGTAGGTATCGGGCTGGACCCCGAAGCCGATCGCGCAGTTCGCGTTCTGGACATGGTTCCCGACGAAGGTGCAGTTCGAGATCGCGGAGTCCAGCCACCTTGCGAACGAGAGGATCGCGTAGTCGCCGGTGTTGCCGATGAACAGGCAGTTCGCAAAGCACGCGCCCGCGTCAAGCAGGTACGCGGCCGCCCCGCATTCGGCTTGATTCCCGACGAAACGGCACCCGACGAACGAGACATCGTGCTCCGGCCATACCCGAACCGCTCCGCCGTTGGTTGATGCGGTGTTCGAGTCGAAAAGACATCCCCTGAAGACCGATGGCGAGTCAATGTTGACTGCCGCACCCTCGGTCCCCGTGTTCCCAACGAACTCGCAGTCGAAGACCTCGGTCGGCGCGAAGATAGCATGGAGCCTGAGCGCGCCGTGCCCGGCGTCCGTGACGTTCTCGACGAACGAGCAATCTTCGATCCGCACGGGGCTTGTGCCGGATCCGAGGTAAACCTCCACCGAATCACGGTTCTGCACGAAATCGGTCCGCACGATACGGAGTAGTCGGGCATCGATGTCCGCGTAGTTCACCGGCTCAAACCGCAGCGGCGAGTCGTTGTCCTCGAAGTAACAGTCCACAATCTCCATCGGATCGACGACCGGATGGATCCGCGTCGAGTTTTCCGCGTCCACGCCGAGGCGGTTGCCGATGAACCGGGAGTGCGTGACCGAGACCGCGTTGATATAGAACCAGACCAGCGCCACGTCCGTCGTGTTGTCCTCGAACGTGCAGTCGTCAACGACCAGTGAGTGCGCGGGCTCGAATGCGAAGTCCTGTGTGACGCGCACCGCACGGGTGTAGCTCGTCACCGACGACGAGTGCCCCGAGAACACGCAGCTCCGGAGCACCGCATCCACGCTCTTGATGAACAGACCCGCGGTCGGGTTGCCTGTGCCGTCCGTCGTGCCGTCAACCACCCGGCACCACTCGAGCAGGAAGTGCTTGTCCTCGTCGTCGGCCGGTCTGCCGTCCACTTCCATGACCTGCCTCGAGTTGTCGCTCGGGTCGCCGACCACGCCGATGTCGCCGCTGATGGTCGTGACGAACACGGTTCCGTCCTGCTCGTCCGGGTCGCCGCCCCCGCTCAGCCCGCGGAACGCGCCGCGGATCGAGGTGCCCGCCGGCACATCGAACGTCGCGTCCCGATCGCCGGGCGTCACCAGCCCAGCCTCGTCCTCATCCGGGTTGTACATTCCGTCCGCGACCCGGATCTCGACCGGGGGTCCGGCTGCCTCGGCCGCGTACACCGCGTCCTGGAGGTGGCGGAACGCCGTCGCCCACGACGCCCCGTCGCCGCCCGCCCCCGCGTCGTCGTCCACGTACAGGACCGTCTGACCGATCGCCCCGGCGGCCGAGAAGACCACCCCGAGCACCGCGACACGCGCTCGCATGACAAGCCCCTTCCGCCCGGTTGTCCGCGTCCCGGGCTACAGGTATGTACCCGGACCCCCGGCTCTGGTTTCAGGGGAAAGCCCCGGATTCGCGCGAATCAGGTGCCGGTTTCCCTAGATACCCTTGCCCCATGCCCCTGGCCGACCACCTCGCCCGCCTCCGCGAGCGCCTCGCCGGGCAGCGGATGAGGTCTTGCCAGTACGACGCCGACGGCTTGTTCGGCGGCGCGGTCAGACAAACCGGCGGCGACGGGCGAGCAACGCCGCGAAGCTCACCGCCGTGATCGTGCCGGGCCCCGGCACGAACAGGACGAACCCCGGCCCGTCCATGCCGCCCGCGCCGGGCGCGATGTGCTCGTCGAGGTACGCGCCGCTGGCGGCGTCGAAGCGTTGAACCGTGTCGTTGCCGAAGCTCGCAACGAACAGGCTGTCGCCCTCGAACGCCAGCCCGATGGGCGTGACGAGCCCGCCCGCCGCGAACGGGTTGACCGAGCCGGAGTCGAGGTCGATCACCATGACCTGCGAGCGTTGGTTGCTCCCGAAGTACAGCCTCCCGTCGGGCCCGAACGTCACGTCGGTCGGTGCACCGACGAGCAGGCCGCTCGCAACGATCTCGCCGAACGCACCCGTCGCGTCGTACCGCAGCACCCGGCTGTTGATCGCGCTGGCGACGAACAGGTCCCCGCCCGGCCCGAACGCCAGCCCCACCGGTCCGTCGAGTTCGGCGCTCATCGCGAAGGTGTCGATGAACGTTCCGTCCGGGGCGAACCTCAGCACGCGGTCGTTCATCCCGCTCGCGACATAGAGGTTTCCGTCCGGCCCGAACAGCAGGTCGCGTGGCCCGTTCAGGTCCGGCGCGGCCGCGAACACGTCGATGAACGCCCCCGTGGATCCGTCGAAACGCAACACCTCGTTCGATGCGCTCCCGACATACAGATTCCCGTCCGAGCCGATCGCCATCCCGTTCGGTCCGCTCAGCCCATTCCCCGACGCGAACACCCCCTCCGGTGCGCCAGAGGCATCGAAGCCGACAACGTTGTTTGAGAGCCGGGCGCTCACCAGCAGATCGATCCCCGCCGAAGCGCGCGCGCCGACCACGCACAACGTGATGAGTACAAATCGCATCCAATCCCTCCGGAATAGGCAGACAGCCCGCGAGATGTCCCCCGGCCCTACGCACGAACCTCCTCGGAGTTCCACTCCGCGATACGCTTCCCCGCATGCCCCTCTCCGACCACATCGCCAAGCTCCGCGAACGCCTTGCCGGGCAGCGGATGAAGCCGAGCTTCCTCGTCGTCGGCGGGATGCACTGCGGCACGCGCGTCCTCTACGACGCCCTGTCCGCCCACCCGCGCGTCCGCGGCGTCAAGGACCCCGAGCCGCACTTCTTCGACCGACCCGCCAACTTCGGATGCGGGCTCGACTGGTACGCCGAACGCTTCCCGTTCGCCGCGTCCAAGAAGGCGCGCTCGGGCTGGGCGATCACCGGCGAGGCGACGCCGACCTACCTCGCCCACCCGATGGCCGCCCAGCGACTCTCCAAGCTCTTCCCGCAGATGAAGCTGGTGGTGCTGCTGCGCGACCCGATCGATCGGGCGTGGGCGCACTACCGCGCGAACCGCGCCGCGGGCGACGAGCCACGCCCGTTCGAGGAGGCGATCGAGGGCGAGCCCGAGGCGATGGCTTCCGAGCGCGCGCGCCTGACGAAGGACCCGACGGGCGACAGCGAGGACTACCCCGCCCGGGCCTACCTCTCCGGCGGGCTCTACGCCGAGCAGCTCGAACGCTGGTTCACCTTCATGCCGCGCGTGCGGTATCTCATCCTCAAGCTCGACTCGTTCCGTGCCGACCCGGCACGGATGCTGAACCTCGTGGCCGAGCACCTCGACCTCGGCCCGTTCGGCCCGGCGCCGTCCGTCACGCCGCCCCCGCCCGAGCCCGGGCTCGACCCGGCAATCCGCGAACGTCTCGCCGCGTTCTTCGCCCCGCACAACGAGCGCCTCGCCGGACTGACGAAGCTGCGCCTGGAGTGGTAAGCTCGCGCGCGTGGAGGCCGACGCGGCAACCTCGTCGCGCGGGATCGTGGGGTGGGTCGGTCTGATCGCCGGCCCGGCCCTCGCGCTGCTCGCCTACTGCTTGATCCCGCAGGCGGTGTACGACGACGCCGGGAAGCTCGTCTCGGGTCTGCCCCACGCCGGGCGCGCCACCGCCGCGGTCGGGGTCCTCATGGCCTGCTGGTGGCTCACCGAAGCGATCCACATCAGCGCCACCGCGCTCGTCCCGGTCGCGCTGCTCCCGCTGCTCGGCGTGATGAGCGTCAAGCAGGCGGCCGCGCCCTACGCCAACCACCTCATCTTCCTCTTTTTCGGCGGGTTCATCATCGGGCTCGCGATGGAGAAGTGGGGGCTGCACAAGCGAGTCGCGCTGCTCACTATCCGCCTGGTCGGAACCAGCCCCGCCCGCCTCGTCGCCGGGTTCATGCTCGCCAGCGCACTCATGAGCATGTGGGTCTCCAACACCGCCACCACGCTCATGATGCTCCCCGTCGGCGTCAGTGTGCTCACTCTCCTCGCCGGCGACCGCGGCGGACAGCACGCGCGCTTCGCCGTCTGCCTCATGCTCTCCATCGCCTACGGCGCGTCGATCGGCGGCGTCGGCACGCTCGTCGGCACGCCCCCCAACGGCATCCTCGCCTCCTTCTGCGATGAGACGCTCAAGATCAAGATCGACATGTCCCACTGGATGCTCGCCGCCGTCCCGCTGGTCGCCGTCTTCCTCCCGATCGCGTGGCTGCTGCTCACGCGCGTGCTCTTCCCGATCAAGGGGCTGCGCCTCGAGGGCGCACGCGAGCACGTCCGCGAGCAACTCCGCGCCCTCGGCTCCATGAACCGCGGCGAGTGGGTCGTCTCCGTCGTCTTCATCCTCACAGCGTCCGCGTGGATCACCCGCCCGCTGATCAACGACCTCGGGGATGTCCTGACTGAGCGGGGCTACGAGATACCCGGCGGCGCGCTCGCCTCGCTCGAGGACGCGTCGATCGCGCTGGCCGCCGCGCTCGCCCTCTTCGTCATCCCCGTGAGCATCCGCCCGCGCGAGTTCGCGATGGACTGGGCGACCACCCGCCGTACGCCGTGGGGCGTCCTCATCCTCTTCGGCGGCGGGCTCAGCCTCGCCCACGCGATCACCGAGACCGGCGTGGACACGTGGATCGGCTCGCACATGCACGCACTCGCCGGGGCGCCACCCGTGCTCATCGTCCTCGTCGTCGTCACCGCGATGGTCTTCCTCACCGAGATCACCTCGAACACGGCCGTTACCACCGCCATCCTGCCCGTCCTCGCCGCCGCCGCACCGGCGCTGGGCATCGACCCGCTCCGCCTGCTCGTGCCCGCGGCCGTCGCCGCCAGCTTCGCCTTCATGCTCCCCGTCGCCACCCCGCCCAACGCGATCGTCTTCAGCTCCGGACGGGTCACGATCCGCGAGATGGCCCGGGCGGGGTTCGTCCTCAACCTCGTGGGGATCGTGCTGCTGATGCTCTTCGCGCCGCTGTTCGCGCGCGTGCTAACCTGATGGCATGAACGTCTGCGTCATCATCCCCGCGGCTGGGTTCTCGAAGCGCTACGCCGCGGGCGCCTCGCCCCTTGAGGGCGGGCGCTCGAAGCTCGACGAGGACCTCGGCGGGCGGCCCGTGCTCCACCGCGCCGTCGAGTTGTTCGCCGACATCGACCGCGTCCGCTCCACCGTCGTCGCCGGCCCGCACGACGACGCCGCCTTCGCCGAGTTCAAGCTCCGGCACGGCGACAAGCTCGCGATCCTCGGCGTCACGCTCTGCAAGGGCGGGCAGACCCACCGCTACGAGACCGTCAAAGCCGCGCTGGCCCACGTCCCCGACGACGCGACGCACGTCGCGGTGCACGACGCGGCCCGCCCCGTCACGCCGGTCGCCCTGATCGAGCGTCTGCTCGACGCCGCCGAGAAGCACGACGCGGTCATCCCCGCCGTCCCCGTCCCCGACACGATCAAGCGCGTCGCCGCCGAGGCGCTGGAGGAGAGCGAGGCCGACCCGATCGCCGACATCCTCGGGCAGACGAGCAAGAAGACCTACGACGTGGTCGAGCAGACGATCGACCGCGAGCACCTGGTCAGCGTGCAGACCCCGCAGGTGTTCAAGAAGGAACTCTTGCTGCGTGCCTACGCGCAGGACGACCTGTCGAGCACCGACGACGCGGGTCTGGTCGAACGCCTCGCCGAACGGGTGGTCGTCGTCGAAGGCGACGTCCGCAACGTCAAGATCACCCGCCACCCCGATCTCGCCATCGCCCGCGCCGTCGCCGGCTTCAAGGGCGCCCAGCAACGCGCCGCGCACAAGAGGTTCTGATTCCTCCTTCTCCCCCTTGGGGAGAAGGTGGCTCGCTCGTCTTCGAGCGAGACGGATGAGGGGTCTTCGTGCCACCAGCTTCAGCTTTGGGAAGCTGGTGCCCCCGCGTGCCATGGCCGCCTCTTGGCGGCTATGCAGGCGTGCGGTCGCGTTCGTGCAGTTCGCTGTACGCATTCCGCCAATGCCGACGAGATCGCACACAGAGTACCGTGATCAGGGTTGGTACCACGGTGGCGAGGATGGCACCAGCGACGAGGGGGCCAGTCTGGATTTGCTGGACAGTCTGCTTGATCGATGCTGAGTTCGTCCCTTCAAGTGAGATCGCCAGACCGAACAGCGGAAGAAATACCCACACGAAGACCATCACAATGCCAAACTGGTCGCCTCGCCACGGTCGTTTACGACGAGGCCGCTTCGCGCAGCGCAGAGAGCTGTTCGACTTGGCCCGCTTGTAGATCGGGAGAACCCAGACTCGACGCTCGAACGCCAGGCGACGCGCCGCGGCGAGTGATGGAAACGGTGACGATCGAGTGAAGACACGCCCGTCGGCCGCTTCAAGGGTGTAGCGATCGGGCGTGAACTCCAGGACCCGAAGCCAAGTCTCAAACCGACGCTGACGCGGCTGAAAGATGTAGAGCGCGATCAATGCGGGAATGGCGAGCAAGAGCCCAATCGTGATCTTGAGCAGAAGCAGCGCGGGGTACGGGTAGGTCGCGAACGTACCAAGCAGCCGTACGAGGAGGAACATAATGCCGAACCATGGGAGGCCATAGAACGCGCCGAGTGTCGCTGCGCTCAGCCAGAGCTGGATGCGGTCATGGCGGCGCTCATCATCGGTGCATAGGAACTTGCGGCGGAACCACATTTGAGAATATGGCCGCTGAAAGTACCGGCAGTGTGCCCGGCACGCGATGTCAAACACCGCAGGACCATTCTCGGTCGTCAGCCAAACGAACCGGTCCTCGTATATGATCGGCAGCCCATCTTCCCCGATCCACTTGAACCCGTTGCGGGTCCACACGACCTCGTCCGGGTCCACATCGCTCCAAGGGATCAACATGCCACGAAACTCCTCGGGCACGTCCTCGCTCTCGCCGATGCGCAGCCCGCGCAGCGACACCGTCGCCGGCAGCCACAGTTTGTTCTTGTCAGAGCGTCCCGCCACGACACCATCTTATTCGGAAACGGTGCGCGCCGGTTCTGGGGGCAAGACGGAGGCGCGGAAGAAGGTCCAAGGAGTCATCCGGCGCGTTCGAAGACACCGACTTCCCAAGGCTGAAGTCGGTGGCACGCAGGAGTCACGCCGCCGGCGAAAGGTCGTCCTCGACCAGCCCGCATGCGCACAGGTCGTGGGTGTGACCGCACTCGGGGCACGTCACCGCGTCGCGCTCGGGCTCGAGCCCGCGCAGCCGGTACCCGCAGCGCAGGCACCGCAGGATCGGCTCGAGGATCGCGCGGCGCAGCACGCGGTCGCGGCACGCCAGCCCGGCCACCGCGCCGAGCACCATGCCCATGTACGGCCCGACCGCGACGGCCGCCAGCCGACCCAGCCACTCCGGCACCGGCCCGACGCGCTCGGCAAGCCCCGGCCCGAGCGTGAACACCAGCACGACCCACGCCGTCCCGACCAGCAGCCCCACGGAAGTGCAGAACGCCGGGCGGCTTCCCCCGAACTTCCTCGCCCGCCGGATCAGCCGCGAGCACTCCTCGACCGCCAGCCCGTCAAGCTCCGGGAAGGCGCGTTCGAGTGTCGTGGTGCAGAGACGCATCGGTCTGGTCTACTTCGGCCCGGTCTGTCCCGGCCTTGAGGTCGCCAGCCTATCCGATCGGTCAACCCCGCCAGTTCCCGCGATCAGATCACCCGGCGTCATCCCGTGGTCGGCGAGCACGAACGGGGATCCGCATTCGGGGCAGATTACGCGACCGTCGGCCACCTGCAGCCCGAGCAACGAGTAGTCACATCGCTCGCAATGGGCACGGGTCAACATCCTGCTGACACTCCGGATGAGCATCCGGTCGCGTATCCAGAGCGCGGCGACGCCCGGCACAAGCACGAGGATCGAGAGCAGGACCACGAGGAACGTCACGTCGTTCAGCTGCCCGCCGAGGTGCTTCCACCAGGCCGTGCTGACGCAATTGAAGAGCGATAGCGCCGAGAACACCGCGGCACTCGCGATCAGGCGTCCGAGTTTCGGCGCACGCTGAACGAACCGAGCGCATTCTGCGTCGCTGAACCGATCCAACTCCGGGAACGCGCGCCAGACCTTGGCGTACGGCAGCCGCATGCCCTAGTTCGGGAACAGGAACTCGAGCGCACCGGGCAGGCGCTGCGCCCACGCCTCCTCGTTGTGGAACGCGTCCGGATCGACCACGACTTTCAGGCGGTCGTCACCGAGCCCGGCCGCGCGCAAGCGTTCACCCAGCGCCTCGACCTCGCCCACGAACTGCGCATTGACCTCGTCCTGCCCCGGGTCGTGCCCCGTCTCGTCGCCGCCGATCCCGAGGTACACCTTGCCCGGCCAGCGGTCGATCGTGTCGAACCACGCGTGCCAGACGTTCGGGAACGCCGCGACCGGCGGGCTCTCGCCCAGCACCATGCCGAACACGTCCGGGTGCTCGCACGCCGCGTACAGCGCGATCGTCGCCCCGTAGCTCGACCCGCCGATCGCCCGGTGCTCGGCGCCGTCCTTCACGCGGAACGCACGCTCCGCACGCGGCACGACCTCGCGCAGCAGCCACTCGACGAACCGCTTCCCGTCCGGGTTCACGTGCTCGTTGATGTCGATCGGCAGGTACTCCTCGGCGCGGAACTTCCCGCTGTTCGGGATCGCCACGATGATCAGCGGCTCGATGAGACCGGCCCCGATCAGCTTCGTCGCCGTCTCGTCGGCGCCCCACTCGGCCGGCACCCACCCCAGCCGCTCGAACACGTTCTGCCCGTCCATGAGGTACAGCACCGGGTAGCGCCGGCTTGCGTTGGCGGGGTCGTCGTAGCCGGGCGGCAGCCAGACCAGCGCGTCGCGCCACCCGCCGGCCGCGCCGCCCGCGCCGCCGACCAGCTGCAGCTTCCGCACCGTCCCCGCCACCTCCGGCGTGTGGTACAGGTCCGGCTCGGGCTCGACGTCCACCGGCGCCGGCGGGTTGCGGAACGCCACGATCGACAGCTCGATCACCGGCTTCTCGCCCGGCGCAAGCCCCGCGATGTCCACCTTCTCAAGCTCCCGGTTGTCGATGTTCGCCCCGTTCGCGTCGGTCTCCACCTCGTCCCACGACCCGAGCGTGAACTTGAAGAGCATCGGGTCCACGCTCGTCGGCTTGTCCAGCGCGATCTGCCAGCGCCCGTCCTTGCGCAGCTCCAGCATCCGCGTCTTGTCGCCCGGGTTCCAACCCCCGTGGTTCGACGCCAGGTAGATCGGCTTGTCGGCGCTCGCCTTGCCGGAGAGGTCATCGACGATCAGGATGAACCCCTGGTCGAGCGTCTCGGGGGCAACAAGCTGCGGCTGGGCGGCGACCTCTTCGGTGAACTGCTCTTGGTCGGCGCGCATGCGGTTCTCGACGACGGCCTCGGCCTCGTCCACCTCGTGGTGCGCTCGGTGCGAGAAGTACTCGCCGATCGCGTTGGCGCCCCCCGTGTCGCCTGCGCCCGCCCCGACCGGCTGCATCTTCTCGATCCCGCCATCCTGAAGCGACACGAACACCGCCACCATCAGACCCGCGACCAGCACCACCGGCGTGAGCAGAAACACCGTCAGCCAGGACTTCTTCATGCCCACAGCGTAGCGGCACACCCCATCCGCCCACGAAAAAGGGCCCCGGGCGAACCGGGGCCCCGCCACGTTTCAGTGCTGGGTGCCGATCAGGTCGCGGCGGCGTACAGCTCGCCCACCTTCGCCCAGTTCACCACGTCCCACCACGCATTGATGTAGTCCGGGCGACGGTTCTGGTACTTCAGGTAGTACGCGTGCTCCCACACGTCGAGCCCGAGCAGCGGCGTGTGCCCGTGGATCCGCGGCGAGTCCTGGTTCGGTGTCGAGCCCACGTGCAGAGTGCCCTTCTCGTCGAGCCCGAACCACGCCCACCCCGACCCGAACCGCGTTGCCGCCGCGTTCGAGAACGCTTCCTTGAACGCGTCGAACGAGCCCCAGACCTTGTTCATCGCCCCGGCGAGGGCCCCCGTCGGTTCGCCCCCGCCGCCCTTGCCGGGAGGGGCCATCACCTGCCAGAACAGCGAGTGGTTCAGGTGCCCGCCGAGGTTGTTTCGCACCGCGGTCCTGATCTCGTCGGGCATGGCGTCGAGTTGGGTGATCGCCTGCTCCGCCGGCACATCGGCCCACTTGGTGCCCTTGAGGGCCGCGTTCGCCTTGGTCACGTAGCCCTGGTGGTGCTTGCCGTGGTGGATCTGCATGGTGGTGGCATCGATCACCGGCTCAAGGGCGTCGTGCGCGTACGGGAGGCTGGGCAGTTCGTGCATGGATGATTCCCCTCAAAATCGGCTCTGATACCCCCTAAACGAGGGCTTTCCTGTGGAGAGCGCGTGGAAAACCGCCCCCCGGTGCTTGAGGAGCGACCGATAGCGGCTATAATCGAGGCTCTCTTTCACCGCCCTCGCCGCAGGGACGCGGTCGGCACGGAAGGCTATTCGGACCTTCACCCCGGGTCAATCCCCGGGGGAAGGCAATGGACGGGATTCCGAACGAGCGAAGGGCGGGCCGCGGATCTGTGGGGCGAACGCCCACGGGTTCTGCAGAGGGCGTCGTGAGGGACGCTGGTATCCGTGGTGTGTTGTTGGCCCGGGGCGAGGTTCTTCGGAACCCGCGGAGGGACCAGACCGTAAGACCTGCGACTGGCGGGGGGCCGGGCGCGGCGAACCGGGAGGGAGCCGAGACGGGGCCGGATGCCCCAGCGGGAAACGAGCAGGCGATGAACAGGCTTCCAGGAAGGCGACAGCTCAAGCCCAAGGACCAGATCCTGCGGAGGCGCCGCGTCGGCACCGCGGGCGCGATGCGCACCCCCGCCGGCAAGGGCGTCACACGACGCCTCAGCGCCCGCGACGAGGAGCTGCTCAAGAAACTGCTGGTCGGACCGCAGGACTTCATCGACAGCCCGGCGTTCTACGAGACCGATGCCGAGCGGAAGATCTACGCCGAGGCGCCCGACATCCAGAAGCCCGACACGACGTGGTACCACCCCGTGATGGACGACCTCTCGGGGCAGCGCAGCCGCACCGTGAAGAGCTCGCAGCAGGTGATCCTCACCGGCGCCGAAGAGAAGGTGCTGTTCCACCAGTTCAACTACGCGCGGTTCCGCGTGCGTGAGCTCCAGAAACAGGTTGAGAAACAGCCCGACCGCCGCCCCACGCCCGAACAGGCCGACCAGATCCTCCGCTGGCACCGCACGGCCGACATCGTCCGCGAGCAGATCGCCGAGACGAACCTGGCGCTGGTGCTGGCGATGGCCAAGCGCACGCGGATGAGCGAGGTGGACTTCGCCGACCTGGTGAGCGAGGGGAACATGGCGTTGCTGCGCGCTGTGGACAAGTTCGACGCGGGGCGCGGGTTCAAGTTCTCGACGTACGCCTGCCGCGCGATCCTCAAGGCGTTCAGCCGCCAGGGCATGAAGCTGAGCAAGTACCGCCAGCGGTTCCCGACCGATTTCGACCCGAAGCTCGAGAAGTCGAACTACCTCGAGACCAAACGCGCCGACTTCGAGAAGGACGCCGCCGAGGAGGTCAAGCGCATCGTCCTGAACAATCGCGCCGACCTGACGGACATCGAGCGCACGGTGATCGAGCACCGCTTCAACATCAAGCCCGAGGGCGTCGAGGCCGAGGACGAGAAGCCGATGACCCTCGAGCAGGTGGGGCAGATCATCGGGGTGACAAAGGAGCGTGTGCGTCAGATCCAGAACAAGGCGATGGAGAAGATCCGCGCCGAGCTGGAGGACAAGTTCCTCGGCACCGGCGAGGACCAGCAACCTTCCCCCGCCGAGGCCGCCTCCATGAACTGACCAACGCCCGGGAACACCCGGGCGGGACGGCCGGTACAGCGCTCCGGGGCTACCCTATCTGCTCCCTGTGGGGGATGGACCCGGAGAGGACCCGCCGCGATGACACTGGAGGCCGAGACACACTCCGACGCCACCGCCGTCGGGCATGTCGCCCCGCTGCTGTCCGAGAAACCCGACCCCCACGCCACGCGCTGGGGCAAGTTCCTCCGCAGCACGATCAAGTTCGAGGCGTCGGACCTGATCATCAAGAGCGGGCAGAAGCCGAAGGTGCGGCTGCGCGGGGCGCTCAAGGCCCTCGACGCCGATCCCGTCAGCGCCGAGGAGTTCGTCCAGATCGCCGAGAACATCCTGAGCGCCGAGCAGATGGGCGACCTGCACAAGCTCGGGTCGGTGGACTTCGCCTACGACTACGACGAGCAGAACCGCTTCCGCGTCAACCTGTTCATGGCGCGCGGCAAGCTCTCGGTCGCCGCGCGGCGCATCACCTCCGACATCCTCCCGTTCGAGGGGCTGCACCTCCCGCCGATCATGGGCGAGATCGCCCTGCAGCCGCAGGGCATCGTCCTGCTGTGCGGGGTGACCGGCTCGGGCAAGAGCACGACCATCGCCTCGATGCTCCAGTACGTCAACGAGCGACGCCCCGTGCACATCGTGACCATCGAGGACCCGATCGAGTACATCTTCGAGGACGCCAAGGCGACGGTCAACCAGCGAGAGATCGGTATCGACTGCCTCGACTTCAAGATCGCGCTGCGGGCGCTGGTCCGCGAGAACCCCGACATCGTTCTGGTCGGCGAGATGCGCGACAACGAGACGTTCGAGGCGGCCCTCCACGCCGCCGAGACCGGGCACCTCGTCTACGGGACGATCCACGCCAGCTCGACGACCCAGACGTTCAGCCGCATCTACGGGCTGTTCGAGCAGGAGGAGGTCGAGCAGGTCCGCCGGATCCTGGCCTACCAGATGCGGGCGTTCGTCTACCAGAAGCTGCTGCCGACTCTGCACGAGGACATCCACCGCATCCCCGCTGTCGAGATCCTTATCAACAACTCGATTGTCCAGAAGTTCATCCTCGAGCAGCGCGAGGGCGAGCTGCGCGAGTACATGAACACCGTCGAGGCCATCCAGGTCGGCAACAGGGACTTCAACCAGGCGCTCGTCGAGCTCGTCGAGCAGGAGTACGTCCACATGCGCGTCGCGATGGACGCCAGCCCCAACGTGGACGACCTCCAGATGCGGCTCAAGAAACTCAAGTGACCGGGACCACACACCCATGACGACGTTCACACCCTCCCCCGTCACGCTCGCCGAGGGATTCGTGCTCCTCGGCTGGTGGAAGGCCCTCTTCCTGCTTGTCCCCTTCATCGGCTGGGGCTGGGTCGTCTCGAAGGTCTACGACAAGCACGCGGCACGTTTCCACCTCGCACGCGACACATGGAACACCGTCCACCTGGTCGTGGCGCTGGTCGCGTTCGTCGGCGTGCTGCTCATCCCGATCTCCGAGCCGTGGTCGTTTCTCGTGGCGTTCGGCGTGCTCCTCGCGGTTCTGCTCGCCGACCTGATCAGCTACCCGCTCATCGCCAACCGAGACGAGCGCGTGCCCGAGGAGCACCGTCTCACGCTCGACCTGTCCCGCTGGAAGGAGCAGCGCGAGGCCAAGGCCGCCGCCAAGCAGGCCGGTTCGTCCGAGCTCGGCGTCACCGCCTCCGACGGCACCAAGATGCTCGTGCCCGACAAGGATGCGCCGGAGTTCGCCGTCCGTGTCGCCGCCGAATCGCTCGTCCTGCGCGCACGGGAGGTCCACGCCGCCCAGGTCGACCTGCTGCCCGCGCGCGAGGGCGCCTACGTGCCCAGCTACCTCGTGGATGGGGTGCGCCAGAACGGCGAGCCGATGCCCGCCCAGACCGCGATCCGCGTGATCGATTTCTGGAAGCAGGCCGCCGGGCTCGACACCACCGACCGCCGACGCCGCCAGACCGGCGACTGCAACGCCGATGACAGGGGTGACGCCACCAAGATCCGCGTGACCGCCAGCGGCACACAGGCCGGCATGCGTCTCTCCATGCTCTTCAACCCCGAGAAGGCCGTCCGCCGCAAGCCCGACGACCTCGGGTTGCTCGACACCCAGATGGAAGAGCTCAGGGCGATCGCCGGCGAGGGCGGCGGCGTCGTCCTTGTCGCGGCGCCTCCCGACTCGGGCGGCACCACCACCCTCTACGCGGCCCTGCGCCTCCACGACGCCTACACCTCCAACGTCCAGACCATCGAGATCGAACCGCAGAGCGCCCTCGAGGGCGTCCGGCAGAACCGCTTTGACCCCACGCAGGTCGAACAGCAATACGCCACCCTTGTCCGCTCGATCCTCCGGCGCGACCCCGACGTGGTCGGCATCGCCGACCTGCCCGACCAGGACACCGCCCGCAACATCGTCACGGCCGACGTCGATCGCTCGCGCGTCTACGTCCAGATCCGGGCCGACGGCGTACTCAACGCCGTTCAGCTCTGGGCCAAGGCGGTGGGGGACCTCTCCGACACGGCGCGTCACCTGCGCGGCGTGATCTCGCAGAAGCTCGTCCGGCGTCTCTGCGTCAACTGCCGTGTCCCCTACACCCCCTCGCCCGAGATGCTCGCCAAGCTCGGGCTGCCCGCCGATCGCGTCAAGCAGCTCTACAAGAAGGGCGGGCAGGTCCTCATCAAGAACAAGCCGGAGATCTGCCCCGCCTGCGCCGGCGTCGGGTACCAGGGGCAGGTCGGCGTCTTCGAGGTCGTCCTCTTCGGCGACGCCGAGCGCGCCCTGGTCAAGAAGGGCGACCTCGCCGGGCTCCGCGCCGAACTCCGCCGACGCAAGATCCCCACCATCCAGCAGGCAGCCCTCCGACGCGCCGTCGAAGGCATCACCAGCGTCGAGGAGGTCCTGCGCGTTACTACCCAGCAACAGACCAAGAAGCCGCAGCCCGCCAAGCCGCGACCGGCCGCGCAGCCGAAAGCCTGACCGGAGAACGCCATGATCTTCAACCTCCTCATCATCGCGATCGTGCTCGGCGTCGGGTACGCCTGGGTCGTCCGCGGGTTCTACAGCGCGCTGATCCACCTCGTGTGCACTGTTGTCGCCGGCGCGATCGCGTTCGGGCTCTGGGAGCCGGTCGCCTACCTCATCATCGACAAAGCGCCGGATGCCGGGTTCGTCAGCTTCGTCCGTGACAACGCGTGGGGGCTGTCCCCGCTGCTCACCTTCGCGATTGCGTTGACCGTGCTCCGCCTCGTCACCGACGCGATCCTCCGCGCCAACGTCAACATCTCGCCCGCCGTCAACTACGCCGGCGGCGCCGTCTGCGGGCTCGCCAGCGCGCTGATCACCGCGGGCGTGTTCGCGACCGGCGTCGGCGCCATGCGCATGCCGTCCAGGCTCCTCGGGTACGAGCCGCTCGACTACTCCCCGTCCGGGCTCACCCGCACCGCCTCGCTCTGGATCCCCGCCGACAAGCTCGTCGCGTCGCTCTACGGCTCGCTCTCGTCCGGCGTCCTCTACTCCCCCAACTCGCTCGCACGCTGGTACCCCGATCTCACCGGCTCCGTCGCCGCCCTCCGCATGAGCTACGGCGACGGCAAGGCCACCAACATCCTCCCGCCCAGTGAACTCAGCCTCGTCGAGTGGTACACGATCGGCAAGGACGGCGGGAACCTCCCACGCCTCCTCCGCGACCGCTGGAACGACGACCCCCAGCAGGTCACCGACCTCGACGGCGACTCGATCACCAACGGCTACCTCGCCGGTTTCGTTATCCGCCTCGGCCCCGGCGCGCAGGAAAAGAAGGGCAAGGTCGTCCTCGGCGCCGGGCAGGTCTGTCTTACCGTCGAGGACAAGCAGACGCACACGTCCCGCGACCTCTATCCCGTCGCGGTCATCAGCCAAGTCGACGCCGCGAACAAGGGCTACGCACGCTGGCGGTTTAACGCGAAGCTCTTCATCTGGTCGGCCGGTGGCGCTTCGCAGACCGTCATGGCCTTCGAGTTCGCCGTCCCGCGCGGATTCGATCCCATCGGGCTGTCGGTCAAGAACACCCGCGTCCGCGTCACGGCTCAGCCCGCGCACCAGTTCGAGAACTCCAACCAGCGCATCGACGCGATCGAAGATCACGTCCTGTTCAAGACCGGCGCCGCCGACTTCTCCAACCCCGAGGTCTCCGGTGCGGCGAACCAGCAGAACCAGGGTGAGGGCGTCAACGTCGATAACCGTCTGCCCAACCGGGTTGTCATCCAGGACGGGCAGCAGGGCGGGCTCCAGACGAGCGGCAGGGCGATCATCGACGGCGAAAACACCTTCGACGCCGCCTTGTTCAAGAGCCGCGCCGTTGTCCCCCAGGAACTCAGGATCGACCGCTTCTTCGTCCTCGAAGAGGACACCGACGTCGTCCAGGTCGACGTGAGCTACAACAGCAAGCAGAGCCTGCTCGGACGCGCCGCCCAGTCCGCCCAGAACACCTCCATCCCCACGCTCGTGGACAACAACGGCACCCGCTACGAGCCGATCGGCTTCTTCTTCGAGGACAACCAGGTCGTCAAGATCCGCTACACCCCCGGACGACCCATCCGCTCACTCACCGAACTCCAGCAGGACGGCATCCAGCTCTCTCGCTCGCGCCCCGACGACACACTCCTGCTCATCTACCGACCAACGCTCGGCGTCACCCTTGAGAGCCTCGTCATCGGACAGGAGACCATCCGCGAGTTCCCGAACGGCGGCATCCCGCTCGACCGCTCCCAGGACAACGGCAAGCGGTAGACGCCGGCTTGCCGGGCCTTTGATCTGCAATCTCAAACCTGAATCTCTGGCGTGCGTTCGGACCGCCAGAGCGCCCCGCTCCGTCGGTCAGGCGCCCTCGCCGGCAGTGACCGAGTGTGCTCCCACGCCGCCAAACAAAGCGGGCGGGGATTCGCCCCGCCCGTGTGATCGCGCCGTGAACGTCCCGCTCACTCCGTCGCGGCGGCTTCCTCGGCCTTGGGCTCGGCCTCGCGATTGGGCTTGCGCTTCGGCCTCTCGATCAGGTTTCCCTCGTTGTCGAACTCCATCTCCTCGCGCTCCTCGTCGAGGTCGAGCTCGCGGTCGGGAACCACCCAGATCTTCACGCTGGTCTCGAGGTCCATGTCGAAGCGCACCAGCACGTCGTACGTGTCGATCCGCTTGATCGCGTGCGGCAGGCGCACCTCGCGCGCTTTCACCGTGTACCCCACCTCGCCCAGCGCCGCCGCGATGTCCTGCTGGGTCACCGACCCGTACAGCACGCCCTGGTCGTTGCAGCTGCGCGTCAGCGTCAGCTCCAGACCCTCCATCTTCGTGACCATTCCCTCGCGCACCGAGCGCAGCTCGGCCATCTCCTTCTCGGCTTTCGCACGCTTGGCGGCCAGCTGCGAGATCATCTCCTCGCTCGGCTCGGTCGCCATCTCGCGCGGGAGCAGGTAGTTCCTCGCGTACCCTACGCGCACGTTCACCACGTCCCCGACGATGCCGAGGGAGTCCACGTTCTCGGTCAAAAGCAGCTTGACGGTCTTGGCCATCGCTGTCCTCCTTCAGGAGTTGAGGAGCCCCCGCCGACCGGGCGGGACACGGGCCCCAACGGTTCATATGTCGCCGACTGTAGGCGCCGGCGCGGGTCAGAACGGGATGTCGTCGTCGCCGAAGGTCTGGTCGTCGCCCGCGGCGCCCTGGGCCGCAGGCTGCCGGCTCCCGCCGCCCCCGTCGTTGCGCCCGCCGCCCACGAACTCGAAGTTGTCGACCACGACCTTCAGCTTCGAGCGCTTGTTGCCCTGCTTGTCTTCCCACTGGTCGAGCCGCAGCTTGCCCTCGAGAAACACCGGGCTGCCCTTGCCGAGGTACTTGGCGAACGCGTCGGCCCGGTTGCCGAAGATCTCGCAGTCGACGAAGTTCGCCCGCTCCTGCCAGTTCCCGTCGCGGTCCTTGTACCGATCGTTGACCGCGATCCCGAACCCCCCGACGCTCAGCCCGCTCGGCAGCGAGCGCATCTCCACGTCGCGCGTGAGGTTCCCCATCAGGAAGACCTTGTTGACGTTCCCGGCCATGTCGCCTCCTTGCACCCCGCGGCCCGTCCGCATTCGGTGCTTGTTCAGTATACCGGGTTACTCAGCCGCCGGGGCTTCGGCCGCCTCGGCAGCGGGCTCGGTTTCGGTGGGGGCTTCCTCATCCTGTCTGGCCGCCTCGGGCGCACCGATGGTCACCGCCGCGCGCCCATCCTCGCCCGCCGCTCGCTCGGCACGCAGCTTCGCCTCGGCCGCCAGGTCCTCGCGCGCATCGGCCGCCCGTGCCTCGTCGATGCTCAGGTGGTCGGCCCGCAGCGTCATCAGGCGCAGGATCCGCTCGGAGAGGTTGGCGTCACGCTCGATCTTCGCGACCGCGTCGCCCCCGGCGAGCATGTAGCACAGGATGAACACGCCCCGCTTGTTCTTCTCGATCTCGTACGCCAGCCGGCGCTCGTCCCACTTCTTCATCGCGACGATCTCGCCGCCGCCCTTGGTAATCATCTCGACGATGTGATCCACCGTGCCACCGAGGTCGGTCGCCTCCGACTGGCTGACCAGGAACATCGACTCGTACAGCTTCTTCATCTCGCTCATCGTGTGTCCTTCTCGCGGCCGTCCGCCGCGTCACCTTCCGTCCACCCCGGGTGGACGTCGCCGCCCGGGAGCTTCTCCTTCGTGTTGAAACGGTTCATCGCGGCCGTGGCGCCCTCGCGCACGAACAGCTCGACCGCGTCGCCCGCACGCTCCAGCGCCGGCTCCACCACGCCCCACTCCATGTCCGTGAACTTCCCGAGCACGTAGTCGGCCTGGTCCATGAACGCCGGAGGCGCACCCACGCCGACCCGCAGCCGCGGGTACCCGTCGGTCCCCAGCGCCCGCTCGATGTCCGCCAGCCCGTTGTGCCCGCCCGTCCCCCCGCGCGCACGCAGACGGATCGACCCCGGCGCCAGCGCCACGTCATCGGCTACCACCAGCAGATCCTCTGACGGATCGAGCTTGTAGAACCCGACCGCCTCGGCCACCGAGCGACCCGAGCGGTTCATGTACTCGGTCGGCTTGACCACCAGGCACCGCTCGCCCGATACCGTTGCCTCGACCACGCCCGCGTGGAACCGCGAACGCACCGGCTCGCCCGGCGCGTGACGCGAGCACAGCACGTCGGCCACTACGTAGCCGGCGTTGTGTCGCGTCCGCTCGTAGCGGGTACCGGGATTGCCGAGTCCGACGATCACCTTCACGGCTCTGGGCGCTGGGCTCAGCCCTCCGCCTCCTCCTCTTCCTTCTTCTCGGTGATGACCTCGGGCTCGGCGCCCTCGGCCTCCTCGACCTCCTCCTCCTCCGCTGTCTTCACGGCGTGCTGCACCACGATCTGCGCCAGCACACCGTCCGCGTCGCTGATCATCTTCATCGTGTCCAGCGGCAGCGAGACGTCGCCGCAGTGGATCGCCTCGTTCACGTCGAGATCGCTGATGTCCACGTCGAGGTGCTCGGGCATGTTCGAGACCTGACACTCGATCTCCACCTCCGTCACCGGGTGGATCAGGATCGCGCCGGCCGCCTTCAGACCCTTCGCATCGCCGACGCGCCGCACCGTCACCTTCACCTTGACGCGCTCGGTCAGGTCCACGCGCGTGAAGTCGACGTGCACCACCCCGTCGCCCATGTGGTCGTACTGAAGCTCCTTGAGCAGCACCGTCTCGGCCTTCCCTTCGAGGCTCAGGTTGAACACGCGCTCGCCCTTGTCGAAGTGCGTCAGCGCCTCCTTGGCGTCGAGCACCACCGGCTCGGGCGTCCGCCCGTGCCCGTACACGATCGCGGGCAGGCGCCCCTGCTCGCGCAGCCGCTTGCTGTACCGCGAGCCCAGACGCTCGCGACGCTCCACCGTCAACACAGGTGATTCTTCGTGCATCGTTCGTTCCTTCCTTCTCTGTGTGTTACCTCTTGGTCCCCGCGGTGTGCCTGAACAGCGCGCTCACCGACAGGTTGTGGTGGATGCGGTGGATCGCCTCGCCGATCAGCGGGCCCACGCACAGCTCCACCAGTTTGTCACCCACGGGCTCGCACCGAGCCCCCAGCGGGATCGTGTTGGTCACCACCACGCGGCTGATCGGGCTGTCCGCCAGACGCCGCACCGCCAGCCCCGCCAGCACCGGGTGCGTCGCGGCCGCGATCACGTCGCTCGCGCCCTCGTCGAGCACCAGCTTCGCTGCCTCGCACACCGTCCCGCCCGTCGAGATCATGTCGTCGAACATCAGCACGGTCTTGTTTTTCACCGTCCCGATCAGGTTGCCCGTCTCCACCTCCGAGCCGCTCAGACGACGCTTGTTGATGATCGCCAGGTCCCCCCCGAGCATGTTCGCCATGCCCTCGGCCACCTTCACGTTCCCCACGTCCGGGCTCACCAGGCACAGCTCGCCCAACTCCTCGCGGATCGAGTTGAAATACTCGAGGAACACCGGTGTCGCCGACAGATGGTCGAACGGAATGTCGAAAAACCCCTGGATCTGCGCGGCGTGCAGGTCGAGCGCGATCACACGGTCGGCGCTCGACGCGGTGATCATGTTCGCCACCAGCTTGGCCGTGATCGGCACCCGCCCCGCGTCCTTGCGGTCCTGACGCCCGTACCCGAAGTACGGCGTCACGATCGTCACGTTCTTCGCGCTCGCACGCTTCAGACAGTCGCAGAAGATCAGCAGCTCGACCAGGTTGTCGTTCACCGGGTCGCACGTCGAGATGATCACGTAGCAGTCGCGCCCGCGGACGTCCTCTTCGAGCTTGACCATCAGCTCGCCGTCCGGGAACACCGCGGTCTTCGCGTTGCCCAGCGGGATGTCGAGGTGCGCACACACCCGCGACGCCAGCGCCTTGCTGTTTCGTCCGGCGAAGACCTTCAGCTCGTTCGCGTCGCTCCTGCTCATCGCAGCGCCCCCCGCGACCGGTAGATCCGGTCAACCTCTTCGAGTTGCTCGAGCGTGTTGATGCTCAGCACGTCCTCCGGCGGGACCGCATCGATCACCTCGACCCGCTCGCCGCCCGCCAGCAGCAGCCCCGGCACGTCCGTCACGTAGTACTCCCCGCTCACCGGGTTGCGTTCGACCCGATCCAGCGATTCGAAGAGTTTCGCCGCGTCGAACAGGTAGTAGCTCGGGTTCACCTCGCGGATCGCCAGCTGGTTCTCGGTCGCGTTCTTGTGCTCGACGATCGCCGCGAACCGACCGTCGCCGTCGCGGACGATCCGTCCGTACCCCGTGGGGTCGTCGATCACGCTGGTCGCCAGCGTCGCGGCCGCACCCGCCGAGCGGTGACGCTCGAGCATCGCCCGCAGCGTCTCCGCACGGATCAGCGGCCCGTCCCCCGCCAGCACGAACAACTCCGACCCCGACGCGACCTCGTCCGATACCGCGTCGCGAGCGCACAGCACGGCGTGACCCGTCCCGTGCTGCTCGAGCTGTTCCGCGAACTCGACGCCGTCGTAGCCCGCCAGCGCCTCGCGCACCAGTTCCTGCTTGTACCCGACGACGACGACGACTCGCCCGCACCCGGCCTCGCGGCACGCATCGACCACTGCGCACACCATCGCGCGCCCGCCGACGGCGTGGCACACCTTGGGCAGGTCGCTGTCCATCCGCGTGCCCTTGCCAGCGGCCAGGATGATCGCGCTCGGTTGGCTCATCGCGTCGTCACCGAATCAACACAACTGCCCGGCCAGGACTCGAACCTGGAACGGCTGGACCAAAACCAGCTGTGTTACCACTTACACCACCGGGCAGTGGAATCGCTCCATCGGACCCGCGGGCTCTCGCCCGTCCAACGTCGGACACGCGGCCCGACGCCCTCCGCCCTCGGCAGAGTCCCGGCGACGACCGCGGCTTGAGGGCCAAAGGCCCCGGGGCTGGACCTCCCATCGCCGCGACAGGAAGACCCATGAACGCGCCTCGGCGGGGCCCTCCCCGCGTCCGTCACGCCCGGCCCGCAATGCCGGCAAGTCTAGTCACAGGGCGCGGCCGCTTCCGCTCCCTCTCCCCCCGGGGAGAGGGTGGCTCGCGAGTCTTCGAGCGAGACGGGTGAGGGGGTCATCCATCCTCCCCCGCGCCTGCGGGGGAGGTGCCCGAGTCTTCGAGGGCGGAGGGGGCAGAGAGCCCGAGGCGTCAGCGACGGGTTTCTCCGTGGACTTGTTCCGATCAACCGCTGCAACCCCGCGACCCCGGCTCGGTATCACCGGTGCCATTGAGGATCTTCATGACCCTTGAAGGCACAGCCCGATTCGGACGCCCGCCGGCACAGTCGCGGAATGCGCCGGCGAGGGCGTCGGGAGGTACATCCATGTTCCGGGCACACGGCGGACGGCTCGCCCTCACGGCGTTGCTCATGGGGTGTTTCGCGCTGCAACCCGGCCACGCGGCCGCGCAGGGTCTCCGCTGCGCCGCGCGAGACTACATCGGCTCGTACGACACGCCCGACTACGCGCTCGACGTTGAACTGGTCGGAGACACCGCCTTCGTCGCGGACGAAGACTCCGGTCTGCAGATCATCGACGTTTCCGATCCGGCCCACCCCGCGCTGATCAGCTCGTACACCACGCCGGACCAAGCCTTGGCGGTGAGAGTGATCGCCGGTACTGCGTTCGTGGCGGCTCGCGAGGCCGGGCTACTGATCATCGACGTTTCCGATCCCGCCGATCCTGCGTTGATCGGCACCTACGACACGCCCGGCTGGGCTTCGGATGTCGAGATTGTCGGCAGCACGGCTTTCATCGCTGACCACTTCGGCGGGTTGCAGATTATCGGTGTGAGCGATCCTACATCGCCAACCCTTCTCGGCTCGTGCAACACGCCGGGCTTCGCCCACGACGTCGCGATCGACGGCAACACGGCGTACGTCGCGGATGATGACTCCGGCCTGCAGGTCGTTGACGTTTCTGATCCTACCCACCCGCTCTTCATCGGCATGCACGTTGCGCAGCGCCGGACCGTCAGTGTGGCGGCCGAGGGGAACTTGGTCTACATGGGGGACGCCTTTTCGGGTCTTCAGATCCTCGACGTGACCGACCCTACAACCCCGGTGCTCGTCAGTGCCCGCGAGACACCCAGCGGAGTGAGTGAGATCAAGATCCTCGGCGACAGCGCCTACGTTGCCGGGGCTTTCGCAGGACTCCTGATCTTCAACGTGTCTGACCCCGCCGAGCCGGAGTTGATCGGTTGGTACGACACGCGCGGTCCAGCGACCGGTGTCGAACTCGCCGGCGATACAGCATTCGTTACGAGTCAGTCCACCGGGTTGCGGATCATCGACATCACACGCCCGATTAGCCCGCTGCTCGGCTCGTTCGATACACCTGACCGTGCCCTCAACGTACGGGTTGTGGGCAACACGGCATATGTTGCGGACGCCTCGTCCGGTTTGCAGGTTATCGACGTTTCCAACCCTTCCGAACCCCGATTCATCGGTGCCTGCGAAGACCCACAGTATGCGCAGGATGTTGAGGTCATCGATGGAGTCGCGTACGTCGCTGATGCCCAAGCCGGTCTGTACATCATCGACGTGTCCGACCCCCCCCACCCGGTCTCGCTCAGCACATTCGATGCTGTGGGCTCGGCCGGCATCGTCAAGGTGAACGGCAACACGGCGTATGTTCTGGGCGGTGATTACGGCGTCTCCGAGAGCTTGTTCATTATCGACGTTTCTGATCCCACCGATCCGCTCCTGATCGAGGCGTACGTTACGCCGCCGTTTGTGACAGGTCTTGAAGTTGAAAGCGACACCGCCTACGTCACGGATCGAGAAGTTGGTTTGAACATCATCGATGTATCCAATCCGACCGTCCCGTCTCTGATCGGGTTCTATGACATAGAAGGGGTCGCCGACAGCATCGAGGTTGTCGGCACGAACGCGTACATCGCGAATTCGTACTACGGCTTGCAGGTTTACGATGTCTCGGACCCCGCAAACCCGGCCCTCGTCAGCAACCGCGTCGTGCCCAGCGGCGCCTATGCGCTTGATGTTGTCAGCGGAGTCGCGTACGTGCTCCATCGGAGCTACGGGCTGTATGCCGTTGACGTCTCCGATCCCGTCAACCCGGCTGTCATCGTCCGCTTCGACGTGCCGGACATCGCCTACTACGGCATCCAGATCGTCCGCAACACCGCGTACACGGCCGTCCTGCGCGACGGGCTGCTCGTCTTCGACGTATCCGACTGCTGCGCGGCCGATCTGACCACGCGCAGGGCACGCCCCGGAGAGCCCGGCTACGGCGTGAGCGATGGGCTCGTCACCGCCTCCGACCTCGTCTACTTCGTCCACGCGTGGATCGACCGCGACGCCACGATCGCCGATAGTTCCACTCACCGCACGCACCCCGGCGACCCGAACTACGGCGTCCCCGACGGCACCGTCACCGCCGCCGATCTCCAGTACTACGTCAACCTGTGGCTCGCGGGGTGCCCGTAAGAGGGCACAAGGCACTGGGCACAAGGCACAAGGGGGCAATGGGCAGGAGGCAATGGGTCTGAGGCCCGTCGCTGACGCTCGGGGCTCTTTCTGAGCTTGTGCCCAGTGCCTTGTGACTTATGCCTCGTCTTCCCCGCTCCGGCGCACCGCCTCGTCCCCGATCAGGTCGTAGCACGTCGCCAGCAGACCCGCGAGCGGGAAGCGGCTGGCCGCGAACGGGCTCGGGCCGAGTCTCCGCAGCAACGGCTGGCGCACCTTCGGCGACTCCACCGGCAGATCAACCTCGTCGATCCCCGGCCCGAACTCCCAGAACCGGTCGAGCACCGCCTCGAACGGCTCGGGCTCCTCGTCGGCCGACACCGGCGACACCGGCGCGTACACCGGCTGCGGCCCCTCGCCCGCCCCCGCCGACGCACGCGCCTCGCGCAGCCGCTCCACCAGCTCGCCCGCCTCCATCCCGCGCAGCTCGAACACCAGGAACGGTTCGTCGTCCAGACGCTGCGCCAGCAGCTCCGCCACGCAGCACGCGTGCTTGCACCAGCCGCCGTGCCCGCACGTGCACGTCACGTGCACCTCGTCCTTGCCGCTCGGCCACAGGCCCAGCCCCAGCGGCTCGAACACCGCCTCGATCCCGGTCGGCACCTCGCCCGCGAGCAGGCGGGCCGCGTGGATCGCCTGGTCGGCCATCGCCGACACCGCCGCCGACCACTGAGACTCGTCGAACCGGCGGAACTCGATGTTCACCTGCCACGCCCGCGGCATCCGTCCCTGCACCGACGCCCGCACCAGCCCCGCCGACACTTCCAGCTTCTTCGTCTGCCCGCGCTGCGCGTACTCCAGCCCTTCCGCACGCTCGTCCTCGCCCGACCAGCCCTCGACCAGCCCGAGCCACCGCGCCCCGCCCCACCCCTCGGCACGACCGCGCGACGACAGCTTCACGCCCCCGCGCACACGCCGCGGCTTCTCCGACGGCTCTGCCCTCGGCCTGAACCTCGCCTCGCTCAACCCGCCCTCCTAGTCATCGCCCACCGCGTCGCGACGCAACTCGAGCACCTCGCGGAGCTGGCGCGTGTCGAGCTCGGTCAGCCAGCGCTCGCCGGCCCCGATGATGTTCCGCGCCAGCTCGGTCTTCCGCTCGATCATCTCGTCAATCCGCTCCTCGAGCGTGCCCGACACGACGAACTTGTGCACCTGCACGGCCTTGGTCTGCCCGATGCGGTACGCGCGGTCGGTCGCCTGGTCCTCCACGGCCGGGTTCCACCAACGGTCGTAGTGCACCACGTGGCTCGCCGCCGTCAGGTTTAGACCCACCCCGCCCGCCTTGAGGCTCAGGATCAGCACCGGCGCCGACCCGTCGGCCTTCTGGAAGCGCTCGATCATCTGCTCGCGCTGCGTCTTTGTCGTCCCGCCGTGCAGGAACAGGATCTCGCGGTCCAGCGCGTGGCGCAGCATCGGCACCAGCAGCCGCCCCATCTGACGGAACTGCGTGAACACCAGCGCCTGGTGCCCCTCGGCCAGCACCTCCTCGAGCATCTCGATCAGGCGGATCGCCTTGCCGCTGCGTCCGGGCGCCGGCGCCGCCGACAGCTCGAAGTTGTGGTCCTTGAGCGCCTGGGCCGGGTGGTTGCAGATCTGCTTGAGCTTGATCAGCGTCGCCAGCACCAGCCCGCGACGGTGGATCCCCTCGGCCCGGTCCACGTCGCCGAGCATCCGCGAGACGCACTTCTCGTACAGCTCGGCCTGCTCGCCGGTCAGGTGGCAGTACTCCTTGGTCTCCACCTTCTCCGGCAGGTCGCTCGCCACGTCCGGGTCGGTTTTGAGCCGGCGCAGCACGAACGGACGCACCAGCCCGCGCAGCTGCTCGGAGCGGTGCTGGTCGCGGTACCGCTCGATCGGCACGCTGAACCGCTTGCGGAACGTCGCCGGCGACCCGAGGTACCCCGGGTTCAGGAACTCCATGATCGACCACAGCTCGCTCAGCCGGTTCTCGACCGGCGTGCCGGTCAGCGCCACACGGCGTTCGGCGTGCAGCGAACGCACCGCCGCCGTCTGCTTCGCCTGCGGGTTCTTGATGTACTGCGCCTCGTCGAGCACGACCCGGCGCCACCCGATCGCGCCGAGTGCCTCGCGGTCGCGGTTCGCCAGCGCGTACGTCGTCACCACCATGTCCGACTCGCCCGCCGCCCGCGTCAGACCCTCGGCGTTCAGCCGGTCCGCCCCGTGGTGCACCACCACACGCAGATCCGGGCAGAACCGACGCGCCTCGTGCAGCCAGTTGCCCACCACAGACATCGGCGCGATCAGCAGTGTCGGCCCGATCTCGCCGACGCCCTGACGCTCCCACGCCAGCAGCGCCAGCAACTGGATCGTCTTGCCCAGCCCCATGTCGTCGGCCAGGCACAGCCCGAACCCGAACCGCTCCATGAACGCCAGCCAGCTCAACCCGACGCGCTGGTACGGGCGCAGCGTCCCGACGAACGCCCCCGGCGCCTCGAGCAGGGGCAGGTGCCGGTTCTCCTCGTCGTGCCCGAGCAGCGCCCCGATCCACCCCGAGACGTCCATCCCGAGCACCGGCACGCCCGTCTGCCGTGCGTCGGTCGAGTACGCCAGACGCAGCGCCTCGCCCACACGCATCGTCCCGCCGGGGTTCTCGCGGATGAACCCGATCGCGGCCCGCACGTCCTCCGGGCGGATCTCCACCCACCGCCCGCCGACGCGCACCAGCGGCGCCTTGCGCTCGGCCAGTTGCTCGAACTCGTGCAGCGACAGCGTCACGTCGCCGACCGCGATCTCCCAGCGGTAGCTCACCAGCGTGTCGAGCCCGAGCTGCGGCGACGTCGCCGACGCGCGCCCCGACTCGCCCCAGTCCTCGACCGGCTCCGAATCGACCTGAAGCCGCGCCCCGAGCCGCGCCGACGGCGACTCCCACCAGTCCGGCGCCGCCACCCCGAACCCCTGCTCCATCAGCAGCGGGCGCACGTCGCGCAGGAACCGGTACGCCTCGGTCGTCGTCAGCTCCAGCTCGATCGGCTCGCTCTCGCCCAGCGCACGCTCCAGCGCCTTGTAGATCCGGCTCGCCCGCCCCAGCTCGGCCAGCAGCAGCTCCTGCGGTCCCTCCGCGCGCACGCCCTCGACCGTCACCGCGTCGCCCGCCAGCGCCCAGATGTCGGCCGCGTCGAGCAGCACCTGCGGCGACTCGACAGGCTGAAGGTGGAAACTCAGCGACCACGGCATCGAGTCGGGCGGCGCGGCCAGGTCCTCGAGCATCCCCGCGTCGAGCGGTTCGTTCAACCGCAGCGCAAGACGCCAGTCGGCGCTGACCCCGCGTTCCTCCAGCCCGCCGATCCACCGGCGCACCCCGCGCACCATCTCCGGGCGCAGCGCCGCGGCCGGCTCGATCCGGCTCCGCTCGCTCAGCAGACCGCTCACCAGCGCCACGTGCGCATCGCGCCCCGCGTCGAGGTCCTCGATCGCCTCGCCCATCCGCTCGTCGGTGAGCGTCCGCCGGCACCACGCGTCCACCAGCGTGCCCACCATCTCGCACACGATCGACCACGGGCGGTGCCCGTGCGCATCGACCGCGGCCCGCGCCGACGCCGGCATCGCCCGCACCACCGCCTCGACGCGGCGCTCGGTCTGCTCGTCGCTCAGCCACGGCATCCACCGTGCCCCGAGCCCGCCCGCGCGGTCCTGCACCAGCATCGGCACGAACCGCTGCTCGGCCAGCACGTGCCACGCCAGACGCGACACCAGCGCGTAGTACGCCACGCTCCGCCCCAGCGCACGCCCGTTCTCGTCCGGTTCGAGCAGCGCATCGAGCGCGTCGGCAACCTCGTTCGCTTCCAGCGCCGCCGCCTCGACCGCGAACTCCGCGACCGTGGCCTCGTCCTCCTCGATCGCGCCGTGACCCACCGAGTGCGCCAGTCTCGGGCTCGGCAGAGGGCGCCCGCCCGCCGCGGGCAACGCCAGACGCAGCGTCACGCGCCGCCCGATCGCCCCGAGGATTCCGTTCAGTTCGTCGCCGGAAGCCGCGAACGGGTGCGCGCCGGCCGGGGCGGGCGCATGCTCGATCAGCGCACGCCCCGATTCGGCCCAGAGGCACAAGGCCCCGTCCGACCAGTTCGCGTGCACTACGTGCATCCGTTCACGCTCCGAATGGGGACGCAGGGATTCGAACCCTGGACCTGCGGATTAAAAGTCCGTTGCTCTACCGACTGAGCTACGTCCCCCGACAGGGAACGGGATGGTACGGGGCGCACGTCCCGCACGACAACGAATCGCACCGATCACCCGAAGGGAATCAGGATTCTGGAATCGAGATTCGTGAGATCTGCCCGCCGTGTGTCTCGTCCGTTCGCATCACCCGACGCCTGATCTGAGTCCTCGAAGCTCAGGATCCTCCCTCAGGCGACCCGCGTGCACCCCTCCGCCCCACCAGCCCCAGCACCAGTTCCGCGTTCCGGGTGCTCGCCCCGCGGTGCCGCTCGACGCACGCCCGTGCCGCATCACCCATCCGCCCGCGCCGCCCCGCGTCGCCCAGCAGCGACGCCAGCTCGCCCGCCAGCTGCCCGCGGCTCGTCGCGACGATCGCCCCGTCCTCCTCCAGCGCGCGCACGACCGACGCGAAATCCCCGTACGCCGGTCCGATCACGATCGGCTTGCCAAGCGCCGCGGCCTCCATCGGGTCCGACCCGTGCAGGTCGCCGAACGAGCGACCGATCACGACCACGTCCGCCAATGCGTACGCGCCCCGCAGCTCGCCCATCGTGTCGAGCAGGAACCGCTCGCATCCGGGTTCTCCTGCTCGCCGCTCGCTGCGCCGCACGCACCCGGGCAGCGCCGCCGCGGCCTCGTCGTAGCGTTCCGGCTTCCGCGGCGCGCACAGAAGCTGCACACCCGGCGGGCAGGCGGCGTGCAGCAGCGCCTCCTCGCCCGGCCCGGTGCTCCCCGCCACGATCAGGGGGCGCGAGCGGTCGATGCCCATCTCGTCCGTCAGTCGCTGCGCCTCGTCGGCGTGATCGCCCGCGTCGCCCGCGTCCCACTTCATCGAACCGGTGATCAGGCAGTCGTTCGCCCGCACGCCCATCGCTTCGAACCGCGCGGCGTAGTCGGCGTCCTGCACCGCGGCGAACGCCAGCGACCGGAACGAACCGCCCATCAGCCCGCGCACACGCCGGTACCCGCGGAAGCTCCGCTCGCTCAACCGCCCGTTGATGACGCAGACCGGGACGTCGCGGCGCCCACACGCCCCGATGAAGTTCGGCCACAGCTCCAGTTCCACCAGCGCCACCGCGTCTGGCTTGACCGCATCGAGGAACCGACCCACCGATCTGCTGAAGTCGAGCGGGTAGCGCACGACCCGGCACGTGTCCCCGTACAGCGCCCTCGCACGCTCGATCCCCGTGTCGGTCGTCACCGACACCACCACCTCGCCCTCGGGGGTCAGCAGCGGCACCAGCGAGCGAAGGGCGTTCACTTCGCCGACCGAGACCGCGTGCAGCATCACCCGCCTCCGCGACCCGTTCGTCGCCGGCAGCGGCTCGGCACGCCCCAGCCGTCCGCCCCAGTCCCCGCGGCTCTTGCGCAGCCACACCGGGGCGGTCACCGCGGCCAGCAGCAGATAGAAGGGGTCCCGAACGTTCACGAATGAGCGGGCCGGGACTCGAACCCGGGACCTTCCGGATGTAAACCGGATGCTCTGGCCAACTGAGCTACCCGCTCGCACCTCATTGTTCGCTCCCTCACCCGCTGGGGAGAGGATGCCGGCGAAGCGAGGCAGGTAAGGAGTTGCCCCGAGGGGATGTCGAATCCGCCGCCGGCGGATGAGACAGATGAGGGGCCATCGTCTTTCCGGGCTTCTCTCGCGCGCGAGGGGCCCGCCCGGTGCCCGGATCCCAGTTCTGGAATCTCGAATCTGATATCCCGGGACGTGGTCCTGAGACCCCTGAGTCTCCTCCATCGCGCCTCTTCGCGACCTTCGCGTTCAGATTCTGCTCCGGCAGAGACACAGGTGGGGCACCGCCCCGGAGCGCCCCAGCACCGGCCGGCTCGCTACCGTTCTGCGATGCCACGCCTCTGCACCGTCGCCGACATCAGGATCGGTCCCGGACAGCCTCTCGCGGTGATCGCCGGCCCCTGCCTGCTCGAGACCCTCGAACTCGGGCTCGAAGTCGGGCAGCGCCTGCGCGACCGCTGCGCGACCCTCGGGTTGCCCTACATCTTCAAGGCCTCCTACGACAAGGCCAACCGCACCAGCATCGACTCGCCCCGTGGGCCCGGGCTCGAGCAGGGGCTTGCCTGGCTCGGCGACATCCGCGAGAAGCTCGGCGTGCCCGTCACCACCGACGTGCACCACCCCGACGACGCCCAGCCCGTCAGCCAGGGTGTCGACCTCGTCCAGATCCCCGCGTTCCTCTGCCGCCAGACCGACCTGCTGATCGCGGTCGGTGTGGCGGCCGGTGTGCACGGCAAGGGCGTCAACGTCAAGAAGGGACAGTTCCTCTCGCCCGAGGAGATGCGCGGTCCGGTCCGCAAGCTCGCCGAGGCCGGGTGCTCGAACATCCTGCTCACCGAGCGCGGCACCTTCTTCGGCTACCACCGGCTGGTCAACGACTTCATCGGCATCGGCGACCTGATGGAGCTCGACGCCGAGGGCGGCCCGCCGCCGGTCTGTTTCGACGCGACCCACTCGACCCAGCTCCCCGGCGTGGGCGCGCAGACGGGCGGGCGTCGCGACCGTTCAGCGCTGCTGGCGTGCGCCGCGGTCGCCGCGGGCGTCCACGCCCTGTTCCTCGAGTGCCACACCGACCCGCCGCGTGCGCTCAGCGACGGCGCCACCCAGCTCGCCCCCGACCGGGCCGACGCCCTGCTCACACGGGTCGCCCGCATCCGGGAGGCCGCCGATGGATGAGCGCGCGACTCGGAAGCTCCTGATCGTCTCGGCGGTCCTGGTCATGATGGGCTTCCTTGTGGCGTTCGGGATCGCGCGTCGGGGCGGGGGGACGCCGGTCAACATGAAGTCCGCGGTCCTTATCGCCATCGTGGCGCTCGGCGTGATGTTCGTCATCACCGCGGTGATGGGCAGCGCCATGGCAAACCGGCGCAAGCGCGAGGAGGTCGAGGCGGCTCTGACAGCGAAGGGCTATGTGCTGCACCGCAAGCCGAAGGGCGACGAGCGGGACCGCCTGTTCACCCCGTTCGAAGGGGTCAAGGCGCTCAACACCAAGGCGAAGGGGCTGAAGTTCGCGGCGACGGGTGAGGTCGAGGGGCACGAGGTCACGCTGATCGAGCACCAGTACGTCGTCAGCACCGGGCAGACGACCGCGAAGATCACGCACCTCGGCGCGGCCACTCGCTGCCCAGCGTGGTGGCCGGGCGTCAGCCTCAGCCCCGAGCACCTGCTCCACAAGATCGCGGACGCGTTCGGCAAGCGCGACATCCAGCTCGAACGCGAGGCGTTCAACAAGCGCTGGCGCGTCAAGGGCGACGACGAGGACCACACCATCCTGCTGCTCACCCCCGAGGTCCAGGAGTGGCTCGAGGGCGCGCCCAGGCACGAGTTCTGGCGCATGGGCGACGGGTGGGTGCGTTGCCTCCGCCGGACGACGATGGGCAGCACGGACCCGGGCGAAATGGGCGAGCGCGTCGCGACATTGCTCTCGCTCGTCCCCGCGGAGGCGTTGCGCGAGTAACTCGCACGATCCCCGACATCGCGAAGACAAAGCGAGCCGGACCGTGCCGGCCCGGCTCTCCGTGGATCTCGTCGGTACTGCCGCTTCAGGCGGAGTGCTGCTGGGTCAGCCAGATCGGGCGGACCGCGTCGTCCTCCGCCGGATCGACGTGGACCTTGCGACCCTGGAAGACCACGCGCCCCTCGGCCACGCTGTACAGCGTGTCGTCGCGTCCGCGCTTGACGTTGAACCCGGGCTTGAACTTGGTCCCGCACTGACGCACGATGATCGCGCCCGGTCGGGCGAACTGCCCGCCGTACAGCTTCACGCCGCGATACTGCGGGTTCGAGTCACGCCCGTTCTTGCTCGAGCCCTGCCCCTTTTTGTGCGCCATGACGTCGTTCTCCGGCTGGATCGGCCCCGACTGTAGGGGCGCTGGCGTCCCCGGGTCTACCGCATGATCCACCGCGGGGGCTCGGACAGCGGCAGCGGGTGGGGGTCGCCCGGGTCGATCTGTCCCGGCGTGGTGTACCGCATCTCGTACGTCTTCCGCAGGATCACCTTGATCGGCTCGTCCGATTCGGGGTCCTTCCACTCCAGCACGTCGGTCTCCCCGCTGAACCCCGCCGCGTACACCACCACCTCGTCCACCATGTAGTCGGTGATCGGCCAGACCGCCAGCCCCTCGCGGGCGTTCTCCTCGCCCTGCTGGATCTTCCCGATGATGCTGATCTGGTCCTCCAGGAACGGGTTCTGCAGCTCGCGGAGGATCGCCCGCGTCGCCTCCGGCGGCACGTCCAGCCCGGACGTGACCAGCGACCCGTCGTCGGCCCCCAGCTCCAGGTGCGGGGCGAACAGCCGATCGTCACCTGTGTGGTTCGTCACCAGGTAGGTCAGAAAGAAGTAGCCCCGGCGCTCGGTCAGCGCGCTCCCCGTCTCGTCGCGCACCTCCTGCCCCGACTCGTCGAGCAGGGGGATCTCGACCTCGATCGTCTGCAGGGGCCCGAACTCCACGTCGAACTCCCAGCGCTGCGGCACAGGGTCCGGCTCCGGGGCGGCCGCGCACGGCAGCGCGACCAGAACGACAACAGCGATGCGGTTCAACAGGCTCATGGGCTCGCTCCCCCGGCTCGGGGCCGGGTAGTCTAGATCTGACCGGGGCGTGGTCAACGGAGTGATTCGGGCGTGACGCGGACAGGGTTGCAGCACGTGGATCGGGTCGAGCCGGAGCGGATTGAGGCCGCGGTCGCCCGTCTGGTGGGGCGGGACGACCCCCACGCCGTCCGCCGCTTCATCGCCAACGCCCCCGACCACGGGATCGACCTGACGCTGTTCTGGGGCACCGGCGAGCCGCTCCGCGAGGTGTGTCTGGCCGTCCCGGGTGCCGGGCGGACGGCGATGCTCTTCGTCGGGCCTCCGGCGGGGGATCACGGCGAAGAGCTGGCGGCTTGCGTGGCGGCGGCCCGTGCGCACATGTGTGGGGAGCACGGGGCGGCGCTGGTCCAGGCACTGCCCGAGCCCCACGAGCGTCACGCCATCGCAGCCTTCGAACGCGCCGGGCTCACCAAGCTGGGCGATCTGGCCTACCTGCGCCGTCCGTTCTCGAAGCCCGCACCGGCTCGGCATGCGTGGCCGGAGGGCGTGCGTGCGGCGAGCGTGTCGGCCCTGGGCGGGCTGGATGCCGCGCACGGTGATCTGAGCCTGGCGTTGGAGCGCAGCTACGAGGCGACGCTGGACTGCCCCGGGCTCTGCGGGATGCGCGAGCTGAGCGACGTGCTGGAGTCGCACCGGGCGGTGGGGCGGTGGGGCCCCGAGTTGTGGTGGGTGATCTATCTCGACGAACAACCCGAGGGGTGTCTGCTGCTCAACCACTGCCCCGAGCTGCGTTCGGTCGAGCTGGTCTACCTCGGGCTGAGCCCGGCGTTGCGGGGGCGCGGGGTGGGCCTGGCCGCGATGACGAACGGGATTGTGCGTGCGGCGTCGTGCCGAGCCGGCGAGATGACCTGCGCCGTGGACCGGAACAACGTTCCGGCGCTGCGTCTGTACGCGCGTCTGGGGTTCACGGAGTTCGCGTCGCGCGTGGCGTTCGTCGGCGGCGCGTGACGCGCTTCACGGGTTTTGCACAGGCTATGCGCAGCGCGAAATGTCGGTAAAAAAAACGTCAAAGCCGTAAGTGTCTGTAACCGCGCACGTCGCGTGTTTTTCCGCGCGATTCGACGAAACGGAACGTTGAAACTCGCGGCGCGCCTGGCTACCTTGCTCGTCCCGGTCAGGGAGAGACCGGGGGAGACCGGGCCGGGACGCGACCGCCAAGAAGCGGGCGCACACGCCGGCTGTGTGCGGCTCTTCGGTGGGAAAGGACTCGCCCAGAACAACCAAGCGATCTTCGGCCAGACGGGCTGCTGTCCGCACGACTCGTGCGGTATCGGTGCGTCTGCGTCGGTGAAAGGTGGGCCCGCATGGAAACGCGGCGCGCCGGGGAGCGATCGACCGATGGACGAGCAACGGAACGGAACGGATCGGTCGAGAGGCGCATCCTCGAGCGCGTGGCGCGTGCCGTGGGCGACGAGCAGTACGAGCGGTTCATCGCCGGTCAGACGAGCCTGAGCTACGAGGAGGGGCGGCTCGACGTGGCCGTCCCCGACCGGTTCATGCGCGACCTGATCGACCGGCGATTCGGGAGCAAGCTGAGAGAGGCGGCCGAGTCGGAACAGCCCGCGGGCGGCGTGGAGGTTCGCTTCCGCGTGGACGACACGACGTTCGCGGGCCGGCGCGCGCACGGACGCGCCGAGCCGCCTCCCCCAACGGCGCGTCGGGCGCCCCGGCGTCCGCGCCGGCACCGGCTCGACGATTTCGTGGTCGGTGAGTCGAACCGCCTGGCGTTCGCCTCCGCCGAGCGCATCGCCGCCGCCGACGGGCCCGACGCGTTCAGCCCGCTGTTCATCCACGGCGTGTGCGGGGTCGGCAAGACCCACCTGCTCCAGGGGATCGCCGAACGCCACCGCGAGTTGTTCGGCGACGCCAAGGTCAGGTACACGACGGCCGAGTCGTTCACCAACGCCTTCCTGCACGCGCTGCAGACCAGATCGGTCGATGCATTCCGGCGTGAGCACCGCGGGCTCGACGTGCTGTGCATCGACGACGTCCACTTCTTCGGCAGCAAGACGCAGACGCAGAGCGAGCTGTTGCACACGGCCGAGGCGGCGAGTCTCGCCGGCACACGCCTCGTGCTCGCCAGCGACGAACACCCGCGTCGGATCGCTCACCTGAGCCACCAGCTCGCCTCGCGGTTCAGCGCCGGGGCGGTCGTCCGCCTCGATGCGCCCGACTCGGACCTGCGCCGGGCGCTGGTCCGCCGCTTTGCCGAGCGGCGTGGCATCGTGTTCGAGGACGCGGCCGTCGAGTTGGTCGCCGAGCGAAGCCTGCGGGCGGGCGACACCTCCGTGCGCACGATCGAGGGGCTGGTGATCCAGGTCGAGGCGGTGTGCCGGCTGCTGCCGGAACTGGCCGGGCCCGGCGGGCGGGCCGGGCTCAACGTCGTCGGGCGGGCGCTCGGGCTGGGCGAGCAGCGCGCCGAGGGGGGCGTGACCCGCCCGGTCGGTCTCGACCTGATCGTCTCGGAGGTCTGCCGGGCGCTCAACGTCGAACTGGACGAACTGCTGGGACGCGGGAGGCACAAACGGGTCGTGCTGGCGCGCGAGATGGTCACGCTGCTGGCCCGGCGCATGACCACGTCCAGCTTCCCGGAGATCGCCCGGGCGCTGGGGCGCCCGAGCCACTCGACGGTGGTGACCGCGCACAACCGCGTGCGGCGCTCGGTCGAGCGCGGCGCACGGGTCGAGGCCGGCAGCGGCTTCGACGGCGCGACCTACGGCGAGTTGGCCGACCGGCTCGGGGGCGACGTGAAGCGGGGCGCTCGGTCGTGGTAGCCGGCGAGGGCGAGATCCCGCTGAGCCGCCCGGACATCGGCGAGGGCGAGGAGCGGGCCGTGCTCGAGGTGCTGCGCTCCGGGCGTCTGTCGATGGGACCGGCGCTGGAGCGCTTCGAGCAACTCGTCGCGAAGCGTGCGGGGTGCGAGCACGGGGTCGGTGTGTCGAGCGGGACGGGCGGGTTGCACCTGGTGCTCGCGGCGCTGGGTGTGGGCCCGGGAGACGAGGTGGTGACGACGCCGTTCAGCTTCATCGCCTCGGGCAACGCGATCCTCTACACCGGCGCGACGCCGGTCTTCGCCGACATCGACCCGTCGAGCGTGAACATGGACCCGGCGAAGGTGGAGGCGGCGATCGGCCCGAAGACGAAGGCGATCCTCGCCGTCGAGGCCCTGGGCAACCCGACGTTCATGGACCGCTACGCGCAGATCGCCGCGCACCATGAGGTCCCGCTGGTCGAGGACTCGTGTGAGGCGCTCGGCACCACCCACCGCGGGCGCCCGTGCGGCAGCTTCGGGCGGGCCGGCGTGTTCGGCTTCTACCCCAACAAGCAGATCACCACCGGCGAGGGCGGCATGATCGTCACCGACGACGAACACCTCGCCGAGGCGTGCCGCTCACTGCGCAACCAGGGGCGTGCGCCCATGGGCGGCGACGTCGGCTCGTGGCTCGCGCACGAACGGCTCGGGTACAACTACCGGCTCGACGAGCTCTCGGCGGCGCTCGGCGTGGCGCAGATGCAGCGGCTCGACGACCTCATCGCCGCGCGTCAGAGTGTCGCGCAACGCTACATCGACCGGCTGATGACCGTCCCGCGCATCGTCGTGCCCACGGTCGATCCCGAGACGTTCATGAGCTGGTTCGTGTTCGTGGTTCGCCTCGAGGCCGGGTACACCCGCGACGAGCGAGACGCGATCCTCGAGGGGATGCGGACGCACGACATCGGGGTGGCCGACTACTTCCCGTGCATCCACCTCCAGCCGTTCTACCGGCAGCTGGGTCACGCCGAGGGCGAGTGCCCGGTGGCCGAGTCGGTCTCGGGCAGGACGATCGCCCTGCCGTTCCACGGCGGGCTGAGCGACCGCGAGATCGACCTGGTCTGCCAGACGCTGGAGTTGATGATCAGCAGACAGGGGCTTCGGCGGGAGTAGGGTGGGTCCGGTCGAGAGCCTTGGACTCCCGCCGGGGGCGAGCCATAGACTTGCCCCCGCCGGACGGCGGCAGGTGGAGGCGGTGGTATGCCCAGCGAGTGCTATTTCACAGGCAAGAAGACCACGTTCGGCAAGAAGCGGGCGTACGGCGGGCAGAAGGTCAAGAAGGGCGGTTTCGGCCTGAAGACCACCGGCATCTCCCGGCGCACATTCAAGCCCAACCTCCAGAAGGTCAACGCCGTGGTCGAGGAGCACGGGCGGACGCGGGTCAAGAAGATCCGCGTATCGGCCAGCGCGATCCGCTCGGGGCTGGTGGTCAAGGCTCTGAAGCGGAAATACGGGTACACGCGGCAGCAGAAGCAGGGCGGGTAAGCCCTCCCATCGATCAAGCCGATGACGACCGGCGCCGACTGGCGCCGGTTTTTTTTGTTCGTTGCTCGCAATGGTCTCGCGTCACTAGACTTGTGGGGTCCGGAGGAACGGGCATGCTGTGCGAGTGCGGCGAGCGCGAGGCGACGATCCACGAGGTCGTCATCCGCAACGGGAAACGCTACGAGAAGCACCTGTGCGAGCAGTGCGCCGCCAAGCACGGGATCAAGATCCAGCCGTCGGTGCCCTCGGGGGAGCTACTGGCCAAGTTCATGCTGAGCAAGGCGGTCGGTGCGCCGGGGGCGACCTGCCCGGGGTGCGGGCTGACCTGGGCCGAGTTCAAGAAGCACGAGTTGCTCGGGTGCCCGCGGTGCTACCAGGCGTTCGAGAGTCGGTTGAGCCCGCTGCTCGAGCGGACACACGGTGGCGTGGCACGGCACGTGGGCAAGGCGCCCAAGGGTGCGCTCGAACGGGCGCGGCACGGGGGCGAGGTGAGCGTCGAGGAGTTGGTGGGCAGCGCCGAGGAGCAGGCCGAACGCCTCGGGGCGCTGCGCCAACAGCTCGAAGAGGCGGTCAACGCCGAGCAGTTCGAGCGTGCGGCGCAGCTGCGTGACGAGATCCGGCGCCTGAGCACGGCGGAGCTGTGATGGACGGGCGTGGTCCGAGCCTGGCGTACGAGTCGAAGACCGAATGGCTGCGCGGGGGCGGCGAGTCGGGCGACGTGGTGATGAGTTCGCGCGTGCGTGTGGCGCGCAACCTCGTCGGTTTCCCGTTCGTTTCGCGGTGCAAGCGGACCGACAAGCAGCAGGTACTCGACGTGTGCCGCTCGCGAGTGCTCGCGGCCGGGCTGGCGCCGAGCATCCTGTTCTTCGACCTGCAGGGGACCGGGAAGTTCGAGCGTTCGCTTCTGGCCGAGCGTCAGCTGATCAGCCGCCAGCACGCCAAGGGCAAAGCCGGGTGCGTGTGCGGGGGCGGCCCCGACGAGCCGCGCGGGGTGGCGGTGGGGGTGCCGACCGAACGGCTGAGCGTCATGGTCAACGAGGAGGACCACCTGCGGATCCAGGTGATGTGCGCAGGGCTGGCGCTGCGCGAGGCGTGGGAGCAGCTCGACGAGGCCGACGACCGCATCGAGGGCGGGCTCACCTACGCCTTCAGCCCGCGGTTCGGGTACCTGACGGCCTGCCCGACCAACGTGGGCACGGGGGTGCGGTTCAGCGTGATGCTGCACCTGCCGGCGCTGCGGATGCGCGGGCAGATCGACAAGGTGCGTCGGGCCGCCGGCGACCTTTCGCTGGCGGTGCGGGGGTTCTTCGGCGAGGGCTCGGAGGCGCTGGGCGATTTCTACCAGATCTCGAACCAGACCACGCTGGGCAAGTCCGAGAGCATGATCATGCACGAGCTGGAGCATGAGATCCTGCCCGGCGTGATCGAGTACGAGCGGGCCGAGCGGGCGGCACTGGTCTCGAAGCGTCGCGGGTCGCTGACCGACACGATCGGGCGCGCGATCGGGGTGCTGCGTCACGCCAAGCTCATGGCCGTGGACGAGTCGATGCAGCTGCTCAGCATGGTGCGCCTCGGGGTCGTGACCGGGCTCGTGCGCGGGGTGAGCGAGGGCGAGGCCAACCACCTGATGCTGCTCACCCAGCCGGCGCACCTCCAGCACACGGTGGGGCGTGAACTGACGCAGGACCAGCGCCGCGTCGAGCGGGCGACGCTGATGCGCCAGGCGCTCGCGGGCGCCGAGTGCTCGTCGTGATCGCCCCGCTGCTCCGCGAGGCGGAGCGCACGTGGCTCGGGCTCGACTCGCCGAGTCTGGTCGGGCGGGCGCGCGAGTCGGGGTGGAGCCCGGACGATCGAGACGCGTACTGCTGGCGCTGCGGGTCGGGTGTCGGGGCGGGCGAGGTTGACGGTGACGGGTGCGCGTCGTGCCGGACGAAACGCCCCGCGTGGAAGCGTGCGCTACGCCTCGGTGCGTACCGCGGCGAGCTGGCCGACATGATCCGCGAGATCAAGTTCACTGGGCGACGCCGACTCGCGAGCGAGCTGGGGCGGCTTCTCGGCGCGAGGCTCGCCGACGAGCTGCGCCGAGCCGGGGTGGCGCCCGACGAGGCCGTGCTCGTGCCCGTCCCGATGAGCTGGGCGCAGCGGATGGACCGAGGCATCGACCACACACTGGCGATCGCGCGCGGCGTACGCGGGTCGAGCGGTCTCCCGATCGTGCGGGCGCTGCGCCGACGGCACGGTCCGAGCCAGCTCGAGGTGCCCCCGAGCCGTCGGCGTGCGAACGTGCGTGGCGTCTTCGTGCCGCGGAAGCCCGCCGAAGGGCTCGAAGGGCGTTCGGTCGTCTTGCTCGACGACGTGCGGACAACGGGTGCGACGCTGACCTCGGCGGCCCGGGCGTTGCGGGGAACGGGCGGTGTCGATCGGGTGTGGGCCGCGGTCCTCGCGGTGACGCCCCGGGACGGGCGAACGACCTAAAATCGAGAGGTTGCCCGGCTTGACTCGGGCGGGCGGAGCCCTACGCTCTCCCTCGCCGCTTTTCGGGGCGGCACCCGGTCGGTTTGTGGGCGTGAAGCCCTCCCGTCCGCGCTCTTTGGAAAGTGAACAGCAGGGTCCGACACGAGATTGTGCGGCCCCGGCACCGGTGCACGCCGGAACCCCTGGCGGGGTTGGCCGAGGTCGATCAATGAAGCCGCCGGAGCGGGTCACAGCGCTCCGACAGCTAGCATTCTCGTGCCGGATGTCCTCGTGACATCTTTGAGTGCTAGTAAATCCCGGGGTAGCTCCCGGGCGTCGGCGCAAGCCGGCGATGACCCGTCGCGTCGCGTTCCTTGGAGCGAGTCGCGGCGAACAGGTCAACTCCGCGTTGAAGACCATCACACCGCAAGGTGTGGTTCAACGGAATTCAATTGAAGAGTTTGATCCTGGCTCAGATTGAACGCTGGCGGCATGGCTAAAACATGCAAGTCGCACGAGAACCCAGCTTCGGCTGGGGGACAGTGGCGTAAGGGCGAGGAATACAATCGAACGTGCCCTGAGGTGGGGGATAGCGTCGGGAAACTGGCGGTAATACCCCATGTGCTCTCCGGAGGAAAGGTTTACCGCCTTGGGAGCGGCGATTGTCCTATCAGGTTGTTGGTGAGGTAACGGCTCACCAAGCCGAAGACGGGTAGCGGGTGTGAGAGCATGACCCGCCGCATCGGGACTGAGACACTGCCCGGACTCCTACGGGAGGCTGCAGTAACGAATATTCCGCAATGGGCGAAAGCCTGACGGAGCAATGCCGCGTGTGGGATGAAGCGCCTTCGGTGTGTAAACCACTGTCAGGGTCGAGGAACACTGACCAGACCCAGAGGAAGGACCGGCTAATTCCGTGCCAGCAGCCGCGGTAATACGGAAGGTCCGAGCGTTAATCAGAATCACTGGGCTTAAAGCGTGCGCAGGCGGACCGGAAAGCGTCTTGTGAAAGCCCCCGGCTCAACCGGGGAACTGCGAGGCGAACTTCCGGTCTTGAGGCAGGTAGGGGCCGACGGAACCATCGGTGGAGCGGTGAAATGCGTAGATATCGATGGGAACGCCAGTGGCGAAGGCGGTCGGCTGGGCCTGTCCTGACGCTCATGCACGAAAGCGTGGGGAGCGAACGGGATTAGATACCCCGGTAGTCCACGCCGTAAACGATGCGCACTAGATCGCAGTGGCTCTCACGTCTTTGCGGTCGAAGTAAAAACACTAAGTGCGCCGCCTGGGGAGTACGGTCGCAAGGCTAAAACTCAAAGGAATTGACGGGGGCTCACACAAGCGGTGGAGCATGTTGCTTAATTCGAGGCAACGCGAAGAACCTTACCTGGGTTTGACATGCACGGATTAACTCTGTGAAAGCAGAGCCACGCCCTCGGGTGGAACGTGCACAGGTGCTGCATGGCTGTCGTCAGCTCGTGCTGTGAAGTGTCGGGTTAAGTCCCTTAACGAGCGCAACCCCTGTCGTCAGTTGCTAACGGGTTATGCCGAGTACTCTGGCGAGACTGCCGGTGTCAAACCGGAGGAAGGTGGGGATGACGTCAAGTCCTCATGGCCCTTATGTCCAGGGATGCAAACGTGCTACAATGGCGTGTACAAAGCGATGCGAGGCCGCGAGGCGGAGCAAATCGCAAAAAGCACGCCCCAGTTCGGATTGCAGGCTGCAACTCGCCTGCATGAAGTTGGAATCGCTAGTAATCGTGGATCAGCTACGCCACGGTGAATACGTTCCTGAGCCTTGTACACACCGCCCGTCACGTCATGGAAGCCGGGAGCGCCCGAAGTCGCCCCAATTCAGGGGTGCCTACGGCGAGATCGGTGACTGGGACGAAGTCGTAACAAGGTAGCCGTAGGAGAACCTGCGGCTGGATCACCTCCTTTCTAAGGGATTTCCTTAGACCTGCCCACGGCGGGACCGCGCAAGCGGACAACCACCCGCCCGCAGAGCGATCTGCAGCAGGTACGTGAGCTCAACCTCGTCTGCCACCTCGGGTGTGTTCGCAAGAACACGCCCGGCAGATACGCGTGCGGCGACGCACGCACAAGTCGGACCCAACGCTGTTTACAATCGCACCGCCCGGGCTTTTGCTCGGGCGGTGTTGTTTTTGGACTTGCGCGCTCTGCGGGTTCCGCCCCGAACCACTACCGTGTCGGCGGTGTTCGCGCTCCTCACCACCTTTGGGCTCGGGTACCTCCGCCCCGCGTCGGGCACCTGGGGGTCGCTGCCGACGGTCGGTCTGGCCGCGGCGATCGTCGCGGTCGGGCTGGGGCCGCCCGACCACCCCGTGCTCTACCACGTCGTGCTCGCCGTGGTCTTCGTTCTGTTCTGCTGGGCGACGGTGGCGGGGGGCGACCGGGCCGAGGCGCGGTGGGGCACCGACCCGTCGAACGTCGTAGCCGACGAGACGGCCGGTCAGTGCCTCGCGCTGATCGCGCTGCCCATCGCCGACGCGCGGTTCACCGCGTTCTCGCTGGTGCTGGCGTTCCTCGCGTTCCGTGTGTGCGACATCCTCAAGCCGTGGCCGGCGGACGCGATGCAGCGTCTTCCGGGCGGGTGGGGCATCCTGCTCGACGACATCGTCGCCGGGCTCCAGGCGCTGGTCATTGTCCAGTTCGTGATGCGCGTGGTCTAGGGCGCCGCCGGCTCCGGGTCTGCGGGGTCGGTGTTCTGCTGTGCCACCGGCTCCGGCTCGGCGGGGTCGGCGCTCTGCACACCGAAACCAGCCCGCGACTCGGCGGCACTTGTCTCCGCGCGAGCAGGCGCGGGCAGAACCGGTTCCACCCGCGCCGCGTCCACCTCGCTGCGCAGCTGCCCGGGCGAGATCAGCACAACCCCCACAAACACGGCCATGAACACATCCCTGTTCACACCTCCAGACTACCACACCTGTCAACCCGGGATAGACCCCACAGCCGGCGCGTCCGAGAACCGGGGCGCCCTACCCGTCCATCATCTTGCGCACGGCTTCGAGGCGGCGTTTGTGGATCTCGCGGTCGGGCTCGAGCTCGGTCAGCGCGGCGATGTGGCGCTCGGCCGTCTTCAGGTCCCCCGCCCTGATCGCCACCCGCGCCGCCAGCTCGCGCACGTCGGCGTCGTAGGGCGCGATCCGTGCCGCACGCTCGGCCTTCTCGGTCGCGTGTGCCCAGTCGCCGAGGTCGGCGTACCGGCGTGCCAGCTCGATCGCGTACGACGCCGAGTGCACCTCACGCGCGTCGAGGTACTCCAGGTGCGGGATCGCCCGGTCCTTGCCGCCCACCACCGACTCGGTCTTACCCGAAAGGTACAGCTGTGCCAGCAGACGGTGCGGCAGCGGGTCCACCGGACGTGCCTTCGCGTACGCCTCCAGCAGCGGGATCAGTTCCGGCGTCGCACGCCCCCGCCCGCCGTCCGTCTTCAACAGCACCAGCGCGTTGAGGATCTCCGGGTGAGCGGGGTACTCGGCGAGCCACGTCTCGAGCAGCGCCACATCCGGGCGCACCGGCTCGATCTCCTCTGCCTGTCCGAGCCCGGGCAGCCCCTCGCCGAGCCTGCCGATCGGTGTGTGCTTGTCGGCGCTCGCGCGCGCACGGCGCACCGCCTCGCGCAGCTCCAGCGTCTCGAGGGTCGGCACGCCCTCCGGCAGCGCCAGCCCCCACCCGACCACCTGCCCCTTGCCCCACTCGATAAACTCGGCGCGGAACTGGTCGGGCGATTCCCCGAGCACCTTGGTGAAAGCCTCGTTCTGGAGTTCACCCTCGGCGTACAGGTCCATCAGGTCCAGCGGCGCCTTCTCGCCCCAGCGGTCGATGATGTACTCGTACATCCACTCGCCCTGCGCGTACGCCAGCGGTCGGTCGAACGGGCGGCGCGGGCGGATGAACCCGAGGTTGATCTGGTCCATCTCGAACAGCCCGTCGTCGGCGAGTTGCGTCGCCAATAGGCGCGCGCGGTCGTAGTCGCGCGGCGAGTCCTCGAGGTACACGGCCGCGGCCTCGGTCATCCAGTGCGGGATGCGGTTGCGCGTCCGAGCGAGCGTCACCGTGTGCGTGTACTCGTGGCGCACGACGCGGAGCCAGTTGTACGGGCCGGCCTTGTGCCCGGGACCGTCCCGCGGCGCCTCCATCGCGATCACCCGCCCGGTGGAGGCCGCGATCGTGAACAGCTTGGGCATCCCCGTGATCCGCACGCTGAACCACGCGTGGTCGGGCATCAGTTCGATGAGCGTCTTCTCGGCCGGCTCGTAGTCGATCCCGCCCGGACCGGTCCCCGTCACGCGGTCGTGCATCCTCTCGAGCGGCGCGAGCATCTCTTCGGCCAGCACGTGGTCCACACCCGGGCGGAAGCGCACGGCGAAGTGCTCGCCCTCGATCGTCTCGTACGTCCGCAGCTCGCGCACCAGCTTCAGGCTGTTGGTGACCCGCGTGTTGAACGGGTCGAGCGCCGCGGCCGTCTCCAGCGCATCGAGCGCCTCGCGGTCGCGACCCCACTGCAGCTCGAGCAGACCCAGCGCGATCACCGGCTCGGGGCGGTGCGGCTCGAGAGACGCGGCGAGGTTCAGGTACCGCGACGCCTCGGCGTACTGGCGCGCGTCGCTCAGCGTCAGCCCGACCTCCAACGCCGCGTCCGACACCCCCGGCGCGAGCTTGCCGAACCGCGCGATCAGGTCGTCGGCGTACTCGTACTCGAACCGGCGCGCCGCCAGCGCCGCCTGCAGCGCACGCCCCTCGCGGTGGTCCGGGAAGCGGGCGAGCACCGGGGCGATGAGTTCCTCGGCACCGTCGGGGTCGTTGATGCGCAGGCGCCCGCGCGCCGCGGCCAGCATCGTGTCCGGCGCGATCGCGTCGGCGCCGAACGTCTCGGCCGTGACTCGCACGCCCTCGGCGATGCCCTCGGCCGCGTCGATGCTGAACCCCTTGACCTGGATCTCGCCCAGCAGGGCCCACGCCTTGGCCGAACGCGGGTTGAGGCTCAGCGTCTCGCGCAGCGCCTCGACCGCCTCCTTGCGGTTGTCCTTGGCGTAGAGCAGCTCGCCCTCGAGCAGACGCGCCCGCCAGCTCATCCGGTCCAGTTCGTCGCGGGCGCGGGCGATGAGGCGCATCATGTCGTGGTAGTCGGCCGCCGGCGCCGTCGCACCGCGCACACGCACACGCACCAGCAGAGCCCGGACCGCCTCGACCAGCTCATCGGCGTCGTCGATCCGCGCGGCCTGCATGCCCTCGATCACGGGCGTGACGGCGGCGTCGGCCTCCTCGAACCGCCCGAGCGCAATCAGCGCGTCGCCCCGCAGCCGCGCCGCGCGCACCGTGTCGATCTTCCCGAGCAGCTCCAGCGCCGTTTCCGGCTCCCCGCGCTCGATCGCGGCCTCGGCACGGTCGAGCGGATCGACCGAGTCGTCGTACAGCGACCCGTCGCCCCACACGCCGGCGATCAGCGCCGCCTCGGCACGGTGCATCGGCGAGTCGAGATCGTCGGGCTCCCACACCCCGTGATCGATCCGCAGCTCACGCTTCTCATCGTCGTCGAGGTACGGCGCCTCGAGCTGACGCCTCACCGAGTCCGCCAGCGTGAACGTCGGGATCTCCATCTGCTGCTCGTGGTCCATGTGCACCTGCGCGCACACCGAAGGCGCCACCAGCACCACCAACGCCGCCAGCCTCCTGCCCATCTCCGGCTCCGTTCCTGCTACTCCGGCTCACGCCACTCGCGCACGTCCACGTCCCACCCGCTCCCGGGCGCCGGCGTGCGCACGTCGAAGTCCGCCTCACCCACCTCCGCCTCGCCGTTCAGCTTCACGTTCACAAGCTGCACCGTCGAGACATCGCCGTCGGGCGCCTCCGTCCGCGCCATCCGCGGCAGGAGCCCGTCGCGCGTGTACCACAGGCGCACCTCGACGAACTCCGCGTCGTCGGCCAGCTCCGCCCGCGGCGTCAGCTTCAGTTGCCACGCGTCGCCCACGAACTTCACCAGAGCCGGATCCTCCAGCCCGTCCGCGGGCGGCAGCAGCTCGGCGTCGTACTCGCGCAGGATGTCCGCCCGACGCTGACCGATCGGGATCGGGAACGGGCCCTCGCCGATCTTCAGCGGGTCGAACTCTTCGCCCGGACGCACCACCCGGCGCTTGACGAACCGCTTCTCGCCCGGCCACTTCTCGACCAGCCACGACCCGTCGAAGATGAACACCTTCACCTCGTCGCTGACGCGCTGACCGACGAACAGCTTGGTGAACTCGATGCTGAACTTCCGCCCCGTGCGCTGCGGACCGCTCACGAAGAGCAGCCTGCCTACGCGGATCTGCCGGTCTCCGGCGATCGCGAAGTCGCGCGTGTAGCGCAGCTGCGCGCTCAACGCCCGCAGGTCGTCGCCGCTCGTCTCGAGCGCGCGCAGCAGGTCGTCTGTGTTGCTGATCACGCCCGCGGGCGGCGCGATCGGCTTGGGGTCTGGCGGGTTCGGCGGCACCGCCTGCGCCGGCGCCGTCTGTGCGGGCGCCGGCTCTTCCGCCGCCGGCTCGGGTTGCCCGTTCAACCCGAACATCAACGCCGGGGCGAGCGGGAACGCCGCCACGCGCACGATCAGGCACAGGCTCGTCAGGATCGACATCATGATCGGTCTATCGGCCTCCGTGCCCGCGGGTTGCCACTACCCCTCCTCCGCCGCCCCGTCGGGCCCCTGACGACGCTGCTCCAAGAAGCTGCGCAGCATATTGGCGGCCGCCAGCGCATCCCGTCGCTCTTTCTTCTGCTGGCGCGTGAGCCCGGTTCGCGCCATCTGCCAGTCGGCCTCGACCGTGGTCAGGCGTTCGTCGTGCAGGTGGACGCGCCGGGCGGTCCGCGACGCGACCCGGGCCGCGAACGCCCGCACCTCGCGCGACGCCTGCCCCTCGGATCCGTCCATGTTCATCGGCAGCCCGAAGACGACCTCGTCGTGCCGGGCGAGGTGCTCGCGGATCGCCCCCTCGATCTCGTTGATCAGGGCGTTGCCCGAGGCCTGCACCAGCGGCGTCTCCAGCACCCCCACCGGCCCCACCAGCCCGCTCTCGTCGTCGCCGACGGCCAACCCCGTCCGCTTCGCGCCAAGATCGATCCCGAGGTACCGCACAGGGGGATTATTCGCGCGCGACGACGACCGGGGGATTCCCCCAACTTCACGCGCGGTTCCACCCGCACTCGGGGCAGCCGGCGGCGAGATCGTGCCTCAGGTCGTACGCGCAACGCGGGCAGCGCCCGCGGCGACGACGGAACAAACGCCGTGCTTGTACCAGCGAGAGTAACAGGAGGTACCACAACACCGAGTAGAGCGCGGTGTTGATTATCAGCCCGAGAGCCAACGGCTGAGCCGGCAGTTCGACCTGTCGGCTCGGGGTGTCGAACGAGATCAAGCCGGACGGGGAATCGCCGTACCCGTACCAATGCCACCAACCCTCAAAGCACCGAAGAGGGAATCCGCACGTCGCGCGAGTCATGCCAGAGATAACCCACGCATCTGGATCATCCGGCCGCAGTGCTCGAGCCCACCGTGGCAGATGATCGGCGGATGTCGCGTCGCGCCGCGGCGCCAGGCGCCGAATCTCCGGACTGTCGGATAGCTCTCTCGTGACAATGCGGTAATGCCTCAAGTCTCTGGTTAGTTCCCGAGCAATCGTCGCATGGACACGCCACGAATCGCTCAATGACTCGGGCCAGTCCACGTGCGTGGAATCGAACCGGACGGCGTCTGGACGAGCCCATGTGCCAAAGAAGTACCGGTTCCACGCAACTGCAAGCGTCGTGATCATGCCCAGCAATACAACCACAACCAACCGTACCCACGGGATCCGCCGCCTTTGTCGCATGGCCTCAGTCTACTTCAGCGCCTCGTCCACCTTCGCGTGCAGATCCTTAAGCTGCTGGGCACGCCCCCACGGCATCACCAGCGTCGCGTCCGGCGTCCGCACCACGATCAGGTCCTCGCACCCGAGCAGCGCCACCGTGTGCGCGTCGCCCTCGGCGCTGACCACCAGGTTCCCGCCGCTGCGCACCGCGACCACCGTGTCCGGCCCGGCCGTGCGGTTGCCGTCGTCGTCGGGCGTCAGCGTCTCGGCGAAGCTCGGCCACGACCCGACGTCGAGCCAGTTCACGTCCATCTCCACGCCGAAGATCGACACCTCCGCGTCGTCCGACGCCGGCTCCATCACCGCGAAATCGACGCTGATCTTCGGCAGCGTCGGGTAGACCTCATCGAGCACGCGCTGCTGGTCCGCCGTGCCCCAGGCCTCGGCGATCTTCGTCAGCCCCTCGAAGCTCTCCGGCTTGAACCGCTCGAGACAGCGCATGAACGTCTTCGCGTGGAACACGAACATCCCCGAGTTCCACAGGTAGTCGCCGCTATCCACATACGCCTGCGCCCGCTCGCGGTCGGGCTTCTCGACGAATCGCGCGACCTCGAACGCTCGCTGCTCGCCCGACACCGCCCCCGGCACGCGCTCGATGTACCCGTACCCGGTCGCCGGGTAGGTCGGCGTGATCCCGAACGTCACCAGCCGCGACGGGTCCTCTTCGACCAGCCGGAAGCCGAGGTCGATGCGTTGCTGGAAGCGCTCGACCGGCTCGATGATGTGGTCGGCCGTCAGGACGGCGAACACCGCGTCGGGATCGTCCTTCGCGAAGACCGCGGCCGCGAACCCGACCGCGTTGACCGTGTCGCGCCCGACCGGCTCGCCGAGGATCCGCTCGTCGGTGAAGGCCGGCAGCGAATCGCGGATCGCCGCGCGGTACCGCTCGCCGGTGCAGATGACCGGGGCGTCGACGAGCCCCTCGAGACGCGAGGCCGCCAGCTCGAGCAGCGACCGGCGCCCGCCGGGGGTCTCGATGAAGCGGATGAGCTGCTTGGGCCTGTCCCGGCGGCTCAGCGGCCACAGCCGCGTCCCCGCACCCCCGGCCATGATCATCGCGTGACGCATGGAGCCAGCGTAGCCGCCGACCCGGCGGGGGGTGCAATCGCGACCCGCCCCCGGCGTTGTGCCGACGCCCGGGGCGAACGGATGAAGCGCCCGACACGCACCATTGAACGGGAAGGAACAACGGGATGCCTCGCACAACCCGCTGCGTGATCGCCGCCGCCCTCGCCGGCGCCGCCATGCCGGCCGTCGCCCGGACCTACCCCATCGTCGACACCGGGCAGGACACCTGCTACGACAACTCGCGCAAGACCGCCGATCCGCGCCCGGGGCGCCCGTTCTACGGGCAGGACGCCCAGCACGACGGCAACCAGCCCAGCTACACCGTCTCCGACGACAAGCTCACCGTCACCGACAACGTCACCGGGCTCGTCTGGACGCGCAGCGCCGACTGGAATTGCGACGGTACGCTCGACTCGGGCGACAAGTACTCCTACACCGACGCGCTCAGACTGCCCGCCAAGGCGAACGTCGAGCGCCTCGGCGGGTACGACGACTGGCGCCTCCCGACCATCAAGGAGTTGTACTCGCTGATCGACTACCGCGGTACCGACCCCGACCCGAGGGGTCGCGGCACGCGCGGGCTCCGCCCGTTCATCGACGACTCGGCCTTCGAGTTCATGTACGGCGACATGAAGAGCGGTGAACGCATCATCGACTCGCAGTGGGCCACCACCACCCTCTACACCGGCAAAGTCATGCACCGCATGACCGCCATGTTCGGCGTCAACTTCGCCGACGGTCGCATCAAGGGGTACCCCGCCCGCGGCGGCCCCCGCGGCGCGGACAAGCTCTACAACGTCCGGCTCGTCCGCGGCAACCCCGAGTACGGCGTCAACGACTTCGCCGACAACCACGACGGCACCATCACCGACAAGGCGACGGGGCTGATGTGGGCGCAGGGCGACAGCGCCGTCGGCATGGACTGGGAGGACGCGCTCGCCTGGGCACAGGAGATGAACGCCGAACGCTACCTCGGGCACGACGACTGGCGCGTCCCCAACGCCAAGGAACTCCAGAGCCTCGTCGACTACACGCGCTGCCCCGACGCCACCAACTCACCCGCGATCGACCCCCTGTTCACCTGCACGCAGATCACCAACGAGGGCGGGCAGCCCGACTACCCGTTCTACTGGTCGAGCACGACGTTCCTCCGCGCCGGTGGGTCGGGCGGCAATGCGGTCTACGTCATGTTCGGACGCGGGCTCGGCTCGATGGAGCGCAACCGCGTCATCGACGTCCACGGCGCCGGTGCCCAACGCTCCGACCCGAAGACAGGGGACAGGCACAACTTCCCCCGCTGGGGGCACGGCCCGCAGGGCGACGTCCAACGCGTCTTCAACTTCGTCCGGCTCGTCCGCGACGCCGAACCCAAGCACTAGGTTCTGTTTGACGGATCTCTTCGTGCCACTGACCCGTCTTCGGGTCAGTGCTCCTCGCCCCTCCAGCCCGCCGCAGACACTGATCGGAAGACCGATCAGTGGCACAGATCAACGGCATTCCCATCCGTCAAACA
>Ga0210110_1000031_pt1 | contig 54515 bp, 49 predicted proteins | sample China_Galinas_PW_2_FD_184865 | JGI IMG/M metagenome (GOLD analysis project Ga0210110, IMG submission 184865) | Wetland microbial communities from San Francisco Bay, California, USA, that impact long-term carbon sequestration - China_Galinas_PWB_D1... | ecosystem: Environmental > Aquatic > Marine... | reverse complement strand
GATGAAGTGGCTGCTGCCAAACGGCGAGGTCGACGTGTTGTTCGTCGACGAACGGCCCAGCGACGTGCAGGTGCCGAGCGCGGTTGAGCTCAAGGTGGCGCAGACACAGCCGGGCGTGAAGGGGGACACGGCGTCGGGCGGCGGCAACAAGCCGGCGACACTGGAGTCGGGGGTGACCGTTCAGGTGCCGCTCTTCATCGAGGAGGGCGAGACTATTCGCGTCGACACGCGAAGCGGCGAGTACGTCTCGCGCGCCTAGATGGCCGATCCTCGCCGAGCGTTGCCGTCGAGGCGAGGCGGCCGCCCGTGGGCTCGGCGCGAAAGAATGTAGGCATGCGCCGATCCGAACAGCGCCGCGATGCCGTCTTCGCCTGCTACCAGCGCGATGTCACCGGGCACCCGCTTGCGGAGTTGGTCGTCGACTCGCGGCGCTTTACGCAGGAGCTGGCGGCGGGCGTCGAGGAACACCGCGACGAGCTCGACGCCACGATCGCACGGCATGCCAAGGGTTGGGACCTGGATCGGATCGCGCCGCTGGAGCGCAACGTGATGCGGGTGGCCCTCTATGAGATCGAGTACGGCGGCACACCGGCCGAGGTGGCGATCGACGAGGCGATTGAGCTCGCCAAGAGCTACTGCGGCACCGACGCGCCAGGCTTCGTCAACGGGGTGCTGGGTGCTGCCGTGCGCGAGCGAGAGGGGGTGAGGTGAGCCGCCTGCGTGAGATATCTGCGCGACTCGCCGCGATCGCCGCCGAGCTTGAAGGGGAGGAGGCGAGCGACGAGCGTGCTGTGGAGCTAGCCCAGGAGGCCGCCGAGCTTTCGGGTGAGGCGGTGGAGGAGGCCAACCGTCGGATTCGCCAGTCCGAGAGTGCATCCGAGTGAGCCGGAACGTCGGGGCCTGATGCATTCCGAGGACCCCTATCCCGAGGATCTGCGCTCGCTGGTCGATGTCGCCCTGGAGCAGCTCGAGCTTTCGACGCCGCCCGCGGCGGGTGGGCTGGAGGACGCGATGCGCTATTCGCTGCTCGCCGGAGGAAAGCGCATCCGTCCGGTGCTGGCGCTGGCCACAGCGCGCTCGCTCGGCGCCGACCCGGACGGTTACCTGCCGGCGGCGTGCGCGATCGAGCTGATCCACACCTACTCGCTGATCCACGACGACCTGCCGGCGATGGACGACGATGAGCTTCGCCGTGGCCTCCCCACCTCGCATGTGAAGTTCGGGCAGGACGTGGCGATCCTCGCAGGCGATGGCCTCTTTGCGGAGGCGATCCGCCTGTTCTGCTCGCAGCCGGGCGATCCCGCCCGCGTGCTCGCCGCGCTTCGCCGGCTGAGCGGCGCGACGGGTGTCGACGGCATGGTCGGGGGTCAATACGTTGACGTCAGGGGCGAGGTCGGCGACGCAGAGGGACTCCGTGCCCTCCACGGGCTCAAGACCGGGCGGCTGATTGCCGCCAGCGTCGAGGTCGTGCTGGCCCTTGAGGGCCTGCAAGAACCTGAGACAATCCCGTATCGCCGGTTCGCCGGCGAGCTCGGTGTCCTCTTCCAGATCGTTGACGACATCCTCGACGTCACGGAGAGCGACGAGCAGCTAGGAAAGCCCAGTGGAAGCGACGAACGACATGGCAAACTCACCTATGTCAGCCTGTTCGGCCTTGAGCGTGCACGCGAGCTGGCCGCCGAGTCCCACGCGGAGGCGCTGGAGGCGCTGGCTGAGGCTGGGGGAGACACCGGCGATCTGAAGAGGGTGGCCGACTACATCTTCACCAGAAACGAATGAGCGATACGCAGGACACAACGAGCGGCGGGGACGGAGTGCTGCTGGAGCAGATCGGCGCGCCGACGGACCTGCACGGACTCGACGACGACCAGCTGCAGCAGGTGGCGCAGGAAATGCGCACCTACATCATCGACACGATCGGTGAGATCGGCGGGCACTTCGGTGCAAACCTTGGCACCTGCGAGCTGGCGGTCGCCCTGCACAGCCTCCTCGATTCGCCCCGCGACAAGATCCTCTGGGACGTCGGCCACCAGGCCTACCCGCACAAGATCCTCACCGGCCGGCGCGAGCAGCTGCGAACGATTCGCCAGTACCAGGGCCTGGCTCCGTTTTGCTCGATCTTCGAGTCCGAGCACGACATCATGGGCGCCGGACATGCCTCGACCTCGATCGGCTACGCGGTCGGGCTGAAGGAGGCGATGCGCAAGGGGATCGGCGAGGACGGAAAGGTCGCCGCCGTGATCGGCGACGGGGCGCTGACCGGCGGAGTTGCCTATGAGGCGCTGCACGCCGCGGGCGGCCTACAGACCCCGATCGTCGTCGTCCTCAACGACAACGGGATGTCGATCTCGCCCAACGTTGGGGCTCTCTCGCGCTACTTCAACCGGGTTCGCCTCAACCCACGTCTCTATCACGCCCGTGAGGGCGTCGAGGACCGGCTCACCAAACTGCCGCTTGGCCTGGGCAAGCGGATCGAACGGCTTGGGCCGGAGATCAAGGCGGCAATCAAGGCCTACTGGGCCCCAGGCCTGCTCTTCGAGGAGCTCGACCTCGCCTACATGGGCGTGATCGACGGGCACGACGTCCACGCGCTGCGCGATGCGCTGCGGGAAGCCTTCGATGCTGAGCGCCCCGTCGTTGTCCACATCCAGACCGTCAAGGGCAAGGGGTTTGCCCCAGCCGAGGAGGGCGGACTCGAGGGGATGGAGAGGTGGCACGCGGCGAAGCCAAACTCGATCGTCAACGGCGAGCCAGCCACCTCCAGGCCGGTGCCCGTAAAGGAATCCGACTCGCCCGACTCCATCGCCCCGGAGCGGCTGGAGAAGCCGCTTCCGCCCAGCGCCCCACCTCAATACACAAAGGTGTTCGCCGGTGCGATGGTTGCCGAGGCCGAGCGCGATGAGCGCGTCGTCGGAATCACGGCGGCGATGGCGGGGGGGACCGGCCTGCAAAAGCTCGCGGATGAGATGCCCGAGCGCTACTACGACGTTGGGATCGCCGAGCAGAACGCGGTGCTGCTCGCCTCAGGTCTGGCATTGCAGGGAGCGAAGCCCGTCTGCGCGATCTACTCGACCTTCCTGCAGCGCGCCTACGACCAGATCATCCACGACGTGTGCCTGCAGGAGCTCGATGTCACATTCGCGATGGACAGGGCAGGCTTGGTCGGCGACGACGGACCAACCCACCACGGGGCCTTCGATGTCTCCTATTTCCGCCCGCTGCCCAACGTCGTGGTGATGGCGCCCCGCGACGAGGCGATGCTTGTCCACATGCTGCACACGGCGGTCGCCCATGAGGGTCCCGTGGCCCTGCGCTATCCGCGCGGCGCCGCGGAGGGCGTGGAGATGCCGGGCGAGCCTGCGGAGATTCCGATTGGCAGTGGTGAGCTGCTTGCCGGCGGAGAGCGGGTCGCACTGCTGGGATATGGGTACGGGGTGGCCGTGGCGCTGCAGGCAGCCGAGGTCCTCGCCGGCCACGACCTCCAGGCAACGGTGGCCGATGCCCGCTTCGCAAAGCCGCTCGACGCTGAGCTCCTCGAGCGCTTGGCACTGGGTCACGACCTGGTGGTGACGATCGAGGAGAACGTGCTGCCGGGCGGCTTCGGGTCGGCCGTCCTCGAGCACCTCGAGGATGCCTTCGCGGATCGGCCCGGGGACCGGGCGCGGGTCCTGCGAATCGGCCTTCCGGACCGCTACGTAGGCCACGGAAAGCCGGCGCTGCTGCGCGAGGAGGTCGGCCTTACCGGCGACTCGGTTGCCGAGCGGGTGCTTGCGGCACTGCACTCTCCCCAGGCCGTCCCGAGCTGAAATCTCCAACCGGGATTTCGCCACCGCCTGGTGGCGTTCGGGTCGTGTCTCAGTTCCGACGAATGCCCATCTTGTCCCTGCTTGCATCAAAGCGCTCAATCGGTTAGCCTGCGCCAGCCTCTTTAGTGACAAAGCAGCACCTCGCGTTCGCGGGGTCGCTTCTGGGGTTACAACAGGGAAAAAGAGGTGTGTGTCTCTGTATATGGCGGTCCAACTGGGCAGGGTGGACCGCTGCCCAGATCTCGGCGGCCGTAGGGCAGGCGCCGAGCATCGCGGTCGATTTCGGACGGCACATAGGCAGGGCTCGAAGGTCGCATCGGAACCCGCGCATCCCATCCGGAGGGTGGGACTGCACCCACCGCCGGTCCGTTTTGGAGGGGACGAGCAGCCCCTTGCTTCCGCTGTTGGCGCTCGCATGATCCAGGCGAGGCGAATTCGCTCGCACGGCATGCCGGCTCAGCGGGTTCCGGCTGCGGAGCAGAGAACGGAGCCGGAGGTGGATGGCATCGACAACGAATCGGATCTAGTGCCAGAGCTTCGATCGCGGGACCTACTGCTTCCGATCGCGCGCTTCGAAAGCGCGGGCGACCTGGCGAGAGTGCTGTTCGTGCGCGAGGCCCTCGGGCGCGCTCGAGGAGTGGTCGTGACGGCCCGCGGCGAGCGTGAGGGAGATCCGCTTTCACTCGAGGAAGCCGAGAAGCTCGGAACGCGAGTTCAGGCCAGCGTCGACCGGCGGGGCGTCCGCGAGGCACTGCTTCGCTCCGAGGACGGGCACCCGGTCTTCTTGGAACGCGGCTACGGCGGGGCTTTCGAGGTCGCGGTGGCGGCCGCTGATGCTTCGCGAGCCGGGCAGCTGGCGGAGTCCGTTGCGGGCGCCATACGCATCGCTCGCGGAGCGCGCGAGGATCGCGTCCCGGTCGCGTTCTGGTCGGGTGCCGGCGACGGCCTGCTCTCCAGTCCCGAAGCACGGTGGCGACGGCTAAAGCTGCCGTGCTTTTCAGACATCGAGTCCAACTATCCGCCCGACGTGCGCACTCGTCTCGGGGAGTTGCTGTCCTGCTCGACAGGTTACGCCCTTCCCGGACGGCTCGCGCTTTGGCATGGACCTCCGGGGACCGGCAAGACTTGGGCCCTGCGCGCACTCGGGCGCGAGTGGAGCGAGTGGTGCGACCTCCACTACATCACCGACCCGGAGCGCCTGCTTGGCGGAGACACCAACTACATGCTCGGGGTCCTGGCGGGCGACTCGGAGCCCCCGAAGGAGGATCCAGCGGACCATGACGGGTTCTCCGTGGGTGAGCGGGACTCAGAGGCGCGCTGGCGGTTGCTGGTCTTGGAGGATGCCGGCGAGCTGCTCGGAATCGGTGCCCCGACCGAGGTCGGTCGGGGCTTTGCAAGGCTTTTGAACATAGCCGATGGCCTGCTGGGCCAGGGAACCCGTGCCCTCATTCTCGTAACTACCAACGAGCCCCTCGGAAAGCTGCATCCGGCGGCGCTCAGGCCCGGCAGGGCGATGGCGACCGCCAAGTTCGCGCCGCTTGAGCCCGCTGAGGCAACTGCGTGGCTTCGGGACCGCGGCACGTCCCGCGAGCTCAAAACCCCGACGACAATCGCCGAGCTTCACTGCATGCTCGCTGACAGCTCGACCGAGGTGCCCTCCCGGGCCGCCATCGGATTTTCCTAGACCCACCCGCCTACGGTGGGTATGCACAAGTTGCGTAGAACATCCGATGGAGTTACTTGCCTGGCCAAGAAAGGTTGTTACGGTCACGAATGCGCCAGTGTTCGGAGGACCAGAGTCAAGTTGGGTTCTGGATCGCTGGCAGATAAGCGCCGTGTGAAACGCAACTCCGTCGGAGAACGGATCGCGCAGAGTCACGGGACTCGCTGAGTCCACCTGGCCACTGCGGTGCACGGCGATATCGCAACGCAACCCGACCCCGGGAGGTCCCGTGGTTCAGAGAACCGATGCCGGAATGCCAGTTGCTGTCCACCGCCGACTTCGGGGCCTGCGGTCAGGGGTGGACAGTGTGTGCGCTGGGAGTGTTACCCCGCTCAGGCTCGTCGCCAAGCGGTTGGCGGCCGTTGGCGCACTCTGCGCCGCAGCCGTCGCAACGTGGCCTGTCGGGCTCGCCCACGCAGACAGGTCCTCCTCAGGCGCCCACCCGGTCCATTCGGCAAGGATCGATAGCGGCTCCTGGCATACCTGCGCCATCTCTGGCAACGGCGATCTCCACTGCTGGGGCTTTGGGGGAAAAGGGGTGCTGGGCCACGCCAGTACCGAAAACATCGGCGACGACGAGACGCCTGCGTCGGTCGGCCCTGTGGACCTTGGCACCGGCCGCACGGCCGTCGAGAGCACCGGTGGTGAATCCCACCATTGCGCGATCCTCGACAACGGCACGGTGAAGTGCTGGGGGTTTGGCAAATACGGTCGCCTGGGCTACGGAAATACGAATGACATCGGCGACGACGAGACGCCTGCCTCGGTCGGCCCGGTCAACCTCGGCGCAGGCCGCACGGCGGTGTCGATCTCGGCGGGAGAGGCTCACACCTGCGCGATCCTCGACAACGGCACGGTGAAGTGCTGGGGGTGGGCTGGCTACGGCGGGCTCGGCTACGGCAACAAAAGCGACATCGGCGACGACGAGACGCCGGCCTCGGTCGGCCCGGTCAATCTTGGAGCTGGCAGAACCGCCGTGGAGATCACGGCAGGTACCGCGCACACCTGCGCGCTCCTCGATAACGGCACGGTGCGCTGCTGGGGATTCAATGCCTATGGGCAGCTTGGGATCGACACGGGCGACATCGGCGACGACGAGACGCCCGCCGCAGTCGCGCCAATCGATTTTGGAGGTGGTCACACCGCTGTGGCAATCTCGGCCGGTTGGAGCCATACCTGCGCGATCCTCGACAACGGCACGGTGAAGTGCTGGGGCAACGGAGATGGCGGGCGGCTTGGTTACGGCAACACCAACGAAGTTCGATTGCCGGCGACAGTGGGCACCGTGAACCTGGGGTCCGGCCGTACCGCGGTGGCGATCTCGGCCACAGAAACGCACACTTGCGTGCTCCTCGACGACGGCACGGTGAAGTGCTGGGGCGAAAATGCCTACGGCCAACTTGGCTACGGCAACTCCACCACGATTGGCGACGACGAGACGCCGGCCTCGGTCGGCCCGGTGGATATCGGGGCTGGCCGTCACGGGCTGGCACTCTCGGCTGGCAAATACGTCACCTGCGCCACGCTTGACAACGGCACCGTGCGCTGCTGGGGAGAGGGCGCTTACGGCCTGATCGGCTACGGGAACACAGAACGTATTGGCGACAATGAGGCCCCCGGCTCCGCTGGACCGGTTGATCTCGGCGATGGGCATGGAGTTCTGGAAGCCGCAGCCGGCGGAAGCCATAGCTGTGCGTTGTTCGACGAGGGCACGGTGAGGTGCTGGGGCAACGGTGCCAATGGCCGCCTCGGCTACGGCGACACCACCACGATCGGGGACAACGAGTCCCCTGGATTCGCTGGCCCGGTCGACCTGGGCGAACGCAGCGTCGTTCAGCTGGCGACAGGTGAAGCTCACACGTGCGCCCTGCTCGACGATGGCACCGTGAGCTGTTGGGGCAAGGGCGCCAGCGGCCAGCTCGGTTACGGAAGTACCGAAGACATTGGCGACGACGAGATGCCTGTCGAGGCCGGCACGGTGGATCTCGACGGCGAATCCGCGATGGCGATTGCGGCCGGCGCCAATCACACCTGCGCCCTGACAACCACGGGAGCGGTGCGCTGCTGGGGGCTCAACAGCAGCGGTCAGCTCGGATTGGAAAACACCCAAAACGTTGGCGACGATGAGACGCCAGGTTCTGTCCTCCCGGTGAACGTCGGGCTCAGCGCAATCGGGATCTCGGCCGGCGCCAACCACACGTGTGCCCGCCTCGATGACGGCACTCTTCGCTGCTGGGGGCTGGGTACGAGCGGTCGCCTTGGCTACGCCAACACCAACACGATCGGCGACAACGAGGCTCCGAGCACGGCCGGAGCGGTCAGTGTGGGACGCAGCTCCACCGCAATCGCCGCCGGCGCGAGTCACAGCTGCGCCCGCCTCGATGACGGCACTCTTCGCTGCTGGGGGCTGGGTACGAGCGGTCGCCTTGGCTACGCCAACACCAACACGATCGGCGACAACGAGGCTCCGAGCACGGCCGGAGCGGTCAGCGTGGGACGCAGCTCCACCGCAATCGCCGCCGGGGGCAGTCACACCTGCACTCGCTTCGACGATGGTGGAGTCCGCTGCTGGGGGCTCAACAGCAGCGGCCAGCTCGGTTACGGGAACACCACCACGATCGGCGATGACGAGGCCCCCTCCATTGTCGGCACTGTGGACTTGGGAACGGGGCGCAGCGCGCTCAGCTTGTCCACGGGCACCAGCCACACGTGCGCGGCGCTGGAGGACGGCACCATGCTCTGCTGGGGCCTGAACAGCAGCGGTCAGCTCGGCTACGGAAACACCGAAAACGTTGGCGACGACGAGACGCCGGGCTCGGTCGGCCCAGTGGACTTCGCCGATGACCCGCCGGTCGCGGTCAACGACAACGCCACGATCAGCGAGGACTCGGGCGCCGAAGCGATCGACGTCCTCGCCAACGACACAGATCCAGACGGCGGCCCAAAGGAAGTCATCTCAAAGACCGAAGGAAGCCACGGCGCCGTCTCGATCACAGGCGGCGGAAGCGGCCTCACCTACACGCCCGAAGCCGACTACTGCGGCGAAGACTCGTTCACGTATGAGTTGAACGGCGGATCGGAAGCGACCGTCTCGATCACGGTCTCCTGTGCCGATGACCCGCCCGTCGCGGTCAACGACAACGCCACGATCAGCGAGGACTCGGGCGCCGAAGCGATCGACGTCCTCGCCAACGACACAGATCCAGACGGCGGCCCAAAGGAAGTCATCTCAAAGACCGAAGGAAGCCACGGCGCCGTCTCGATCACAGGCGGCGGAAGCGGCCTCACCTACACGCCCGAAGCCGACTACTGCGGCGAAGACTCGTTCACGTATGAGTTGAACGGCGGATCGGAAGCGACCGTCTCGATCACGGTCTCCTGTGTCGATGACCCGCCGGTCGCTGTGAACGATGCAGACACGGTCACCGAGGATGCCCCTGCAACCGCGATCGACGTCCTCGCCAACGACACCGACATCGACGGTGGTCCTAGATCGATCACCGGCCGCACCAATGGCTCACATGGCGCCGTCTCGATCATCGGCGTGGGTGCCGGTCTCACCTACACGCCAAGCGCAAACTATTGCGGCCCGGACTCCTTCACCTATGCCTTGAACGGCGGCTCGATCGCGACAGTCTCCATCACCGTGACCTGCGTCGAAGAGCCGGCCGTCACACCCGTCGACTCGCCCACCTCCTCCGGGGAAGGGTCGACATCCGACCGGAGTGGACCCTCAACCGTGGTCAACATAACCCCGGGCGTGGGCGTCCTCTCCGGTCGGCATCGGCCGCGAGTTGCGATCAAGGGGACCTACGCGTTCTTCACCTTGACCTGCAAGTTCGCCGACAAAGACTGCCGGGGCAAGGTCGTCGTCAAGGCCAGCGTGCCCAGCCTCTCTCTTGAGGCAGCCACCCGCAGGGTGACCCTCGTCAAGGGCCGGTTCCGTATCGGAGCTCGCCGCAGCGTCCTTGTCCGGGCCAGGCTCAGAAGGCGTGGACGCCGCCTGCTCAAAGCCAAGCGAAGCCTGCGCGGGATGCGAGGGCGGATGGCCATCGTCGACGGTCGAAGCGGTGAACGGGGGGCAATCGAGGTCACCCTCGTGCGCCGCCCCAGGGCCAGCCTGTTGCCAGATGGCAAGAAGAAGAAGAGGAGGAAGAAGCATTCCGCTCGGAAGTCCGCGACGCGGTAGCGAGTGCGGATGCGTCGGGTCGAAGTGTGGTGGTTAGCTCTCCCGGCGTAGCGATTTCGCCCGACCATTTGGCTTGTTGAGCCGCTTCTGCAGGATGTCCTCGCATCCTGGAAGATTGGCGCGATGACGGACCCAACTGCCGATCTTCATCGGCTTCCTGACGGCCTGCCGGTCCCCGAGGACGACGGTGCGGCCGACCATCTTCAGGGCGTATCGGTGCCGGCGATCACGCTCCCGTCGACATCCGGTCAGACCGTCGACCTTGCCGGTGCGGCTCGGGGCACGCTGGTGCTCTATGTCTATCCAGCCACTGGCGTCCCCGGTCGGCCGCTTCCAGCGGGTTGGGACGGCATTCCGGGCGCCCGGGGGTGCACGCCGCAGAACTGCGCGTTTCGCGATAGCGCGCAGGATCTCGCTGACCTCGGGGCGGCTGTGTTCGGCCTCAGCGCACAGAGCCTCGCCGAGCAGCAGGAGTTCTCCGAAAGGGAGCAGGTTCCCTACCCCCTGATTCACGACGGGGCGTTTCATCTCGCCGATGAACTCGGTCTGCCCGGCTTCGAAGCCGGCGGTCAGCGCTACTACCGGCGCCTAACGTTCATCGCCAGCCGGGGCCGTATAGAGAAGGTCTTCTACCCGGTGTTCCCGCCTCAGGAAAATGCGGCCGACGTTGTCGCGTGGCTCCGGCTGAACGGCACCTGAGGAGCGGAAGCACTCGGGATCCAGCCCCTTGCTGGCCTCCGAGTTACCCTGCCTCGCTTTGGAGCTTGCGCCGTTTTCGAAGGTCGGTGAGTCAGAATCGTGTTCAGTCTCGGGCCCCGAGCCAGCTGTCGGTTGAGGCGGCCGCAGCCGTCACCACGTCGACGATCGAAGCAGATGCCTTGGCCGGAGATCCGCTGTGGAACGGCGGCTGCGGGTCGTACTCGATCCCGAGCTGGACTGCCTGCGCAACCTCTGGACCTGCCGAGCGGCCGACGAGGTGCAGCGCCATGTCGATTCCGGCAGAGACGCCCGCCGCGGTGATCGTCTTGCCGTCCTCGACGAAGCGGCCGCCGACCGGGTCGGCGCCGAACTCTCGTAGGCGCTCCAGGAAAAGCCAGTGTGAGGTGGCCCGCTTGCCCTCGAGCAGGCCGGCGGCGCCGAGGACGAGGGAGCCCGTGCAAACCGACGTTGTCCACCTGGTTGCCTCGTCTACGTTGCGCAGCCAGGAGAGCACCGTCTGGTCCTCCATCAGGGGCCGGTTGCCCTCGCCGCCCGGCACGAGCACGATGTCTGGGTCGGTCACCTCGTCGAGCGCATGGTCAGCGCTGAGCCCCAGAAAACCGCTGTCGGTGCGGACCTCGCCGCGATCGCGGCCAACAAACTTCACCTCCCAGCCCGGCACGGAGCGCAGCACCTCATAGGGACCGATCGCGTCGAGCGCGGTAAGCCTGTCGAAGATGAGGATCGCTACGTCCATCAGCGAATCATCGCAAGGGTGAAGCCGTCATAGCCCTTCGACCCGACCGTCTGGATGGTCGTGGCGCTGACCCGTGGCTCCGTCGCGAGCATCTCGTGCAGGCGGCGCTGCGCCCTGGCGTTGGGATCGTCGCTGTCTGGGTTGGCCAGCGTGCCGCCGCGGACGACGTTGTCGGCGATGATCAGACCGCCCGAGGCGGAGTGGTCGAGCGCCCAGGCGAAGTACTCGGGCGTGTTCACCTTGTCCGCGTCGATGAACGTCAGGTCGAAGGGGCCAGCTTCCTCTGCGGCCAGGTCGGGCAGGACCTCCAGTGCGGGCCCGACCCGCAGTTCGACGAGCTCGCCGACACCGGCCCGCTCGATGCTCGCCCGCGCCACCTCGGCATAGCGGGGATCGGCCTCAACAGTGACCACGCGACCCCCCGGCGGCAGCGCGCGCGCGAGCCAGATGGTGCTGTAGCCACCCAACGTTCCGAGCTCCAGGATGGATTTGGCGCCCCGGACCTGCGCCAGCAACTGCAGCAGTTTTCCCTGCGGCGGGGAAACCTGGATCTGTGGCAGGCCCGCCTCGACGCTCGCCCGGAGTGCCGCCTCCAGCCCCTCGTCGTGCGGGGCAAGCAGGTCTGTGACGTAGCGGTCGATCTCCGTCCATACCGGATCGCTCATGGGGCGATTTTGCCACGGTAGGCTCTCGGCGGTTGGGCGCTGAAGGCGCACGTCGCAGTATGTTTCGCAGATGCCGGCGAATGTGTTCGATGACACGTGGGACGCGCATCAGTCCCAGCCGGGGTTCACATGGAAGCGGATGCGGCTGGCGGCTCGGCTCGGTTCGGAGAAGCTCGGCGCAAGCGTGTATGAGTTGCCGCCGGGGCAGCGCGCCTTCCCCTACCACCTCCATCACGCCAACGAGGAGCTGCTCGTGGTGCTCGATGGCTCCGTGGCGGTGCGGGGCGAGTCGGGCGAGGAGACACTGGGCCGCGGTGATGCCGTTCTCTTTCCCGTGGGCAGAGAGGGAGCGCACCAGGTCGTCAATCGCTCCGAGGAGGCAGCGCGATTCATGGTCGTCTCGACGATGATCGAGCCCGACATCACCGAGTTCCCGGACACGGGCAAGGTCGGTCTGTTCGCGGGAGCGCCGCCGGGTGGGCAGGCACCCCGGACCCTTGAGGCGTTTCTTCGGCGCGATGCCGAGGTTGGCTACTTCGAGGATGAGCCGACCGACTGAGGAGCCCGTCGCGGAGATATGCGGTGGCGTTAGGTCTCCAGTAGCAGGGTGACCGGGCCGTCGTTCACAAGCGCGACCCCCATGCAGGCCCCAAATACGCCCTTCTCTGCCTTGAGGCGCTCGCAGAATCGGTCGTAGAGCGGCTCGGCCTCTCCGGATGGCGCAGCCTCCGTGTAGCTGGGGCGGTTGCCCTTGCGCGCGTCGCCGATGAGCGTGAATTGACTGACGCACAGAACCTCACGCCCACCGAGCGGCTCGTTCATACGCCCCTCGGCGTCGTCAAAGATCCGCAGTGCCCGCACCTTGTCGGCGAGCCGGTCGGCCTGCTCCTCCGTGTCGCCACGGCGCACCCCGAGAAGGACCACCATCCCCGCGCCGATCTGCGCCACCCGCTTGCCATCGACGTCGACCGCCGCCTGGCTGACCCGCTGGACGAGCGCCTTCACCGGCCCTTCTCTCGCTGGCGCCGGGTTGTTACCGCGGCCCCGGTCTGGGTGAGAAAGACCGCGAGCCGCCGTTCGTACAGCTTTGGATTGACGTTCCACGACTCCGTGTGGCCGGCTCCCAGCAGCCGGTGGTAGCTGACCCAGCGCGGCAGCTCGGCGGCAAAGTCGTCGCTGTCGGCGATCGGCACGACCTTGTCCTCGGTGCCGTGGAAGAGCAGGATCGGCACGTGGAAGTCCTCGGTGTGCTGCAGTGCGTCCAGGCTCTCCCAATCCGCGTCGATGCGCGCCCCGATCATCCAATCGACCGGTGTTGCCGTGAACGACGGCAGGCCCATCTGGGTCGCGTTGAAGCCGATGGTCGACCGCCAGTCGAGGACCGGGGCGTCAAGGACGAGGCCCGCGACCCGCTGCGCGAGCGACGAGCGCTCCATGAACTGGGTGACGAGCGCACCGCCCATCGAGTAGCCGATCAGAATGAGGTGTCGTGCTCCGTGGGCAAGGGCGTAGCGGGCCGCGGCCGCAAGATCCCGCCACTCGGTGAGTCCCATGTGGTGCAGTCCATCGGGGCTTGCCGGGGCGCCAAGGTCCTCTCGGTAGGTGATGAGAAGTGTCGGTACACCCATGCGGTGCAGTGTTGGCGCTACGCGCAGCCCAATCTCGGGCGTGCTGTTTATCCCGTGCACGACGATGGCCCACGTGTCCGAGCGACCCGGAATCTGCCAGGCCGGCATCGACCCCAGTTCGTCGGGAACGCCGACCGTTTTCGACGGCAGGCCAAGAGCCGTGCGTGGGTTCCCCTCATAGACGTGCGGGTCAACCGCAACCTTCATTTCCGGCACCAGGTAGCCGTTTACCGCACGGAGTTTCCGTGTCACCCGATCTCCGTCGCTGCCGAGCACGTTTCCGATGATCGCCCGGCCCCCTTGCCACTCGAGCCCGTACACGCCCTGTCGCAGCGTGTCTTCGGAGTGCGACAGGACGATCCGGGTGGGGGAGACGTCCTCGACCGTGACGTCGGCGGGCCAGTCCGAGTGATCCGGCACCAGGACCGCCGAGGAGAAGTGCCAGCTCAGTGCCGCGGCGATACTGACGACCACGACGACAGCGATCCCTGCGGCGAGCAACCAGCACCTGTGCCGGTGCGGCCATGACTGCGCCTTCACGGCTGTTGGTGCTGTGTCGCTCAAGGGTCGTCCAGCCTAACCTCGCAACCAGCCAGCCGCCGCCCACCTGAATCGTGCGTTGCGAAGCGAGCCACTCAACGACCCGGCCCGCTTCATCGAATCTCGCGCGGCATCCCGGCCATCGGTCAGTCGGCCAGCTCGCGCACGAACCTGCTCCTCTCAGCTTGGCGCTCGTAGTCGGCCGCTTGCCAAAGGGCCATCGCGGCCCGCTCCTCGCTGGCGACGATTGCTGTCAACCTGATCGCACCGAGCGCCTTCAGCCTTTTCTCGCCGTTGCGGATCAGCGCTCTGGCAATGCCCTGGCGTCGCCATTCTGGGTGGACCGCGAGCCGGTAGAAGCTGCCGCGCCAGCCATCCCAGCCGACGATCAGCGAGCCAATCGTCACCTCGTCGACCGTGGCGATGAGCAGCGACTCAGGATCGCGCGCCAACAGCCCCCTGAGCGCCTGCTCGGTGTCAGTTGCGGTCGGAAGACTTTCGGCGGCCCGCCAGAGGGCGAGCACTGACGCCGCGTCCGCCGCAGTGCCAGTACGGATCCTCACGTGGCTCAAGCGCCGATTCATAACACAGGAGGTGTGCGTTGCTGTGTCCGTTGCCCTCGCGCCCGCGACGCTGAGAAGATGCGCGCCATGCGTCGTCCACAATCGCGAGGTGAACGTGAGTCATCTGATGTCTGGAGTTGACCATGGTGCGCGGATTAGGCCCGCGGGGAGAGATGACGCAGCGCTCCTCCTTGAGCTGATCGGCGAGCTGGCCGAGTACGAGCGGTTGGCGGGCATGGTCAGAGGCGACCCGGATCTGTTGGCCAAGGCGCTGTTCGACGACGAGGCGGCCGAGGCCATCGTGGCGGAGGAGGGGGAGGAGGCGGTCGGCTACGCAATCTTCTTCAGCACCTTCTCGAGCTTTGAGTGTCGGTCTGGTATCTGGGTGGAGGATCTTTTCGTCAGGCCAGAGCACCGTGGCCGCGGGATCGGTCGTGCTCTCCTCGGGCACATCTCCGGCCTCGCTCTCAAGCGTGAATGTGCTCGCCTGGAGTGGTCCGCTCTCGACTGGAACTCGCCGGCGCTGCAGTTTTACGACTCACTTGGAGCGTCGCTGATGGAGCAGTGGCGGATACTGCGCCTCGAGGGTGACGGCCTGCGCCGGCTTGGTGCCGGCCGGCAGTCCTCCGTCTAGAACCTCGCGCGATTTCGTGCCTGGCAAGATGCCCTCCATGCTCTGGGATGAGGCAGAGGTCAGCCGTGTCGATGCGCTCAAGTCTCAGGTGCTCGAGATGGGGGAGATGGTCTGCGTTCGGCATCTGGTTCCGGCGGGCTTCGACTCAACGCCGCTGTATCGCGGCCTGCCGGCTGACATGTGCCCATGCGAGCACTGGTGCTACCTGGTCAAGGGTCGTCTCAGGTACCGCTTCGCTGACGGTGGGGAGCTCACCGTCGAGGCGGGGGAGGCCTTTCATCTCCGCAGCGGCCACCTCGCCGATGCCCTTGAGGACTCGGAGCTGATCGAGTTCACGGCAGCCGAGCCCTACCGACGAAAGGCCGAGCATCTCGCGAGCAGAAAGGGTGAGGCAGATGAGTGAGAGGACAAGCATCCACCGCGCGCGCGTGGCGTGGGACATGGACAGGGAGGATCCGCGCGCCCACACGGTGGAGCTCGCGGGCCAGACGCTTGCGGCCTCGAGTGCGGCAGAGTTCGGAGGCAATCCGGACAAGGCCGACCCCGAGGAGATGTTCGTCGCCTCGCTGTCCAGCTGTCACATGCTTTGGTTCCTCTCCCTCGCCCGAGCCGAGGGGCTGCGGGTGGCGGCCTACGAAGACAGCCCGGAGGGAACGATGGACGGCAGCCAATTCACCGGCGTCGTGTTGCGACCGCGGATCGCTTTCGACGGCGCTCCCGAGGATGGGCAGCTTAGGTCTCTGCACCACCGCGCGCACCAGCGCTGCTTCATCGCCAACAGCGTTAGCTGCCTGGTGACCGTTGAGCCGCTCGGATTCGACGTGGGGGGCGAGGACGACATCCCCTCATGAGCGAAGCCGTCTACGGCCGGATCGGACGCGGCTATGCGAACACCCGCCGCGCAGACCCTAGAATCGCAGCCCCGATCGAACAAGCGCTTGGCGATGCTAGAACCGTGCTCAACGTGGGCGCCGGCGCCGGCTCCTACGAGCCCGTCGACCGCGAGGTGACCGCAGTCGAGCCCTCGGCCGAGATGATCGCCCAGCGTCCCGTCGTTCACCCCTATCCCGCACTGGTGCTCAGTGCCGGAGAAGACAGCCTCCGATGCGGAGGTTGACGCGCGGGTGAAGTGATGCAGTATGTCGTCAAGGTCGAAGCCGATCCAGCGCAGGCAAGGTGGCAACTGGTCGATCACCGACCGGCAGGCTCGCGGCGAAAGCCGCCCTCGGCGTCGATCACCTGACCGGTCATCCAGCCGCTGTCGGCGGACACGATCCAGCCGACGATCGCAGCTATGTCATCTGGATGTCCCCAGCGGCCGGCCGGGAACGCGGGGCGCAGGCGCTCGCGCAACTCGGCTGACGGCCAGCCGGTGTCGACCGGACCCGGGTTGATCGCGTTGACCGTGATTCCGCGGGCGGCCAGTTCGTCGGCGAGCGTGCGAGTGACCTGGTGGATGGCGCCCTTGCTGATTACGTACGGCAGCTCGCCGGGCATCGGGCCGAGGTGCTGGCCGGATGTGAACAGCACGATTCGACCATGCGATCGATTCTGGTCATGGCTTGCCGCGAAGGCCTTGGCAAGTAGCACGGACGCGCGAGCGTTCACGGCCCAGGCTCTGTCGAGCTCCTCGACGCTCACTGTTTCGAGCGATTGAGCAGACGTATGAGCGTGGTTGACCACGAGGGCGTCAAGGGCGCCGAATGCATCGGTGGCTCTCCCGATCACCAGTCGTGCGGCGCCCGGATCGGCGAGGTCGGCCTCGACGTGCTGGAGGCGCTCCGGGCCGGCCGCGAGCTCGCCAATCAGTGCATCCATCCCACCTGGGTCGGCGCCCCACCGTTGCTCGGCGTCATACCGCGCGAACGAGTGGAGCAACACGTTCGCGCCGTCTCGAAGAAGGCGCCGTGCAATCGCGAAGCCGATCCCGGCCTTGCGGCTGACGCCGGTCACCACCACGGTTCGACCGTTGGGTCCCCGATCCACCATGACCATCTTCTACTCGATCCGCTGAGATGCCACGCGGTCCGCTATGTGCTCGCTGGCCATTCCGTCCTCAGCACTGCATATATGACGCTGTCGAGATAGCGGCCGCCGACCCGTTCCGCCTTGCGCAGCGTCCCCTCCTGATGGAATCCAAGGCGCTCCGGTATGGCGCGGCTGCGCCGGTTCTCAGCCGCGGCGCGGATTTCGACCCGGTTGAGCTCCCAGATCGTGAGTGCGTGGTCGACCAGGGCCCGCACGGCTTCGGTCATGGTCCCCCGTCCCTGGTACTCCGTTCCCAGCCAGTAGCCAATGCTGGTCGAGCGATGCTGCCAGTTGACGCCGACATGGCCGACGATGCCCGCGATGTTTCCGTCGCAAACGACAGCAGTCTGAAAGCCGTCGTTGGCAGCCACCTGATCCTGCGTTCTGCGGATGAAGCCAAGCGTGTCCGCGGGGGTCTGGGCGGCTGCCCACGGTAGCCACTGTGCGAGCTCCATACGATTCGCCTCGATCAGGGCGTGAAGGTCGTGTGTGTCGTCCCCGCCGAGAAGGCGGAGGTATGTGGCGTCCGAAGTCGGAAGCCTCCACGCTTTGGGGATCCCTCCACTCTCCTGACAGCTAGGGGAAGATTCGCTCATCGCCTTGCTCGCCCCACCGGACTCACCGCCTCCAGACGAGCCTATTCGGCTCTCGCAATACGATCCGGAATGGCCCATCCGATTCAAGCAGGAGCAGGCGCTGCTGGCGACTGCGATCGGGGGGTGGATCGTCGGCGGGATCCATCACATCGGTAGCACCGCCGTCCCGGGCCTTGACGCCAAGCCGATCGTCGACATCCTCGCCGGCGTTCGCGACCTCGACGAGTCCAGGGCGAGTTTCGAGCCTCTCGCGCAGCTCGAATACGTCTACGCGCCGTATCTTCAAGATGAGATGCACTGGTTCTGCAAGCCGGACCCCAGCCGGCGCACGCACCACCTCCACCTTGTTCCGGTCGGATCCGAGCGCTACCGAGACGAGCTGGCGTTTCGCGACCGGCTTCGTGCCGATCCCAAGATCGCGAGCGACTACGCGGATCTCAAGCACAGCCTCGTTGAGCGCTTCGCAGATGACCGCGAGGCCTACACCGACGCGAAGGGCGAGTTCATCCGTGCGGTTCTCGCCGCGCCCGGCAGATGAGCGCTGTGGAGATTCGCCGGGCCAAAGGGGAGGACGCGCCGAGGATCGCGGAGATTCACGTTTGATCCTGGCAGGCCGCCTACCGGGGCACTCTGACCAACGAGCTGCTGGACGGTCTGTCGGTGTCGGAGCGCGCCACCCGCTGGCGAGCCCTCCTGGGCGACGGCGAGGGACATTGACTGATACTCGTGACCGAAGACGGCAGTGGTGAGCTAACGGGCTTCTGTTCGGTGGCAACACCCAGTCACGAGCCCGTCGACGATGAGGGGTGGCGGAGCTGGGCGCCCTCTACATCGATCCCGCTCGCTGGCGCAATGGAGTGGGCACCGCGCTGCCCACCAATGTTCTGGGAGGAGCTGAGGAGCGCGGGCTTACATGACGTCCCACTTTGGGTGCTGCCCCAGAACCGCGCCGCGCGCGCTTTCTATGGACGGTTCGGATTCAAGTTGGAGGAGGGCGACGAAATGCGCGAGGAGCGGAGCGGCCGGCCGGTGATTCGGCTTCGCGCTGTCTTGGCGCCCGGCGAGTTGGATGATTCAGGGCGCTAGGACGCAGCGGTCGCCTCGTTCGGGTTGGGAACCTCGCCGAGGATGCCTGCTCGGCCGTAGGCCCGGCGAATGGCCTGGCTGTGCAACTTCTGCCCGGTCCCGGCGGCCGCCCGCTTGAGCATCTGAACGAAGGCGAGGTCATGGGTGAAGACGATCACCTGCCGCCGCTGTGCTTGCTCGATGAGGCGGTGCGCGACCCGCTCGCACCGGTCGCGGTCGAGCAGGGCTGCGGGATCGTCCAGGACGATCGCGCCCCGTCCCTGGCCAAAGGAGCTTTCGGCAAGGAAGAGTGCAAGCGCAACGGCCCGCTGCTCGCCCTCGCTCAGGACTGCCCCGACCTTCACACCATCCGAGCCTCTCAGGCCGAATTCGATCGCCGCCCGCCCGCCTCTCGCCTTGCCCGCGACGTCGAGCTCGGCGGCCAGAAGGTCCAGCGCGGTGAGCTCGTCGATGATGGCGGCGCGCAGGCGGCTGGTGAGCACACCCTCTTGCAGCTTGCGCAGCTGGCTGCTGATCTTGGCCGTCCTGAGCTCGACGCCGGCCTCCTTGAAGCGCTCGATCTTGACCAGGCTGGAAACGTGACCAGAGATTTCGGGCAGGAGCGACGCCAGTTCCCTGCGCCCGCGCAACTCGGTGCATCGCTCGATCAGCTTCTGCTGGGCGGCCTCGTCCCGTAGTCCAGCCTGGGTCTTGGCGGCCATGACCTGCTCTTCGGCGTAGGACCGAATCCGCGTTGTGGGCGGGATCCGCGGCCCGGTGCTCCGATCCGTCGACGATGTCTCCGCGAGGCCACGGGCAAGCCTCACTCGTGCTGCGAGTGCCTCGACGATCTCCGTGGCGGCCGTGGCGACCTCGTCGGGCGCCTCAGGGAGGGACGCGTCGACTAGAGCGCCGATCACCGCGACGTCGGGAAGCCCATCCACCTTGCCTGCGAGGTCCTTCGTGAGCGACGCGATCTTCTCGCAAAGGTCGCTTTTCACAAACTCCTCGAGTTTGGCCATGCGTGCGCGTGCGTCGCCCGCAAGGTTCTGCTGGCAAAGGGGGCAGGCTCCATCCGGTTTCTTGTCCGGGAAGGTTCCTTTCTCGGCCTCGACGAAGCGCCGTGCCGCCTCCCACATCTCTCGCCAGGGGGCCTGCCCAGTGCCTGGATAGGACTGCTTGGAAAAGGCATCGCTTGCCAACGAACGCTCAGCCGCCGCCGCCTCGTCGAGATTTCCTCGAAGGGCTGCAATCGCTGTGATTCGGTCATCGCTGACCATCTCTGTGGCGCGCTCCAACTCGTCCGCAACCTTTTCCGCTGCCTGCGCCCGGGCCTGCGCTGCTTTCTCCCAGCGACGGCTGTCCTCGGACTGCAGTGCCATCAGCGCTGCCTCGAGCTTCTTGATCTCGACCCGCTCGTCCGCGCTCAGGGTGGCGCGCTTTTCCAACTCGGCAAGGTCGGTCTCGGCGGTGATCGTTTCCAGGAGCTGGCCGGCAGGTGTCGCGGGCTTGATGTCAGCGGGCGGCTGCTCTTCCTGAAGTGTGGAAATCCGTTCCTTGAGCCGCGCCTGAAGTGCTTCCTGTGTTTCCGCCAGCCGCCGCAATAGGAGGAGCGACTCGGGGACATGCTCGATCACACTCGGCTTCGACACGTAGGTGGAGGCGCGGGCTGCATCGAAGATCGCCAACCCGGAGAGGACACGATCGGGTTCCTTCTCGAGGTCGACGGTGATCTCTCGCACGTCGTCGCCGACTGCGATCTGCACGACCGCCGTTTGTCGTTTGCCGGCGGCATTTGCATCGAAGGCGCTGCGAAGGACCTCGGCACTTTCGGACGGCTGGGAGAGTCGCCGCAGCAGGCGCCCGTAGCCGCTCTTTCCCGCGCCGGTGGCGCCAAAGACGACGTTGATTCCGGTCTCAAAGCGGAGAGTCTGTCCCTCGGCCAGCAAATTGACGTTCTGGATATCGCGAATCTCCCGCAATTCAACCGGGCCCGTCTCGGTCTGCTCCGCGGGAAGATCGGCGCGCTCTAGGGGCTGCGGGGTCGGCGCATCCTTTTCCTCGAGGACGATTCGCAGAACGTCCTCCTCGTCATCGGGGGAGAGCGGGCCCTTCGTTAGACGCCGGAGGAGATCGCGCTGCCAAAGCGGCAGTTGTGTCGACCACTCATGGATCTGCTCCTGCACCGATAGTGGGGCATCTGCCTCGAGTTCAAGATCAAGGCTTGCCTGTGCGTCCCGCAGCACGCTCACTCAACCAAGACGGCGCGGCAAGAGGGAGCGTCCCACGCGGACCTCCACCCGCAACTCGCCGGGCGAGTCGGCGCTCAGAGGATCTGCTTCTCGAGGAAGCCCGCGACGAGGACCAACCAGCCGCCGATCTCGGCCACGATGAGACTGAGCATTGCAGCGCTGGTGCCGCGCACCGGGTCTCGGAATTGGTTGTCGGTATCTCGGCGCCAGCCGTGCAGGGCATATCCGGCGACTGCGAAGAAGAAATAGAAGACCATCGCTCCGGCGGCAATCATGTTCACCACGTGGCTCCAGCCGCTCAGCTCGACAAAGGTCGCGACCAGAAGCAGAGCGAAGCTGTAGAGGAGCGCCGCGCGGTGTGCGGTGTCCACATAGGGATGAGCGAGGTGGTCGTCGGACGAGGCCATTTGCCGGTACTTCCAAACGCCCAGCAGCAACGCCCAAAGGAACATCACAGAGGCCATGAGAAGGACGACCTTCGTGTCCCACGCGAGGCCACTCAAGAGCTCATCACGGGGCTACCGGCCCTCACCTCGGCTGCCTCTTTGCATGGCGGCACTTCAACCTCTGTGTGCGCCAAACCCCGACCTCGCATCTTGAGCATGCCGGCAGTCTCTCAGCTTGCCAGGAGGCAACCACCACCGCCAATCCACTGGTTCGAGGTCGGCACGAGCCGGATCTATCGGCCCCATCTGCTCTGCGAGCTCGACGATGACCCCCTTAGGGCCGCGGACGTAGCATCGTCATGCGCTCGATGGCGGAGAATCGCCATCGGCCAACTCGGTTGCGGGACTGTGGTGCAAGAGGTGCGCCGGCTGATTGACGATTTGACTGGCGGACGAGGACAAATTAGGTGGCGGGCCGGGACGCCAAATACTGGCGGAACTGGGGAGCAGCGGAAATCAGCAGCTAGGAGGACTCCCATTCGGGGGCTTTGAGCCCGGCGCAAACGGCTTCACAGAGCGCTGAACAGAAAACGCCCCGCCGGGGAGGCGGGGCGCTTCTGGGGTTACTACAGGGAGGAGAGCGGCCCCTACAGGGATCTCGCTTCAATTTCCAAGGCGAAACCCGTCCTCACGGCGGGTTTTGTCTTGCTTTCGTTTCGATGCTCGAATTCGAGTTCGACGGAGTTCTCCGGGCCGGGATCGCCCCTCTCCGATGGCCTTTATCCCCTTCCTCCGTTCCTAGAAGGGGACGATTTAGTTCCAGAAAAGGCCATCCGACAAGAAAGGGAACAAAGAAGAGCCGTATTCCTGAAGGCAGTGGGGTTTGCGGGGTTCGCAGTGCTCGCTACGGTGGCTTTCGCCGACGCGGGCGAAACAACCGCGGCAGAGCAGGCATTTAGGCACGAAATGCCTGGAAAACGTTGACAAAAGAGAGCACTCAAGCTACTCTTTTCAGAGGGCGTGTTGGGGGGAGATGCCCTTCAGGCACAAAGGGAGCAGAGGTACGTCCGCAAGTCGTTTTCTTTCCGAGCAACAGCTCGCCGCGCGACGGCCTCCATTTGCGATGTAGCCCGCCTGCGTCGCTCGCCTTGGACCTTGAAAACTGAATCGCCGCTGGAAGGCCAGCAAACTGGAGGACCCGATGTGCCAGAACGGGAAAAGAGCAGATTGCCTCAAAAAGCCTGACCCACGATCGCGATCGCCGCAACCCCGCAAGAGGGTTCCCCTCGCCCTCCGGGCTCGGTGCGGAGATCGCGATCGTGGGTCAAAATGGCTCTCGTCAATCGCTTTCTCTCCGTGGAGAAGGCCGTTGATCCAGAGTCGGGCAGCGGGGGCGACACCGACGGAAGTTTGTGCGATGCTCACGCCTTCGAATGTCTCGGCGACCCAGGCACACGTGGGGTGCCCGGGGGGCGAAGGTGCAGATGCGGCTGCTCAACCTGCAAGGAGACATGCCTCGCAAAGCAGGGGGGCGACGGACCATGATGAACAAGGAGAGGCTCCTAGCCAGGCGCTATGGTGCGCCAAGAAGTCGCGGATCAGGAGGAGATGTTGGCCATGGCCGGCTCAGGTGACCACATAAAGGCGCTACTCAAGAGCCATGCCACCGGCGATGACGCCTCCTTCTATGCCGTTATGGCTCAAATTGCAGCGCAGGAGGCCCGCCGTGGTCACAATAGGCTGGCCGCCGAATTGAAGAAGGCGATCGAAAGCGCCAAGGCCGAGCCTGTCGCTCCTCGGACGGTGACACCGATCGCTCGCCCCCGTGGGGATCTTGCTGACCTCGTCACCGCCTCCTTTCCCGACGTTCGCTGCCGTGATCTCGTCTTGCCAGATCAGCTGCACGAACAAATTGCTGAGGTACTGGCTGAGCAGCGCCAACGGCGCGTACTTTCTGAGCGCGGATTTGCGCCCGTGCACCGCCTTCTTTTGGAGGGCCCACCTGGGACCGGCAAGACGATGACGGCCGCGGTCCTCGCACATGAATTGTCGTTGCCGTTATTGACCGTTCGGCTAGATAGTTTGCTGAGCAAGTTCCTGGGCGAAACGGCTGCGAAGCTACGCCTCGTCTTCGATGCCGTCAGAGATCAACGCGCTGTGTACCTTTTCGATGAGTTCGATGCGCTTGGTGCTGATCGAGGTGGTAATGACGTTGGCGAGGCTCGGCGCATCCTTAACTCCTTCTTGGTCTTTCTCGACCAGGCAAGCGTTGAAAGCGTCGTTGTGGCTGCCACTAACCACAGTTCAATTCTTGATCGAGCCCTCTTCCGTCGTTTCGACATGGTCATTCACTACGGCCTGCCGGAACCTGACGAGGCGCGTGAGGTATTACGTGCGAGGTTGGGACCAATAGGCAAGAAACTACGCCTCAAAAAAATTGCCCCCGATGAAAAGCTCGAAGGCCTAAGTCACGCGGAGCTCGTCAAGGTTGCCGAGACCGCGGCCAAACAGGCGCTGATTCGCGGCGATGACCGCGTGGCCGACGATGATTTGGCGGCAGCCCTTGTTAGCCGTCGTTCGGCACGCCGACCCACCAAAGGCTGATGGAGGCAAGCGGACCGCTCGCGCATCTACTCGTACGTGACCACGTAGATACGCGTGACTTTTCGCGAACGGGCCGGGGTGATCCGAAGGTTCGCCCTGTCGAGGCACGAACTCACGGGCTCTCGATGGACCGCGAGGTTCGAAGTGCACTAGAGGCAAGCGACACTGAGCGCACTGCCATCGATTTTGATGCCGATGAGCTGCGCGCTCTCGGATCTGTTGTCGTCCTCGAAGGAGCTGACCCTGCTTACCCGCTGAGGCTCCAGTCTTTAGAACAACTATCCCGACATCGAAAAACGCCCAAACTTCCGTATTGGCTTCTACTTTCGGTTGTACCGACCTCTGAGGCCGATGGCGGTCACGGCGAGCGTGCGCAGGTTTGGGTTAACGATGCTTATCGTCGGCAATTCCTCAAGCTCTTCGAGAGCTACCTCTCGACGACTGAGGGTGAGGGCAATCCCCGGAATAACGAATTGGTGGCCAACATCGGCCGCATTCGCAAGGCGGTCCTTGAGGATCTCTGGCAGTCCGAGGGTACGCCTCCACAGACTGGCCAGTGTTGGTGGGAGCTCTGGTTGCGTCGAACAGACGACGCACTTGACCTGATTCGTGCATACGCAGGCGCTCGTGGGCTGCGCCTAGTCGAGCGCTCGCTTGAGCTCAGGGATCGAACAGTGGTCTGGATTGAGAGCAAATGGGACGAGCTGCAAGCACTGCCGTTCACGTCGGTTCCGCTTGCCGAGATCCGAAAGCCCGAGTTCGCGCAAACGATTGAGGATCTGCATCTTCCTGACCAGGAAGAGCTTGTTGAAGATCTTGCAGGGCGCCTCCACACCGCGGACGACGGTGCCCCCGCTGTGTGTCATCTCGATAGTGGTGTTAGGCGTAGTCACATTCTTCTTTCGGGCTCACTGTCAGCTGGCGATGTCCACTCCGTCGTGCCAGGTCCAATCGGAGACACCAGAAATCACGGGACGCCAATGGCAGGACTTGCCCTATACGGCCCGCTCGACGATTCGCTGCTCGCCGCATCGGCAGTCCATCTTCGTCATCGCCTTGAGTCCGTCAAGGTCCTCCCCGATTCAAACGAGGATGCTCATGACCCCTTGGCTTATGGCATTGTCACGGCAGAGGCGGTGTCTCTGCCGGAGGCCGCGATGGCCGCTCGGCCAAGAGTGTTCTGCATGCTCGTCACAGCTCCCTCCGAGCAGCCGGGGGAGCCCACGCTCTGGTCTGCCTCGGTCGATGCGCTTGCCGCTGGTGTTGATATCTCTACCTCCGACGACGGCATCGCCCTACTCGGAACTCCCAACCTAAACGCAGCAAGACTCTTCTTGATTTCTGCTGGCAACGTCGAGGACTTTGAAGCCGACTACCTAGCGGCCTGTGATCTGGCAGCGGTTGAGGATCCCGCTCAGTCCTGGAACGCACTCACCGTTGGTGCCCATACCGAACTAGATGATCTTCCCAATGACCCGACATTTTCTGACTGGAGGGTCCTTGGAGACCCTGGCGATCTCTCCCCTCACAGTCGCACATCGGTGTCCTTCCCGCAGCGCTCCTGGCCTCTCAAGCCCGACATTTGCATGGAGGGCGGTAACGTTCTCACGGACGGAGCCGCCGACTTCCACGAGCGCCACCCCCTTCTCTCGCTGCGTACCGTCGATAGTCGCGGCGACCTCAGTATCAGCTCGGCAAACGCGACGAGCGCTGCCACAGCACAGGCAGCCCGTCTGGCTGCGCTCACCCAGGCTAACTACCCTGCCTACTGGCCTGAGACGGTCCGCGGCCTACTCGTTCATGCCGCCGACTGGACATCCGCAATGCGGGGGCGGATCAATGCAGCACCGAACAAAAGCGTCAAGCTTTCGCTGCTTCGCAGATATGGCTGGGGTGTGCCGACCGAAGAGCGCGTGCTTGCCTCTGCGCGTAATGCAGTGACGATGATCGCCCAAGATGAATTCGTGCCCTTCCAGGGCACTGACTTTCAGTCTCGCCATCTTCGACTTCATTCACTTCCTTGGCCAGTCGAGGAGCTACAGGAGCTAGGTCCCGCTGAGGTTGCCCTCAAAGTAACGCTTTCTTACTTCGTCGAGCCAAACGCAGCGCGCCGCGGTTGGCGCAGACGCTATGCCTATCCGTCTCACGCCTTGCGCTTCGAGCTAAGGGGGCCAGCCGAGACCACCGATCAGTTCCTTGCGCGGGTAAACCGTGAAGCCCAGCGCGAGGAAGACGAAGCGCGACCGTCCGGTGGGACATCAAATTGGCTGGTGGGCCCCTACCAGCGCAACCTCGGTTCCCTGCACCAAGATGTCTGGGAGGGGAGCGGTGCCGACCTTGCCAAAGTCGGCGTCCTAGCGGTGCATCCGGTTGGGGGCTGGTGGAAGAACAGCAGGCACCCGGATCGTGTTGACAGCCCTGTTCGGTACAGCCTGGTCGTGTCGCTCCGAACGGAAGAGCAAGGCGTGGATCTATATACGCCTGTAGCAGCAAAGCTTGACGTTCCGGTTGAGGCCGCGATCGTTACGGGCTAAGGGTAATCCTGACCTGGCTGCTGCTCCCGACTGGCGATAATCCTTGCAGCGTCGGAATCCACCATTGAGATGGGGTGGTGGGCGATGAAAAGGACTGCGCGGCGTTGCACTAACTTGAGGCTGGTCGGCCATTGGTTTGGGCCCTTATCCAGGAGATCTAATTTCTGGAGCTTTTCGGATCTTGTCTGGGCCTAGTAAGCACGCGCTCATCAGGCACCTCGCACATAGCTCATCTGTACATAGGTTGGACCTTTATGTGCGATTATCAATGCCGTGTCTGAGCCAGAGATTGCAGATCAGCAGTACACACTTGAGCACTATCTGAAGCGTAGTAAGCGCAAGGCGTTGCCGCTTGCACTCGGTTTTCTACAAGGCAAGGACGGTGAGCCAGGGCCACTCAAGGAGCTTACGCGCAGAGGCCGGGAAACCGCGCTTGACCAATACCTGTTTGCCCACGCGATAGCGAGTAAAGAGCAGGAGGGCGTCTTCGATGTGCGCCTACCAGCGAGTACATGGGCTCGGGCTATCGGCGGCTGGTTCCATCCAGAGACCGGCGAGGTAGAGTCGGCTGCTCTTCATGCGGTGTCGCGCAACTGGAAGCTGCTTCGTGAACTGAAACTGGTGAGGACCGAGCGCGTCGGCGGTCGTGTGAAGGTCTTTTTGCTGGCAGATGATGGCTCTGGCGCGCCTTACGAGCATGTCGCCTCAGGCAAGCGGGGGAAGAAGCTGGGTGGGCCTGGCTTCCTGCAACTCCGATATGAGTACTGGTACGACGGCTGGCACAAGCGCCTTTCCCTCCCTGGGAAGGCGATGTTGTTGGTCTGCCTGTATCAAGGCAACGCATTTCCGTTGCCCTACGACAAGGTGCCCGTCTACTACGGAATTTCTTCGGCGACCGCCCAGCGCGGCCTGCGCGAACTGCAGGAGATGGCTCTGTTGTATCGCGAGAAGCATCGGCGGCCGGAGCCAGAGGCCCCTCATGGCTTCACAGAAGTTTGTTATTACGAGCTCTTGCCACCATTTGGCCCACGCACCAGTTTCTCTAAGTGGAAGCCAGCCAGTTGGCGAGGGCCTAGCGGCAAGCCGAAGAGGAAAGCTAAGTCAAAACGCGGCAAGACGGATTCGCCCAAGAGGCGCAAGAGGACCCGTAAATGAGCGAGAACGGGTCCAACTCGCACTTTCTCGAATTGGCTATCGCGGGCGCGGCGGTGCTGCTCTCAACCCTCGGATTTCTCCTTGGCTCGACATCCCTGACAGTCGTCGCGCTCGTCGCCGGAGCGGTTTCCTTTGGGGTTCTCCTGGGGGCAAGAAGCATCGCCTCGCGATAGATATCGATCGAGATGGTATTTATGGGGCCGATAGTCCCGAGAGGTGGCGCCGATTGTCTGACGGTTCATACCCCGCAGTACATCCGACAAGACAGGGTCAGCTCATTCCATTTGCTCGCAACGAGCTAATGAAGAAGCTGGCGAATGCGAAGGAGCGGATCTGGCTTGCCAGCCCCTTCATCACCTTGAACGTAGCGAAGGAGATCAGCAACGGTGTGCGCCGGTCTCCGGTGTCAGACAAGAGGCTCCTTACAGCCGTCAGTGACAGGAGCGTTGAAGTCGGCGTACTCGATCCGACTGCACTTGATTGCCTTGCTGACGCCGGATTCAAGATTGTCACATTCGACAACCTCCACGCCAAGATAAGCCTTGTGGATGCCGGCTGGGGATTGCTGGGGTCCGGAAACCTAACTGGAAGTGGCCTCGGGAGCGAAGACGGCGGAGGGAATCACGAGCTTGGAGTGATTCTTGCGCGCAAGCAGACCGAGGAAGCGTCGGATTATTTCGCTGGTTGGTGGAAGTCAGGGAGAAAGGTGCGCGCGGCTGAGATCAAAAAGCTCAAGCAGTTGCCGCGGCTCCCTCGAGAAAAGCGCAAGCGCCGTCAACACCCGCTTCCGGTCGCAGACGTTGTGGAACTCAAACGATTCCTAGCAGGCGGATTCAAGGGTTCAGAGAATTTCTGGATCGATGCGAACTATCGTGATCGCGCCAATGAAACCTGGTGGCAGCGGGGTTGGATAAGCGGCCAGCCAGAAGTCTGCTACGCAAGAGACGATCTGATCGTGATCTACCTCGGGAGCAAATATGGCGGTCCGAAGAAATGCCCTGCAATAGTCCAGGCAACAACGGCGACAAAACCAGATCCTGACTGGGTTGCCGCCAACCGCGACGACCCCGAAGCGCCTAAGCGCTGGCCTAACGTAACGTGGATAAGGGTCTTGGGCGAAGTTACGCCTACCCACGGTGTCGCACTTGAGCTCATCAAGAGGACCGGTCAGTCTGTCCAGCGTGGATTTCTCCCGGTCACTCGCGCGGAGTTCGAGGTTTTGGCCCAGGCCATGATCGAATCCAGTTAGTCGTCAACTCAAGGCAGAGGGTGTCGAAGTCACTGTCCCGGGGAGGACAAAGAAACTTCCCACCAGAGGGTCTCTAACGCGACCCTGGTCTGCCCTCGGTCTGGCAATCCGAAGTCAGTAGCGTCGGATCAAAAGGGGGGCAACTCAAAAGGCATTGGGGCCGCTCGGCTGACGCCGAGTCTTGTCCGGCCAGCGGGGTGGATCCGAGGGCAGGCGGGGTCGCCGACTACAACCGAAGAACCCCAGCTGCAAACCCCACTGCCTTCAGGAATACGGCTCTTCTTTGTTCCCTTTCTTGTCGGATGGCCTTTTCTGGAACTAAATCGTCCCCTTCTAGGAACGGAGGAAGGGGATAAAGGCCATCGGAGAGGGGCGATCCCGGCCCGGAGAACTCCGTCGAACTCGAATTCGAGCATCGAAACGAAAGCAAGACAAAACCCGCCGTGAGGACGGGTTTCGCCTTGGAAATTGAAGCGAGATCCCTGTAGGGGCCGCTCTCCTCCCTGTAGTAACCCCAGAAGCGCCCCGCCTCCCCGGCGGGGCGTTTTCTGTTCAGCGCTCTGTGAAGCCGTTTGCGCCGGGCTCAAAGCCCGGCTAGCTCTGCGGGGCTGCTGATTTCCGCGGGACGTCCTTGCCTTCCGCCTTGAGCTTTGCCACCAACTTGGCCAGGTCCACCATCGAGACCTCGAGTGCATCCGCGATGTCCTGCAGAGTCGCCCAGGTGGGGTTGGCTTTCCCGGTTTCGATGAACGACATGGTCCGAGTCGTAAGCCCGGTGGCTTCCGCGATGCCTTTTTGAGTTGCCCCCCTTTTGATCCGAAGCTGATGAATTGCCAGACCGAGGGCAGGTTGAGGTCTCTCTGATTCCCGCATGGGCGTTCACGTTCTCAGAAACGAGTCCTGGGCGCTTCAGAAGATTGAAGCAAGATATATGCCTCTTGTCTTGTTAATCTAACTCTGCACATAAAGCGGCGACCCGCCGTGCACTAACACGAACGGGCCGCCTGACCACAAGGAGGCAGAGCTCCTCATGGCTGATCAGAACCCTAGGGATCGAGACGTGCTCGATCCCGCGCCATCACTTCTCAGTGATGACCTAAAGGCGCAAAGCGCCGTCCCCTCGATTCAACGCCCGGTGCATACCGCCCTGCACTACAGAGGGCTCGGGGTGGTGGCCTAGATGGCGACCGGAGTGGTGCGGCGACACACGCGCAAATGCGAGAGCAGAGAAGGCCGGCGATGCGACTGCACCGCAGGCTATGAAGCCTGGGTCTACCTCGCCCGCGAAAAGGGCAAGGTCCACAAGTGCTTTGCGCGCAAGGCCGACGCAGAGGCATGGCGATCGAAGGCGCTCGATGAAGCCAAGAAGGGCATTCTGCGGTTGCCCCAACGCGACCCGCGAGGTCTCGTCTGTGCCCTCGAGCATCTGTTGGACGGCATGCGCGACGGAAGCGTCAGGCCCCGCAACCGCGTCCGCTACAAGCCGGCGACGATCCGCAACTACGAGCAGCACGTCCGCAGGCGCATCGGCCCGACGCTTCTGGGCTCGATGAGGGTCCGGGAGATCCGCCGGTTGGACGTCCAGGAATTCGTCGATGAGTTGCTGGCCGAGGGGCTCTCGCCCTCAACGGTCAACAACATCCTGAACCCAATCCAGGCGTTCTACCGCCGTGCCCGCAATCGGGAAGAGGTCTTCTACAACCCCACAGAGCAGATCGAAATCCCCAATGCTCGCTCCACTCGCCCGAAGCGGATCGCCTCGCGCGATGAAGCGGCCCAGCTGATCGGCGCCCTCCCTGCTGGGGAGCGGCCGATCTGGGCGACGGCGTTCTACGCGGGGCTACGCCGCGGGGAGCTGCAGGCGCTTCGCTGCTCTGACATCGACCTGGAGCGCCACACGATCACGGTGGAGAGGGGATGGGACCAGTACGAGGGCCCGATCCCGCCCAAGTCCAAGGCGAGCTACCGCACGGTGCCGATCCTGGCGCCATTGCGGGAGGCCTTGGTCGCCCACCTGGTCCGCAGCAGGCGAAGTGGGGAGGAGCTGATCTTCGGGCGCACCACGGAGGCGGCCTTCGTCTCTTCGACGATCAACTACCACGCCCAGGACCGCTGGGAGCGCAAGGGCCTTGCACCGATCACGATGCACGAGTGCCGCCATACCTTCGCCTCGCTCCTGATCGACGCCGGCGCCAACCCGAAGGCCCTGCAGGCCTTCATGGGCCATTCCAACATCGGGGTCACCTTCGACACATACGGGCACCTGCTACCGGGAAGTCGCGAAGAGGTGCGGCGGCTGATGGACCGATACCTGGCGGACGAGGACAAATTCGGTGGCGGTCTCGGGCGCCAAATACTGGCGGAACTGGGGAGCAGCGGAAATCAGCAGCTAGGAGGACTCCCATTCGCGGGCTTTGAGCCCGGCGCAAACGGCTTCACAGAGCGCTAAACAGAAAACGCCCCGCCGGGGAGGCGGGGCGCTTCTGGGGTTACTACAGGGAGGAGAGATATGTATCTCTATATATGTGGATCCGTGGGAGGTAGGTGGGCCCTTTATGCACCGCGGGCGCTGGGAGGCGCCATATGGGCGGTACCGGGTCCAGCCAAGAAGTTTGTTGTCCTGCCTTTCATCGGTTTCCTCTTGCGAATCCTTGAGCAGCATACGAACATATGTGCGGTTTATGTGTGAGCCGAGTCACAGAGAGACCCCATTTGTCAACCCCAGACTGGCCAAGCCATTCTTCTACCCAGTTCTAAGGTCAATCTAAACATCCTGCAACAGCAGCCAAACAATCAGGTATGAGGGGGCGGGTGCGGCGATACCGTTCCTGGCGTGGTCAAGTTGCGGATAGACACTGTTCTGACGGAGCGTGGCCTGTTTCCGTCCCGCTCGGCCGCCGCCACGGCGGTTCGGGCGGGCGAGGTGCGGGTCGGCGAGGACGGGCCAGTTGCGCTGCGGCCCAGCCAACTGGTCGAGCCTGAGGCCGAGCTGCTGGTAAAGGACGGTCCCCGCTTCGTCTCTCGGGGCGGGATCAAGCTCGATAACGCCCTCGATGCGCTCGGGATTGACGTCTCGGGGCGCGAGTGTCTTGACGTCGGCGCCTCGACGGGAGGCTTCACCGACTGCCTCCTGCAGCGTGGCGCCGCTCGGGTCGCAGCACTCGACGTCGCCCACGGGCAGATCGACGTGCGCCTGCGCAACGATCCCCGCGTTACTGTCATCGAGCGGCGCAACGCCCGCGAGCTGACGTCGGCAGACCTTCCGTTCCAGCCCGGGATCGCCACCGTCGACGTCTCCTTCATCTCACTCACCAAGATCCTGCCGGCCGTTCACGGCTGCCTGGCCCCGGGCGGCGAGATGCTTGCGATGGTCAAGCCCCAGTTCGAGTTGGCTCGCGGGCGGGTGGGGAAGGGCGTGGTCCGCGACCCGGCCGATCGCCGCGAGGCAATCCTCAGCGTCGCGTTCGCGGCTCGCGAGCTTGGTCTCCCCATCAGGGGGTTTGCCTCCTCCGGGCTCCCGGGGCCGAAGGGCAACCTGGAGACGTTCGTCTGGTGCGGGGGAGAGGGCGAGGGGGTCAGTGACCTCGAGACAATGGTGCAGGAGGTGGATGCATGAGAGCGGGGAAAGGGGATTCCATGAGTTGCTCCCCTCGATCGACGTGCGACGTTCACGTGAGCGGAGAGCACCGTGGCTGAGGGCATTGCCGCGCTGGTAACTCATTCCCATCCACCCGCGGCCTCGGATGCCGTGAAGGCGGCGGTTGCAGGTGCTGGCGAGGCGGGGTGGCAGCTCGTTGCCACGCCCAAGGAGATCGCAAAGCACGGAGATGCTGCAACCGGCATCAAGGCGGCCGACCCCCTTCCGCGCGATGTCTCCCTCTGCATCGTGCTCGGGGGGGATGGGTCGATCCTCTACTCACTGCGCCATTTCGCGCGCACAGGTGTCCCCGTGTTCGGCGTCAACTTCGGGACCGTGGGCTTTCTGGCCGCGGTGGAGCGGGACGAGATCGCGGATGGCATTCGCAGGGCATTCGCGGGGGAGACCGAGACCATCGACCTCCCGGGACTCGAGGTGGAGGTGGACGGTGAGAGGCATGCAGGGCTCAACGACGTCGGGTTCGTCCGCCGCCCCCACGACCGGGTGGCCGAGCTGAGCTACAAGATCGCGGGCGAGGAGGTCGGCCATGTCCGCTGCGACGGCCTCGTCGCCGCCACGCCGGTCGGATCGACCGGATACAACCTGGCCAACCAGGGCCCAATCCTTGCCTGGGGGGTGAAGGGGTATGTGGTCAGCTACATCTCGCCTCACTCGCTGACCGCCCGAGCTTTGGTCGTGGCGCCGGGAGACGTCCTCCATGTCGGCAACGCTCCCGGCCGCGAGCCGGTCGACGTGGCCGTTGACGGCGAACACGTCGGCTCCCTCGAGCCCGGCGGTGAGCTGGAGGTTCGCTTTGCCGACGGTGTCGGGTGCCTGGCCCAGCTTCCCGGCACGAGCTTCTACCAGCGGATCCGCGAGAAGTTCGGTCACCTGGCTGTCTGACACGGTGCTGTTGAGCGGTTGAGGGCCCGCCGCGCGGTCGTGGCTCTCTAGGGTTTGCGCCGATGGCGCGCAAGTGGTGGACCCTGGTTCTGATCACGATCGCGACGTTCATGCTGTTGCTGGACATCACGGTCGTCAACGTTGCGCTGCCCGACATCCAGCGTGACCTCGATGCGAGCCTGTCCAGCCTGCAGTGGGTCATCGACGCCTACTCCCTGACCCTGGCGGCCTTTCTTCTGACCGCGGGCTCGCTGGGCGACAGGCTGGGCCGAAGGCGTGTCTTCTCGATCGGGTTCGCCATCTTCACATTCGCCTCATTTCTGTGCGGGCTTGCTGGCGACCCGACGCTGCTCAACCTCGCCCGCGGCCTGCAGGGCGTTGGCGGCGCCGCGATGTTCGCGACCTCGCTGGCGCTGATCGGCCAGGAGTTCCACGGGAAAGAGCGGGCGACGGCGTTTGGCGTTTGGGGCGCGACCATCGGCGGGGCCGTCGCAATCGGGCCGCTGGTCGGCGGTCTGGTCACCGAGCACCTGGGGTGGGAGTGGATCTTCTTCATCAATGTCCCGATCGGCCTCGTGGCGATTGCGCTGACGGAGCTGCGGCTCGCCAACGTCTCCGCGCAGGACCCCGCCCCAATTGACCTGTCCGGGCTGGTCAGCTTCTCGCTCGGCCTCTTCCTGCTCATCTTCGCCCTGATTCGCGGCAATGCCGAGGGCTGGGGCAGCGGTGTGATCGTCGCCTCTCTTGTGGGATCGGCCGCGTTGCTCCTGGCGTTTATCGCGGTCGAGGCCCGCGGCAGCCATCCGATGCTCGATCTCAGCCTGTTCCGGCGTCGGGCCTTCAATGGCGTCTCCGCTGTCGCCTTCGGCCTCTCGGCTGGGATGTTCGCGATGATCCTCTACCTGACCATCTATATGCAGGGCGTCACGGGCCTCTCGCCGTTGGAAACCGGGCTCCGACTGCTGCCGATGACCGTTCTCTCCTTTATCGCCTCGCCGATCGCCGGCGTCCTATCCCACCGCATCCCGATCCGTGTGCTGTTGGGTGTCGGCCTCGGCTGCGTCGGCCTCGGCCTGTTCCTGATGCATGGGATTGACACCGGCTCGCCGCTTTCCGCCCTCCTGCCGGGCTTTCTCGTCGCGGGGGCCGGGATAGGGATCGCCAACCCCGGCATCGGCCAGGCTGCGATCGCTGTTGTTCCTGTCGAGAAGTCGGGAATGGGATCTGGGATCAACACCAGCTTTCGTCAGGTCGGCATTGCGACAGGGGTAGCAACGCTCGGCGCAATCTTTCAGTCGCGGGTCGACTCCAAGCTCTCCGCCGTGCTCCCCGGTGCCCCGCACGGCCTCGCCGAAGCGGTTTCGTCCGGCGGCTCCCGTGCCGCGGCGGCGTTCGTCCCAACAGCACAGCGCGCCGACACCGTCCACGCCGCGAAGGTCGCATTCATCAGCGGCCTCAACGAGATCCTTCTGATTGGGGCAGCGATCTGCTTTGTCTCGGCCGTGCTTGGGTTCGCACTTGTCCGTTCGCGCGACTTCGTTCAGCAAACCGGCGCCGTGGCGGAGCCGGCCGCATAGGGGGAGAGTCGGTCCGCCCCCGTTGCTAGTAAGGGTGCGTGCTGCGTGAGCTCCGGATAGAGAACCTGCTGCTGATCGACCGCGCGGAGCTGCGGCTCGGCGAGGGGCTGAACGCGATCACCGGTGAGACCGGAGCCGGCAAGACGGTCCTGGCGCACTCGCTTGACCTGCTGATGGGGGGTCGGGCGAGGGCTCAAATAGTGCGTCCCGGCGCCGAGGAGGCATGGGTGGAGGGCATCTTCGACCTGCCCGCGGGACTTCTGGACGAGCCCGAGCTGCGTGAGATTGCGGAGCGCCTTCCCGAGGGCGAGGAAGAGATCGTGCTGGGGAGGCGCGTCGCGGCGACGGGACGGACGACGGCGTTTGTTGCCGGTCGGGCGGCATCTGCGGCGGACCTGAAACTGCTCGGCGGGCGATTGCTCGCCTTCTATGGGCAGCACGAGCATCGCAAGCTGACGATCTCCTCGGCCCAGGCCCAGGTGCTCGACGGCTTCGCGGGCGCAAAGCACCTGGAGCTGCTTGACCGCTATCGCGAGGCACATCGCGACTGCGTGCGGCTTGGGGCCGAGCTGGCGGCTCTGCGTGAGCGGGACGGCTCCCGGGAGCGGGACCTGGACCTCTACCGCTTCGAGCTCTCTGAGATCGAGGAGGTTGCCCCCGATCCGGCCGAGACGGAGGCGCTGTCAAGTGAGCGGGAGCGGCTGCGACACGGCGAAGCGCTCCGCGAGGCAGCGATCGGCGCCCACTCGGGCGCGGCGGGTGTCGAGGATGATGGCGGAGGTGCGATTGCCGCACTGGGCCAGGCTGAGACTCTGCTGGGAAGCATGGCCGGCGTCGATCCCGAGCTGGATGCGATCTCGGGACGGCTGAGTGCCATCGTGGTCGAGTTGGGCGACGTGGCGAGCGAGTTGCGCGGCTACGTGGACGGACTCGAAGCGGATCCGACTGGGCTCGCCGCCACCGAGGAGCGGCTCGACGCGATCGATCGGCTGGCTCGCAAGCACGGAGGGACCGTCGAGTCGGTTCTTCTCCACGCCCAGCGCTGCCGTGAGGAGATCGAGCGCCTGGAGAACGACGGGGAGCGGGGAGCGGAGGCTGAGGCTGCCCTCGCGAAGGCGACAGCGCTTCGCAAGAAGCTGGGGACGCAATTGAGCAGGGAGCGCACGCGTGCAGTGGGGCCGCTGCGCGAGAAGGTGGCTCAGGAGCTGGAGCAACTGGCGATGCCCGGCGCGACGCTCGAGGTCGTCCTTGACCCGCACCCCGATGGCTTTGGTTCGAACGGTCCGGAGACCGTCGAGCTGCGACTCTCTCCGAACCCGGGCATCGACCCGGCGCCGCTGCGCGATGCGGCGTCGGGCGGGGAGCTCTCGAGGGTGATGCTGGCGCTGACCGGCCTTGGCGCGGGGACGGGAGCCGGCACACTCGTTTTCGATGAGATCGATGCCGGGATCGGCGGCAATACGGCTCGCGTCGTCGGCGAGCGCCTCCGGGCGCTGGCGAACGACCGCCAGGTCATTTGCATTACGCACCTGCCCCAGGTTGCATCACTCGCCGCGACCCACTTTCGCCTGGAGAAGGACGTGGCCGGCGAGAAGGCCACAGCGACCGTTCAGCGCCTCGACGAAGAGGGCGTCGTCGAGGAGATCCGCCGCATGCTGGGCGGCAGGAGCTCCGACGAGGCGGCGACCCGCCACGCGCGCGAGCTGCTCGCGGCTGCCTGACCCCGAGTGCTCGGTCTCTGGATCAGGCGCCAATCCCCTGCGTAGGGCCGCCACCTTGCCGGTGCAGGGGTATGCAGTAGGTAGTCTCACGGCGTGGCAATCGTCGCCAGTCGCCGTCGCTTCCCTGCGCTGCGCTCGCGTCGCAACGGAGCGATACCCGGTGCCGAGATTCGAGGGACCGCGAGGCTCGGCAGGCGAACCAAGGACCTGGTCAAGCGCCTTGGCCGTGGCGACATCGCGGTCATCGACCACGTCAACATCGATCGGATTGCCGCCGAGGAGCTGATTGCCACCGGGGTACGGGCGGTGCTGAACGCCGCCGAGTCATCCGACGGCCGCTACCCAAACGCGGGGCCGCTGCTGCTCGCCCGGGCCGGGATTGCCCTGGTCGAGCCATTTGACGGCGATCCGTTCGAGCTGCTGCGCGATGGCGACGCGATTGCGCTGCGCGGCGGTGCCGTGAGCTGCGGCGGGCAGGAGGTCCTGCACGGGCAGGTCCTCGACGTCCCCGAGTTGGAGCGCCGGTTCGAGGAACAGCGCGGCCGGGTTGACGAGGCGCTCGGCGCGTTTGTCGAGAACACGGTCGCCCATGTCCGCCAGGAGACCGATCTTCTCACCGGCAGCGTCGAGTTCCCGCCCACCAGGACGTCGTTCCGCGACCGCCATGTTCTGATCGTCGTGCGCGGGGAGCACCATCGCCACGACCTGAAGGCACTGCGCGCCTACATTCGCGACATGCGCCCGGTGGTGATCGCGGTCGACGGCGGCGCGGATGGAGCGCTGGCTGCCGGCCTCAAGCCCGACGTGATCCTCGGCGACATGGACTCGGCCAGCGACGCGGCCTTACGCTGCGGGGCGGAGTTGATAGTCCACGCCTATCCCGACGGCCGGGCGCCGGGGCGCGACCGGCTGCTGGGGATGGGCCTCGACCACATGCTCATCCCGGCGGCTGGGATGAGCGAGGACGTCGCGATGCTGATGGCCTACGAGAGGGGTGCCGATCTGATCGTCAGCGTTGGCGCGCACTTCAACCTGATCGAGTTCCTCGATCGCAACCGGGGAGGCATGTCGTCAACCTTCCTGACGCGACTGCGGATCGGCGACAGGCTGGTCGACGCGAAGGGCGTGAGCCGTCTCTACAACCCGGCCTCGACGTTCGGTCCCGCGGTTGTTTTCCTGGGCGTCTTCGCGATTCTGCTGGCGATCGTCGTCATTACGTCGCCCGCGCTAAGCGACCTCGCGCAGCTGCTGTGGTTGAAGCTGAAGATCTGGCTCGGTCTGTAGCGGCGGCGCGGACCATCTAGCCTTCCCCCGCGGATGGGCTACAGCGCGCGCTACCACGCAACATCTTTGATCGCCGTCTTTCTTGCGCTGGCGATCGGGATCCTGATCGGCGCGGAGTTTGGCGGGGACGCGCTGACGAACACGCGCAAGGACCTTGAGCACAGCCTCACCGGGAACCTCAGGGACGCGCGCGAGCGGGCCGACAAGCTGAACGGCGAATTGGGCCGGGCCAACGAGTTCGCCAGTCGCGTCTACCCGGTCCTGGTGCGCGACCAACTGCGGGGGCGGAGGGTCGGCCTGCTTGCCCTCGGCGACCTTCCGGGCGATGTCTCGGCGGGCATTGAGAAGGCGCTTGGCCAGACCGGGGCGCGGCTTGTGGGCGTGGGAGTCGTGCGCGAGCCGGTCGATACACAGGCCCTCGCCGGTGACCTCGGGAAGACCCGCTTCGCCGACATCGCCCGCAACCCCGACACTCAGACCACCTTCGGGGTGGGCATCGGGCGCCAGTTGGTGCGGGGTGGGACGCTGGTGGATCTGGTCCGCAGCCACCTCTTCTCCCGGGCGAGCGGGAACTTCGGCAACCTCGACGGGGTGATCGTGGTCCGCAACCAGCCGCAGGACATGGGGCCGGTCCAGCGCAGCACCGCCACTCGGCTTGAGTCCGCGCTGGCAAGTGGGATGACGGCAACTCGGATTCCCGCCGTTGGCGTCGAGAGCTCCAGCGCCGAACCCTCTTCGATCTCGTTTTTCAACGGCAACGACCTCTCGAGCGTCGACGACGTGGACCTTGTCTCGGGGCGGCTCGCGACGGTCTTCGCGCTGCTCGGCGCGGAGGGCAGCTTCGGTATCAAGGGAAGCGCCGATCGCCTGCTCCCAGACCTCCTGGCGCCCCACAGGTAGATGGCGAGCCCATGACCTGGATCGGTTTCCCCGTCGCGGTGGCCGTCGCCCTGGCTGTGGTGCCGGCCGGAGTGCGCGGCCTGCGCGACGCGGGGCTTGTACGCGAGAACTACCGGGGGACCGCGCTCGCCTTTCCGCTGGGCGCCGTGCTTGCCACGGCGGCACTTGTCGCCCTTGCTCCTCTTGCCTTCCTCGACGATCGCGCCGACCTCGACCTGCTCGACCCGGAGCTGCGCCGCTGGCTGCCATACGTGATCGGCGTTGCCTTTCTGGGCTTCCTCGACGACTCGCTGGGCCAGGGCGAGGCTGCCGGCACGCCGCGCGGATGGCGCGGACATGCACGGGCGCTGCGCGAAGGACGGCTGTCGACGGGGGCGATCAAGGCAATCGGCGCCCTGGCGCTCGCTGCCTACGTGGTATCCGGTCGCGGCCTTGAATCTTGGCGCTACCTGGCCGACGTGGCGCTGCTGATCCTCGCCACCAATGCATTCAATCTCCTCGACCTGCGGCCCGGACGCGCCGAGAAGGGTCTGGCGCTGCTGGGCTTGGGCCTCTGCCTTGGGGCCTGGACGATCGAGCCGATCGAGCTGCTCGGGATCTTTGCCGGGCCGGTCCTGGTCGGCGCATGGTTCACGCTGCGCGAGCGGGCGATGCTCGGTGACACCGGCTCGAACCTGGCCGGGGCAATCGGCGGTGTCTGGCTACTGACGACTTTGGGCGGGACGGGGCGCCTGATAGCGCTGGCGGCCGTCGTGGCGCTGACGATCTACGGCGAGCGGCGTTCGATATCGACGGCAATCGAAACCGTTCCGCCACTGCGCTGGTTAGACTCGCTTGGCAGAGCATGAGTCGGGCTGGCAAAGGAGATACCCGCTTCATCTTCGTCACTGGCGGAGTGGTTTCGGCTCTCGGCAAGGGCATCGCCGCAGCCTCGATCGGCCGCCTTCTCGTCTCCCGGGGCTTCCGCGTCCAGTTGCAGAAGTTCGACCCCTACATCAATGTCGACCCGGGGACGATGAGCCCGTTCCAGCACGGCGAGGTGTTTGTCACGGAGGACGGGGCGGAGACGGACCTCGATCTGGGCCACTACGAGCGCTTCACCGACGAGAACACCTCACGGGCCTCCAACGTCACGGCCGGCGCGGTCTACAACTCGGTGATCAACCGGGAGCGCCGCGGCGACTACCTGGGCGCCACGGTCCAGGTGATTCCGCACATCACCGACGAGATCAAGAATCGGATCCTGATCGTCGCCGAGTCGCAGTCGGTCGACTTCGTCCTCACCGAGATCGGCGGCACGGTGGGCGACATCGAGTCGCTGCCGTTCCTCGAGGCAATCCGCCAGCTGTACACGGACCTCGGCCCCAAGCGGAGCATGTTCGTTCACCTCACGCTGGTCCCCTACGTGGGCCACGCTGGGGAGCTGAAGACGAAGCCGACGCAGCACTCGGTGAACGAGTTGCGCAGGATCGGAATTCAGCCTCATGCGCTTGTCTGCCGTTCGGAGGGAAGGCTCGACCGCGACATCCGCGAGAAGATCGCCCTCTTCGCGAGCCTCCCCGTTGACGGGGTGATCTCCGCTCACGATGTCGACAACATCTACAAGGTGCCTCTGGTCTTCAGGGCGGAGGGCGTCGACGACCTGGTTCTCGATCACTTCGGAATGGATGCTCCGGCCCCCGACCTCACCGAGTGGGAGGCGATGGTGCGCCGCGCCGACGCGTCCGAGGGCAAGGTGCGAATTGCCTTGGTTGGCAAGTACGTGCAGCTCGCCGATGCCTACAAGTCGGTGATAGAGGCGCTTGTCCACGGCGGGTTCCACCACGGCGTCGAGGTCGACGTCGAGCTTGTGGACTCCGAGAACTTCGATCCCGAGAAGCTGGAAGGCGCCGACGGGGTGCTCATTCCGGGCGGTTTCGGCGAGCGGGGCATCGAGGGCAAGGTGACAGCGGCGCGGATCGCGCGCGAGCGCTCGATTCCCTTCCTTGGGATCTGCCTGGGGATGCAGATAGCGGTGGTGGAGTTTGCCCGCACCGTGGCGGGAATGGACGGCGCCAACTCCGCCGAGTTCGATCCCGAGACGCCGTTCCCGGTGGTCGACCTGCTGCCGGAGCAGAAGGAAGTGTCTGAGATGGGCGGCACGATGCGACTCGGTGCCGACCCGGTCAAGCTGCACGAGGGGTCGCAGGCACGTGAGATCTTCGGCGAGGCCGTTATTTACAAGCGCCACCGGCATCGTTACGAGGTGAACAACCAGCTGCGGCGCCGGCTCGAAGAGGAGGGCCTCGTCTGCGGTGGCACCTCGCCCGACGAGCGGCTGGTCGAGATGATCGAGCTACCTGACCACCCGTTCTTCGTCGCCTCCCAGTTCCACCCCGAGTTCAATTCGCGGCCCAACCGACCCGAGCCGCTGTTCCGCGAGTTCGTCGGAGCGGCAGCCCGCCACGCGGGTGAGCGCCCGGCCGATGGCGCGGCACTGTCCGAGCCCGAAGAGGTCGAGGGCAGCGACATCGGCGTTCGCAACTCCAGCTGAGCTTTCGCCCTCCTCCGGCATCAACCATCTAGCCTGTTCTGCATGGAGGGGAGCACCCGGCTGCACGAGACGTTCATCCGGCTGTGTGAGATCCGCAGTCCGACTGGAGAAGAGCGTGAGGTCGCCGACACGATCCTGGCCGAGCTGCGCGCCCTCGGCGTCGAGGCGAGTGAGGACAACGCCGCCGAGCGAGCCGAAGCGGGTGCGGGGAACATCGTCGCCCGACTGCCGGGGCAATCTGACAGCTGGGTGATGTTCTGCGCCCATATCGACACCGTGCCCCACGATGGGCAGATCGAGGTGGTGAATGACGAAGGGGTCTTTCGCAGCAGCGGCGAGACGATCCTCGGCGCCGACAACAAGGCAGCGGTAGCGGTCTTCATGGAGCTGCTTTCCCGCCACGCCGAGAAGGCGCCGGCGGTCGGGATCGAGGTACTGCTGACAGTTGCCGAGGAGCAGGGTTTGCGGGGTGCGAAGGCCTTCGATGCGAGGGACCTGCGCTCCGACCGCGGCTTCATACTGGATCACGCGAGCCCGATCGGCGAGGTAATAGTCAGCTCTCCGACCCAGCAGCAGGTGATCGCGGACTTCTCTGGCGTCGAGGCTCACGCCGGGATCTGCCCTGAGGACGGCAGCAACGCGATCGCCGCGGCCGCCGCGGCAGTGGCTCGCATGGAGCTGGGGCGGCTCGATGAGACGACGACGGCAAACGTTGGCGTTATCGGAGGCGGAACCTCCGGAAACGTGGTGCCCGGGCACTGCCGGATCGTCGCCGAGGCGCGCAGCCTGGGGGCCGACCGGGCCGCTGAGGTTGCCGGCGCGCTGACCGAGGCGTGCGCGTGGGGCGCCAGCGAGCACGGCTGCGACGTCGACGTTCGGGTCGAGGAGCTGTTCCGCGGCTATGAGATCCCGTCGTCCTCGCCATCGTTGGCTCTAGCCGAGGCGGGACTGGTCCGCGCCGGGTTTGAGCCGCAGAGGACGTCGACCGGCGGCGGCAGCGACGCGAATGCTCTGATCGCCGCCGGCTTCGAGTGCGTGCTGCTCGCGAACGGAACCGCGGCCAATCACACCCCCGACGAGAGCGTCCCCGCCAGTGGCCTCGACCGGATGCTCGACGTTTGCGAGCAGATTGTCGAGGCCGGCGGGGAGGGCTCGCCCGCCGCGGATTCGGGGTGAGCGGCAGGCTCAAGCTGCGGCGGGGCGTGGTCGTCAGCGAGGATCCGCTGGCGGTCGAGGTCGACTCGGAGAGGCGAGCTGCCTGGGCCGATACAGCCCTGCTCGGCGAGATGCGGGAGGGCGATGAGGTCGTGGTCAACGTGGAGGCGCTTGACCTCGGACTCGGCTCGGGCGGATTCGATGTGGTTCACGTCAACCTCACCCGTGGCCTGGCCGGGGGCGGCGGGGCAGGTAAGCACGTGATGAAGCTGAACTACACGTCCCTTCAGCACCCGGTGGCGCCGGTCGAGCGATCGCTCGAGAACGATCCGGGGAATGCGCCTGCATCGGGAGAGAGATCGTCCGCACCGCCAACGCCGGTCCTCGTCCTTCCGCTTCACGGGCATCTGGCGCCGGCCGCCTGGGCCGCGACTCAATCGGCGCCAGGGTTGAAGGTTGGCTACGTGCAGACCGGCGGCGGGGCGCTCCCCGGCTCCTTTTGCCGCGATGTGGCGGCGCTGCGCAATCGCGGCATCCTCTGCGGCCACATCACCGCGGCTCCGTCATATGGCGGAGAGCACGAGGCGGTTTCGGTGGCCGGGGGGCTGGACGCCGCCTTTCAAAAGCTCGGCTGGGATGCCGCGATCGCCGGCCCCGGTCCCGGGATCATCGGCTCTGGAACGTGGCTCGGGCACGGAGGCATCGCAGCACTCGACGCGGCCCATGCGGCACTTGGCCTTGGCGTGCGAACCGTTCTCTCGCCGCGACTCTCCGAGGCCGATCCGAGGGAGCGCCACCGGGGTGTCAGCCACCACACCCTTGCTGTACTGGAGCTGTTGCTCGGCGGAGTGGAGGTCCCTGTGCCGGCGGGTGAAGAGCTCGCCGAGATAAGGGCGCAGCTTTCAAGGGCGACAGGCAGGCGGCACAGGCTGCGCGAGGAGCCGGTCGACCTCGACGGCTACGCGGCGACGGGCCTCCCAGCACGGACCATGGGACGCAACCTCTCAGAGGACCGGGTCTTCTTCGCGGCCGCCCTGGCGGCCGGTCGGGCACTTGGCGACAGCTGATCCGTAGACCCGAATCCAGAGGCGACGCGCACGGTCCCTTGCGGATCAAGGTTTGGGGCGGGACGCCGAGAACCAGCGAGCATGGCTACGGCGACCAAGCCAGGAGGCGCACCGGTGTCCGGGGCTGCCAAGGTCGGCGCTCGCTTCGAGGGCCTCGTCCTCGACTTCCTCTCATACCTGGAGTTGGAGCGCGGCCTCTCGCGCAACACACTGAACGCCTACCGCACCGACCTGCTCCAGTACGGGGAATTCCTGGCCGTCCGAGAAGTTGACGCCCTTGCGGCGAGGCCGGTCGATATCTCGGACTTCCTGGCGCACCTGGCAACGGGCAACGGGCGCCCCGCATGCTCGGCGGCGACGATCCATCGCAAGACCGCCTGCCTGCGCTCCTTCTACAAGCACCTTCGCCGTGACGAGCTGATCGGGGACGACCCGACCGCGGCGCTCAGCGCTCCGCGCCGCGCCAGAAAGCTGCCGCAGGTCCTCAACTATGCCGAGGTCCAGAAGCTGCTCGCCGCACCGCGGGGAGACGAGCCGACGACGCTTCGGGACCGCGCCCTGCTGGAGGTGATGTACGCGTGTGGCCTGCGGGCTTCGGAGACAATCGGGCTCGACCTCGCCGACGTGGAGCTTCGCCAGGGTTTTCTGCGGGCCCGCGGCAAGGGGTCAAAGGAGCGCATCGTGCCACTGGGCCGTAAGGCGATCGCCGCGGTCAGCGTCTACCGGCGCAGCGGGCGGCCAAAGCTGGTCGGCGAGCGTCACGAGGCAAAGCTCTTCGTCAACTTCCGCGGCGGCCCGCTCAGCCGCCAAGGCCTATACAAGATCGTCCAGCGGCACGCGCGCGCCGCCGGGTTGGCGGGACGGATGAGCCCCCACACGCTGCGCCACAGCTTTGCCACGCACCTGCTGGCGGGCGGCTGTGACCTTCGCGCCGTGCAGGAGATGCTCGGCCACGCCGATATTTCGACGACCCAGATGTACACGCATCTCTCCGGGGAGCGGCTGAAGGAGGCCTACTTCGAGGCGCATCCCCGCGCCAAGGCCAGCTGAGCGCCGTAGGCCGCTCCGATGAGTGGTCGCTGCAGCCATCGGTCGCATGGGGGCGGCGCTCCGATCGGATAGAACTGGGCGATGCCCGAGCTGCCCGAGGTCGAAACGGTCTGTCGCCAGCTCGATCCGGAGCTGGCCGGCCGGCAGGTCGAGCGGCTCGAGGTGCTCGATAAGCGCTGGTGCCGTCCCACGCGTCCCGGCGACCTGGAATCCGCCGTCAGCGGTCGGACGATCGAGGGGCTTGACCGCCGCGGCAAGTACCTGCTGCTGGCGCTCGACGGTGGACAGACGCTGGTCATGCACCTGCGGATGACCGGAAACCTGGTTCTGGTGGATGACGACGTTGCGCTCGATCCCTCCGAGGGGCGGCGGTTGTACGAGGGCGAGCGGTCGACGTCCGAGCGCCACCTCAGAGCTCGGTTCGTCCTTGACGATGGCCGCGAGCTTTGGTTCACAGACCCGCGGCGGTTCGGCGAGGCGTTCCTGGCCGACGACCCCGACCGGGAGTCCCGCTTCGAGCGGCTCGGCGTCGAGCCATTTGCGGAGGAGTTCACGGTTGAGACGCTCGGCGAACTGGCGAGCGGCCGCACCGCACCGCTCAAGTCGTTCCTGCTCGACCAGTCCCGAATTGCCGGGATCGGGAATATCTACGCCGACGAGGCGCTGTTCCGGGCACGTCTGCATCCGCTTTCGCCCGCCGGCTCGATGCGGCCCGAACACCACCGGGCGCTGCGCGACGCGATCGTCGCCGCGCTGGAAGCCGGCATTGACGGAGGAGGCGCGTCGATCGACGACTACCGCGACGGGCACGGCGACCGCGGCAGGATGCAGGACGAGTTTCTGGTCCACACTCGCGAGGGAGAGCCGTGCCCGCGTTGCAGCGGAACGGTCGAGCGGATTGTGGTCGCCGGTCGCTCAACGTATTTCTGCCGGAGCTGCCAGAAGCGGCTGCGGCGCCGGAAGAAGGCGCAACGCAAGTGACCGAACGATCGTGCTATTAGTTTGAAACCATCGAGGCGCGCCTCACGCACATTGGAGCGGCAACCCTTCTCCTGGAGGCCGGTGGCTTGCGCATCCTCACCGACCCTGTGCTCGACGGGGCGGGCGCCCGCTACAGGCTTTCGAATCCGCCGCTGCTCGGTTTCTCGTCTGAGAAGACGGTAGGCCCGGCGGTTGCCGCGGACGACCTGGGTTCGATCGACGCGGTCCTCCTCAGCCACGACCACCACTTCGACAACCTCGACGACACCGGCCGGCGCCTTCTGCCCGAGGCCGGCGGCGTCGTCACGACGAAGGCGGGCGCACGTCGGCTTGGTGGCAATGCGGTCGGTCTGCGTCCCGGCGAGACGCACCGGCTCGAAGCAGGCGGTGGAGCGCTGGAGGTCACTGCCATGCCGGCGCGCCACGGACCGCCGCCGCTCGCGTGGATCGCGGGCCCCGTCATCGGGTTCCTGCTCCGCTGGAATGGAGAGCGCCCCTGGTGGATCTCCGGGGACACCCGTTGGTTTGGGGGCCTCAGATCGGCGCTGGCCTCGGAGGGAACGCTCGGCGTCGCAGTCGTCCACCTGGGGGCCGCCCGCTTTTGGCCGACGGGACCGGCTCGATACACGATGGACGCGCGGGAGGCGGCGGCCGCGATCGGCGAGATCGATGTCCAGACCGTGGTCCCAATCCACTATGAGGGCTGGACCCACTTCAAGCAGGGCCGGACGGCGGTTGAAGACGAGTTCGGTCGCGCCGGCCTCGCTGAGCGGGTGCGCTGGCTGCAGCCCGGCCAACCGGCGGACCTTGGGATGTGACACAGGTCGCCTCACGAGCGGATGGGCGCCGCGCCGCCGGTCAGCGCTCGCGCGCGGCGATTCTCGCCATTGCCGTCGATCTAGCCTCCAGCGAGGGCCTGGAAGGGCTGACGATCGGCCGGCTCGCGACCGAGGCGAGGATGAGCAAGAGCGGCCTTTTCGCCCACTTCGGCTCAAAGCAAGGGCTTCAACTCGCCACCGTCGAGCGTGCCCGTGAGATCTTCACCGACGAGGTGATTGCACCCGCACTTGGGGCCGGTCAGGGACCGACCCGGCTATGCGGGGTGCTGAACGCTTGGCTCTCCTACTTCGAGCGTGGCGTATTCGCGGGAGGCTGCTTCTTCATTGCGGCCTCGAGCGAGTTTGACGATCGGGGCGGCCCGGTTCGCGACGCGGTGGACGGTGCGATGGAGGCCTGGATCGAGTTTCTGGAACAGCTCTGTGCCGAGGCGGTTGCGGACAGCGCGATTCCCGCTGGCGACCCCGGCCAGCTCGCCTTTGAGTTGAACGCGATTGGAATCGCCACCAACTGGGAGCTGCGCCTGCGGCGCAACGCAGATGCAATACCACGCGCTCGGGCGGCCTTCGAGCGCGTTCTCGCGGGCGGTGCCGCATGAGCCGACACCCAACCGGGACGCTTGCATGGGCTCGAGCCACAGGCGGAGCCCTCGACCGCCGGGCGCGCTTCGAGCAGTTGCGGCAGGCGATGCTCGCCCGCCTCGCGGCACTGGGGCCTGATCGCCGCCGGCGCGCCGGCCTCTCCGGCGGTCTCGAGCTGCCAGAGCGTGAGCCGGACAGCGAGCTCTGCCGCGCCGCTTTCGAGCTCTGTCGCGAGACCTCCTCCGACGCGCTGGTCGGCCACTGCATGCGGACCTGGCTCTTCGCAGTCCTATTCGCGAGCCGCGATGAAATCGCGCACGACGAAGAGGTCCTCTACGTGGCCTGTCTTCTGCACGATCTCGGCTTAACGCCGGCCCATTGGCAGCAAGACGAGCGGGCTCGCTGCTTTGCCGTGGAGGGTGCATTTGCCGCGGAGCGGTTTTGTCTCGATCGTGGTCAGCCGTCTCAGCGAGCCGAGCAGATCGCCGAGGCGATCGTCTGTCACCTGAACGTGCGGGTCCCACTCGAGTGCGGACCGGAGACCCACCTCCTGCAAGCGGGGGTCGGCCTGGACGCTGTCGGCCGTCGCGCCGCCGAGCTTGACCCCGGTGCGGTGGCCGCGGTGATCGCCCGGCACCCCCGGACGGGGATGGCAGGTGAGATATCCGAGCTCAGTGCCGCGCAGGCAAAGCTCCGCCCGGAGTCGCGCATCGCGCTGCTCACTCGACTTGGCTTTCAGGGCCTGGTCAAGGCCAACCCACTGGATCGCTGAGAGCCGGCGCGGCGTCCGGGCGTTGCGGCAACGTTTCGAGCATGTGGGACGCGAAATCGCGGCGCGCCTGAATGGCCGGCAAGACGCTGAAGACCGAGGCTGTTGTCCTGCGCAGCATTCGCTACGGCGAGGCGGACCGCATCCTCCATCTCTACTCAGCGGTGCGGGGACGGATCGGGGCAATTGCGAAGGGCGTGCGTCGCCCGACGTCTCGTTTCGGAGGGCGGCTCGAGCCGTTCTTCCGGCTCGACCTGCTCCTGCACGAAGGTCGCGGCGAGCTGCTGACCGTGACCGGTGCCGCGACGGTTGACGGTTATCCGCGATTGCGGTCGTCGGGCCCGACTCTGATGGCGGCCGCCCGCGCCTGTGACGCAGTGCTGCGACTCCTCGACGCCGCCGAGCCGAATCGGCCTGCCTACAACCTGCTGTGCCGTTACCTGGCGATGCTCGATGACCGCTCCGTAGAGCGGCCGGCGAGCTTGGAAGCCGAGCTCTCGTTTCGCCTCAAGCTGGCGCTGGCCGCCGGCTTCGCCCCTGAGCTGGCATCGTGCGCGCGTTGCGGGGAGGCAAGCCACCTCGTTGGCTTCTCCGGTGCCGCGGGCGGCGTGGTCTGCGCCAGTTGCGAGGCTGGGTCCTTCGCGCTCTCCGAGGAGGCGCACAGCTTCATGGTGGAGACGATCGGTCGGCCGCTGGCCGAGGCGCCGGCGGCAGCGGAGCGCTCGCTGGCTCAGGTGGAGCGCGCGATCGGCGAGACCTTGGAGCACCACGCCCACGTGCAACTGCGTCCCGCGGCCTGAGCGCGCGAGCGCCGGGTGCCCGACGGCCGTCCACAGGCTGGCGCCTCACCGACGTCGGGCCTCTAGGATCGTGAGACCGTGGAGGCAACTGCCGCTTTTGAGGATCGAGTCCGAGCCTGGGAGGCCGAGTTCCTCTCGGACTCCGCGACACGGTCCTACCCGGCCCATCGCCGGGTCGAGGAGCCCGACAGCCCGCTTCGCACTCCATTTCAGAGGGACCGCGACCGGATAGTCCACTCGAAGGCGTTCCGGCGCCTGAAGCACAAGACACAGGTCTTCATCGCGCCCGAAGGCGACCACTACCGCACCCGCCTTACCCACACCCTGGAGGCTTGCGGGATCGCTCGCACGGTGGCCCGGGCCCTGGGGCTCAACGAGGATCTGACCGAGGCGATCGGGCTCGGGCATGATCTCGGCCACCCGCCGTTCGGGCATACCGGGGAGGAGGCATTGAACGCAGCGCTGGGAGAGCGTTGCGAGATCGGCTTCAAGCACAACGTCCATTCGCTGCGTGTGGTCGACGTGCTGGAGCGCGACGGTCAGGGTCTCAATCTGACCAAGCAGGTTCGCGATGGCATCCTCAACCACACGGGTTCGGACCGGCCGGCGACGCCGGAGGGGAGGATCGTCAAGCTCGTCGATCGCGTTGCCTACATCAACCACGACATCGACGATGCGCTGCGGGCCGGAATCCTGCGTCCGGAGGACCTTCCCGCCAAGGAGATCGAGCTGCTCGGGCCAACCGGTTCGAAGCGAATCGACACGCTGGTTCGCGACATCGTCGCCCGATCGGGGGAGGTCGGGGACATCGAGCAGAGCGAAGAGGTGGGTGGCGCGATGCTGCGTTTGCGTAAGTTCATGTTCGACCGGGTCTACCTCGGCGACGCGGGGAAGAGCGAGCGCGAACGCGTCCATCTCACGCTGCGCGGCCTCTTCGAGCACTACATGAAGCACGTCGAGGAGGTCCCGGAGGGAGAGGCTGGGTCCAGCGATTGTCAGCGTGTCGCCGACTACATAGCCGGAATGACCGATCGTTTCTGCATCTCCAGGTTTACGAAGCTCGCGGTTCCCGAGGAGGCACGGTTCTGACCGTGGCGCGTGGCGCTACCGTGGCCCAATGGCGCTGATCTCAGGAGAGAGCTTGGAGCGGGTCAAGCAGGCCGCCGACATTGTCGAGGTGGTCTCGGCACACAGCGACCTGCGCCGCCAGGGCGCACGCTGGGTCGGGCTCTGTCCGTTCCACGAGGAGCGGACGCCGTCATTCTCGGTCGATCCCCAGGAGAAGCTCTACCACTGCTTCGGCTGCGGGGTCGGCGGCGACACGATCAAGTTCGTCGAGGAAAAGGAGGGCCTTGGATTTGCCGAGGCGGTCGAACTGCTGGCTGACCGCTATGGGGTTGAGCTCGAGCATGAGCAGCAGGATCCGCAGGCGGAGGCCAAGCGGCAAAAGCGGCGACGGCTTGGCGAGCTGCTCGACAGGACCGCCGGCTTCTACGCCGGCTTCCTCTGGGACTCCGATGAGGCCCGCCGGGCCCGCGAGTACCTCGGGGAGCGGGGGCTGGGCGAGGAGACGCTGCGCGAGTTTGGAGTCGGCTATGCGCCCAGCGCCTGGGACAAGGTGCTGATGCGAGGCCAGCGGGCAGGGTTCTCGGTCGAGGAGCTGCGGGCGGTCGGCCTCGTGCAGCGGGGGAAGGGCGGCGGCGAGTACGACCGATTCCGCTCGCGAATCATGTTCCCGATCCGCGATCGCCGGGGGCGCACGCTGGGATTCGGCGGGCGAGCGATGCGCTCCGACCAGGGCGCGAAGTACGTCAACACCGCGGAGACGGACTTCTTCCACAAGAGCCACATGCTCTATGGGATCGACCTTGCCAAGCAGGCAATTGCCAAGGCGGGCCGCGCAGTCGTCGTCGAGGGATACACGGACGTGCTGGCCCTGCACCAGGCGGGCGTTCGAGAGGCGGTCGGGGTTATGGGCACTGCGATCACCGCTGAGCAGGTGTCGGCCCTATCGGGGATGGTGGACGAGGTCGTGTTGGCGCTCGATGCGGACTCGGCCGGGCAGGAGGCGATGCTGAGAGCACAGCGCGTCGCCGCCGGTCGGCGGATGCGGATTCGCGTTGCGGCGATGCCGAGTGGGGAGGACCCGGCAGATATGGCGGCTGAGGACGGCGGCTCCGAGCGATTCCGGGTGCTCGTCGAGGAGGCTGTCGACCTGCCGGCCTTCCAGATCGGCCTGGTGCTCGACCGGACCAATGTGACCTCGCCGTCCGAGCGCGACCGGGCATTGAGCGAGGTGGCGCCGGTCCTGGCAGGAATGGGGGAGAGTGCGAGTCGGGACGACCTGGTGCGGCGGGTGGCCGAGCGCCTTGACCTCGAGCCTGCCCTGGTGATGGGAAGGGTGACCGCGGCGCGGCCTCTCGCCGGCCGCGGATCGGAGACCGCCGGCAGGGGAGGCAACGGTGCGCCGCGCCGCGCCGCCGAGCTCACCTCGCGCGAGCGTCGCGAGCGCGCCCTGCTGGCGATGTGCATCGCGCTTCCGGGTGAGGGGAAGGAGTACCTTGCCCGGCTCACCGAGGACCATCTGTCGCCGGCGGGCTTGCGCGTCGCCGCCTGGCTGCGCGAGCACCCCGACGATCCAGCATCCAACCTCCCCCATGACGACGCCGAGCTGGCCGGCCAGATCGCCGAGCTCGTCATCCTCGCTCACGATGAGCCCGCCTCCGCCGAGTCGATGGAGCTCAACTACCTGCTCCTCGAGCAACGCCGCCTCGAGGCGGAGATCGCCGCCGCCGGCAAGGCGGAGGACTACGAGCGCCGCGCCGCCCTCAGCCGCGAACGCGCCGCCCTCGTCGAACGCATCGCGCACACCGAGCGCGTCGGCGGCTAGTTGCGTCGAGCATGGGTTCGTATGCTCCGTCCGACCCGGATGGCGGATGTCCCCATGGACAAACGGTTTCTGGAGGAATGTCTGGCGAATGGAATGTCGCTTGCGGCTATCGGCGCGCCGGCAGAAGGCATCCATCGACCGTCGGCCATTGGCTGAGGCGGCGAGGTGTCGGCTGCTCTGCGCCAACTGCCATGCCGAGGTGGAGAACGGCTTCATGGAATCAGGCAGGGGCCGGTGAGGTTAGAACTCCCCCGGGTGGATTCGAACCACCGCGAACTGATTAACAGTCAGTCATGCTGCCGCTACATCACGGGGGACTGCGCTCTGCGGTGCTGGACGCCGTTCCGCATTCTACGAGTTGGTTTCGGCGTCGACCCGAACGTCTACCAAGTCCTCGACCAATTCGGCGCCGCGCGCGGCGCCGTCGTGGTTCCGGGCCCAGGCGGCGATCTCGGCGGCGCGGTCCGCGAAGGAAGGGTCGCGGAGGATGCTGCGGGCGGCCCAGCGAAGCGGAGCCGGTTGGCAGAGGCGCCACGGAAGGGAGAGGCCAGCCTTGGCCCAGGTGACCCGCATCGCCGTCTCGCTCATATCTCCGGTGAAGGGACTGATCAGAACCGGCGTGCCGGACGCCAGCGCACGGGCAACAGTGCCGTGCCCGCCGTGGGAGACGACGAGCGAGGCGGCCGGCATCACCTGGCTGTAGCTGAGCCAGTCGACCAGGACAGCGTTGGCTGGAACGTCGATCGGCCGCTGGGGAACGACCCGGTTGGTTGTTGCCACTACCCGGACGGGCTCACGGGCCAGCGCCCGCAACGCGGTTCGAACAAGGCGGTTGTTCGAGTCGTGCGCGGTGCTCGGTGCGACAAGTACCAGCGGGGCGTTGCCGGGTGGCAGCTCGATGTCTGGGTACGGGAGCTCAAACGTCATCGGCCCGGTCACCTCTACACCGGCCGGCCAGCGGCGCGGATACTCAAGCTGAGGAAGGGTGGCCACCAGCGCCAGGTCCGGGCTTATCCCACCGTGAAAGTGCTCCAGGGCCGGCAGGCCGAGCCGATCTCTCTGTCGGTTGAGGTCCCGCCGGCCGTGTTCGAGCCCGGCATCCAGCGCTCTGCTTCCGGCCCGCCATACGCGTCTGCCGAGCCCTGTGCGCGGTGGCTGCAGCCCGACTGAAAAGAACGGCAGTCCGGGCTCGATCACGGGGTAGATGTGGGGAATGAGGGTTGCCAGCGGAACGCCTGCGGCCTCGGCGGCAAGGGTCGGCGCCAGGGTGAGGATGTCGCTGACGACTACATGGGGGTGCAGCTCCTCCAACAGGGGCAGCAACGCCCGTGCGGCCTCTGCGGCGTGGGCGCCGTCGGCGGAATCGGGGTCCGGCGGAGGGAACATCCTGTATTCCTCGGCTGCCGCGAATCCAAGGCCGGCTCCCTCGACCGCCGACCTGCGCTCCTCCCAAGTCTCGACGACCACCTCGTGGCCACGGGCGGCGAGCGCCCGCCCCAGCGCGATCGCCGGAAAGACGTGCCCCGGGTCGCCAAAGGCCGCGACCAGAAAGCGCAGCGCCACTCCGCCGCGCGCCTTGGCCGCCCGGTCGTTAGGGAGTGTCGAGCCCCTCACCCGGACGTGTGAAGACGATCTCCGGCACATGGCAGTTGCGCGAGGTGTGCAGGAGGAAGCGCACCGCCTCGCCGATGTCCTCTGGCCGGATCATGTCCTCGGCGGGAACCTGTCCCTTGGCGAACTCGGTCATTGGGGTGTCGACGAACCCCGGCGCCAGCGCCGTGCACTGGATCCCGGCGCTCCCCACCTCTCGATGGGTGGACTGCGTGAAGTTGATTACCGCTCCCTTGGTTGCCGCATACACCGAGAGCCAGGCCTGCCCGCTCTTGCCCGCGATCGAAGCGGTGTTGACGATCAGCGCCTTGCCGTGCTCCTCCCCGGCTTCTCGCAGCATCGGCAAGCCCTCTCGGGTCCCGATGACCAGCGCCCGCAGGTTGACCGCCAGTTGCATGTCGAGGTATTTGGTTTTGATCTCCTCCATCGGGGCGCCGATGCCGACCCCCGCGTTGTTCACCAGCACGTCGAGTCGGCCGTAGCGCTCGCGGTGCTTGGCGAAGACGCCGACCACGTCTTCCTCGTCGGTCATGTTGGCCACGGCGCTCTCCACCTCAAAGCCATCCGCGCGCAACTCGTCGGCGGCGCCTTCGAGCTTCTCCGGCCGCCGGGCCGAGACGGTCAGCGCGTGACCCTCCTCGCCTAGCGTGCGCGCGATCGCGAGCCCGATTCCACTCGAAGCCCCCGTGATCAGTGCCGCTCTGTCGGCCAACGTTCCCTCCTCAGTGCTTGTCCTCAACTCCGAGGCACCCTATACGCAGCCCCAACGCGGTGTCCGAGCGGGGCACATGTGGGTCCACAGGGAGGGATGCGCACGCGCGGTGCTGAATAACATGGGTGCCCGGATGCCCCTGCGCAAATACACCCGCGTTGTCGCCTGCCTGCTGGCAGCCGCCGCTCTGGTTTTGCCGGGTTGCGGCGGCAGCTCCGAGTCGTCCAGCTCGTCCACGGGCGCGGTCGCGAACAGGCCCGCACCACCGAAAGGCGACTTTCCAAGCGCCCAGGGGAAATCCCTTTCGGAGGTGGTGAAAATGGCCGATGGCCCGGCTGAAGCGGTGGTCTCTCCTGCGGCGATGGTCTTCTACCGAGGCGTGAATCGCTATCCGGTCGGCGTGTTCAAGGCCGATCGCACCCAGATATCGGATG
>Ga0210110_1000030_pt1 | contig 54543 bp, 48 predicted proteins | sample China_Galinas_PW_2_FD_184865 | JGI IMG/M metagenome (GOLD analysis project Ga0210110, IMG submission 184865) | Wetland microbial communities from San Francisco Bay, California, USA, that impact long-term carbon sequestration - China_Galinas_PWB_D1... | ecosystem: Environmental > Aquatic > Marine... | reverse complement strand
CGCGGGCGACGCCTCTGACCATTCCTCCGATCGTGCCGAACACGATCCAGACGAACCCGAGCCCGCCGAGGATGCAGAACATCAGCGTGTCCTTGTCCTGCAGGATCGTGTCGAATGCGTTGGCGAGCATGGCGTTGCCTCCACGGGTGCACGTGCTTGTTCGGGCGTGCCGCCCCGCTCTTTCATTCTAACGCGTGCGGGGCGGAACACCGCACGGATCCCGTTACCCTCCGGGGCTGTGAGCGGGTGGGAGCGGCATCTGGAGGGCGTGCTGGCGGCGTACGCCGAGGGGTGGTTCCCGATGGGCGACCCGGAGAGCGGCGAACTGGCGTGGTACTCGCCGGATCCGCGGACGGTGTTCGAACTGGGGAGCTTCCACGTGCCGCGGCGGCTGGGGCGGCGGGTAAGGTCGGGGCGGTTTGTGGTGACGTTCGACCGAGCGTTCGGAGAGGTGGTCGCGGGGTGCGCCGACCCGGGGCGCGAGGGGGCATGGATCTCGGAGGAGATCGCCGAGCTGTTCGGAGTGCTGCACGCGTCGGGGTTCGCGCACTCGGTGGAGGCGTGGCTTGATGTCGGGCAGATGACCCCGTCGCGGCGGGACGCGCGCCGGGCCGAGCCGGTAGTGCGCGAGGTCGAGGGGCGCGAGCGGTTCCTCGCGGGCGGGATCTACGGGCTGGCGCTGGGCGGGCTGTTCAGCGGGGAGGCGATGTTCAGCCGCCCGGACCTCGGCGGGACCGACGCGAGCAAGGTGGCGCTGGCGAAGCTGGCCGAGCGGCTGCGCGACGGCGGGTTCACCGTGTTCGACGTGCAGTTCGCCAACCCACACCTCGAGCAGTTCGGGTGCGTGGACGTGCCGCGGGGGGAGTACCTCGCGCGCGTGCGCGATGCGGTGCGCTCAGCGGCTGAATGGGATGCGCCGGACGCGGAGTTGGATTGAACGCAAAGAGTCACGAAGGAGTATTCAGAAGTCGCGGCCCGGCGCAACCGAGCCGCATTCCGGGCAGTGATCGAGCCCCGAGACGCTGTAGCCGCACCGAATACAGAGCCCCCGACGTTGGCGACGAGTCCGGGCGGCGGCTGTGTACGCGACCTGTGCCAGAAGCACAATCACTCCCCAGAAGACGGACCCGAGGATGAGCCCGACCGGGCGCGGCTCGACAGGGATCACGTAGCGAGACTGCCCGATCCGCACCCCCTGCTGCCACCACGGCAGCGGGTAGATGTAGCCCATCTTGCCGATCGGCCCCATGCTCACGCTCCGTTTGCGAAACACCCTGAACGGCGCCCCCCACTCATCAGCGAAGATGATCCGGTACAGCCCTTCAGCATCGCTGTCGGGCCAGAGCTCGATGTGCTGTGCGAACCAATGTGTCACCGTGAGCTGACGCGTCACCTCTACTTCAGTCGGTGCGGGAGGCCAGTCCGGGAACGGCTCTGCCGGCCATCGGAGACGCTCGGCGGTATTGCTGGAATTGGGTCCGCGGTATTGGATAACGCCCCCGACCCATGCACCCAGAATGTTGAGAACCAAGCCCAGGCAGAGAGCGATTGGGATCGCGTGCTTCCAGCGCACGCCTACTCCCCCACCGTCTTCTTGCGGCGGAGCACGTGGTGGTAGTGCTGGGCGAAGCGGTGGGCCTCGTCGCGGATCTGCTGGCAGAGTTTGAGCCCGAGGTTGTCGCGGCCGAGGCGCACCGGCTCGCTGCGCTGCTGGATGTAGATCAGCTCCTCCTTCTTGGCGAGCGAGATGACCATCGGCGGGCGGGCGTCGAGCTGGTCGAACGCGGCGAGGGTCGCGTGGAGCTGCCCGAGCCCGCCGTCGATGAGGATCACGTCGGGGTACAGCTCGTTGCCGGCGCCGGCCTCGCGGTAGCGGCGGCTGATGACCTCGCGGATGGAGGCGTAGTCGTCGTTGCCCGTCGAGCGGATGCGGTAGCGCCGGTACTCGTTCTTGAACGGTCGTCCGTCGACGAAGCAGACCTTGGAGCCGACGGTCTCGCCGCCGGCGAGGTGGGCGATGTCGATGCCCTCGAGGCAGCGGATCGGCTCGTCGAGCCCGAGCGTGCGCTGGAGGCTTCGCAGCCCCTTCTGCGGATCGACGTAGGTCAGCTCGGTCTCGGGCTGCCAGCCGTCGCGGGTCGAGGCGCGTTCGTCGAGGCGTTCGATGGCGGTGATCTGGTCGCGGAGGACGGCGGCGCGTTCGAAGCGCTGCTCGCCCGACGCCTCGCCCATCTCCTGGCGCAGCTCGCGGAGCAGGACCGATCGCTTCGAGCCGAGGAAGCGGACGAAGCGGTCGGTGTCGGCACGGTAGGCGTCCTTGCCGATCAGGTCGGCGCACGGCGCGGTGCACTGCCCGATCGCGTGGAGCAGGCAGGGGCGGAAGTGCTTGTTCTTCGGGTCGCCGGCGACGATGTCGAGCGAGCAGGTGCGGTACTTGAAAACGCGTTGGAGGACCTGGACGGCCTCGCGCAGGGCGCCGGCGTTGGTGAACGGGCCGAAGACCCTGGCGCCGCGCATCTCGGGCTCGCGCTCGCCGCGCTTGTCGATGCCGCCCGGGTTTCGGGTGACGAAGACGCGGGGGAAGTCCTCGCGCTGAGTGACGACGAGATAGGGGAAGGTCTTGTCGTCCACGAGGCGTTCGTTGAAACGCGGGGCGATGTCCTTGATCAGGCGGTTCTCGGTGAGCAGCGCCTCCCACTCGCTGGCGCAGCGGAGCACCTCGAACGAGTGCACGTGGTCGAGGAGCTGGCCCTTGATCGGGCCGAGGTCGGCCGAGGGGACGAAGTAGGAGGAGACGCGGTCGGGGAGCTTGGCGGCCTTGCCGACGTAGAGGACGACGCCCTTGTGGTCCTTCATGAGGTAGACGCCGGGCTGGGGCGGGAGGTCGCGGGCGGCGCGCAGCAGGCGCGCGAGGCGCTCGTCGCGCGTCTCGGAGCCCCACGGCGGCGGGGCGTCGGGCGAGAGGAACCCCTCGTCGTCGACGGGCTGGGGGATCGGGTCGTCGGGCATCCGGTGGAACTGTATCCGGACCTTGCGATTGCGCTGGACCAGCCTGCTGCCCTATCCGATAACCGCGCTGCCGTATCCCCCCAGGAGGTCGTCATGCGCAGACTCGTGATCGCCGCCGCGTCGTTCGTGCTCGCCGCCCCGGCCGCGGGGCAGAGCCTGTTCGAGTTCACGCTGACCGAGACGGGGAACCCGTCGAACACGCTGACGGCCGGCGGTTCGAGGCTGCCGGACATCGCCAACGACTTCGCCGACACCACCGGCTCGTTCGCCTCGTTCGACGGGACGGCGTTCAGCGCGACGATGACCTACGCCGGCGTGCCCGACGCCGTCAGCTTCACCTACGACCCCGCCGGTGGGAGCGCCGGCGGCGGGCTGCTAACCATCGACAACCTGCTCGGGTTCGGCGCCATCCCCGCGTTCGACGAGGCCAACGGCGACCTCGGCGACCAGCTCCAGGACTTCTTCCTCAAGGACAACCCCGACGCGGTCAGCGAGTTCCTCCAGGCGGTCGCGGAGCGGTCGCTGGTGGCGGTCACCGACGGCAACCCCTCGGCCGTCACCGCGCGGTCGGCCCGCTACATGTTCGAGCGGTTCGGGCTGTTCAGCGACCTGACACCGACCGAGGAGCAGCTGTTCAACCGATTCAGCGTGCCGGACGAGGGCGAAGAGGCGACGGCGCTGCCGCAGCACCAGGCGCGGCAGCTGACGCGGACGCGGGTCGGGCTGCGCGGGCAGTACGTGGACGCTGGCGGGTTCGGCGGCACGAGCCTCGACCTCGACGCGAGCTTCGAGCTGGCGTTCAACGAGCACGTGTCGTTCGTGCTCGGCGTGCCGGCGGGGTATCACGAGATCGAGGGGGCCGACGTGTACAACGTCGGGCTTCACCTCGACGCGCCGATCCGCCTGGTAATCCCCGAGGCGGGCAAGCGCCGCGGGATCACGTGGCAGGTGACGCCGGGCGTCGCCGGTGACTTCGCGGGCAGCTACGACTTCGCGGCCGGCGGGCTGCTGGTCGGGATTGGACTCAACAACATGCTCGCGTTCCACCTCGACGACTGGACGTTCATCACCGCGCAGCAGATCACGACGCACGAGGGCGAGAAGCTCAACATCGACAGCTACGAGTGGGACCCGGGGGTGAGCCAGCGGGTCCTCAAGCTCGGCGGGCGCGTGGCGTGGGCCGCGTCGGACAAGCTCGACCTGTACGGCGGAGTCACCTACACCGACTTCCTCGAGGACGCGGCGGTGGACAACTACTGGTCCCCCACCGCCGGTATCGCGTGGCGCTTCCGCAACGGGTCGGTGATCGCGGTGTCGTACGAGGGCGACTTCGCCGACGACTTCGAGCGTCACGGCGGGCGCGTCGAGGTGCAGATGCCGTTCTGAACGAAGAAGGCAATGGGCAATAGGCAGTAGGCAATGAGCCATGGGGAAGAGAAGCCGCGGACGCAGGTCCGTGGAGTTCTGCCTCCTCCCCCGCGCCTGCGGGGGAGGTGTCGAGTCTTCGAGGCGGAGGGAGGTCTTCGAGGGGGTGCGAGGGAGGCGTCCCCGCATCAGCGCGCGATCCTACCCAGCGAAGATGTGAGCGTGGCATCCGACTGCTACAGCAGCTCCGCGACGAGCACTGCCGCGATGACGACGAGCGAACACACGATCAGCGCGAGCAGGACGCCGGCGGTTCCGATCGCCGCCGTCCTCCTGTCGCGCCGGTGCAGGGGCAGGTGAACGCGGGCGAGCGCGTTGGCCGTGCTGAACGGGTAGACGAGCACCGTCGCCAGGCACACGGACCAGACGATCACCCCCATCGCATTGAGGACGTTGTTCCTGGTCTCCGATAGCGCGGCGCCGAGAACCCAAAGCACCGCCCCGCCCGCGGCGAACACGAACGGGAGCCCGGCGAGCCGAACGCAGACCCGTCCCCTCGGCGGGCGGGGCTCGAGCCAGCGCCCCCACTCGACCGGCTGACCGCACTCGGGGCATGTGCAGAGCTTCTGATCGGCGTGCACGCCGGCGAGGTCGTACCCGCAGTACGGGCAGAGGCGAGGGCGCTGTGTCGGTGTTGAGTCTGCCACCTCAGGTCCTGAATCGGCTTCGCAGGCCCGAAGCCAGCAGCACGAAGATGCCCGTCACGACAAACCCCACGGCAGCCCCCACCGGTCCGTACAACGCCAGCCCGATCGCGGTTGTGATCATGACCGCCCCACACGCCATCACGAATCCGGCGATGCGGGCACGGCGCCGGAGGGCATCTCGTCGCCCCGTGTCGAACCCAAGCGGGTTGATGTGGGCACATTCCGGGCAGATAAGCACGCCGCCGGTGATCTTCACGCCCCCGCCCATGACGTAGCCGCAGCATTCGCACACCGCGTTGCGTGGGCGGGTTCCTTCGAGTGTCAGCTCACCAGGCATTCCGGTAGTTCGATCGGGCGGGCGTCGCGGTTGACGCAGGCGAGTTCGGAGGTGGCGACGGCGCAGACCCCGTCGGCCGGGACGCCGGGGTCGGCCGGGTCGGGTGTCGCGCCGTTGCGCTCGATCAGGGCGATCTCGTAGCGGTGGCGGATGCGGACGCGCGAGCCCTGTTCGACGTGCGTGCGGATCTCGACCACGTCGTCGTAGCGGATGGAGCGGCGGAAGCGGAGGTCGAGGCGTGTGACGACGAGGAAGATCCCGTCCCGTTCGAGCGAGGCGTAGCTCATGCCGCCCGTGCGGAGCAGCTCGGTCCGCCCGATCTCGAGCCAGGGGGCGTACGAGGCGTGGTGGGCGACGCCCATCGGGTCGCACTCGCAGTAGCGGACGCGGAGGCGGTGGGCTCCCTCGGTAGGAATGGCGGTCATGCGGGAGGGTAGATCGTGCCCCCTGCCCGGACGCCGAGTATGAGGGAGTCTTCGAGCGAAGGCTCGGACTGGTTCGAGCACACCTCCCGGGACGATACCGCGGATCCGAGGCTTCACGGACCCGGCTCCGGCGCCGGGTTCCCGATCGGCGATCGGCAGACGGCCCCTCCTCCGATTAGCGCACCCGCGTCTCCGCATAGGTGCGTCGGCGAGCCCGCGGGCGTGATCGACGCAGTGTCTGCATAATTATGCATTGGATGTAAAAATATCTGTTCCGCGCCTTGAAACGGGAAGAACCCGGTGCCGATAGGGGCTAGTGTTGGGGCCTCCCATGACCATGTGCACAGCCGAACCCGGAACGTCGTTGATCATCGTCCGCCGCCTCTCGCCCGACGACGACATCGGGGCGCTGACCGCGCTGCTGCACCGCGCGTACACGCCGCAGGTGGCGATGGGGCTGCGCCCGCTGGCCGGGCGGCAGGACGCGGCGATGACGCGGGCGCGCACCTCGAAGGGCGAGTGCTTCGTCGCGCTGCGTGACAACGCGATCATCGGCACCATCCTGCTCAACGAATACGAGCACGTGGACTTCCCGCCCAAGTTCTGCGAGCCAGGCGTCGCGCACTTCTCGCTCTTCGCCGTGGACCCCGACCTACAGGGCGGGGGTGTCGGGCGTCTGCTGCTCGACGCGATCGAAGCCCGGGCGCTCGAACTGGGCGACAACCAGCTTGCGATGAGCGTCGCCGAGCCCGACGCCGACCTCGTGCGCTACTACGAGCGCCGCGGGTTCGAGACGGTGAGCCACTGGCGCTGGCCGTACACGAACTATCGCAGCGTGGTCATGTGCAAGCGGATAGGCACAAGGGACTAGGCACAAGGAAGAGCTGGGAGCCGGGCTGCGGGCGATCAGTACAGGTAGGCCCGGAGCACATAGTCGCGGACCATGCGCTGTGTCGAGAAGTAGCTGCCGTTGAGGGCGATCGAGCTGCGCATGACGCGGGCCCACCCGTCGGGGTCGTCGCGGTAGAGCGGCAGGATGGCGTGCTCGAGCTGGGTGTACATGCTGTTGGCGTGCATCGCGGCCAGCCGCCCGGGGTCGGCGTCGTTGCCCTCGATCGCCCACCCGGTGACGCCCTCAACGCACCCCTCGATCCACCACCCATCGAGGGTGGAGAGCGACGGCACGCCGTTGAGCGCGGCCTTCATGCCGCTGGTGCCGCTGGCCTCCATAGGTGGCGTGGGGTTGTTGAGCCAGAGGTCGGCGCCGGCGACGCACAGCGATGCCGACGCGATGTCGTAGTTCGGCACCAGCGCGAGGTGGACGCGCCCGTTGAGTTTCTTCGCCGAGTCGCGGATGAGCTTGAGGATCTCCTTGCCGCGCCCGTCGTGGGGGTGGGCCTTGCCGGCGAAGACAAGCTGGATGGGTCCGTACTTCTCGGCCAGCGTATCGAGGCGGGGCGGGTCGGTGAACAACAGCTCGGGGCGCTTGTAGGCGGTGGCGCGCCGGGCGAAGCAGATGGTGAACGCGTCGGGCTCGAGCGATGTCCCCGCCGTCCTGTTGACAAGCATGACGAAGTTGTGCTTGGCGGCGCCGTGGGCGGCGCGGACCTCGTCGAGGGGGATCCGTTCGGCGTTGCGCAGCTCGCTCGAGCGGATGCGCCAGCCGGGCAGGTAGCGGTCGAACAGCGCCGCCATGTGCGGTCCGGTCCATGTCGCCGCGTGCACGCCGTTGGTGATCGCGTCGATGGGATGCCCGGGAAACATCAGGCGGCTGACCTCGCCGTGCTTGAGCGCTACGCCGTTGGCGTAGCGGGAGAGGTTCAGTGCCAGCACCGTCGTGTTGAGCGTGTTTTTCGATCCGTACAGGTCGGGGCGGTGCAGCAGCGGGTGCTCGCCGACGATCGCACGCACGCGCCCGATGTCGAAGCGGTCGTGCCCGGCCTCGACCGGCGTGTGCGTCGTGAACACGCACTGACGCTTGACGTACTCGACGGCCCCCGGCGTCACCTCGAACGTCTCGTACCGGCTCAGGTACTCGCTCATCAGCTCGAGCGTGAGCAGGAACCCGTGCCCCTCGTTGAGGTGGAAGACCACGCAGTCATGCGTCACCGCCCGCAGCATCCGGCGACCCGCGATGCCGAGGACGGCCGCCTGCTTGATCCGGTGGTCGGTGTCGCCTGCGTACAGCGCGTGGGTGATCGAGCGGTCCTGCTCGGCGTTCTCGGGCAGGTCGGTGTCGAGGAAGTAGACCGGCACGCGGTGCCCCGTCGCCCCCTCGACCATCCGGCGGTACGCACGGACGTAGACCATCCGCCCCTCGATCGGGACGTAGACGCGGTGCGGGAGTTCCTCGAGCAGGGCGTCGGGGTCCCACGGGGTGGGCGACTCGACCTGCATGCCGTGCTCGTCGAACGACTGGGTGAAGTAGCCCTCGCGGTAGAGGAGTGTGACGGCGGCGAAGGGGAGCCCGAGATCGGCCGCGGCGCGGACGGTGTCGCCGGCGAGCACGCCGAGCCCGCCGGAGTAGGTGGGCAGGGCGGCGTCAAGCCCGATCTCGAGGGAGAGGTAGGCGATGGTTCGGTTGGGGTTGGGCATGGGTGGTCTCCGGGCGGAGACAGTATCGGCCGGATGGGGGCGGGGGGATAGAGGTATCGGGTGCCGTGGCCTGAGTCTTCGAAGGCCACGAACAGTCGCGCGGCGGGTGCCGTGGTCTGAGTCTTCGAAGGCCACGAACAGTCGCGCGGCGTGTGCCGTGGTCTGAGTCCTCGAAGGCCACGACCCTCGACGTATTCTGCCTCCATGCCCCGCCGCATCGACAAGCCGGGCGATGTCCGCTACCTCACCTTCTCGTGCTATCGACGTCTCCCCTTGTTCTCGAACGACCGGATCAAGGACGCCTTCGCTGCGCACCTCGCGCGGTGCCGCGACGACATGGCGTTTCGGCTGTACGCCTGGGTCGTCATGCCCGAGCACGTCCATCTGCTCGTCTTCCCGGATGTCAGTCAATGCCCGATGGCGGTGCTGCTGCGATCGCTCAAGGAACCGTTCGCGCGGGATGTCCTCCGGCGTTGGAGGCGGCTCGACGCCCGGATCCTCACGCGTGTCACCGACCCGCGGGGTCAGGTCCGGTTCTGGCAGCGCGGCGGCGGGTACGACCGGAACATCCGATCGGAAACAGATCTGGCCGAGAAGATGGAGTACATCCACACCAACCCGGTACAACGGGGGCTCGTGAAACGGCCCGACGAGTGGAAGTGGTCGTCGGCACGGTCGTTTACGCGGGGATACGAGGAGACGATCCCGATCGATCGACGGTAGGCGTTCGTGGCCTTCGCTCGAAGACTCGCTCAGACCACGGCACCCGAGGACGTTCAGGGCCACGCGTTCTTCATGATCACGAAGAACACCAGAATGAGCACAAACACGAGCACCGCCAGTGCTGTGACCGACCAGAGACACGTCCGCAAGACGCCCGTCGGCAGACGAACACCCGCTCGCTCGGCATCGATCGGCCATTCGTTCGTTCTCTTGCACCTGGGGCACTCGACTCTTGCGTTGACCACCGGCTCCCCCGTGAGATCGGATCGGCACCTGCAACAACGCAGCGGCCACGGCCACTCCGGCACGAGTTCAGGAAGTCTCAGGCCACATTCGGCGCACGTTGCGATGCCCTCGGTGTACTGAGTGTCGGTGAGGTCGTAGCCGCAACCCGGGCACCGTGACGGCAACCGTCCCATGGAGTACTGTATGGCCTTGCAGGTTTCAGTTCGTGGCCTTCGTCCGAGGACGGACTCAGACCACGGCACCCACGCACAGGATCTTCATCCGCCCGAATCCCGACTCTTACGCCGTCTTGGTGTCGCCGCGGGCGAAGATGGAGGCGACGTAGTTGAGCACGTCGGCCGCGCTGACCTCGTTGTAGCCGAAGTTCTTGATCAGGCGCTGCTTGACGACGTCGATCTTGGTCTGCGTCTCGTCGTCGACGACGCTCGAGACCAGGTTCTTGAGCTTGATCGTGTCGCGCGAGTCCTCGAAGAGCTTCAACTCCAGCGCTTTATACAAGCGAGCATTCGTGTTGTACTCGAACTTGCGGTTGTCGAGCGCCAGTGCCCCGATGTAATTCATGATCTCCTGGCGGAAGTCGTCCTTGCGCGACTCGGGGATGTCGATCTTGTCCTCGATCGAGCGCATCAGGCGCTCGTCGGGCTCCTCGTCCTTGCCGGTGTACTTGTTGACCACGCGCTCCTTCTGCGTGTAGGCCCTCACGTTCTCGATGTAGTTCGAGCAGAGGCGCTTGATCGCCTCCTCGTCGGCCGAGATCGCCCGCTGCACCTCGCCCTTGATGATGTCCTCGTACTCGTCCTTGACGACGGCCAGCATCTCTCGGTAGGTCTTCTTGGTGTCCTCGTCGCTGATCAGCGAGTGGTGGCTCAGCCCGGACTCGAGCTCGTTGAGCAGCATGAACGGGTTGATGGTCTTCTCCTCGACGGCCTGCCGGCTCACCAGCGTGTTCGAGACCTTGTCCTGGATGTAGCGCGGGGAGACGCCGTCCATACCCTCGCGGGGCGACTCCTCCTTGAGCTCCTTGATCGAGTCCTCGGTGAAGCCGGTGATCGACTTGCCGTTGTAGAGCTTCAGCTTCTGCATCAGCGAGAGCCCGGGCTTCTTGGGCTCCTCGAGGCGGGTGAGCACGGCCCACATCGCGGCCATCTCGAGCGTGTGCGGCGCGATGTGGATGTTGCTGATCCGCTGGGGCCCGAAGTCCTTCTCGTAGATCTTGATCTCGTCGTCGAGGCGGATGTTGTAGGGGATATCGATCTTGATGGTGCGGTCGCGGAAGGCCTCCATCATCTCGTTGGACTGGAGGCGCTTGTACTCGGGCTCGTTGGTGTGCCCGAGGATGACCTCGTCGATGTAGGTCTGGGCGAACTTCTTGGGCTTGATGGTGTGCTCCTGGCTGGCGCCGAGGAGGTCGTAGAGGAAGGCGACGTCGAGCTTGAGGACCTCGATGAACTCGCAGACGCCGCGGTTGGCGATGTTGAGCTCGCCGTCGAAGTTGAATGCACGGGGGTCGGAGTCGGAGCCGTACTGGGCGATCTTGCGGTAGTTGATGTCGCCGGTGAGCTCGGTGGAGTCCTGGTTCTTCTCGTCCTTGGGCTGGAAGGTGCCGACGCCGACGCGGTCCTTTTCGGAGAGCACGATGCGTCGGACCTTGATGTGGTTCATCGCGCGGCGCCAGTCTCCGTCGTAGAACCGCATGAGGTCCTCGAGGATCTTGCGGCAGAAGGGGTCGGGCTCGCCGGTGATGCCGAGCTTGCCGTGGTGGTGCTCGGGGCTGAAGTTCTGGTTGAGACGTGCGAACAGGTCCGGGCGGGCCGCGCGCGGGACGAGCACCAGCGGGTCCTCGTGCATCGGGCAGGGGAACTCGTGGGTGCGCCGCGCCTCATGCGGGTCGCCGTCGAGCGGCGAGACTTCACAGTTGTCGTCGAGCATCCAGCTGAACGAGTAGAGAGCACCCTCCTCCGTGCGTGAGTAATGCTCGATGCCCTTCTTGAGCAGGCGCGCGATGGTGGACTTCGAGCTGCCGACCGGACCGTGGAGCAGAAGGATGCGCTTGTCGGTGCCGTACCCCTCGGCCGCCGAGCGGATGACGTCGACAAGCTGCATCAGCGCGAAGTCGAGCCCGAAGATGCCGTCGCGCCCCTGGTCGAACGGGTCGGCGAAGAAGTGGTAGCGCACGCACGGCTTCTTGAACAGCTTGTACGACTCGGAGCCCTGGGCCATGATCGCGTCGTACAGGCGCTGGAAGGCGTTGCGCGCCACGGCGGGGGTGGCCTCGACGATGCCGAGATACTCCCAGAACGTCCCGGACCAGTGGTGGTCCTGGAACGCCTGTCGGTCGAGGTGGCTCTCGATGAGGCTGGCGAGTTCGTCGGCGGGCATCGTGCGCTCTCCCGGGGCACAGCGACGCCGAGGGTGCGCCGTCCTGGCCCCCTGTGCTCTGTCTCATACCCGGCCGCACCCCCGCCGGTGTGCGCCGAAACCGTCCTATCACTCATTATCGCCCCGATCGCGGGGCGGATGCAGCAAACCCCCGGAACGCCTCTCCGCGGGTATATACGAGGGCTGTGCCCCTCCGGTTTGTGTCAACCCGGGCCCACCACACGTTGGGGGGCGCTCCGCGGGTGGGGCGATCCGTCCATTCCTACCATCGTGTGTGTCTTTCGGACTCGGACACGGACGCACGCTGGACGTCGCCGCGGGGGTCGTTGGAATCGGCGAGCACGAGCTGCCGCCTCTGCCCGACGACGTGCTGACCGACCCCGAGTCGGGTCGCGTGGATCCACGCGAGTGGTTCGGCGAGCCGTCCCGCCCGCTCGAGGTCGAGATCGGTAGCGGCAAGGGGACGTTCCTGCTCGACCACGGGGCAACACAGACCGGGGTGAACCTGCTGGGGATCGAGTGGGCGGGCGAGTTCTATGCGTACGCCGCCGATCGGGTGCGCCGGCGCGGGCTTGCCAACGTCCGCGTCCTCCACGCCGACGCGACCGGGTTCCTGCGGTGGCGTGTGCCGGACGCGGTCGTGCGGGTGATCCACCTCTATTTCTCCGACCCGTGGCCGAAGTCGCGGCACCACAAGAAGCGCGTCGTGCAGGATCGGTTCCTGGGCGACGTGTGGCGGGTGCTCGAGCCCGGCGGGGAGATGCGTGTCGTGACCGACCACGACGGGCTGTGGGCGTGGGATCGTGAGCACTTCGAGCGCTGGTGCGCGCCGGGGAGCGTTGCACTGGCAACGGGCGATGGGCAACGGGCATTGGGGAGCGGGCACGAGGCACAAGGCACAAGGCACAAGGAAGAGCCGGAACTTGCCGCGTTCGAGATGCTGCCGTTTACGGCGCCGGAGTCGGCCGGGGAGGGTGAGCTGATCGGGACGAACTTCGAGCGCAAGTTCCGGCGTGAGGGGCGGTCGTTCCACGCCTGCGTGCTGCGCAAACTCGATGGCCCGGTCCGCTGACCCGCCCGGCTAGGCTTGTCCCCCACCACCGGAGGACACCATGGCACGCATCCTCGCGTTCTCGGGCAGCCTGGCGAAGAACTCGTGGAACCAGAAGCTGGTGACGCACGCCGCCGAACTTGCGCGCGCCCGGGGTGCCGAGGTCACGGTGGTGACGCTGCGCGACTTCGATCTGCCGCTGATGGACACGGATCTGGAGGCCGAGCACGGGCTGCCGGAGGGCGCGATCCGGCTGAAGGATCTGATGAAGGCGCACGACGGGTTCCTGATCGCGTGCCCGGAGTACAACAGCTCGATCACGCCGGCGCTGAAGAACGCGATCGACTGGGCGAGCCGCCCGCGCGAGGGGGAGCGGCCCTTGGAGTGCTTCACGGGCAAGGTGGCCGGTCTGTGCGCGGCTTCCCCGGGCGCACTGGGCGGGATCCGCGGGCTCGACCACGTCCGCGAGATCCTCTCGAACATCCAGGTGCACATCGTCCCCGGGCTGGTCTCGGTGCCGAAGGCGCACGAGGCGATCGGCGCCGACGGGACGCTCAAGGACGAAGGGCTGGCCAAACGCCTCGAGGGACTCGTCAAAAACCTCGTCGCAGCGCTACGCTAGGCAGCGCGCACATCGCCAGAGGCCAGTCGCTCGCGCTCAGGGCTCCTTTCCACCAACACGGCGCTTTCCCCTTGTGCCTCCCATTGCCTACTGCCCATTGCCCATTACCCTCTTACACTCCCCCCATGCCCTACCGCGTCTGCAAGGCCTTCGAGGTCGAGTCGGGCCACATGCTCAGCAAGCACCCCGAGCGGTGCCGCTTCCCCCACGGGCACTCCCGCCGGATCGAGGTCGTCGTCGCGGGCGACACGCTCGACGACAACGACATGGTCTGCGACTTCAAGGCGCTGCGCCTCGCGGTCGAGGATCTGATCGACCGGCTCGACCACGCGATGGCCGTCAACTCCGACGACCCCGCGCGCGAGCGGCTCGAGTCGTTTTCGGAGCGGGTGATCGTCTTCGACGGCGTGGACCCGACGACCGAGGTCCTCGCGAGGCATATCTACGACCACCTGGAGTCGGTCATCGCCTCCGGGCGTCGGTTCGAGGGGCCCGGGGGGGTCCGGTACCGTTTGCCGACGGGGCTGCGGGTCGAACGCGTCCGGGTCGGGGAGACCTCGACCTCGTGGGGCGAGTACGCGCCGGGGTGAACCGGCGGGCACTGTCGGGGGTATGCAGCAACACGGGAGAACCCATGCGAACCACGATCCTGATCCTCACCGTTCTGCTCGCCAACCCCCTCGTGCACGCCCAGAGCACGGGGGTGGACGAGCAGCTCCGCTATGCCCACTCCCTGTCGGCGGCGTTCAACGCGGCGGCCGAACACATCGGCCCCTCGGTCGTCTACATCACCACGCGCACCGAACGCTTCGTCCAGCGGCGCGACTTCTTCGGGCGCCGGCTGCGCCCGCAGCGGCTGCTCGAATCGGGGTTGGGCTCGGGCGTGATCATCGGCGCCGACGGGACCATCCTGACCAACAACCACGTGGTCGAGGACGCCGACGAACTGCTCGTGCGCCTCAGCGATGGGCGCGAGTTCCCCGCGCGGGTGCTCGGGACCGACGTCGAACGCGACCTTGCGGTGGTCAAGATCGACCAGAGCGGGCTGGTGCCGGCCGAGTGGGGCGACTCGGACGCGCTCGAGATCGGCGAGTGGGTGCTGGCCGTCGGCACGCCGTTCGGGTTCTCCAACACGGTGACGGCGGGCATCGTCAGCGCCCGCGGCCCGAGCAACGGGCCGATCCACGACGAGCTGAGCAAGTACGAGGACTACATCCAGACCGACGCGGCGATCAACCCGGGCAACTCGGGGGGCCCGCTGATCAACCTCGACGGGAAGGTCGTGGGCATCAACACGGCGATCTTCAGCCAGTCGGGCGGTTCGGTCGGGCTCGGGTTCGCGATCCCCTCGAACCTCGCGCGGGAGGTCGCCTCCGAGATCATCAACAACACGCCCCCGCCGCGCGGGTGGCTCGGCGTCGAGATGCAGGAGCTCGACGCGTCGCTGGCCGGAACGTTCGGGGTCAAGCCCGACGCGGGCGTGCTGATCGCGTCGGTTGTTCCGGACGGGCCGGCCGACGCGGGCGGGCTCGAGCCCGGCGACATCGTCACCCGTTTCAACGGCGCCGAGGTGCACTCGAACCGCGACCTTGTCACAGCGATCCACGACGGGGCACCCGATTCACCCGCGAAGATCGATGTGCTGCGCGAGGGGCACAAGCGCACGATCGAGGTCAAGCTCGGCAACCTCGACAAGTACCTCGAGGACCGGTACGGCGCGATCGGCATCGAGGCCGAGACCATCACCCCCGCCATCGCCCGCGAGCTCGGGTACCGGCGCCTCGAAGGCGTCCTGGTCACCAGCGTCGAGCCCAACGGCGTCGCCGACCGCGCCGGGCTGCTGCCCGACGACGTCATCGTCGGCATCAGCGACAGCCCCGTGACCAACATCGGCGAACTGGACGCGGCGCTGCGCGAGGGCGGGCTCGAGGCCGGCGTGCGCATGCGCATCATCCGCGACGGGCGCCGCGGGTACATCGTCCTGCGCCGGTAGCCAGGGGCGGGGCGCGCCGATGGCCTACGGGCAGCCCGTCACCCAACGGTTCACGAACTCGTTGAGGTCGGAGGCTGTGACGGCGCCGTCCGGGATATCGAATCCGGGGTCGCCGGGACCAGCTCCCTGTGTGGTGATGTCGGCGCCTGGGTCGGAGACGACCCACCAGTTGACGTAGAAGTTGAGGTCGGCCGCGGTGACGGCGTCGTCGGGCACGCCGTACCCGGGGTCGCCCGACCCCGCGCCGGCCGTGGTGATGTCGCCCGGGCACTCGCTGAAGGTGAGGGTGCCGTTCGACCACGCGCCGCTGCTCGATCCGCCGTCGGTGATCTGCGCGTAGAACCACACACGCCCGTGCGGCAGGTAGGCGGAGTTGATCACGTAGAAGCCCTGGTCGCCCGGCGTGTTCAGGCTGGTCGGCAGCAGGAACTCGTTGCCGTCGAACGCGGGCGCGGTGTTGGCGTAGACGCTGACCCACGTTTCATTCGCCTCCGGGTCGGCGTGCGACCAGCTCAGCGTGTAGTTCTCGGTGCCGTGGAGACGCATCGCGTTGCCGGTGCCCGGGTCGGTGACACCGACCGAGGGTGTTCCGTTGGCCGAGGGATCGATCGTGAGCGTGTAGTCGGGGTTCGTCGCCCCGTTGTACCCGTAGACCTCGACGAAGTACCACCCGGCGGGGCGGGCGTCCATCGAGATCTGCTCCGCGTTCGAGGTCGAGTCGCTGGTCGCGAGCGTTGCGCCGCCCGCGTCGAGCAGGTGCATGTCGAGGTCGCCGTTCGCGTGGGTGAAGTCGATGCGCACGAAGTCCGATGCCGTGCCCGATGCCGGCATGTAGAAGCGGTAGAAGTCGGCGTCGCCGCTCGCCTCGACGGTCAGGTTCGGCACAACGGTGACCGGGTCGGTCGGCCCGAGGTTGGGGCTGTTCGGCCCGCCCTCCGGACGCGCCGACGTCTCACCGACCGAGTCGTCCGGCTCGTAGGCGTCGGGGGGGATGGGATTCGGCGTGCCGATCGTGATCTTGATGCGCGTGACGTTGTTGCTCTCGTCGCCCTCGAGCACGTCGTTGTTGGGGTCCACGGTGGATTCGAGCCAGTACTCGCCGTCGGGCACGCCGGTGATGTCGATGTTCTGCCCCGCGAGCCCCTTGGAGTAGACGTCGATCCACCCGACGCTGAGCCCCTGGACCGTCGTGCCGCACGAGTGGAACTCGCCCGCGGGGTCGTACCCGGGCAGCGACGAGTCGTAGACGCCGAGGTCGAGGATGCAGAACGAGGTCTTGGCGCCCTTGGCGACGATCTGCCCGACGCCGTCGCCCGGCAGCACCTCGCGCAGCGAGTAGAGCGCCCACTCCTCGAAGTGGATGTGCCCGTGCTCGGGGTGGTAGACGAAGCGCCCGGCGACGCGGTCGTACCACGTCCCGTCGTCGAGGAACACGCGCTGGATGACCTCGCGCGTGTTGTCGGGGAAGATCGCGCCGCCGTAGAGGTAGAGCCTGCCCGCCCCGACGTTGGCGGTGCCGTTCGAGAGACGCAGGTGCGTGTGCCCCGGGATGATGTCGGTCACGATGTCGTGGTCGTACAGGTCGGACTCGCGGACGATGATGTCCGGCAACAGTTCGGTCTGCGCGAGAGCCGGTGCGGCGAACAACGCGACGAGGACGAGCGGGGTGCGGGCGAGACTGCGCATGCGGCGACCTCCGGGCGGCGAGTGTACCGGCAACGGTTCTTATGTCCGAGCGCCGATTGTCACACGTCCGGGGTGATCGGTTCCGGCTCCGAACGCGGATGTTGACATCCTCTTGACGGAATCGCCCAAGCGCAGCAGAATGGGCACGGGTGGACCCCGCTTGCCGCCCGACCCAGCCGCCCGACGCGATCGCACGGCGGCGCACCCGCGGACGCGGAACCGCGGAGAAAGGGGACGACATGAGCCCCGTGTTCGAAACGCTGGAGCAGCGCACGCTGCTGTCGTCGGCCTGGGTCTTCGAGTCGTGGGAGGAGTTCCTGCCGGAGGGGGCGGCTTTCACGGATGCGGGTCAGATCGAACGCGCGTGGGACTACGGCGCGTTCTGGTCCCTCGAACCTGAAATGGTCCATACCGGCGGCGGCGACTACGGCGTTCAGAACGTGGGCTGGCTTGCGCTCGGGGAGGACCTGCTGCGTCCCGGCGACGCGACTTGGCTGCTGGACGTGGAGATTCTCGACGTTAGCGGCGATGTTGCGCTGGCGCGTCAGCTGTCAATCGCGGACGACGAAATCACCGCCAACGACTGGATGTTCCTCAACCTCCGCACCGGTGAGCGAGACTACTTCCTCGACGGCGTGACGGTCGACCCACTGTTCGATCTCGATCCGAGGCCGGTCGGTTTCAACAACATCGCGACCCGTCCGCTCATGATGGGGGAGGACGCCGTGGTGTTCCGGCGCCCGCAATCGGGTTCCGGTGGAGTTTCGCGCGTCTGGCTGTTCGCGGACGGCACGCTCACGATGCTCTACGAAGGGCTCGCGCTCGACGTCTCGGCGAGCGGTTACGTCGTCGGGCAGATTGCGAGCGGTCACCCGTCCACCTCGGTCGACGACATCGGTGTCGCGTGGCACGCGGACACCGGTCTGGTCACCTACGCCGAGACCTCGCTCGTCTCTCAGGTGAACAACGATGGGCTCGCCGGCGCACTCTGGCGTCATGCCGATGCCGACGCTCGTCCCGTTGAGTCGATCCTGCTCCTCGATCTGGTCGGCGGGGGGTCAGAGGTTCTCGCGGGGACAGACGGTTCGGGCCGCGTGTCCCTGCCGGACTACCAGCGCCTCCAGGTCGCCGCCGTTCTCGAGGACGGGACGATCCTGATCACGGGGGCGCGCAATACGGCGTTCGGCTCGGACTACTCGGTTCATATCGTCCGGACCGGCGCGACTCAGGCCGAGGCGCTGGAACCCCGCATCATCGGCGCGCCAGATCGCGACAACGAGTTTGCTATCCCGTTCTCAGATGGCGCAGGCAACCTCTACGGCGGCCCGGGGCGCATCGTCGAGACCCCGCTGGCCGACGCGTTGCGCGTCCTGACGCCGCACGCGATCGCGCACTGGGACGGTCTGGAACTGATCACCGCGGCGGTGCACGACGAGCTGCTGTTCTACTCGGACCTTGACGCGTCGCCGACCGTCCGTGCGCTCCAGACGATCTACGCCGACCAGAGCTTCGACGTTGCGGCGGCCGCGGCGCCGCTGGCGAGCCCTGACGCGGCGGTCTACGTGACCGTCGTGGCGAACGGCGAGAGCATGCTCGCCGTCAGAACCGCGTCCGGCTGGTACCACACAACCCACGCCCTGATGGGCGAGGGCTACACGCGGTCGGCCTTCGGGCTTACGGGAAACGATGGACGGGCGCACCTTGGCGGGATCGCCGGCGACGGCGACCTCGTGCTCTATTACCAGCCGCGGGCGGAGGTTCTCAGGCTGTGGGGCGCGAACCTGTCCACCGACCACCTCGCGCCGCAGGGGCTCGAGACGCCCGACTACGTCGGCCCGTTGACCGGCTACGCCACGCCGTGGAACGGGATGAACATCGCCGGGCTCAACGGTGACGGCGAGGTCGAGGTCGTGTGGTGGGCACCCGGGCTTGAACTCTGGCGCGCGGACAACATCTCGCGGGCCGCCGGCGCGCCGGCGCTCGTCGGCACGATCACCGCGACCGTCACCGACTCGGAGACGATCCAGATCACCGGCGCCGACGCCGACGGCAACGTCCACCGGCTCTGGTGGAACCCGCGCCTCGGTCCCGGCAACTGGCAGACCGCGAACCTGACCGAGCAGATCGGCGGGCCGGCGGTCGATCCGGATTCACTCGCCGGCTTCGTCACCGACTGGGACGGGATCTCGATCGCCGCGACCGACGCCGGATCAGGCGAATTGGTCTTCTACTGGTGGGCACCCGGTCGCGACTCTTGGACCGCGGAGACGGTCGTGACTGCCGAAGGCGCAGTGAACGGGTTGGTCGGACGCCTCGCCGTCGCCGAGCACGGCGAGACGCTCAGCGTCGTCGGCGTCGACGAGGGCGGGCACCTGCAACGCTTCAGCTGGAGCCCAAACCCCGACAACCTCTGGACGCAGCAGGACCTGACCGAGCTGGCCGAGCTCTAGTCGGCCCGGCGTACGAAGAACGCGCGCCAGGCGTGCTCGTCGGCGCGGACGACCACCGGCGTCCAGCTCGTGCCCGTGTAGCTCTCGATCACGGAGCGGTAGCGCCCGTCGCGCCCCGCACGGATCCGGTTCACCGTCCCGAACGTCGAGGTCGGGCGGTAGACGACGCGGTCGGTCTTGCCGAGGTAGGCGCGTGACCATATCGCGTAGTCGGCGCCGACCTTGCGCGCCAGCGCGGCCAGCTCGCCGTCGTTCGGATCGACGCGCTGCGTCGTGGTGAACAGGCTCTCGCCGACGATGGTGTACCCGGCCGCGTCGCCGGGGAGCTGGAGGGCGCGGATCAGGTCGGCGTGGACCTCGGCCCGCGTCGCCGAGTCCCAGTCGTCCATGCCCACATCGCTCTTGGCGGACCGCTCGTACAGGCGTTGATCGAACGTCTCGAGCCGCTCCCATGGCACCTCGCGCACAACCGGATCGACCTTCCGCTCGATCTTGCCCGCACCCGGGCCGGGGCGGTAGCCACGCTCCCAGACGCCGGTGCACCCCGCGACGCAGAGGGCCGCGACAGCGATGATCAGCTTGCGCATGCGGGATTGTAGTTCACGGGTTATCCCGTGACGGGCGTCCCGCCCCCGCCCTTCCCGATCAGCGGGATCTCCGCACGCCGGATCGTGAGCACGACGAGGCTCGCGACGAAGACGACCACCGCCATGACGAACATGGTCGCCCCGTCGATGTCGGGGTGGACGCCCCTGATGACGATGCCCAGCTTGACGAGGTGGGTCACGATCGCTCCTGTGACGACGCCGAGCGCGAGCAGCGCCCCGATCGTCACGGTCTGGGGGACGAGGATGAGGACAACGGCAAACGCCTCGGCGATGCCGACGCCGAGCCGTGCCCCCGCGCCGACCCCGAGCGCATCGAAGAGCGCCACCGACGCCTCGCTGCCCGACAGCTTGCTGAACGACGCCATCGCGAGGACCCCCGCGATGACGAGTTGGGCGATCCACGAGGTCAGGAGCGATCCTCTGCTCTGTGCCATGGCTCTTCTCCGGGTGCGCAGGGACCCAACCACCCGGGCACCGTTGCTATTCCCGCGATCACTATCCCCTTCTCGGTGTGCCGGATGCACCCGTCGCCGCTATAGACCCACACGGTCGAGCGCGTCGGCGAGCTGGTTCCACCGCTGTTCGACCGACCCGGTGTACCCGATCGAGATCCGCACCAGTCCCGGCGCGATGCCCGCCTTGCGCTGGTCCTCTTGGGACAGCTCGCTCGACGTCGAGGCGGCCGAGCAGCTCATGAGCGTGTCGAAGTACCCGAGGCTGACGGCCATATACCCGAAGTGCTCGGTGTTCTGGAGGGTCTGCATCAGCTCGTTGGCGCGTTCGGTGGTGCCGAGGTCGATGCCGAACAGCCCGCCGTACCCGTACCCCTGGTTCATGATGCGTGTGAGCGTGCCGTGGTGGGGATGGTCCTCAAGCCCGGGGTAGATCACGTCGATTCCGCGCTCGCGCAGGCGCGTCGCGAACAGCAGCGCCCGTCGTGAGTGCTCGGCGACGCGGATGCCCAGGTGCGGCAGACGTAGGCTGATCTCGAAGGCGACACGCGGGTCCATCGTCGGGCCGAGGAGCATGAGCGAGCCGCGGTGGACGTCCGTGAGCGAGCGGATGAACTCCTGCGAGGCGCAGATCGCCCCGCCGATGATGTCCGACGCGCCGCTGATGAACTTGGTCAGGGAGTGCACGACCACGTCGGCGCCGTGCTGGGCGGGGCTGACGATCATCGGACTGAAGGTGTTGTCCACGACGAGCTTGGCGCCGTGACCGTGAGCCAGCTCGGCCAGGCGCGGGATGTCGGGGACCATCAGCGTCGGGTTGCTCATCGTCTCGCAGTAGAGCACCTTGGCGCCGTCGCTGAGGGCGCGGCCGACGGCGTCGAAGTCGGTCACATCCACGAACGTGGTGTGGTGCCCGGTGCGTTCCGGGAAGTAGTCGTGCATCATCGCGAACGTCCCGCCGTAGATCGTCTTCGAGCTGACGATGCGGTCGCCGGGAGAGCAGAGCTGGAGGAGGGTGGCGGCGATGGCGCTGAGCCCGCTGGCGGTGGCGTAGCCGGACTCGGTGCCCTCGATCGCCGCCAGCTCGTGCCCGAGAACGTACACCGTCGGGTTGAAGTGACGCCCGTAGAGGTAGTACCCGCCCGAGTCGGGCCCGAGGCGCCCCTCGAACAGGTCCGGCATCATCTTCGGGTCCATCACCGTGAAGGTGGTGGACGCCTCGATGGACATGTTGACGCCGCCGTGCTCGCCGAACTCGTGGCGCATGGTGGCGAGCGACTCGACCGGATCGAACGACATGGTGACCCCCTTCCGCCCGGCGGGCGGCGCTGAAACCAGACCATTCTATCCGGTCTCGCCGAGGTCCCGGCGTAGAGTGATCGACCCGAGCGCCAACTTCTCGCTCTGATCAACCCTTCGCTGCTACGCCGAGGGTCACCAAACCCTCATCGCTTCATCACGTAGCGCACGAACGACCACAATCCCGCGAACTTGTAGTCCGCGTCGATGTAGTGCTCGATGACGTAGAACGCGAAGTAGTACGCCCGGCAGAACGCCCAGATGCCCAACGCGAGCAGGGCGGCGAGTTTGAGATCGGGGTGCTCGATCAGGATCAGCACGCAGGCCGCGACGCCGATGACGACGAACAGCCCGCCCTTGAGGTACATCAGGCGTGGATCGCGGAGGTCCGGCATGCGAACCCCGATTCGCACGGGGCTCGGTGCCGGTTCGCTACGCCACTCGTGGCTGTTTCCTCGCAAGACGCCACCGGGCGATGGGGACGTACAGCGCGAGGACGATTGCGCCGAGTGCGCCGAACCCGTAGCTCGCGTTGTGGGCACACCATGCCGCGAGCCACCGATCGTGCATCGCCCGTGGGATCTCCCGGGCCAGATCGTGTGGGATGGTAATTGCATCGCGCCTGGCGAGCACGTACCCCGTGATGCCCGCGACGAGTGCGAGAACCCCCATCACAATGAGCAGCCACGCGATGGCTCGGACGATGCGCGGATAGACCGGCCATGTGCCGAGCGTGGCGGTGACCGCCAGCGGAATCCCGAGGATCACCCCCATCCACCACGTCGCGATCACGCCCCAGATCAGCGCGATCACCGTGAGATTCGTGGAGTCGGTGACCTTGGGATGAGTGACGGTGAAGTACTGCGGACAGACGCGGATGGTGACCTGGTCGTGGATCAGCCCGTAGATCACGGCGCCGGCGACGCTGATCGCGACGATCCGGAGCGCATGACCCGACCTTCGGAGGAGCCCGGTCACGCGGCCTCACCCCCCCGCCATCGCCCCCCCGTTCACACCCACCGGCACGTACGTCCGCTGCACGCGTGCCTCGAACTCCGGGCGGAACTTGTTCATGATCGTCCGGACCGCCCAATTGTGCCCGTCGGCCAGCCCGCAGATCGTCGTGCCCGGCATCGTCCCCATGCTCGTCGCGATCTCGAGGGCGAGGTCGAGATCCTTGGTCTTCGCCGACCCCTCCTCGATCCGCCCCATGAGCTGGTACAGCCACCCGCTCCCCTCGCGGCACGGCGTGCACTGACCGCAGCTCTCGTGCTTGAAGAACCGCGAGATGTTGCGGGCGACGGCCACCATGTCGGTGTCCTCGTCGAAGACGGTCGGGCCGGCGGTGCCGAGCCCGAGGACGTTGTACTTGCGTCCGATGTCGAAGTCGAGCTCTGCTTCGTACTGGTCGGTGCCGAGGATGCCCATGGAAACGCCGCCGGGGATGGCGCCCTTGAACGCCTTGCCGCCGCGCATGCCGCCGCAGTATTCCTCGACGAGCGTGCGCAGCGGGATGCCCAGCTCGCACTCGTACACGCCGGGGCGCTCGACGTGCCCCGACACGCCCATGAGCTTGGTGCCGAAGCTCGGCGGCCCACCGATCGTGCTCGCCACACCCTGCCCGCAGAACCACTTGCCCCCGTGCTCGACGATGCTCGGCACGTGGCACAGCGTCTCGACGTTGTTGATGATCGTCGGGCGACCGAACAGCCCCTTGACCGCCGGGAACGGGGGCTTGGTGCGCGGCCACCCGCGCTTGCCCTCGAGCGCCTCGAGCAGCGCCGTCTCCTCGCCGCAGATGTACGCCCCGGCGCTGCGATGCACGTAGCAGTCCACCCGGAAGCGCCGCCCGCCGGTGTTGGCGTCGGAGTTGATGATCCCCTTCTCGCCGAAGATGCCGTGCTCGTACGCCTCGGCGATCGCCCGCTCCATCACCTCGGCCTGGTGGTGGTACTCGCCGCGGATGAAGACGTACGCCCTGGTCAGCTTGCAGGCGTAGCAGCAGATCGCCAGCCCCTCGAGCAGCAGGTGCGGGTCGAAATCCATCAGCAGCCTGTCCTTGAAGGTCGCCGGCTCCGACTCGTCGGCGTTGACCGCCAGGTAGCGGCGCTCGATCGGCTCGTCGTCGCCGACCTTGGGCAGGAAGGTCCACTTGACCCCGCAGGGGAAGCCCGCCCCGCCGCGACCGCGCAGCACCGAGGTCTTGACCTCCTCGACCACGTCGTCGTGGGGCATGGTGACCGCCTTGCGCAGCGCCTCGTACCCGCCCGTCTGCACGAACTCGTCGTACCAGACGGTGTGCCGGTCCCTGGGGTCGCCCCAGGGGAAGGTCGGGATGCGCTTGGTCAGCGAGGGTTTCTCGGGTGCGAAGGGCGGCATGGCGGCTCCTGTTCGGGAGCGATTGTAGAGACGCCCATCCTCCCCCGCGCCCCAGCGAGCCGGCACGTGTCGGGCCGGTCTGGGCAGGGGCGTCGGGTCGGAGCCGCCTTACCACAAGTGCCCGGCTCTCACCGGGCGCTTGTTTCGTGATTCAGATTGCAAGACCGCCGCGGGTGCTCAGTTCCCGATCTCGTTGACGAGCATCCCGAGGTCGGTCGAGTCGGCGACCTCGTCGTTGTTGAAATCGAGCGGCTCGTGACCCACATCGTCACGTCTTCGTGACCACGACTTCGTGCTCTACCGGTTCTTGATCTGAGCCGACGGAATGGGAGGAAGGGTAGAAGAGGTAGTCGTGATTACGAAGACGAAACACGGCACCCGGCTTTCGTGTCCCGTGAACATTCCCGTCTCCTTTGGAATTGAGGAACGACACCCACCAGGGTGACAATCAGCACGCTTGGGGCCGGCACCGGCGAAGCCAGGCGAAAGCCATGGAAGGGCTCCCATGTGTAGCCCGGGATTGGCGTCCGCCCGAGCAGTGCGGCGGTTGGGTCGGTGTCGTCGCGCTCCGATGGTCTGTAGAAACGCCGACCGCCATCGCTGAAGAGCGGGTCCAGCCACACCGTCTCGGTCCACTCGCCCGCTCCGCCGGCGCCGCCGAGGAGCCCCCACGGGGATTGGCTGTCGGGGAACAGCCCGACCGGCCCGTAGATCTGCTCGAGGAAGTCGCCGGGCTGCGGGTAGGCGTCGGTCTCCTCGGGCGTCATCAGTTCGTCGCCCGAGTCGGGGTACTGCCAGTACCCCCCGACGCCGTCCTTGGCAGGATCCCAGTGCATGCCCTTGATCCACTCGTCGATGGACGGGATCCAGTACTTCGCGCCGGGGCGGTGGACGTGGGTGTCGTTGGGCTGCCCCGTGTCGGGGTCGAACGTGAACAGCGACATGTCGTACGCGCCGTCCTCGAACGCCCACGCTTCGGCCGCCTTCCCGTTGTGCAGCCAGTTGCACATCGCGGCCGCGAACGGGAACGCGGTTCCTCTCACCGCGTAGTTCTCGTGCTCCGGCGCGAGATCGAACGACGAACCATTCCAGACGATCAGTGAGTCCACAGCGAGGTCCTGCGGGTTGCCCGAGTAGTGGGGGATGTAGGCGTTGACGAATTCGGTGTACTGGCCCATCGTCACTTCGTTGCGCATGAGCCGGTACTCGTAATCCACCGCGCCCACGTGACGCCCGAGCGGGCCGAAGGGCAGCAACGGTGCCTCGCCGTTGTTGGTGTTGCGGTTGCCGGGGTCACCGATGGTGACGAAGTCGAGCCCGTAGTCGGGCTGGGCCTTCGCGACACTTCCTGTCCCGAAGATCGTCAGCGCCAGCAAGAACGCCGCTCTGTCCCTGAATCCTCGCCCCATGCACCCAGTGTGCGCGCGTGGAAGCACTGAGCAAAGGATATTTTCACAAGAAAGGGCAGTTCATTGGATGCTGCGGGGCTGACAAGGGGATTGCCCGCCCCGCTTCAGGGGACGAGAAGAGACACAGCGGCGATGCTCGCCCAGACAAAGAACCGCGGGATTGCAATCCCGCGGCTTGCTCTGTCGTGCGTTGACCGGGCACCCGCTCAGGCGACCGTCACGCTCTCGTCGAGGTAGACGTCCTGGATCGCGTTGAGCAGGGCCGCGCCCTCTTTCATCGGGCGCTGGAACGCCTTGCGACCCGAGATCAGCCCCATGCCGCCGGCCCGCTTGTTGATCACGGCCGTCGTCACGGCCTCCTTCAGGTCGCCGGCGCCGCTGCTCGCGCCGCCCGAGTTGATCAGCGGCACGCGCCCCATGTACCCGTTGATGACCTGGTAGCGGCACAGGTCGATCGGGTGCCCGCCCTTGCCGTTCTCGTCAGAGCCGCTGAGCTTCGTGTAGACCTCGGTCTTGAACTTGCCGTAGGACGAGTCGCCGGAGTTGAGCGCCTTGTACCCGCCGTTGTTGGTGGGGAGCTTCTGCTTGAGGATGTCAGCCTGGATCGTCGCGCCGAGGTGGTTCGCCTGACCGGTCAGGTCGGCCGACGCGTGGTAATCGACCCCGTTCACCTTGAACGCGTTGTTCCGCAGGTAGCACCACAGCACCGTAACCAGCCCGTAGTCGTGGGCCTCGGCGAACATGTCGGCCACGTACTGGATCTGCTCGCCCGACTCGGCGGAGCCGAAGTAGATCGTCGCGCCGACCGCGACCGCGCCCATCTCGAAGCACTGGCGGATGGTCCCGTAGGGGAGCTGGTTGGCCTGGTTGGGGTAGGTCAGCAGCTCGTTGTGGTTGAACTTGACCAGGTACGGGATCTTGTGGGCGTAGCGACGTGCGGTCGCGCCGAGCACGCCGAACGTCGAGGCGACGGCGTTGCACCCGCCCTCGATCGCCAGCTTGACGATGTTCTCGGGGTCGAAGTAATCGGGGTTGGGCGCGAAGCTGGCCCCGCCGGAGTGCTCGACGCCCTGGTCCACCGGCAGGATCGAGACGTGCCCCGTCCCCGCCAGACGCCCGGTGTTGAGCATCAGCTGGAGGTTGCGGAGCACCGCGGGCTTGCGGTCGGTGTCCGAGAACACCCGGTCCACGAAGTCGGGCCCGGGCAGGTGCAGGGCGGATTTCGAGACGGTGCGGCACTCGTGGCTCAGCAGGGCGTCGCCCTCAGACCCCAGCACGTCGCGGACATTGATCGTCATCGCCATTGGTCTTCCTCGCTCTGGCGGGCCCTCCCGGCCCGGTCGCCCCGACTCTAGCCCCTTTCCCGCCCGGGATTTCCTCCCATCGGGTTGCCAAGCCCCGAATCGGTGGCATGTTGAGGCAGCGGCACTCCGCCGCCAGCGCCCGGGGGGCACCGAGCGCGACAACCAGAAGAGGAGATGTGTGATGGTTGTCACAACCCAGAGCCATCGGCGCGGCCTGTGCGCCCTCATCGCGGTCATCGCGGGCGCCGGAACGGCGAACGCCGACATCGTCTACCAGAACGACTTCGAGGGGCTGGTGGGCGCCGAGTGGTCCAACACGACCACCTCGGTCACGCCGGTGGGCTCGCGTGGTTTCCTCGGCGAGTTCGGCAACGACACCGTCTCGCTCGACCTCGCCGGTCTGCCCGCGCACGACAGCATCAACGTCAGCTTCGAGCTGTTCATCATCCGCACCTGGGACGGCAACGGCGACGGAGGCACGCCCGGACCAGACGTGTGGATGATGGACCTCGACGGGACGACCCCGCTGGTGAACACCACGTTCGCGGTCGGGCCCGACACCTCGGTTCAGAGGCAGTTGTTCAGCGGGATGAACACGCTGCTGACCGGCACCCCGGTGGCGCCGCGGACCGGGGCGAGCGAGAACGACACGCTCGGGTACACCTTCAACGGGCTCCAGCGCGACTCGGTGTACAACTTCCACCTCAATATCCCGCACACGGGCGACGCGCTGACGCTGGACTTCTCGGCCGCGGGGCTCCAGAAGCTCAGCGACGAGAGCTGGGGGCTCGACAACGTCGTGGTCGAGGCGGTCCCCGCCCCGGGCGTGATGTCCCTGCTCGGGCTCGCCGGGCTCGCGACACGCCGGCGCCGCTGAACCTGATTCTGGCCACTCACGACGGCCGGCCCGTGCATCCGGGGGGAGCACAGGCCGGCCGATCGTTTGCGCGTACGCTCAGTCCATGACCGAAGTCGCGATCGTCGGCGCCGGGCCGATCGGCATCGAGTTGGGCGCCGAACTCACCCGCGCCGGGCTCGGGCCCACCCTCATCGACGCCGGGCACGTCGGCGCCACTCTCGGGTGGTGGGCCCCGGGCACGCGCTTCTTCTCCAGCCCCGAGCGCATCGAGATCGCGGGAGTCCCCCTCGGCGTCGCCGGGCAGGAAAAGGCCACACGCGAGCAGTACCTCGACTACCTCCGCACCGTCGCCGCCCAGTTCCAGCTCGACATCCGCACCTACACCCGCGTCGTGAAGATCGACAGGGATGCGCCTGAAGGACCAGCCCCGATCGCAAGCGAGGGGACTCCGGGGCAATCGGCAATAGGCAATAGGCAATGGGACGGAGCAGAGAAGTCGCGGTTCACGCTCCACCTCGAGCGCAGCGTGCACGGCGTCGGCGGACCCGAGGAGAACTCACGCGCACCCGGCACACCTCTCGAACCGCTCGGCGCCGACGCGGTCGTCCTCGCGATCGGCAACATGCACCGCCCGCGGATGCTCGGCGTCCCCGGCGAGGAGCTGCCGTTCGTCAGCCACTACCTCGGCGACCCACACCGCTACTACGGACGCCGGGTGCTGATCGTCGGCGGCAAGAACTCGGCGGTCGAGGCGGCCATCCGGCTCCACCGCGTCGGTGCGCGCGTCACGATCTGCCATAGGCGTGACGACTTCGACGCCGACCGCGTCAAGTACTGGCTGCTCCCCGAGTTGCGGTGGCTGATCGACAAGGGCAAGGTCGCCCACGTGCCGGGCGCAAACATCTCCACAATCCGAGAGAACGGGCTTGTCGAGTTCGCGCGCTCACCCGAGGGCGAATCGGCTCCCGAACCCGCGCCAGACACCGAGCCGTTCGACGACGTGCTGCTGCTCACCGGCTACGTCCAGGACACCACGCTGTTCGACCAACTCGGCGTCGAGCTGCGCGGCGAGGAGCAACGCCCCGCCTTCGACCGCGACACGATGGAGACCAACGTCCCCGGCGTCTACGTCGCGGGCACGGGCTGCGGCGGCACGCCCAAGCGCACCAAGGTCTTCATCGAGACCAGCCACGTGCACGTGCGCCGCATCGTCCGCGCGCTCACGGGCGTCGTGCTGCCCGAACCGCGGATCGATTTCGCCTCGCTCGAGGAGAACTGACGCCGCGACGCGGGATCAGGGCTCCCAGTTGAGGTGATAGCTGTTCGTGTTCGCCTCTCCGGGCACTGCTTTGACGTACGCGACGTGCCCGTCGTGGAACGCGACCACAGACATGTTCACCTGGCCGAACTCACCGATATAGTCGCGCTTCGCCGGGTCATTCGCGACGACATCGAGCGTCTGGTCGTAGATCCAAACGAACTTGCCCGGGTTGAAGTTGGTCGCCAACCGGTTGCGCCGTATGCCGATCTCGTACGCACGGGCGTAATCGGTCTCCACGGCGGGGACAATCTCGTCCCACCAGCGCATGTTGAGGTGGTAGCTCGTGCCGACGTCGTCGTAGCTGCCGTGCTCGAGGGAATAGGTCGGCTTCGGCCACTGGCGCTGATAGCTAACCCGATCGCCGGGCGACTGGAAGATCGGCAGTTCCAGCCTTTCTCTGGTTTCCTTTGACGCCCTGCACCCTCGGCTGCCGGCGTTCTTCGGGGTGTAGATCCCGCCCGGGTACGGGCCGGTCCTGAAATCCAGATTGGGGTACAGGTACGGATTGAGCGGTCGGATCGACGCATCGATGTCCCAACCGGCGTAGCTGCCCGGAACCGACTTGAAGCCGATGTCCTGGAATTTGCCGCCGAACGGCCATGAGGTCCATGCTCCTGTGGCATTGTCTCCGCCCCATGTCCTGATGCCGTAGTCGTTCTGGATCGTGAACATCGGCAGTTGGTCGTCCTGCTCGTACCGGTAGCTCTGCTGCGCCAGGAGGATGTTGCGCAGGTTGCTCATCGATTTGGCCTTGTACGCCTGCATCCGCGCCTTGCCCAGAGCCGGAAGCAGGATGCCGATGAGCAGCGCGATGATGGCGATGACAACGAGCAACTCGATGAGCGTGAATCCGCGACGGCGCATGGGCGATTCCCCGTTGGTCGTAGGCCACTGCCCCCACGCGGGCGGGCCTGTATAAAAACCAAACAACCGACCCCAGAACGGGGAACGGCCTCCAACTCTGCGTTCGCCGAGTCTACCACGCCGGTTGCACCCGGTGACGCTTTGCGGCAACCGGGGCACCGATCCGGCGGTTGAACCGGCGTAGGACGGGCGTTCCGCCGATATACTATTGACTGTAGTACTAAGCCCGAGGTACCGTAGCCGCCATGCCCCGCAAACGCCTCGACCAGCTCGGCAGCCTCCAGCGACGCGTCATGGACGCGGTCTGGGATCTCGGCGAGGCGACGGTCCAGCAGGTCCGCGACGCGCTGAGCAAGGGCGAGAACGCGCCGGCCTACACCACCGTGCTCTCCGTGCTCCAGAAGCTCGAGAAGGGAGGCTGGGTCGGGCACCGCCCCGACGGGCGGACGTACATCTACAGCGCGGCCCACTCGCGCGACGAGGAGGGCGCCAGCGCGCTGTCCCGCTTCATCGACCAGGTCTTCCGCGGCGACCCGACGCTGATGTTCCAGCACCTGCTCGAGGGCGAGGAACTCGACGAGGACGAGCTGGCCGAGCTGCGACGCATGATCGACGAGAAGAAGGCGAGCGATGCGTGAGGCGGCGCTGACGCTGGCGTGGCAGGGCTCGGTGCTGCTCGCGCTGGGGCTGGTGCTCTCGCTGTTCGCCAAGCGCCGCCCGGCGCGCGGGCACGGGCTGCTCGTGCTGGCGGCGGTCGGCGCCGCGGCCGCGCCCCTGCTCACCGTGCTCTTCGACGCGCTGGGGTGGGGCATGTTCGCGGCGCGCGGGCTCTCGACGCGCGGGCTCAACGAGACGCCCGTCCTCGACTCGTTCGCCCTTCCGGGCACGATCGTGACGTGGTGGAACTGGGGCGCCTGGGTGTGGCTCGGCGCGAGCACACTGCTGACGGCGCGGATTGCCTTCGCGTTCGCTCGCGGACGCCGGCTCGTGCGCGCCGCAGATCCGCTCGACGACGACCGCACCGGGCGGATCGTCGGATCGGCCCGGTCGCGCGTCGGCGTGCGCACGCCGGTGACGCTCCGAACCTCCGACGCCGTCCGCAGCCCGGTCGTCTGGTGCTGGGGACACGGGCCGATCGTCGTCCTGCCGGCTCACGCCCCGGCGCCGAGCCCCGGTGTGGTCTGCCACGAGCTGGCCCACTGGCGCCGGCGCGACCACCTCTCGGGACTGCTCGGCGAGGCGCTGGTTGCGGCGATGCCCTGGAACCCTCTGGCGTGGGCGGCGCGGCGCCGCCTCAACGAGCTGGCCGAACGCGCCTGCGACGCATGGGCGCTCTCGTCGGGCGAGGCACCAGCCGACTACGCCGAGTCGCTCCTCGGGCTTGTTCCCGCCCGAGTCGGGCTTCTCGCGCCCGGTATGGCCGGCCCCGGCGGGCTGCGCCGACGCGTACGTGCGATCCTCGGACGCCCGGCCGCCCCGACGATGGGCAGGCGCTGGGTCGCGGTCTCGGGAGTGCTGGCGTTCGGCGCGGTCGCGACACTCGCGCTGGCGCAGCGGCGCCCGCTCGACACGCACGCCCACCACCCCACTCCCGACGCGATGCCCGCCACCGGGTGGGGCGAGGCGAAGATGCCCGTCGTCGTCTCGCCCGCAGAGCTCGACCTCGGCGTCGTCGGCATGGGGTGCACCGGGTACGGGCAGGCGTGGGTGGTGAACACCGGCGACGAGCCGGCGGTGCTGCTGGGTGTCGAGCCCGGGTGCGGGTGCACCGAGGTGAGCGGCTTCGAGCCCGGACAGGTGATCTTGCCCGGCGGGGCGATCCGCCTCGACGTGCTGATGACCGCGCCGGAGCTGGCGGGCGAGGCCCAGACACGCTACCTCGTCGTCAAGGTCAAGGGGCAGCCCACGGTCAAGCTCCCCGTGCGCATCCAGACCGACGCGGGCGACTGCTGATCAGCCGACCACCTTCTTCAGGTCGGGCGCCTTGTCGGTCTTTTCCCAGGTGAACGTCTCGTGCTTGCCGTCGGAAGTCTTGCCCGGCCTGCGTCCGAAGTGCCCGTGGCGCGCGGTCTCGCGGTAGATGGGTCCGCGCAGCTTCAGCGAGTCGATGATGCCGCGGGGCGTGAGGGGGAAGACCTCGCGGATGCCGGCGGAGATCTTCACCGGGTCGGCCTTCTCGGTGCCGAAACAGTCGACGAAGACGCTCGTCGGCTCGGCAACGCCGATGGCGTAACTGAGCTGGATCTCGCACTCGTCGGCGAGGTCGGCGGCAACGACGTTCTTGGCGATGGAGCGGGCCATATATGCGGCCGAGCGGTCGACCTTGGTGGGGTCCTTGCCGCTGAAGGCGCCGCCGCCGTGCCGCCCGCTCCCGCCGTAGGTGTCGACGATGATCTTGCGACCGGTGAGCCCACAGTCGCCATGGGGCCCGCCGATCTCGAACCGCCCGGTCGGGTTGACGTGGACGGTGATGCCCGGGTTCCACCACTCGCCGAGGACGGGTCTGACGATCTCCTTGATCACCGCCTCGCGCAGCCCGTCCTGCCGGTCGTTCCACGCACGGTCGTGCTGGGTGGAGAGGACGACGGTGTCGACCGCGGCCGGGCGGCGCCCGTCGTAGGCGACGGTCACCTGGCTTTTTGCGTCCGGGCGGAGCCCGGCGATGGTCCCCTCGCGGCGCACGTGCGCCTGCTGCTCGACCAGACGGTGCGACAGCTGGATGGGCAGGGGCATCAGGTCGGGTGTGTCGCGGCAGGCGTACCCGAACATCATGCCCTGGTCGCCGGCGCCCTCGCGGTCCACGCCCATCGCGATGTCCTGGCTCTGCTTGTTGAGCGCGACCAGCACGGCGCAGCTCTCCGAGTCGAACCGCATCTCCGCGGTCACGTACCCGATGTCGCGGATCACACTGCGGACCAGGTCGGGGATGTCCACGTAGGTGTTGGTCGTGACCTCGCCGGCGACGACGACCAGCCCGGTCGCGACCATCGTCTCGCACGCCACCCGCGAGTAGGGGTCGTCGGCGATCATCGCGTCGAGGATGGCGTCGGAGATCTGATCGGCGACCTTGTCGGGGTGCCCCATCGAGACGGATTCGCTGGTGAACAGGTGCTGCGGCATGGCTCCCCCTTCGGCTCTCGCCCGGTTCCGCGATGGTATGGATCGCACCGCGGGCGGGCAAACCACGGGCTAAGCTCGCGGCGGATGGGCACGCAGCGCCGAACCCGGGGGGCGACCTACGCCGAGGCCGGCGTGGACATCGACGCCGGTGAGAGATTCGCACGCTCGATCGGCGCCCTGCTCCGGCGCACCCACGGGCCGCGGGTCATCGCGAACGAGGGCGGGTTCGCCGGGCTGTTCCGCCTCGACTACAACCAGAAGCTCTTCGCCCGCAACTACCGTGACCCGGTCCTGGTCGCCTGCACCGACGGGGTGGGGACCAAGGTCGAGCTGGCCCGCCAGATCGGGCGGTTCGACACGATCGGCATCGACCTGGTCGCGATGTCGGTCAACGACCTGGTGGTGCAGGGGGCCGAGCCGCTGTTGTTCCTCGACTACATCGCCGTCGGCAAGGTCGATCAGGACCGCCTGCACGCGATCGTCGGGGGCGTCAGCCGCGGGTGCGAGATCGCCGGGTGTGCGCTCATCGGCGGCGAGACGGCCGAGATGCCCGACGTCTACGGGCCCGACGGGCTCGACCTCGCGGGCTTCGCCCTCGGCGTCGTCGAGCTGAAGCGCGCGATCGACCCGGTGCGCGTCGCGCCCGGCGACGTCGTCCTTGGGCTGGCGAGCAGCGGCGTGCACTCCAACGGCTACTCGCTTGTCCGCCGCATCGTCGGGTCCGCCCGCCTCGACCTCGCCGGGGTCTGCAAGGAGCTCGATCCCGAGCGCACGCTGGGCGAGGTGCTGCTCGAGCCGACGCGCATCTACGCCGACCCGATCGTGCGCACGCTCCGCGCCTACCGCGTCAAGAAGGTCGTCAGCGGGATGGCGCACATCACCGGCGGCGGGCTGGCGGGCAACCTCGCCCGCGCGCTGCACCCCGGCGTGGACGCCGTCCTCGACCGCTCGGCGTGGGAGATCCCGCCGGTCTTCGAGTTCCTGCGCAGGACGGGGAAGGTCGCGCCCGAGGAGATGGACCGCGTGTTCAACATGGGGATCGGGTTTTGCGTGGTCGTGCGCCCGACCTTCGCAGACGCGGTCGCGCGCCGCCTGACCCGCGCCGGCGAGAGTGTCTTCACGATCGGCGAGATCGTCGAGGGGGGCGGGGGCGTCCGCTTTCTGTGAACTCAGCCCTGCTCGGGCGGCGACGCCTTGATCTTCTCGAGCTCGCGGTCGAGCACCTCGCGGATCTTCTGGAAGGTGACCTCGTCGTCGTACCCGATCTCGGTGTGCACGACCTCGCCGTCGTACCCGACCACGACGAAGGTCGGGTAGGACTTGACCCCGTACTCGCGCGCGACCTTGTCGGCGTCGAGCAGGACGGTGTAGGTGTACCCGTGCTCCTCCATGTACTTCCCCGGGGCGTCCGCCTTGCGCTCACGCACCGCCAGACCCAGCACCTTCACGCCCTTCCCGGCGTAGTCCTCGTGCAGCTTCTGCACCTGAGGGCCGGCCTTCTTGCACGGCAGGCACCACGTGCCCCAGAAGTCGAGCACGACCAGTTTCCCCCGCAGATCGGAGAGCGAGACCTGCTTGCCGTCGGCGGTCTCGAGCTCGAACCCCGGCGCCGCATCCGGGGGCTGCTCTGCGCGGGCACGCGGCGAGTCGTTCCGCGGTGCGATCGGCTGCACCTTCAGCGGATCGTTGCCACCGTTGTCCCTCGCCCGCTTCGGACGCTCGGCCGTCTCGACGCGCTCGTACCCTTCCGGCGCATCGACGGCGAACTCGCCCGGCTTCAGCCCCACGTTCGTGCGCACGTTCCCGAACTCGTAGACGATCGAACCGACATCCATGATCGACTCGATCCGGTGCGGCAGGTTGTCGTCGTTGCCGATGCGCCAGCGCTCCTTCTGACCGTCCCGCACGACGATGATGCTGCGTGAGGACGGATCGTCGTCCTTGGGGTCGAAGCGGATCTGCTCGGCGTCGAGGCGTTTCTGGAACGCTCCCTTGTTGAGCAGCCACTCGTCGAGGTAGCGGCGGACCATGCTCGCCTTGGTCCGAGGCAGCTTGCCGCTGATGACCTGCTTCTTCTTGTGGTCCACCCACTGGGCACTGCCCGGGCGCCAGGCGATGTCGAGCGGCGTCTCGGCGTCGCCCTCGGTCAGCGTGCCCACGCCGTGCACGAACCAGTCGTCGTCAGACCGGAGCAGGCTCAGTTCGGCGGTGATGCCCGGCAACGCCGACTTGAACACACCCGTGCCGCTGACCTTTAGCGTGCTGGTCCACGATTCGACGCCGTCCCAGGCCTTGACGGCGTTCTGGAGCACCGCCAGCGCCTCGGGATCGACGTGCCGTTCGACGGGCTCGGTCGTCTGCGAGTCGGCGGGCTCGGAGGGCTGGGCGGAGGTGGGCTGCCCCGGCGCGGGCAGGGCGAGCAGGGCGACAGCGGCGAGAGCGAGGCGCATGGACTCTCCTTTCGCGGAACGCGGATCGTAGGGGTCTACCCCTCAAAGCCCGGAGCGGTTCATCCCAGCAGGGTTTTCAGGGCCTGGGCGGGGTCGGACTGGCGCATCAGGTGCTCGCCGACCAGGACGATCGAGACGCCGACGTCGGCGAGGCGGGCCAGATCGTGGGGCGAACGGATCCCTGACTCGGAAACAACCCGGGCGGGGTCACCCACTCGCCCGACCAGCCGCTCGGTGTGCCCCAGATCGACCGACATGGTCGTCAGGTCCCGGTTGTTGATGCCGAGCAGCGCGTTTTCCCAGCCGGCGCGGTCGAGCAGGCGGACCGCCCGGTCGAGGTTGGCGTCGTCGTGGATCTCGAGCAGCACGCCGAGCCCGAGCGCGCGGGCCTCGTCGAGCAGTTGGTCGAGCTCTTCACCCGGCAGGCACTCGGCGATGAGCAGGACGGCGTCGGCACCGGCGGCGCGGCTCTCGGGCAACTGCCAGCGGTCGATGACGAAGTCCTTGCGGAGGACCGGCAGCGAAACGTGCGCTTTGATTCGGGAGATGAACGGGAGCGCCCCCCCGAAGAACTTTTCGTCCGTCAGGCAGGAAATCGCCGATGCGCCGGCGGTTTCGTAGAGCCGCGCGATGTCCTCCGGACAGAACTCCATCCCGTCGGGTTCGGGGCGGATGAGCCCTGCGCTGGGGCTGCGCCGCTTGATCTCGGCGATGACCGCGGTCGGGGCACGGCGTCCCCCGGTCAGCGCACGCATGAACCCGCGCGGGGGCTCGGTGTCCCGCGCCCGCCCCAGCATCTCGTCGAGCGAGACGCCCGCCTTGGCGTGCGCGACCTCTTCACGCTTGTTCCCGACGATCTCGGCGAGGACGGGGACCATCGCGGTCATTGTTAGCCTGCTGGCGGCGACGCCCGCGCTTGCCAGTACGGACCCCGAACAACTAAGCCTCGGGGAGGTCAAGGACCTCGCGATGGACTGGAAGCTCGGGCTGCTGGCGATCGCCTCGGTGATGGTCCTGTTCGTGCTGTGGATCGGCGACATCATCAAGCCCGGGTCGCTCAAACGCAGCGGGCTGCGCCACGTCGAGGTCTACTTCTTCGGCATCTGGCTGTTCGCCGCGATCGTGACGTTCGTGGTCGGCCCGCTGACCGCCCAGTTCGCCGCGCACTGGCCGCAGGTCGTCGGCGACGGCGACGCAGAGTCGCTGCGCCACCAGACGGCGATGCTGCTCTGCGTCAGCGGGGTGTCGGGCGCCGTCGGGATCGGGCTGGCGTACCTCATCTCGTGCGGCGGCAAGGGCACCGGACTCCGCGTGACCTGGTCGGACATCCCGCTCGGGCTGGCGTGTTTCGTCCTCGCGCTGCCGCTGGTCGAGCTGGTCGGATCGACGCTCATGCTCGTGCACACGCAGCTCTCGGGGGTCAAGCCCGACGAACTGGGGCACCCGACGCTGGCGCTGATCCTCGACGGGTGGGGCTCGACCTGGGGCTGGGCGCTGGTCGCGGCGGTGGTGCTCGTGGTGCCGATCGCCGAGGAGCTGATCTTCCGCGGGTTCCTCCAGTCGGCGATCCTGCGCTACGCCGACTCGCCGTGGGTCGCCGTGACGCTCACCTCGATCGGGTTCGCCGCGGTGCACTACGGATGGGACGGGCAGCCGGGCGTGCCGTGGTACGGCATCGGGCAGCTGTTCATGCTCAGCATCGCGATCGGGATCGCCTACGAACGCACACGGCGCCTCGGCGTGCCGATCGTGATGCACGCGGCGTTCAACGCGATGATGGTGACGCTGGCCGTAGCGCGCACCGGGTGAGCGTTCACTCCACCGTCGGCTCGTCCTGATCGGGCTGCTCGTCCTTCTCAGCTTCTTCCGGCGCGTCGTGCGGGAACGCGGCCCGCTCCATCTTCAGCACCCACGACTCGAGCCCGGCGTGCTGAAGCAGGTCGAACTTGAGCTCCTGCCCGCCGAGGTCGGGGTGAGAGGGCTTGATCCGCACAAACATCAGGAACTTGTGCCACTTGCGTCGGTCGAACTCCTCGGCGTCGTCGGGGACAAACGACGCGCCGCCGGGCAGCGTCAGGCGCAGCTCGCCGGGGTCCCAGCGGTACTTCCTCCGCCCGGTGTTGACGAAGTGAGCGAAGACGACGACCCCGAGCCCGCAGCAGACGCCGAAGATGACCCACTGGAAGGTGATGTCGAGGCGGTTGAGCGGCTTGGCGGCGCTCTTGGTGTTGAGTGAGCTCTGGAGTTGGTCGAGGCGTTCGCGGGCCGAGGGCACCTCCTCGCGCGGGATCTTCGTGTAGGCGGGATCGAGGCGTGAGACGATCTCGAGCGAATCGAGCCACTTGTACCGGGCGGCATCGAGTTCGCTGAACGGGTCCTTGAGGGCGGCGCGCGAACGGAGACGCTCGAAGTCGGCGGCCGGATCCTCGATGCCGGCGTGGGCGAGCCGCCCCACCTCGTCGGCCTTCTCGAGGTAGCCCAGTTCGAGCCGCTCGGCGGCACGGACGCCGCGCGCGGGGTACGCGACCGTCGCGTCGTAGAGCCCCCACAGCCCGAGCCCGAAGCACGCGGCCATGATGACCACCATGCGGATGGTCCAGCTCTTGCTCAGGGAGGTGGCGAGTTGCTCGGACATTCAGATCTCCGTGCGCTCAAAGGCGAGGGCCCACCACCGGGCGGCGCGTCGCAGCCCGTGCGGGCGTGCGGCCAGACGCGAGAACCCGCCGGTACGTTCGGGGCGGACGGGGATGCGGGGCGGCGGGGGGACGGCGTGAAGGTGACGCGTGAGCCAGACAGAATGAAGCCGCCGGGCCGCCTCGCCCCGGTCGAGGATGTTTTGACTTCCGAACAGGCGCCGGCGCATCGGCTGCGATTGTAGTGTCGCGCGGGTTGACGGCCAGGACACCGGCGGCACCGGGCGACGGCCGCTTATGGCTGCTGCGGTCAAGCCCTGACCAGGTTCACGGGCCACCCGTGCACCGGGCCCGGCCGTCAACCCGAGCGACGGGCCCATGGTACGCTCCGCGGAACGGGCGGAGCGGGTTCGGCGTAGAGTCGGGTGTGAGCGAACCCCACCGGCAGGACGATCTGCACCCCTTCGAGGCCGAGCAACGCCAGAGGCGGACCCTGCTCGGCATCATCCGCCTGGTCTTCGTCGTCATCCTCGCCACGGTGACGCTGCTCACGATCTACCAGGGTGAGAGCGGCGGTTGGGCCATGCTCATCGACCGCTGGTCGATCACCCTGCTGGCGCTGGCGGCGGTCTTCGGCACCGTGGCCATCGCCATCGACATCCTGACACCAGAGAAGAAGATCGCGACTCTGTTCAGCATTCTCTTCGGGTTGCTCGGTGCGTTGCTGGTGACGTCGGTGATCGGATTCGTCATCGACGTGCTCGCCGAATCGTACGAGTTCGGGCAGGCCACACAGCTCATCACACCGGTCAAGCTGCTGATCGGGATCTGCCTGGCGTACCTCGGCATCACGACGGTGCTCCAGACGAAGGATGATTTCCGTCTGGCGATCCCCTACGTGGAGTTCGCCAAACAGATCCGTGGGGTCCGACCGTTCGTTCTCGACACCTCGAGCCTGATCGACGCGCGGATCGTGGACCTCGGGCGCACCGGCGTGATCCAGTCCCCGATCGTCATCCCGCAGTTCGTGATCACCGAACTCCAGTCGCTGAGTGATTCGGTGGACAAGCTTAAGCGGGCGCGCGGGCGGCGCGGGCTCGAGATGGTCCAGAAGCTTCAGCGCGAGCCCGGGCTCGACGTGACCATCGACGAGAAGCCCGTGCCCGGCAAATCGGTTGACCAGATGGTCATTGAGCTGGCGCGGGAGATGCAGGGCGCGGTGGTGACCGCCGATGTGGGCTTGGCCCGCGTCGCGGCGATCCGGAATGTCGCCGTGCTGAACCTCAACGATGTGGCCAACGCGCTCAAGGCGATGCTGGTGCCCGGCGAGCGGGTGCGCGTGACGCTGGTCAGGCCCGGCGAGCACGACGGGCAGGCCGTGGGGTACCTCGAGGACGGGACGATGGTGGTTGCCGAGGGCGCGTCCGGACGCATCGGCGAGACCGCCGAACTCGTCGTGACGTCGAGCCTCCAGACGTCGGCGGGGCGGATGATTTTCGCCAAGTCGGAGAACGGCGAGCCGCGCCCCGCCGAGCCGACTCCGCCCGAACCGGTCACGCCGCCCGGGGCTGAGCCCGCGGACGAGCGGGCACCCACGCCGGTCCGGGGCGCCCGTCCACGCAGGGGACGCAACCCGCGCCGATGAACCAGCCGCACGTGGTCATCATCGGCGGCGGGTTCGCGGGGCTGACCTGCGCCCGCCGGCTGGCGCGGTCGCCGGTCCGCGTCTCGCTGGTCGACAGGCGCAACCACCACCTGTTCCAGCCACTGCTCTACCAGGTGGCGACGGCGGCGCTGAGCCCGGCCGACATCGCGGCGCCGATCCGCAAGGTTCTCCGTGGGCAGAAGAACGCGGCTTCGGTGCTGGGCGAAGTCGTGGGCGTCGACACCGAGCGTCGAGTGGTTCGTCTTGACAGCGGCAACGAGCTTTCGTACGACACGCTTGTGGTGGCGACCGGCGTCACGCACGCGTACTACGGGCACGACGAGTGGAGCGAGCGGGCGCCGGGGCTCAAATCGATCGAAGAGGCGCTGACAATCAGGCGCCGGTTCCTGCTCGCGTTCGAGCGCGCCGAACTCGAGACCGATCCGGGAGCACGCGAGCGAGAACTCACCTTCGTCGTCGTCGGCGCGGGCCCGACCGGGGTGGAACTCGCCGGCACGATGGCGGAGATCAGCCGCACCGTGCTCCGACGCGATTTCCGCTCGATCGACCCCGCCCGGACGCGGGTCGTGCTCGTCGAGGCCAACGACCGCGTCCTCCACGGGTTCCCTCCCGGGTGCTCGGACCTTGCGCACCGTCAGCTTCACACGCTGGGTGTGGAGATCCGCCTCGAGACGAAGGCCACCTCGATCGAAGACGGGCGGGTCGAACTGACCACCGACGACGGTGTCGAGACGCTCGAAGCGGGCAACGTGCTGTGGGCCGCGGGTGTCCGGGCCTCACCGCTCGGCGAGTCGCTCGGCGAGTGCGACAGGTCCGGACGCGTCCGCGTGAGGGAAGACCTCTCGGTGCCGGGGCGCCAGGAGGTCTTCGTTCTCGGTGACCTGGCCCGGGTCGAGCAACCGGACGGAGGCCCGGTGCCCGGGATGGCACCCGGCGCGATCCAGATGGGGCGGCACGCCGCCCGGATCATCGACCGCGAGGCACGAGCACGCCGGAGCGGGCGCGACGCCCCGCCGCGCGACGCGTTCCGCTTCCGCGACAAGGGGATGCTCGCGACGATCGGGCGCAACCGGGCGGTTGCCCACGTACTGGGACGCTCGTGGGGCGGGCTGTCGGCGTGGCTCCTGTGGGCGCTCGTCCATATCTTCTTCCTGATCGGGTTCAGGAATCGAGTGATGGTCATGCTCGAGTGGATCTGGATGTACGTGTTCTATGAGCGGGGCGCCAGGCTCATCACCGGAGAACGGAAGGAGCGGGGCTGAGCGTGCGCGCCGTGATGATCATGATCGCGGTGTCGTTGCTCGGGTGCGCGTCGCACACGCCGAAGCCCGATACGACTGCCGCCGCCCTCGACCTCGCCGGCGAACCCGGGCTCGAGGTGCGCTGGTGGGTGGTGGACGACCGGGACAGGGCGGTCGGGAGGTCGCTGCGCGATCTCGAAGCCGGGCCGACGCCGCTCGACGCCGCGATGCGCGAGCGGCTGCGTCGGGCGGGGCTTCGCGTGATCGAGGTTGACGCCGACGATCTCGCGGCGCTGCCTGCCGGGTGGCGCACGCTCGGGGCGGTGCAGGAGCACCACTTCCGCATGACGCCGGACTGGTCGGAGATCGTGCTCGGCCCGCGTCTGCCCGGCGGGTCGCGCGCGGACACGGGCGAGGAGGCGGTCGAGCTGGGCGCCGGGGCGTTCCGGCTGGCGGCGCGGTGCTGGTCGGAGCCGGGCAAGAGCCTCGCCGACGCGCCGCGGACACGGATCGAACTGGTGCCGGAGTACGTTCCCACGGCCCGCGCGAGCGTGCTGTCTCCCGCGGGGCCCACGAGGTTCGCGGCGCTGCGGGCGGCGTGGTCGTGCGCCGAGCCGACGGCGGTGCTGCTGGTCGGCGAGGATCCGTCTGTGGACTGGTCGTCGCAGCCCGAGCCACCCGAACCGGAGGCGCCCGAGCCCGCCGTTGAAGACGAGGAGGAATCGGGCGAGGCGCCCCCGTTCTGGCCGGATCTGACGGCAGGCGGGGAAGTCCCGGGTCCCACCCCGGCGCGGGTGCCGACGATCGGCGAGGCGATGCTGGCGACACGTCCGAGCGAGGGCCGCCCGGGCGGGCTGCGGATCGTGGTCGCGGTGATCGTGCGCCCGCCCGAGACCTGGTCGCTGCTCGGGCGCTGAGCGGCGCGAGTAGGATCGCGGCTCATGCTGCTGGCGCTGCTGATGCTCGCGGGCGGGATCGGGCTCTTGGCGCTCGGGGCCGACTGGCTGATCGACGGGGCCAAGGCCGCGGCGCTGCGGCTCGGGATTCCCCCGTTCGTCGTCGGGCTGACCGTGCTGGCGTTCGGGACCAGCGCGCCGGAGATGGCCGCGTGCGTCGGGATGGCGATCAAGGGGCACGGCGAGACCGCCGTCGGCGCCGTCGTCGGGTCGAACATCGCCAATGTCGCGCTGATCCTCGGGCTGGCGTCACTGGTCAGCCCGATCCCGGTGCGCGGGCACGCGCCGCGACGCGACGCGGCGATCGTCGTGTTCGCGACCGTCGCGGCGATGGTGCTCTTCCGCGGGCACCGTGTGGAGCGCTGGGAGGCGGGCGTCCTGCTGACGGGCATGGCGTGGTACATCGCCCGCGCCTACCTCGGCGGGCGTCGCGTCGGCGCGGCGATCGGCGCCGAACGACCCGCCGGGCCCGGATGGCCCGCATCGATCGGGCTCATCGCCCTCGGCGCCGCCGGGCTGGCCGTCGGCTCCCACCTGCTCGTCGAGGGCGCCACGTCCATCGCCAAGAGTCTCGGGGTCCCCGAGTTCATCATCGGGCTCACGCTGGTGGCATTCGGCACCTCGCTGCCCGAATTGGTCACATCGATCCGGGCGGCGACGCGCGACGAGCCCGAGCTGGCCCTCGGCAACGTGCTCGGCTCGAACGTGTTCAACCTCTTCGGTGTGCTGGGTGTCGCCGGGGTTGTCCGCCCGCTCGATGTTGCGCCGGGCGTGCTCGTCCGCGATGCGTGGGTCATGCTCGCGCTCGCGGTCGTCCTGGTGCCGATGCTCCGTCCGGGTCGGCGGATCACCCGCGCCGAGGGGCTGGTGCTGGTTATCGGCTACCTGGTTTACGCAGGTGCGCTGTACGGGCTGGCCTCGCGCGGGTAGCACGCTGCGGCCAAACTCACCGCCCGCACGTGTCGATAACGACCGGGGAGGCGTGGATGCTGCGAGTACCGATCGTGCAGGCTCGGCCGGGTATGGTCCTGGCCCAGCCCGTGTACCACCCGAGACGGCACGACACCCTGCTGCTCAAGGAGGGCGTGTCGCTCGACCTGCACGTGATCGGGCGCCTGCGCGAGATCCAGTGCCGCGAGGTCTGGATCCGCTACCCCCGCCTCGAGTTCATCCGCCAGTACGTGAGCCCGGCCGTCAACGCCGCCCGCGCCAATGTGACCGCCATACTCGCCGACACGTTCGACGCGGCGGCGGCCGAAGCGCACGCGAAGCTGGAGTTCGGCGGGTACAGACGCGCCGTCTCCACCCTCATCGAGAAGCTGTACGAGAACCCGAGGGCCGCGCTGCTGGTGCAGGAGATGGCCGGCGCCGGACCAGAACTCGAACACGCCAGCACCGTCTGCTTCCTCAGCATCCTGATGGGGCTGCGGCTCGAGTTCTACCTGGTGCGCGAGCGCACCCGCCTGCCCGCGGCGTCGGCGCGCGACGTCACCAACCTCGGGCTCGGCGGGCTGCTGCACGATATCGGCATGCTCCGCCTCGACCCCTCGGTCGTCGACCGCTGGGAGCGCGACCGCGACGAGTCCGACCGCGACTGGCGCCAGCACGTCGTGCTGGGGTACGAGATGGTGCGCGGCGAACTCGATCCCTCGGCCTCGGCCGCCGTCCTTCACCACCACCAGCGCTTCGACGGCTCGGGCTTCCCGCGCATCCGCGGTCTGGGCGGCGACACGCGCCCCTTCCGCGGCTCGGGCATCCACGTGTTCGCGCGGATCGTCGCCGTCGCCGACCTGTTCGACCGCCTCCGGCGCGACCACCCCGTCCGCGACCGTCGGAGCGGCGCGTGGCTGCCCGCGCCGGCGGTGCGGGCGCTCAAGATGATGCAGGGCGACCCCTACGCCGGCGCGATCGACCCCGTCGTGTTCAAGGGGTTGCTCGCGGTGGCGCCGCCGTACCCGCCGGGCTCGATCGTGCGGCTGAGCAACGGGGTGCGGGCCGTCGTGACCGAGTGGTACCCGACCGATCCGTGCCGCCCGCGCGTGGCCGAGCTGCCGGCCATCGGCGCCAACCTGACCGACGACGATACCGAGCGCCCGACGCACAACCTGCTGTTCCGCAAGGACGTCGAGATCGTCGAGATCGACGGGATCAACGTCTCGGAGGACAACTTCTACCCGACGTCGCTCGCCGAGTTCGACCTCGACACGCTCAGCCGGCGCCTGTTCAACGGGGCGACCGACGACGAAAAGGAAACGAGCGTGGCCTAGCCGTCTGCCGGCGGACGGTGCGTGTGCTCCCCTCCGCCCTGTTGCGCCGCCTCGGAGCCCTCCGCCTTTTCCGGTTTCTGTGACCCGTCGGGGTGCTGCGCCGTCTCGGAGTCCTGCGCCTCTGCGGGCTTGTGTGCACCGTCGGGGCGTTGCACGCCTCCGGGCCGCTGCGACGCCTCGGGGCGTTCGGCGCCGGGGCCTGGCGCGCCGTCGGGGCGCATCATCCCGGGCGGCGGGGCGGTCCGCGGCGCCACCGGGTTTCCCTCCTCGTCGAGGGAGAGTCCGACCAGCTCGAGCTCCCCCTTGTCCCACGAGTCGTTGAGCACCTCGCCCGGGACCGGGTCGCGCGTGAGCACCCGCTCGCCGGGCTCGAGCCCGGCGGTGATCTCCGCGAACACCGACGAACGCCGCCCGACGCGCACCGGACGCCGGGCGAACTTCGACCCGCGCTCGACGAGCACATAATGGACCGGCCCGTCGCTGAAGACCGACTGCACCGGCACCGCCAGCGCATCGTCAACCGAGCCCAGCGCGATGGTCGCCTCGCAGCGCATCGACGGCTTGAGCCCGTTGGCGGTGTTGTCCGCGTCGAGCGAGATCTTCACCCGGTACTCACGCCGGTTCGGGTCGCGCCACCCACCCGACTCGGCCAGGACGCCGATCGAGTCCACCGCGCCGGGGAACGACTTTCCGCCGGCCGCGTCGATCCGTATCTCGGCGCGCTGCCCGGGACGGATACGTCCGGCGAGGCTCTCGTGCACGCGCACCGACGCGACCATCTCCGAGGTGTCGGGCAGGACGATCAGCAGCTCGTTGTGGTGCACCGACCGCCCGACCTGGAGCGGGCCGTCGTTGCCAAACCCGAATCGCGAGCGCTCCATCGAGGTCGCGTAGACGACCAGCCCGCCGGCGGGCGCGGTGATCGTCGCCGCAGCCAGCTGCTCGTTGAGCTCCTCGAGCTTGTTCTCGTGCAGCTCGAGCTGACGCTCACGCGACGACTTGTTCGAAGCCTTGTTCGTGAGGTTGATCTCGTTCTCCTTCTTGACCCGGTCGAGCTTGGTCTTGGCGTTGTCCAGTGTCGCTTCCGTGCTCGTCTGTTCGCGCGGAACCTCGTAGGTCAGGTACGTTTCCTTGTCGAGCTGCGCGATCTCGAGCTTCGATTCAGCCTCGAGCATCGCGATCTCGTCGAGCTCGTACTCGTCCGAGCTGATGAACTCCTCCTTGAACAGCTTCTGGCTGTTCTCGAACTTCTTCTTGAGACGTTCGTAGTTGCGCTGCGCCGACTCGATCGCCTGGTCGAGCTGTTTGATTCTCTTGACGTGGTCGCCGTTGACCCACTGCTCCTTGGCCAGCTCCGCCAGCTCGACGTCTCGTTCGGCGTTGAGCTCTTCGGCGGCGTTCTGCGCAACCTGGATCTCGTAGCTCGACTTCGCCGACTCGTAGTCGTTGCGCGCGCTCTCCACGCGCAGCTCCTCCTCGGCGATCTGGTCCTTGATGTCCTCCGAGTCGAGGACGACCAGGGTGTCGCCCGCCTTGACCACGCTGCCCTCCGGCGCGACCTCGACGATCGTGGACTGCCCCTCGAGCTGGCAGCGGATCTCGATCTGGTTCTTCGCCTCCAGTTCGCCCGTCGCGGTGGTCTCGATCACGAAGCTGGTCGGCTCGGCCGTCGCGAGGTCGGCCGGTCCCGATGAGCGGGCCCGCGAGGGCGCGGCGCTGGCCGAGACCGCTACCACCCCCGCCGCCACGAGCACTACGACCACGCCACCAGCGATGATCAGCCCCCTCAACGCCATCCCGCGGTGCGTGCGCATAGCAATCCTTTCCGTCCCCACGAGTCTGTACCGGGTGGATCTACGCAGGATCCACCAAACACTAGAACGCCCGAGACGCCGGATCGTTTCGCGTATTGGGATAGGATCGCGCGATGCAGCGTGCGGTCCTGGTGGCTGTGGCGGCGGAACCCGAGGTCCGGGCCGTGCTTGATGCCCTCGACAACGCCCCGATGCCGCCGGAATGGGGGCTCGTGCGGGCGGGCCCGTTCGAGGTGCTCCGCACGGGGGTGGGCAAGGCGAACGCGGCCGGCGCGGTCGCCAGATCGCTCGACCCAGACGCCCACCGCCTGGTCCTCAGCGTGGGGCTCGGCGGGGCTTTGCCCGGGTCGGACCTGGGCGTGGGGGACGTGGTGGTCGCCTCGGCCAGCGTGTTCGCCGACGAGGGGATCGCCACGCCGGGGGGGTTCTCGGACGCTGCCGCGATGGGATTCCCACCGGCCGCCGGCGGGTGCTCGCTGCCGGCGGTGACCGACCTCGCGGCGGACTTGCCGGGCGTGGGCGACGCGGCGGTCGGCGTGGTGGCGACGGTCTCGACCTGCTCGGGCACCGACCGCGCCGCCCACGAGACCGTCCGCCGCACCGGCGCGGTGGTCGAGGCGATGGAGGGCGCCGCGGTCGGGCTGGCGGCGCTGCGCGCCGGTGTGCCGCACGGCGAGGTCCGCATCGTCAGCAACACGACCGGCGACCGAACGCACCAGGTGTGGGACGTCCCGGCGGCGCTGTCGCGGCTCGGCGCGGTTTTCGGACGGCGCTAGTCGCGCATGATCGCGCGGTTATGCCGACCGTGCCGCTGGCGCGACCCGGGCCCATCGGTGAGGGGCTCAACCAGCGAGGGGGGTCCGCCGATCTCCGGGCTACCGCTCGGCCTCCGGGCCCGCGGCGCAGGGAGATGCCGATGGGCCGCCTTTCGTTGCTCAAGCAGAACCAACATCCGGTGGCGATCGACTTCGGCGTCAGCGCCCTGAAGGTGCTTCAGGTCTCGGCCGGCGAGCCCGCCAGCCTGATCGCCGCGGCGATGCTCGAGACGCCGGAGGACCTGCTGTTCGACCACGCCAAGCGCCTGAAGTTCCAGATGGACGCCCTGCCCCGCCTGGTCAAGACCGGCGGGTTCAGGGGCAAGCGGGCGGTGTGCTCGATCCCCGCGTGCCACTCGTTCTACTGCAAGCACATGGAGTTCCAGAAGGCCGAGGGCGTCTCGACCGCCGCCCTCGTCCGCGCCGCGTTGCCCACGCAGCTGCGCTGCGACCCCGAGGCGCTGGTCTACCGGCACATCGACGTCGGCAAGGTCGAGCGACCGGGGAGCGCGAACCGCTCGGAGGTGATCTGCATGGCCACCGGGCGCGGCACCGTCGAGCGGCTCATGGGCGCGATCAAGACTTCGAAGCTCGAACCCGTGGGGATGCACAGCGAGTTCGAGGCCGCGCTGTGCTCGGTGCCTATCGAAAACGACAAGCCCATGCTGCTGCTCGACCTCGGCACGGCGACCACGAAGGTGATCATCGCGCACGGGCAGCGCATCGTCTTCGCCCGCGCGATCGAGATCGGCGGGCGTCACCTCGATGAGACCGTGGCGCACCAGCTCAAGCTGACCATGGGGCAGGCCCACCGGCACCGCCTGGAGATGGAGCGCGTGCCGCGCCGCCTGGCCGCGGTCGCCGCCGGCGTCCCCGAAGATCGTGCGCACACGATGCCCGGGCGACCGGCGCGCCCCGAGCCCGACCTGACCGAGCCGCTCGAGATCCTCACCGACGAGATCCAGATGTGCCTGCGCTACCACGGGTCGCTGTTCCCGTCGAGCCCGGTGGAGCGGGCGCTGTTCGTGGGCGGCGAGACGGTGCACCGGGCGCTGTGCGAGCACGTGGCGCGGGTGCTGCGGATGCCCGCTCAGACCGCCGACCCGCTGGCCCGCGTGGGGCGCAGCGGCAGAGAGCCGACCACCGGCGTCGACCTGACCGAGCCTCAGCCCGGGTGGGCGGTCGCGCTCGGATTGTGCCTGAGCCCGACCGACCTGTAGCCCGATCGGAGGTGCTGTGATGAGCAACCCGTTCCGCAAGCCGAGCGACATGTCGGGCAGCTTCCTGCCCGACGACTATGTCGCCGCCAAGGGAGAGAGCAAGGCGAACTTCGTCGCGGTGCTGCTGTTCAGCCTCGTGATGTTCGGCGTTGTTTCTGCCTTCCTGATGACCAACCGCCGCTGGGAGGCGGTCAAGAGCGAGCAGCGCCGCGTTGAAGCGCTCTACGCCGACGAGGCCCAGAAGATCGAGGACCTCAAGGAGCTGGAGCGATCGCGTGAGGAGATGATCCGCAGGCTCGAGATCACGAACATCCTGGTCGAGAAGGTCCCGCGTTCGGTCCTGCTGGCCGAACTGAGCCGCCTCGCGCCCGAGGGGCTGACCTTCATGGAGATCGAGCTCGACAGCAAGCGGATCAACACGCCCGCCCCGGCGCAGCCGCGGACGGGGACGCGCTCGCTGACCGGCAACAAGAACGAGGCGGCGTCCGAGCCCAAGCTCCGCGCTCCGAAGTACGAGTACAAGCTGAGCGTTGTCGGCGTCGCCGAGTCCAACACGCAGATCGCCGACTTCCTGACGAGCCTCCAGGCGCTCCCGCTGCTCAGCAACGTCGAGCTCGAGTACATCCGCTCGACGGTCGAGGAAGACGTGGAGATGCGGAAGTTCAAGATCGTGGCGGTGATCCCGCCGGAAGCCGACGCGTCCACACTGGAGGTCGTCCAGGACCAGCGCGAGGCGGGTGCCGAGCAGACCGGTGACGACGGCGCCGCGGCGCAGGACGCGGACGCACCGGATCAGGGCGGCGAAGAACAGGGCCCGGCGGTGACCGACGCCACCGACGCGGGCGAGGGGGGGTGATCCCATGAAGTTCGGACCACGAGAGCTGATGGTGCTGGTGTTGATCGTCGCGGTGCCCGTGGCGAGCTACTTCCTGGTGTTCAAGCCCCAGAACGAGCGGATCAGGCGTTCGGAGGCGGAGATCCACCACAAGATGGAACTGCTCGAGAAACTCCGCGCGGAGACGCAGCGGACCGACGACCTCCGCGCGGAGAACAAGCGGATCGAAGAGCGGATCAAGGACGCCGAGGCGCGTCTGCCCACCGGCAAGGAGGTGGACAACGTGGTCCGCCAGGTCTCTGACCTCGCGGTCGATCAGGGCATGGAATCCCCGGCGATGAAATCGAGCAAACCGATCCAGACGGTCGGGTACAAGGAGCAGCCGCTCGAGATGGAGACGAAGGGCTCGTTCGACGGGTTCCGGTCGTTCCTCAAGGAGCTCGAGCTGCTCAAGCGGATCACCCGGATGCCCAAGATGAAGCTCCGCCGAGAGGGCGGGGTCAACGGCAACATCGAGGCCGATTTCGTCCTGAGCATCTACTTCCTCGATGAGAGGGCGGCGCCATGAACGAGTTCAACCCCCAGAACCCAAACACGAACGAGAACCCGCTCGCGCCCCAGATGGACGGGGTGCAGGAAGAAGAGACGCAGGAGTTCGCGTCGTTCAAGCCGAAGAGCAAGGTCTCGGCGCAGACGATCGTGATCCTGGCCGTGCTCGTGATCGGGTCGGGGCTGCTGTTCACGATGCGCAAGCTCGGGATGGGCCCGGGCTCGTCGATCGCGGGCGTCAAGATCGAGTACGAGCCGGGCAAGTCGGGCGGCGCCGACCGCGTGGACTCCCTGCTCTCGTCGCTCGAACGCCTCGACGACCCGGTGCAGGTCCCCGAGTACCTGGTGACCCGCAACCCGTTCGTGCTGGACGTCGACGCACCCCCGGAGGACACGCCGACCACCACCACGCCGGCGCAGACGGGACCGGACCAGGCGGCGCTCGACGCGCAGAAGCGGCGCATGGAGCTCCAGAACCGCTTCGAGCAGCTCGAGATCCAGTCGATCATGGGCGGGCGGGTGCCGCTGGCGAAGATCAACGGCGAGACCGTCACCGTGGGAGACACCGTCGCCGACTTCTTCAAGGTCAAGGAGATCTCCGGACGCTTGGTGACGCTGACCGCCGACGGGCAGAGCTACAGGCTGTTCATGGGCGAGTCGAACGTGGGTTCGCGCAAGTTCCCGTAAGATGCCCAAGTACAACATCGACGACATCCTGAACGAGCTCGGCGTTGACGACGCCGGCGCGGGCAAGAACCGCAGGCCCGACAAGGGCGGAGCGCATCCCCACCGCGACGAGGATCCGTCCAGCCCACTGCCGTCCGCCCCGGCGCACCAGGGAACACCGGTCGCCGACGGATCGGCGGGGCGGGACCCCGTCCCGCACCGCGCCGCACCCGGCGCCTCGGTGGGCAAGGCGCTCAACGACCTCTACAGCCCCGAGCAGGAGGGCGCGATCCAGGTGCACGGCGACTTCGCCGAGCTCCTGATCACGCGGCACGCGGCCACCAACGAGCAGATCGGCGCCGCCCAGCAGCTGCTCAAGCAGCACCCGAGCCAGTCCCTCGCCGAGCTGGTCATGCAGCAGGGCGCCGAGCAGGCGCTGGTCCAGCGTTGCGTCGCCGAGACCAACGGGCTCGCCTTCGAGCGCATCGATGTCGATGAGTTCGACCGCAAGGCGGTCCAGAGGCTCGGCGTTGATTTCTGCAAGCAGAACCAGGTCCTCCCCCTGCGCACCGATGGCAGCCGCGCCGTCATCGGCTCGGTCCGCTCCGACATCGTGTTTCTCGTTGATGAGATCAAACGGTCGCTCGGTGTCGCCGGCGTCAAGCTCGTCGTCGTCACCGCCGACGACGTGAACGCGGCGCTCGAAAACTTCGGGTACGGCGAGGAGGAGGAGGTCGATCTCTCCGACATCCTCGCCGACGTCGACGAGGACGACGTCGAGATCGAGCACTCCGCTGCGGTCGACACGGTCGACCTCGAGCAGCAGGCCGGCGAGAGTCCGGTCATCCGCTACGTCAACTACATCATCCAGACCGCCGTCAAGGAGGGCGCGTCGGACATCCACGTCGAGCCAGCCGAGAAGAAGCTCAAGATCCGCTACCGCATCGACGGGCTGCTGTTCGAGATGATGAACCCGCCCGCGGGGATGGGCGCGGCCATCACCAGCCGTCTCAAGATCATGGCGAACCTCGACATCGCCGAGCGGCGCATCCCCCAGGACGGGCGCATCCGCTGCACCGTCCAGGGACGCAAGCTCGACCTGCGCGTCTCGACGCTCCCGACGCCCACCGGCGAGAAGACGGTGATGCGCATCCTCGACACCAAGTCGATCGCCGTCGGGCTCGAGGACCTCGGCTTCGAGGAGCACACGCTCGACATGTGGCGCCACCAGGTCAAGGCGCCGCACGGCATCGTGCTCGTCACCGGGCCGACCGGCTCGGGTAAGACGACCACGCTGTACGCCTCGCTTCGTCAGCTCGACAAGAACAAGTTCAACATCTCGACGGTCGAGGACCCGGTCGAATACCACCTCGACGGCATCACGCAGACCCAGACGCACGAGAAGATCGGGATGACCTTCGCCAGGGCGCTGCGCGCCCTGCTGCGACAGGACCCCGACGTGATCATGGTCGGCGAGATCCGCGACCACGAGACGGCCCACATCGCCGTCCAGGCGGCCCTGACCGGGCACCTCGTGCTCTCGACGCTTCACACCAACGACGCGCCGAGCTCGATCACCCGTCTGGTGAACATCGGGCTCGAACCGTTCCTCGTCGGCGCCGCGATCAACGCCGTGCTCGCCCAGCGCCTCGTCCGGCGTCTGTGCCAGCACTGCCGCGAGGAGATCGCGCCCAGCGAGGAGATGGCCGAGTACCTCCACATGCAGGGCATGGACACACGCGTCATGTGGGCGCCCAAGGGGTGCGAGCGCTGCCGCTCGACCGGCTTCTCCGGGCGCGTCGGCGTCTACGAGATGCTCACCATCGACGACCAGGTCCGCGACATCATCGCACGCAACCCGAACGTCGCCGAGTTCCGGCGCATGTGCATGGAGCGCGGAATGGTCCCCCTGCGACAGGACGGGCTCAAGAAGGTCAAGGCGGGGCTCACCACCGTCCAGGAAGTCCTGCGCGTCACCGAGGCCAACATCTGAGCCCGCGCTACTGCGCCGCCACCCACTCGTTGACGTACAGGCTCAGATCGATCGCCGTCACCGTCCCGTCGGGCATCCCGAAGTCCGGGTCGCCTACCGGCGCGTTCGGCGTGGTCAGGTCGGCGCGCGGGTCGTGCACGAACCACAGGTTCACGAAGAACTGGATGTCCACCGCCGTCACCGTCCCGTCCGGCACCCCGTAGTCCGGATCGCCCTGCGGCGCGTTCGGCGTGGTCATGTCGGCCAGCGGCAGCAGCGCCGGTGTCCCCGTCAGCACCACGTCGTCGATGTTCCACCCGTGGTAGCTCCCCACCGGGTCGGTCGTGCCCATCGTCCAGCGCACGCGCACGGCAGCCTGATCGTCGGCCGTCGCCGAGATGTCGTAGCTCTGCGCGCCCCACGCCAGCTCGAAGATGCTCTGCCCCGCGCCGGCGGGGTTCGACCACACCGGGGTCCACGTCATCCCGTCGTTCGAGACCTCAACCGAGGCGTGATCCCACGTCGCCTCCTCGACGCCGAGCCAGCGCTCGAAGCGCAGCCGCACGTCGCCGACGCCGGTCAGGTCGATCGGTGTGGTCGTCAGGTGCTCGGGCGGGTCGAGGTTGTCGGGGTAGGCGCCGGCGAGGTTGTACCCGTAGACGTTGGCACCCGTGAAGCCCGAGTCCGGGTCGCCGTCGAGCCCCTGCGGGACGCCGAACGCCCACCCGCCCTCGGCGTTCCACCCGGGGTCGGAGTCCATGTCGAACGAGGCGATCGGCAGGTCGCGCCCGATGTGCAGCGTCGCCGTCGCAACGTTTGACGCGTTGCCGTCGTCGCACGAGTAGGTAAACGCGTCGAGCCCGATGAAGTCGAGCCGCGGGCGGAACGTCATTGTGCTCGTCCCCGCGGGAAGCACGTACGGCGCAGACAGGATCGCGTCGCCGTTCGCGTCGAACAGGCGCCCGTCGCTCGGGATCGATTCGATCGTGTACACCAGCGCCCCGCCCGAAGGCGAGATCGCGTCGAGCGCGATCCGCACGTACTGGTTCGATTCGACGAGCACGTCGAGGTCGCGCGCGATCGGGGCGCACACCGCCTCCGGCTCGATCCGCAGCGACCACCCGTTCAGCGTCCCCACGTCGCCGGGCGAGAGGTCCTCGACGGTCAGCGTCCACTCGCCCGTCGCCAGAGCGCCGTCGAAATCGGACAGTGCCCCCGGACCATCCGGCGGGGTCGCGCCCTCGTCGTCGTACCGCACCGCACCGCCCGGCGCTGTCGAGCCGAAATCCCGCAGCACGACGCTCACACCGCCCGGCGAGGTCAGCGTCACCCGCAGGTCCTCCGGGAACGTGTGGTCGATATCCACGTCCACGTCGAGGTCGCCCACGCACAACGTGTCGGGCACCGAGATCGTGCGCGCAATCGCGAAGTTGTCGGGGATCGACGCCGAGCCGTCCGAATAGACGATCGGCCCAACGTCGAGCGATACGTCTCGCGTCAGCACCGCGGCGCTGGTCAGGTTCTCGAAGCTCACCTGCGCCGTGTGCATTCCGAACCCGAGCGACGCCGCGCCGGCGCCGATGGACACCTCGACCGTGTCGCTCCCGTTCGCGGGGAGGTTGAGCGTCACCGCCCCCGCGCCGCCGTCGAGCGCCACCCACGCCTCGCTCGCCGAGACCTCGACCGAGACCGGCGTCGGGCGTTCGTTGGTCACGGTGTAGACGAGCGACCCGGGGAACGGCCCGCCGATCGGGCCCGACGCCGCGAAATCATCGCCCGGCGCGACGCTCACCAGCGTCTGCCCGATCTCGACGGTGTGCGTGCGCACGCTCTGTGTCGCGTTGCTGAGATCCTCGAAGACCACGTCGGCGGTCAGCACCCCGCCCGGCAGCCCCGTCACACCCGGCGCGAGATCAACTGTCACGCTCGCCGTACCGTCCGACGCGAGGAAGCCGTTGACCGCCCCCGACCCGCCGTTGAGCAGCAGCACCCCCGAAGGGTCGTCGAGGCTGACGCGGTAGCTCACGGCCGAGGAGGTGGGGTTGCGGATCGTGTAGGTCACGCTCGCGGGGTCGAAGGGCCCGCCAACCGCGCCGATGTGCAGCGTGTCGGCGGCGGGGTAGGCGAGCAGGTCGAGCTCGGGCACGAAACCCTCGAGCCGTGTGGACAGGCTGACCTCCTCGAACGCGAGCCCCATGCCCGGGTTGCCGCTGTCGGGGTACGACGCCGACTGGGCGCACCCACCGGTGAAGTCGA